>Ga0209467_1003005_pt1 | contig 11418 bp, 15 predicted proteins | sample Higcelwee11metaG_FD_187175 | JGI IMG/M metagenome (GOLD analysis project Ga0209467, IMG submission 187175) | Freshwater pond sediment microbial communities from the University of Edinburgh, under environmental carbon perturbations - High... | ecosystem: Environmental > Aquatic > Freshwater >...
AATAATTTCAAGGGGTAATAATTCAATATTATTGGCTGTTGAAATCACAAAAACAGGTTTTGTTTTTTCAGATAACCAGCTGATAAATGTTGCTAAAACTCGATTACTTGTTCCACTATCCCCTTTACTTTCTGTATTTGTAAATGCTTTGTCAATTTCGTCAATCCATAAAATGCAAGGTGATATTGTTTCGGCAACATTAATCATTTGTCTTAATCTTGATTCGGATTCTCCAACTATTCCACCAAACAGTTTTCCAACATCTAATTTTAATAAGGGTAATTGCCAATCATTAGCAATTGCTTTCGCCGTTAATGATTTCCCTGTTCCTTGAATTCCAATTAATAAGAGTCCCCGAGGAGTTGGTAATCCATAATTCGAAGCTTGAATACTAAAAGCTGTTTTTCGTTTATTTAACCAATCTTTTAAGTTATTTAATCCACCAAGATTTGAAATTTTTTCATTCACGGAACAATATTCTAAAATTTCAGTTTGACTAATAATTTGTTTTTTTTCACTTAGCAAAACTGAAATACTATTTTCATCGATTGTTTTATAGGTGGCAATAATTTTTGCTAAGACGCGTCGAATTCGTTCTAATGATAGTCCTTGACAAGCGCGTGTTAGACTTTCAAACAATTCTGGCTCAATTTTAATATTTAAGGAATCAATTAAACGATTTAACTCTTGACTAATTTCATCTTCTAAGGGTAGCTGAAATTGTAAAACGGTAATTAATTCTTGTAATTCTTTCGGTATATTTAAATCTGATCCAATAATAATTATAGTTTTTGGTTGTAATTTTAAAATTCTACTAATATTTCTAAGTTTTCGTGAAATCGATAGATCGCTTAAAAATCGATTAAAATCTTTTAACAAAAAAAGTGCGGGAGTTTCAGGATTTAGACGTTCTACTAATTCTAATGCTTGTAAGGGATTTCGTTTTCCAAATCCCTGATTATTAGGGTTATTCGTATATCCATCCACAAAATCCCAGCTATAGATACTTCGATTTAAATTCATTTTAACATTTTTTCGAATTACGTATTCTACTCGATCTTCTTCAATTGTATTAATATAAATTATTGGATAGCGAGCTTTTAGAAACAGAGCTAATTCACTAGTAAATTTCATATGATACTTCTTCAAAAAATTAGTTTATTAAATTAATATTATATTAGTTTTAAATAAAAAATTATTTATTATTGAAACAGATAATTCTCCTAAGGAACCATCCAATGAGTATTCATTAGGAGTTTTTCTGGCTAGGCTTGAACCATTGAAAATTATTGGTATTCCAATAATTTTCAATGGTTCATCAATCTTACCCACGAATAGCTAAGATTTTTCGACCTTTTTTTCTACGGTTACGGATCGTTTTCCGGCCTTCTGCCGTTGACATTCGAGCTCGAAAACCTGATAGTTTTAAAACGGAATATCGACTTTTATTTGACAATGTTTTTTTTGACATAAGAAAATTAAAGTAATAATAAATTGTTTATAAAATGGATGATCTTAGTAAATCATAAATAACTAGGTGTCGCAAGATCTTTTTACGATTTTCAAATAAATAGAATGCTTCTTGTTTATATTCATATAATGGATTTCTTTGTCCATACCCTCTCCATCCAACAGCTTCTCTTAAAAGTGTCATTTTTTGTAAATGTTCGCGCCAAATTCGATCAATATTAATGAGAATAATACTTCGCTCTAGATTCTCACAAATACCGTCTCCATACACCGCTAATTCATTTATTTTTGACTGATATGTTAACCAAAATTCATTAAATAAATATAGTTTTAATTCACTCCAACTAAAGTCATCGGTTAATGCTTTTGCATTTTTACTTGAAAGTAATGATAAGTCTTTTCCAAATAAATTTTCAAAGAGTAGTAAAATATCTTTCTTCGAAACTCGTTCCTTTTTAAGTTCTAAGAATATATCTGTAATAATCTGTTCACCGTAGGCTAAAATATTTTTTTGATTCGACGCACTGTTTAAAATTTGACGACGTTCAAAATAGATAATATTTCGTTGTTTATTTAAAATATCATCATAATCAAATAAATTTTTTCGCTGTTGATAGGCTCTTTCTTCCACTCGCTCTTGTGCCGAATCCAGACTCCGTGTTAAAAAATTTGACTCTAACGGTGAGTCATCCATCATTTGAGTTTGCATAAATTCTTGAATTTTTGGACCTCCAAAAAGACGAAGTAAATTGTCATCTAGGCTTAAAAAGAATCTTGACGTTCCAGGATCTCCTTGTCGTCCACATCGACCACGTAACTGATTATCGACTCTTCGAGAATCATTTCTTTCTGTTCCAATAATATATAATCCACCTAAATTCTTAACAATTCTATTTTCTTGTTCTTGAGATTTTTGATAGTAGAGAACTAATTCATCGATCAAAAATTTAATCGAACAAGTGTAAGAATTCGTTGGAATCGAAATTTTATCGTTCTCTCGTAAAATTCTTAAAATGTCAATATCTGAAAGTTTCAAAAAGTTCGAATCAGCTACTAAAGAATTTAAGACACTTAAAAATTTTTGAGAACTCCAATGAAATTTAGTTTTCAGTGGGGATTGTAAAATATTAATATTTTTAGATAAAACATAATTTCTAGCGACGGTTAGAATATCATATAATTCTTTTTGAATTTTAAAATTTATATTCCCACCTAAAATGATGTCCGTTCCTCGACCGGCCATATTGGTAGCAATAGTAATTGCACCTTTTTTCCCAGCTTGTGCAACAATTTCTGACTCCCGACGAACATTCTCAGGTTTCGCATTCAATATTTGATACGACAATCTATACTCGTTTAATAATTGAGCTAACATTTCAGATTTTTCGACAGTCGTAGTTCCAATTAGAATTGGTTGACCTGTGGATGATATTTGATTGCAAGTTTGTGCGATAGCACTCCATTTTGAAAATTGATCTTTATAAATCAAATCTGGTAAGTCTTTCCGTAAAGTTGGACGTGCTGTTGGAATTTCTTCAACCGAAAGATTATAAATTTTTTCAAACTCAATCTCGGCCGTTTTACCCGTTCCAGTCATTCCAGATAACTTTGGATATAATAAAAAGAAATTTTGATAGGTTATCGCGGCAACGGTCTCAGTTTTTTGTCGAATCGGAAGTTTTTCTTTTGCTTCAATGGCTTGATGTAATCCATCTCCCCACCGTCTATCAGGCATAATTCGTCCTGTAAATTCATCGACAATAACGATTCGATCATTTTGAACAATGTAATGAACATTATTAAAGAATAAGGCATTCGCTTTAATTGCATTAATAACATATGGAATCCAAGGATCACGAATATCATATAAATCTTGAATTCGTAATATCTGTTCAATTTGTTTACTGCCTTGATCTGTCAAAATTATATTTTTATTCTTCTCATCCACTTTATAATGAATGTTTAGCGTTAGATAATTTGTAATTTCAGCCGCAATAATATATTTATCAACCGGAGTTTCAATGTTATTTGAAATAATTAAAGGCGTTTGAGCTTCATCAATTAAAATTGAGTCGACTTCATCAATAATACAATAATTAAATGGTCGTAAAACAACATCGGTTAAATTTAATGCCATATTATCTCGTAAAAAATCGAATGTTAATTCATAGTTTGTTACATAGGTAATATCCGCATTATAGTTTTTTTTCCGTTCCAAAGGTGTCATATCATTTTGAATCAAGCCTGTATCAAAGCCTAAGAATTTATAAATTTGAGACATTGATACTTGATCTCGACTTGCTAGATAATCATTGACGGTCACAATATGAACACCCTTATTGCTTAAGGCATTTAAACACGCGGGTAAGGTTGCAACTAATGTTTTTCCTTCACCCGTTTTCATTTCGGCAATTTTTTGATTATTTAAAACCAGACCTCCAATTAATTGAACATCAAAATGCCTTAATCCCAGTGTTCGAAGACTTGCTTCCCGTGTTAATGCGAAAGATTGGGCAATTAATGGATTTAAGTCTTGAGTATCCTTATATTGTTGTTTTAATTGAAAATTTTTAGCTCTTAGTTCACTATCCGTAAGAGCTTTTAAACTATCTTCAATGAGATTTATTTCGTTAACTAAAGTTTGATATTTATTTCGAAAGGAATTAATTTGAAAGAGGTTTTTTCGCATCGAAAACTTTTTTATAATATTTTATACAACTATATTCACGCGTTTTTGGTTTCCTTCTTGATAATCAAATTTAATTGTTCCATCAACTAAAGCAAATAATGTAAAATCTTTTCCACATCCTACATTTGAGCCAGGTTTAAATTTCATTCCGCGTTGACGAATTAAAATATTTCCTGCCCTAACTTTTTCACCACCAAATCGTTTTACTCCTAAGCGTTTCGCATTTGAATCACGACCATTCTTTGTGCTTCCTGCCCCTTTTTTATGTGCCATTTGAGTTACCTCCAGATAATTTTTTAATTTATAGCTTAATTCATAACAATATCTTCAATAAAAACGCGTGTTAATTCTTGACGATGGCCTTGTTTTTTACGAGTTTTTTTCTTCGGACGCATTTTATAAACAATTGTTTTTTTACTACGTAAATGTTCTAAAATTTTTCCTTTAATTTTTACACTTTCTAAATACGGTTTTCCAATGAAAAGTTTCCCTTCATCATTGACTAATAGAACTCGATTTAATGTAATTTGTTTTCCTAATTCAGTTGGAATTCGATTAAAATCATAATATTTTCCAGTTTCAATCCAAAATTGTCTTCCACTGATTTCGACAATGGCATATTTCATAATCTAAATTAATTTATTTTTCTTCGTATCATACTAAAATTTTTTTGAAACCGTCAACTTTTTTCAAACTATCCGTTAGGTTTCAATCTTATTTTTTAAACGATTTAGTTCGAGATAAAAAAATTCAAAAGCTTTCGATTTATAGCAATCCGGATTGCTAAGGATTGACAATTTTCGATTAATTTTAATGTTATCAATTTGAATAATTTCAATCGTTTGAAGTTGAATCTCTTTTTCAATCGCTGAGGAAGAAACAAACGCTGCTCCTAAGCCTAAACTGACAGCTGTTTTAATAGCTTCAATAGAATTTAATTGTAAAATAGTTTTTAATTGATTTGTCTCAATTTGATTTTGAATCAAGATAGTATCAATAAATTTTTTAATGGTTGAATTCGAATTCAAGGTAATAAAATCTAAACAATAGAGGTCTTCTTTATTGATTTTTTTCTTCTTCGCAAACGGATGAGATTTCGAAATAATTAAACTCAGTTCATCATAAACAAATGGTTGAATCGTCAAATTGCGTTTTAAATCATCCGAGATTTCGCCGCCAACAACTGCTATATCAATTTCTCGATTGATGATATTCTTGGCAATGATACGACTCGAATTCACCTGAACTTTTAAATCAATTTGTGGATAGTTTTGAGCAAATAAAGCTAGTATCCTCGGCATTAGATATGTTCCGATGGTTTGACTAGCACCAACGGTTAAATTTCCTCGCTCACCATTTTTTAAATCAATTAAAGCTCGACAACTTTCTTCACACAAAGCTAAAATTCGTTCCGAATACTGCAAAAGAACTTCTCCATTCTCTGTTAAAGATAATTTATTGCGTTCCCGATTAATTAATAACGTATCGAGATTTTTTTCCAGACTTTTAATTTGTTTACTTAATGCGGGTTGAGAAATATATAAAACAGAAGCGGCTCTAGTAAAATTTTTTTCGGTTGCAACGGCTTTTAAAATCCGAAGTTGTTGAAGAGTAAAAGGAAGCATTTGTTAACCAAGATTATTGAACGTAAAAATTACTAAAAATTATTGAAGACTTAGAAATTGCAGGTGGAGAGACTCGAACTCTCACAACCAAAGTTACTAGAACCTAAACCTAGCGCGTCTACCAATTCCGCCACACCTGCAAAATTTTAAAATACATTACTCTATACAATTTCTGAAATAAATCTTTAAAAAACTTTTAAAGATTTATTCGCTTTCTTCGACATACATACTATATACAAAACTTGTTGTTTTACCTCGTAACATTGATTTAGCTAACGATAAAGATTTTTGAGCTGCTTTATAACCTTTTCGTTTCCAGTTCGCCTTACGAGCATTTTTTTTAGATTTTGATGTTCGTTTCTTAGGGACAGCCATTTTTTAATCTCTATAAATAATTCTGAAATTATGATATAAAAAATTTATTCAAAAGTCAAATTCTTAATCCATTGATAATTTGAAAGATTTGTGGAAACGAAAGAAAACCAATAAGTTACGCGGAAAAGTCTACTTTTTATCTTTACTTGAAAGTAAAAATAAAAAGTAAGAGTCGATTAGTAAGCTAAACCTAAACTTCGAGTAGTTTCTGCGCCTAAATATACACGGACACTTAAAAAATCAGTAGGACATGCAGTTTCACATCTTTTACATCCTACACAATCTTCAACACGAGGAGATGAAGCAATTTGACCTGATTTACAGCCATCCCATGGTACCATTTCTAGTACGTCTGTAGGACATGCTCTGACACATTGTGTACATCCAATGCATGTATCATAAATTTTAACAGTATGAGACATAAGTTTTTATAATTTTAGTATTTGTTATCTTAAATTGTAATGTAGTTCAATAAAAATAAAATTATTTATTAAAATCCAATAAAATTTTCTTATTTGATTTCACATTCTCGACATTAACGTGATAAACGTTGAATTTGTTGAATAGCTAAACGGCCAATATTGTATAATGCCCATGATGCTGCCACTAACAATGGTAGAGCAATTACAAATAGACGAGTATCCATAAATGAAAATCCTTTATATATAAATATTTAAATTTAGAAAATAATATTTTTAGAGTATATTATTATATTTTACTATTATATATGAAATTTAAATTTATAACATAAATTGTCGTACGATTCACGTCTATTCTAAAATTATTGAAAGTACGCAAACCTTAAGTTTTACTAATTTGATCTAATGGTGAACTTGCGTTCGCATAATGTTTTTTTTCCATTCGACCTGCCAAATAACCTAATCGACCTGATTGAACTGCTAATTTCATCGCTAAAGCCATCTGTGCAGGATTTTTAGATTGGGCAACGGCCGTGTTCAATAAAACACCATCTGCTCCAAGCTCCATCGCAGCAGTCGCTTCACTAGGTGCTCCAATTCCAGCATCGACAATAACAGGTATTCCAGCATTTTCAATAATAATTTTAATATTTGCTAAATTATTCAATCCTTGACCTGACCCAATTGGAGAACCTAATGGCATAACTGTTGCACAGCCTAAATCTTCCAGATGTAATGCTAATATCGGATCTGCATTAATATAGGGTAAAACTGTAAATCCTTTTTTGACTAAAAATTCGGCTGCTTTCAATGTTCCGATTGGGTCCGGCAATAAATATTTTGGATCGGATATAACTTCTAATTTTACAAAGAAATTTTCTTCTTGACCTATTTGACAAGCTAATTCATGACCTAAAAATGCCATTCGAATTGCTTCTTCAGCGGTTTGGGAACCGGCGGTATTTGGTAATAACCATAGTTTATCCCAATTGAGTGTATTTAAAAAACTTGAACTATCATGGGTTAAATTTGTTGGAAGGCGTCGAATTGCAACAGTGACAATTTCACATTCACTTGCCTGAATACTTTCTTGTGCATCGCTGGATGTTTTATATTTCCCTGTTCCCAACATTAAGCGTGAGTTAAAAACTTTATCCCCAATTATTAATTTATCAATACTAGTAGTCATAAAATATTACGTTTCGTTTCACTCCCCAGGTAGGACTTGAACCTACGGCCAATCGGTTAACAGCCGATTGCTCTACCACTGAGCTACTGAGGATATATTCTAATATAATTCTATCATATTCGTCTAGAAATTGTAAAATTTTTATCACTAAAAATTGAGCCATATAACGAAATAATTGTTATGATGACTCAGTTCCTTTTATCCTTTATTAAAGACTAAAAATCTTACAACATTTGAATCTAATTTTAAAATATTTGAAAAATTATTTATATACTTGGGCATACTCGAAAAGTTTAACTGAATATAATTTCCTTTGGCACAGTTGTTAATCGAATATGATAAATTATGTTTTCCACGAGAAATCACTGAGATATCACAAACATTAAATTTTCTTAAATTTTTTGCATAATTAAATACCCAGGTTTTTAATTCACTATCGTTGAATTCCTCTGTTAACAGAATCATTATTTCATATTTTCGTAGTATTGACATAATAGTATGATCTTATTTAAATTACTCTTATAATACTCACAGATCTAATTCGATGTCAATTGAATTTTTAAAAATTCTTTATCTTCCTAATTTACTGGAAAAGTTGGTATCCGACTTCATAATCGGTTGATTTTTTAGTACAATACTATAACATAATGTATGTAGAAATTTTTTACTGGAGAAATTTCATGGATTGGAATGAAATTCAAAATCTTTTATCAAATCTTGTTTTTGGCGTTCTACTATTTGCAATGGTAATTTATTGGGTAAATTTATTTTTCTTTCGAGAAAAAGTATTTATTTCTATTCTTGGTCGGACAAGTACAATCGTTGCGAATGTCTTACTCTTCTTTATTCTTTGTTCACGATGGATTGTTGCAGGTTATTTCCCGTTAAGTAACTTATATGAATCCTTACTTTTTTTAACATGGACACTTTTAACAATTTACTTGTATCTAGAAACAAAAACAAACAGTCGATTAATTGGATCAATCTTGATTCCGATTACTTTATTGATTAATGGATTTGCTAATTTAACCCTGTCACCAGAAATGCAAAAATCCTCTCCTTTGGTTCCAGCTTTACAATCTAATTGGTTAATGCTACATGTCAGTATGATGCTTTTAAGTTATGCTACCTTAATCATGGGCTCATTACTATGTATTTTATTTTTAGTTATATCTCGTTACGAAGATATTGACTTAAAAGTAGTTGAAAACTCTTCATTACCCTTATACAATGTAATGTTAGATTATTATGAAGCAAAAGTTATTTCTTCTTCGAATGAAATTTCGGAATTAGGAAAACTAAAGTTATTACAAAGTTTAGACAATTGGAGTTATCGGATCATTGGTTTAGGGTTTCCATTTTTAACGATTGGTATTATTTCAGGTGGGGTTTGGGCTAATGAAGCCTGGGGTTCATACTGGAGTTGGGATCCAAAAGAAACTTGGGCTTTAATCACTTGGTTAGTCTTTGCAACTTATTTACATGCTCGTCTTACAAAAGGTTGGGAAGGTAAAAAGACAGCCGTTTTAGGTGGTTTAGGCTTTTTCGTGATTTGGATTTGTTATTTAGGGGTTAATTTCTTAGGAAAAGGCTTACATAGCTATGGATGGCTTTCGTAAGGTCAATCCTAGAAGTTACTTCACAGAATAGTTTTGGAAAAGTGAAAGAATCCATCTACTTGCCCAAAACTATTCTTTCCAACGACTCTGACGAGTCTGAAACTAGTAGTCACTAGTAATTTTTCTTCGTTTCAATTTTGTTTCAATAGAGAGTGAGCTTTTGGCTTTAGATTAATTTGATTAATTTGCTTTAATTTATTAGAAGAAGTAATCTGATAAACATCCCATCTATCCTCACTTAATAACTCATACTTTAAAATGTAATTCGAAGAAACAATAATATGAGGGGGCTCCATTATAAGAGTTTTCCCACTTCCGTACATGACATTAGTAACTAATCCTGACTTTAAATCTTCTAAAACTGACAATAAATCTTCTTGTCGATCATCCTTTGATTTACTTCGTGCTAAATCAACCACATATAAATCTTTCTTCCCCAAATTTACCGCGGATGATCGCAACTGAGAGGCAGAACCATAACCAATTCGTCCTCTTGTATCAGGGTTTTTGTAAAATAACCATTTAAAGAAACTAGATTTGCCACTGTTTCCTTTTTTATCGACTAAACTAATAATTTGTCTCTGATCAGGTTGTTTGAATGAACCGTCGTGATTAAATATTTTTTCATAAATCTTCAATTGCCATTCATGCCAATTGGCTTTATTGTCAAAAATTTTAATATCAGTAGCAGCATATTCATCAAAAATCGTAGGCTTATCAACTAAATTAAATTTCACATTCTTCTGAAATCTAAGAAGTTCAGATTCAAAAGTAGTTTTAGTTAAAGCTAATATTTCATAACTTTGATCTTGAGGCAAATGTTGATCACAATATTTAGCTAATTGACCTTTTCTCTTTCTCGTATCCGTCTGAAAAAGATAGACCAGTTCGTTACCATAGGTTGATTTAAATTGATAAGATTTAGTTTTAACACCCATCGAACTTAAAACTAAATCGACAGAATTTAAAAGATTTTCTAATTTAAAAGTATTACCTTGAATTAAATCTAAATTTAACTAAAGTGAGAAAAAAGAATTCTTGTTTTCCATATCCATATTATGCATATTATGTTAATGTTATAGTGTATAGGACATAAATTAAGATTAACATGTCTTAAATCGTGTTTTAAAGGCCGATCAGACAATAAATAAGAGCATCTTATAATTATGTTATAAACTACTATCATCATCACCCTCGTCTTGTTCTGTTTGGTTTGTAAAATCCTTAAACATAGTCTTCAAATTAATCCCAGACAAATCCAAATTCTTTACATCTAATCCAAATTCTTTAAAAGTATCAATCATACCATTCATTAAATCTGAACTAGAGTCACCAGAAAAAAGATTAGGATCATAAACTACTTTGTATCGTCCGAAAGAATTCCGACCTGGTACTTTAAGATCTTGTTGAGGCACATGAAATTTTTCCTGACGCTCAGGATAGAAAAATTCTTCTAAATCTAAATCGATAAAAGATTCTTCTTGTCGTATACGCTTATAAATTAAAGGAATATCTTCGTCATCTTGATTAGCAAGATAGGTATATTCAGTTTCAAAATCAACTGTAAAATCAACAGGACCATAACCGTCGTAATAAAGTTGAGTTTTAGTATCTAAAACTGAACAACGGCGATCACCAATATATTCAAACAAAAATATGTAACCGGTTGGATGCTCAGAAAGTTTAGAAGTATTCTTAACCGAAGAAATATGAGAATTAACAACTTCTTGAATATTCTCAAGAATAGTTGTTGTATTAGTAGAAGTAGAATTTGTTATTTCTGGCTCGAATCGATCGAGAAGACGAGAAAGGAATCAAATAAGTTCCTTCCGAAGGAAGGCAAACGAAGAAAGGCAAACGAAGAAAGGCAAACGAAGAAAGGCAAACGAAGAAAGGCAAACGAAGAAAGGCAAACGAAGAAAGGCAAATCAAAAACTTTGGCATTGAACTATCTTCCCAGGAGGTCCCCCTCCAAGTATTGTCGTCGATTTATAACGTTTCACAACTGAGTTCGAGATGGATCAGTGTGGTT
>Ga0209467_1003006_pt1 | contig 11417 bp, 11 predicted proteins | sample Higcelwee11metaG_FD_187175 | JGI IMG/M metagenome (GOLD analysis project Ga0209467, IMG submission 187175) | Freshwater pond sediment microbial communities from the University of Edinburgh, under environmental carbon perturbations - High... | ecosystem: Environmental > Aquatic > Freshwater >...
GCTTGAGCCGTGCCCTGTCTCCGGGGGGGAGACCTTCGCCATGCAGGCGTCTGGATTCATTGTGTTCATCGGGCGGGATCTGGATGCCTCGCTTTTGCAGGCGCATTGGGCCAGCGCCGATGCCGTGGAGCGGCTTCCCGGCCCGGAGCACCAGGACGACCAGTCCCATTGAGGCAAAAGCGCGGCGGTGGACAGGGGCGCCGGGGAGAGGATATCATCCCGGTGCAAGCAAATCGCGGCCGGACGAGGAGCATTTTGTGGAATGTGAGAGAACGTCGTTTCTGGATTTCGTGAAGCTGCTCTACCAATGGCTGTCGGATCTGCAGGATCTTCCGGTGGTGTTTTGGTACGTCAACAGCGCCAACAGCAAAATCACCTTCTTCAAGAAGAACGAAAGCCGAACGCTCAATACCGACATCAGCCTGCTGTTGCAAAACCAGGAATACGCGCGGGACGTTGTTCTTGCCGACGATCTTGACGCTTTTTCCAATGCGTTGCAGTGCGTCAAGAATCAACTGCCGACCTCCGTCATCTTCCGCATCCGCGATGACGACGGCGAGACGCGCTGGCTGGCGTTGCTGGGCCTGCCCGCCCCGGACGCCTCCTCAAGCTACGTCGGGCTGCTTTCGTGCTGCACCAGCCTTGTGCTGCGCGCCTTTGGACTGGAAACGGGCATGACGCCCATGGAAAGCATTGAACTGCTGGATGCGCCGGTGCTGCTGGTCCGCTTTCCCGGCAAGGACATCGTCCGCGCCAACCAGGCCGCCCGTGAGCTGTTCAATTTCAATGCGGAGCAGCCGCTGCCGAACTTTGACAACGTGTTCGCCAGCGTCCCCGGCCAGAACAAGCAGGGCATCTATGAAAGCCTGATCTTCAACGAGTCGTGGCGCGGCGCGCTTACCCTGCAGGACCGGCAGGGCAAGCCGTTCTTCTGCTCCGCGCGCATCCGTCCCCTGGCACACCGGGGGGCAAATTATCTCTGGGTCAAGCTTCAGCCTTTGTTCAACCTGCCGCAAGACACGCCCACCCCCATGTCCCACAATACCGCCGCCTTCTGCGAAGCGCAGACGGAAGAGGAACTGCTCCAGGCGCTTTTGGCGCACCGGCTGGCAGGCATACAGGCGGATGGCGTCATGCTTTCACGCATCTTCATGGAAGAGAACCGTGTGGTGGTGACGGGCGCGGGCGCGCCCTGCGATGGCGGGCTGCACCGCGCGGAATATCCATACATCGGCTCCATCGCGGAGAATCTCGTCCGCTTCGGCCTGGACCACCTGGTGGTGGACGAGACGACCATGAGCATCCGCCCCATCGACTGGGTCCTCTTCATCCCGCACGGAATCCATTCCTATTATGCGGAGCCGTATTTTGAAACAGGCAAGCTGAAATACGTTTTGATCTTCTGCTCCACCAGCCCGAACACCTTCAACGTGTTCAGCAGCGCCGTGTGCCGTGATGTCATCGCCGAGTTCGTCCGCCACCTCACGCGGATAGGCAATGCGCCCTGCGATGCAGACGGCTGACCAGCGCAGAGCCTTCCGCGCCGCCCCGTTCAGACCGGGATGCTGAACTTGCGGAGCTTGGCGTACAGGGTGTTCCGCCCGATGCCCAGCGCCCGCGCCGTCCGGCGGACATTGCCGCCATGGAAGCGCAGGGCCTCGCGGATGGTCTCCGCCTCCACGCTTTTCAGCCGGAAGCCGCCCGGCATCTCCGGGCTGGCCGCACGCTGGCCGGCCAGGGCGGGCAGGGCCTGCCCGGTCTGGGCGCGCCCGGCAAAGCCCGCAGGCAGGTGCTCCAGGCGTATAACGCCGCCGGTCATGCTGTTCACGGCGTATTCCATGCAGTTGACCAGCTCGCGGACATTGCCGGGCCAGTCGTGGCGGGAGAGCGCCTCCAGCACCTCGGGCGCAACGCCCGCGAATTCCAGCCCGAAGGCGCTGCAAAGCCGCCTGGCGTGGTGGATGGCCAGAAGCGGCACGTCGGAGGGGCGTTCGCGCAGGGGCGGCACGTGGATGCCGATGACATTGAGGCGGTAGAACAGGTCCTGCCGGAAGCGGCCCTCGGCCACCAGGGCGGCCAGGTCGCGGTTGGTGGCGGCGATGACCTTCACGTCCACCGGGACTGGCCGCGAGCCGCCCACGCGGACCACAGCCCGCTCCTCCAGGGCGCGCAGCAGGTTCACCTGCATGGTCAGCGGCATCTCGGCTATTTCATCCAGGAACAGCACGCCCTTGTCGGCCTGCTCGAACTTGCCGATGCGGCCTTTCTTGTCCGCGCCGGTAAAGGCCCCGGCGCAATAGCCGAACAGCTCGCTCTGCACCAGCTCCCCGGCCAGGGCGCCGCAGTTCACGGCGATGAAAGGCCCCTTGGCCCGCGGCCCGGCTTGGTGAATGCCCTGGGCGATGAGGTCCTTGCCCGTGCCGGACTCGCCCGTGAGCAGCACCGTGGAGGGGGTTCTGGCCGCGCTGGCGGCCTGCTGCATAACCTGGCGCATGGCCGGGCTTTGGTGGAGGATGCGCTCGAAGCCGCGCCCGACCTCGTGTCCGTTTTCGGCGCGCGGGGCCCCGGCCTGCGCAGTCCCGTCCGGGGCGGCTTCGGTGAGCGGGACCTGCTGACCTGCGCAGGCGGGCCGCACCCGCTGCGGCTGGCTGACGGTGATCACCGTGTCGCTCCAGACCCCCGTGCGCGAGAATATGGGCGCCGCCCGCGCGATGAGCCCTGGGTTGGCGTGGCAGCGGATGACCACCGGCTCGGCCCGGGGCGAGTCGTGCTTTTGCCGGGCCAGGAACACGTCGTAGTCGAAGAATTCATCAATGCGGCGGCCGCGCAGACCACTGCCGCGCAGACCGCTGCCGGAGCAGCCCAGCAGGGACTCCGCGCCGCTGTTGGCGTTGGTGATCCAGCCGTGGACGTTGACGCAGAGCACGCCCGTGAGCACGGAGTTGAACACCGCGGAGATGAGCGAGCTGAACTTGCCTTCGATCTCGGACAGGTAGAGGGCCGTCAGTCGCTTTTCCACCTCGCGGGTGGCGGTCTGCACCAGCTCGAAGGACTGGGAGTGGTCGGCCCCGGTGGGGCCGGAGATGTCGAAGCAGCCCCAGATGTCGCCCTTGGGGTCGAAGATGGGCGCGGCGGTGCAGCTCCAGGCGTGGTGGCTGCGGCAGAAGTGCTCCTCGCCGAAGACCTGCATGGGCTTGCCCGTGGCCAGCGCGGTGCCTATGGCGTTTGTGCCCACGCTTTCCTCGGCCCAGTTGGCGCCGGGGCCGAAGTTCAGCTTGTCGGCCTGGCGCAGGGGGACAAGGTCGCCGCAGGTGCGCGCCACGCGGCCCTTGGCGTCGGTGATGGTTATGAGCAGGTCGCGGCCCTTGATGGCGGCGTAGGTCTTGGCCTCGATGTCTGAGCAGAGCTCGCGGAAGGAGGTGGCGAAAGGTTCAATCTGGTTCATGGGCGCAAAGTCCCAGCAGGAGCGCGGCGCGTGGTCCACGGCCAGCTCGCGGCAGCGCCGCCAGGAGGCCAGCAGGGCCTCGTCCGGCTTTTGGCCGATGAGCCTGCCGCCCTCCATGAAGGCCTTCCACTGGGCATACTCCACGCTCGGCCCCTTGGACATCCGGGGGGCCGCAGTCCGGCCGTCGCTGACCACACCGGCGGCGCAGAGCGCATCACGGCGCACCCCGAACCCGTCTCCGTCCCTGAAGAGTGAATACATGACTCCCTCCTAGAACAGCCCTGGCAACACGTGGCGGCTTCTCTTCCACTTCTTCAAGCATCATCCATTCTTCAGGCGGCGGCCGTCGTCAAGTGTTCGATTTCGGAACATGGCGCAAAGGTCTGCGCCCTGCCTGGGCGGCCAACCAGGCCGGACTGCGCTGTGGCCGGTCCTTTGCCTCCTTCCTATCCCTTTTGGTTCCGTTCCTGAACACCTTATTCGGCCAATCTGGCGGAGAAAGTGTTTAACCAAGTGTAATTATGATGAATATTATAATGGCACCCCTGTTGCACATTAAAGGGACGTCACCCGTACAACCAGGAGGTTCGATCATGGCTCAGAATGTGATCATGCCCAAGTGGGGCCTGACCATGAAGGAAGGAAAAGTCGCCCGCTGGCTCAAGGCCGAAGGCCAAAGCGTGGAAAAGGGCGAACCTCTTTTCGAAGTGGAGACCGACAAGATCACCAACACTGTGGAGGCGCCGGAAAGCGGCGTGCTGTTCCAGATTGTGGTGCCCGCGGGCGATGTGGCCCCGGTGCTGGCCGTGGTGGGCGTCATTGCCGCCGCAGGTGAAGCGGCCGAGCGTGTGTCCGCCGGGGCCGCCGGGGCAGGCGCGCCCGCCGCGCCCGCCGCCGCGCCCGCCGTACAGGCCGTGGACGACGCCAAGGACGAGAGCTTTGTTCCGGCCATGCCCGCAGCGCGCAAGCTTGCCCGTGAGCTGGGCGTGCGGCTTTCCACCGTCACCGGCACAGGGCCAAAGGGCAGCGTCACCGTGAAGGACGTGCAGGCCGCCGCCAGCGCGGGCCCGGCCGCCAACGCCAGCCCCCAGGCCGTGGAGTTCGCCAAAAAGATGGGCATAGACCTTGCCCAGGTGCAGGGCACCGGCGAAGGCGGCAGAATCAGCAAGGCCGACATTCTGCGGGCCATGAACCCGGCCGCGTCAGGCAAGCCCGCCACCGGGGCAAAGTCCGCCCCGCCCGCCGCAGCCCCGGTGGAGGCCGCCCCCGGCGACACCGTGCTGCCCATGGAGGGCATCCGCAAGCTCATTGCCGACAACATGCTGGCAAGCCTCGCCGGCGCCGCCCAGCTTACGGTCTTCGTCGAAACCGACGTGACCGAGACGGCGGCCCTGCGCCAGGCCCTGCTCGACCGCAACAAGAAGAATCCCGACTACCGCCTCTCCTACAACGACATCATCGCCTACGCCGTGTGCCGGGCGCTCAAGCGCCACCCGGTGATGAACTCCACACTCCGGCCAGACGGCGTGCATTTGCACGCGCGCGTGAACCTGGGCATCGCCGTGGCGCTGCCCAATGGTCTCATCGTGCCCAATGTGAAGAACGCCGACGGCTACACCCTGGAAGAGCTGGCCGTGCGCGTGCGCGATGTTTCCGGCCGGGCGCGCAAGGGCGGGCTCAGCATGGACGAGATCGGCGGCGGCAGCTTCACCATCAGCAACGTGAGCATGCTCGGCATGGACGGCTTTACGCCCATTCTGAACCCGCCGGAGACCGGCATTCTGGGCGTGGGCCGCGTGGTGGAAAAGCCCGCCGTGAAAAACGGCGAGATCAGGGTCCGTAAGATGATGACGCTCTCGCTGACCTTCAACCACATGGTGACCGACGGCGGCCCGGCCATGACCTTCCTGCGGGAGCTGGCGGACATGCTGGAGAACCCCGGTTTGATGCTGGCCTGAGGGCCGGCGATGACGGAAAGGAGCGCCACATGACGCGCAAGCGTTTCGCCATAGAGCTGGGCTACGGGGCCGACCTGCACGGCGAGGACATGACCAAGGCCGCCGTGCGCGCCGTGAAGGACGCGGTCTCGCGCGGCTGTTTGTGCGGCATTCTGGAGATCTGCGGCCGCGACCGCTTCCAGGGGGTCTACGTCGACGCCCGGATCGGCGTGCCGCAGCCGGAAAAGGTCGACCGCGAGGCGGTCCTCGCGGCCATTCCCATCGGCGAGAAGTCCCTTGAGGTGGTTCCGGGCGGCATGCTGGCCGCCGGGCTGGAGGTTCCCTGCTTCGGTCCCGGGGCCAGCGGCATTGTCATGGCCTGCGCCGCGCTGACCGTCTCTGTAGACGAAGGCACACAGTCCTGCGGATGCTCCGCGGAAAACGAACAACGGAGGTGCGACACATGAGTCCCGACAAAAAGACACTGGTGAAGATGTATGAGACCATGAGCAGGATTCGCCTGTTCGAAACCAAGTTGCAGGAGTTTTTCGCCGCCGGGCGCATTCCCGGGTTCGTGCACCTGTACATCGGCGAGGAAGCGGTGGCCACCGGCGCGTGCGCAGGGCTCACCAACGCCGACAAGATCACCAGCACCCACCGCGGGCATGGGCATCTCATCGCCAAGGGCGGCGACCTGAAGCTCATGATGGCCGAAATATTCGGCAGGAAGGACGGCTACTGCAAGGGCAAAGGCGGCTCCATGCACATAGCCGACTTTGACCTGGGCATTCTGGGCGCAAACGGCATAGTGGGGGGCGGCGGGCCGCTGGCCCTGGGCTCGGCCCTGGCCTCCAAGTATGAAAAGACCGACGCCGTGACCATCTGCTTCTTCGGCGACGGCGCCTCCAACCAGGGCACCACGCAGGAGTCCCTGAACATGGCCAGCGCCTGGAAGCTGCCGCTGGTGTTCGTGAACGAGAACAACGGCTACGGCATCTCCTGCCCGCAGTGCAAGTCCATGGCCGTCACCGACATCGCCGACCGCGCCGCCGCCTACGACATGCCCGGCGTGGTGGTGGACGGCAACGACGTGCTCGCCGTGCACGAGGCCGTGACCGAAGCCGTGAAGCGGGCGCGCCGGGGCGAGGGGCCATCGCTTGTGGAATGCAAGACCTACCGCTGGCGCGGCCATTTCGAGGGCGACGCCTGCACCTATCGCTGTGACGAGGAGCTGAAGGAATGGATGGCCAAGGACCCCATTCCCCGCCTGGAGGAGAAGCTCCTGGAGGGCGGCGTGCTCAAGAAGAAAGACGTGGAGGCCATCCGCGCCCGCATTGAGCAGGAGGTCAAGGAGGCCGTGGCCTTCGCCGAGGGCAGCCCCCTGCCCACCCCGGCGGAATTGCTGGAAGACGTGTACGCCTAGGCCCGGCAGAGCTTTCCACAACGACAAGCAACGGAGTGTGACGATATGTCGAAGAAAACCTATCTGCAGGCGCTGAACGAAGCGCTCCGGCAGGAGATGGAGCGGGACGGGAAGGTCTTCATCATCGGCGAGGACGTGGGCCAGTTCGGCGGCTGTTTCGGTGTCACCCAGGGCCTTTACGACACGTTCGGCAAAGAGCGCGTCATGGATACGCCCATCACCGAAAGCGCCATAGTGGGCACGGCGGCCGGCGCCGCCGCCAGCGGGCTGCGGCCCGTGGCCGAGCTGATGTTCGTGGACTTCATCGGCGTGGCGCTGGACCAGCTGTTCAACCAGGCGGCCAAGATGCGCTTCATGTTCGGCGGCAAGGCCAAGGTGCCCATGACCCTGCGCATGCCGCAGGGCGCGGGCATCGGCGCGGCGGCCCAGCATTCCCAGTCCCTTGAGGCCTGGTTCATGCACATCCCCGGCCTCAAGGTGGTCATTCCCTCCACCCCGTACGATGCCAAGGGCCTGCTCATCAGCGCCATACGCGACGACAACCCCGTGGTGTTCTTGGAGCACAAGCTGCTCTACGGCATGGAGGGCGAAGTGCCCGACGAGAGCTACACCATAGAGCTTGGCAAGGCCGACGTGAAGCGCGAGGGGACCGACGTGACCATAGTGGCCACCTCGCTCATGGTCCACACGGCCCTGGCCGCCGCCGAAAAGCTCGCGGCAGAGGGCATCAGCGCCGAGGTTGTGGACCCGCGCTGCCTGCAACCCCTGGACAAGGAAACCATCCTGGCCTCAGTCAAAAAGACCCACGCGCTGGTCATCGCCCACGAGGCCGTGGGCTTCGCCGGGCCCGGCGCGGAGATAGCGGCCATGGTGGCCGAGGAAGGCCTGGAGCATCTGGACGCGCCCATCCGCCGGGTGGCCGCGCCCTTCTGCCCGGTGCCCTTCTCCCCGCCGTTGGAGCAGGCGTACATCCCCAGCGCGGACGACATCGTCGCCGCGGTGAAGGCCATTCGCTAGCGCACACACCCGGGGCCGCGGCGCAAGTGTCGCCGCGGCCCCGAACGCCCTTGAAGGAGCGCCTGTGAGCACCGCAGCAATCCTGGCCAATCCCGCCTCCGGCAAGGACATCCGCAGGCTGGTGGCCCACGGCAGCGTGTTCGACAACCAGGAGAAGGTCCGCATGGTCCGGCGGCTCATCCTGGGGCTTGCGCGCGCCGGGGTTACACGCATTCTGTACATGCCCGACGGCTACGGCATAGTCCCCCGTGCGCTCAATGCCATCACACCGGGCATTCCCGTAGAACCCATAGAGATGCCCATGCACGGCAGCCAGCAGGACACCGTGCTGGCCGCCGGCCTCATGGAGACCCTGGGCGCGCGCTGCCTGGTGGTGCTCGGCGGCGACGGCACCAGCCGGGCCGTGTGCAAGGGCACCACGAACGTGCCCATTCTGCCGCTTTCAACCGGCACCAACAACGTGTTCCCGTTCATGGTCGAGGCCACCATAGCCGGGCTGGCGGCGGGCCTGGTTGCCACGGGAAGGGTATCCCGCGAGCAGGCCTGCACCAGGGTCTGCATGCTGGATATCCTGCGCGACGATGTTGGCGTGGACATCGCGCTGGTGGACGCCGCCGTGTTCGCCGATGTGTTCATGGCCTCGCGCGCGGTGTGGGAAATGGACAAGGTCCCGCAACTGTTCATGACGCGCTGCCGGGCCGACGCCATAGGCCTGTCGGCCATCGGCGGGCAGCTTATGCGCATTGCGCCGGAAGATCCGCGTGGCCTGGCCCTGGACCTTGGCCCGGCTGGCGGCCGCAAAAATCAAGCCGTGGTGAGCGCGGCCATTGCCCCGGGCATGTTCGCGGAGGTGGGCGTGCGCCGGTCGGTGGAAATGCTCCCCGGCGAAATCCACCCCGTGGGCGCCTCGCCCTGCCTCATCGCCGTGGATGGCGAGCGCGAGGTGGAGATTCGCCGCGGGCAGCGCGCCGGGGTGCGCCTGCGCACCGACGGCCCCTGGGTGGTGGACGTGCCCAGGGTCATGGACAAGGCGCGGGAGTTGGGCCTATTCTCGCGTCGGCACACACAAATTACAGGAGGATTATCATGAGCGAACCCCTGAAGGCCGCCTTCATCTTCATCGCCCCGGAGGCCGACCCCGCCAAAGACAGACAGTGGGTCAAAACCCCGAAGGTGCACCTGCTGGCCGTTGGCGTGCGCGACTACGACCAGGCCGCCGCGCTGGCCAAAGAGCTGGTGCGCGACGAGGGCATCGCCGCAATCGAGCTGTGCGGCGGCTTCGGCAACCTGGGCACGGCGAAGATAGCGGCCAGCGTGAAGGTGCCGGTGGGCGTGGTGCGCTTCGACATCCACCCCGGCCTGGGCAACGCCAGCGGCGACGCCCTGTTCATCTAGTCCGCACGCCGCCCCCGCACCGAAAAGGACGGGCCCGGAGCCAGCTCCGAGTCCGTCCTTCTTTTTGCCGCGCGCGCTGTTACGTGCCGCTCAAAACGTGCTTATCGGTGACGAAGCAGGTGAACAGCCCTTCGAAGACGTTCTCCCCGCCGCAGGCCACCTTCACCCGCACAGGGAGCTTGCGCCCTTGCGGCGCCTCGCAATTCGCCGTGGCCAGCAGTTCCTGGCCCGCGCGCACGGGTTTGAGGAAGCGGCACTCCGATGCGCCCAGCACCACGTTGGGGTGGTTCACCGCCAGCATGGCGGCATAGTCCGCCAGGGCGAAGACAAACCCGCCATGCAAAAGCCCGCTGGCATCCGCGGCCATGCGCGGCAGCGTTTCCAGGCGCACGGCGCTGCGGCCTTGCGCCAGTTCCACGGGCGTGCCGCACAGCTCCTTGTCGATCAACGCGTGGGTTTTCACGTCCATTGCCGCGTTTCCTCCTTGTTGCGGGGGGCAGCTAGCCGAAGAGATCCTCCACCTCCTCGAACACGTTGCGCATATACATCATCTTGGGCGAGCCGCCCATGGAGATGGCGAGCATGGCCGCCTGGATGATTTCCCCTTGCTGGCGCCCAGACCCGCAGCTCCTTGAATATGCAGGGAAATGCACATCTCGCATTGCGACATGAGCGAGCAGGCGAGGTGGATGAGTTCCTGCGTCTTGTGGTCGATGGGGCCGTACTGGCTGATCTGCTTTGTGAAATTCAAATAACCGGAAAACACGCTTTCCGCGTTCTTCTGCATTCCGGCCAAGGCCGCCGAGGCTTTTTCCGAGGCATCCATCGTACTGTCTCCTGGCTTTTAGGGTTGAGCAACGCCAAGAGAAAGCAAAGACCATGCCTTTGTGGAACGTACTGCATCATGCGGATATAATTTGTGATTATCTAAGGTGCGTTTGTCTGGGGGCGGGGGCGGCTGTCCCGCTCGGGAACAATGGTCGAAAATGGAACAGGGCCATGGCCCAACAGAAAGCCGCGCCCCCAGGCGCTGGCGGTGTGCTAGAACAGGCAATCCAGAAACACGGGCAGTTCCACGCCGTGCAGATATTCCCCCAGCGGAACCTCCCGCAGCCGCCAGGCCAGGGACTCCCGCTGGTGGTGGCAGCCCACGAGCATGGCCTCAAGCCCGGCCACGTCGCGGATGCCGAAATAGTCGCCGAACAGGCGCGCGGCCGTGATGACGCCTTCGGTCACCTCCAGGCGTGCGTCCAGCACGCCGCCGGGTGTGCGCGTGGCGCGCCCGAACCCGTACCGGGGCGAAAAGCCGTAGTTCCAGTCCCAGGAGCGGTATTTCCGGTCGGCCAGTTCCATTATGCCCGCAATCTCCGCCCCGGCCAGGGCAAGGTCTCCCCCGGCCGCCCCGCCGGAAACATGGGCCATGAGCCGCTCCATGAACGCCTGCACGGGCATGGGCTTTGGCAGGTGGCTGCTGATGTTGGTCACGCGCTTGCGGATGCTCTGCACCGCCTTGTCCCGGTACTTTTCCGGGTTCACGCGCAACGCTCCGGAGAGGTCGGCCATTTCCGCGGAGAACAGCAGCGTGCCGTGGTGCAGCACGCGGTCTTTGGAAACGTGCTGGGCGTTGCCGGAAAACTTCCTGCCCTCGATGGCAAGATCGTTGCGGCCTTCAAATTCGCAGGGCACGTCCATGGTGCGCAGGGCATCCAGCACCGGCTCGGTGAAGCGGCGGAAGTCCAGGCCCTGGCTTTTGCGGTCCAGGCTGATGAATGTGAAGTTGACGTTGCCGAGGTCGTGGAACACCGCCCCGCCCCCGGTGAGCCGCCGGATGACGGGTATGCCGCGCTGGCGCAGGAAAGCCTCGTCGATCTCGGCGAGGGTGTTCTGGTTGCGGCCCACAATGACGGCCGGCGCGTTGCGCCAAAGCATGAACACGTCGCAGGGGGTGTTGAAGAGCAGCCATTCCTCCGCGGCGAGGTTGAAGGCCGGGTCTGTGCCGGTGTTGTGGATAAATCGCATGGGGTGCTCCCTTGTTTTCCCGTCAGATGCAAAAGCCGCACCGCCCCATCTGGCACCGCTCAGGCGGGCTTTTTCCGAAAGTGGTACCCTTTGTGCAGACCGGTCGGAAGGGGGTGCGCCCGGGATCAACGCGGGAGGAGGCTCAAAAAAACATTTTGACAAACCCACTTTTAAAATTCTA
>Ga0209467_1003007_pt1 | contig 11417 bp, 8 predicted proteins | sample Higcelwee11metaG_FD_187175 | JGI IMG/M metagenome (GOLD analysis project Ga0209467, IMG submission 187175) | Freshwater pond sediment microbial communities from the University of Edinburgh, under environmental carbon perturbations - High... | ecosystem: Environmental > Aquatic > Freshwater > Pond...
TTTACCGCTCTGCTCTCCGGCGGAAGTACTTTCTTAAGCACTCCGTTCCTGAATCCTATACTGTACTTCATGGTTGTCTCCTTCTGTTGAGGCGACAACTATCTTGACATTGGGGGGGAGCCCCGCGAGCACGGAGCGGAGCGTCAACTCTCAGTTATATGCAGTAAGCGCGAAAAACAAAAATATCATGCTATATATTTATTTAGCAATAAGCTTTTTTAAAACTTCTTTAATTGGAGCACTCTCAATATTTTCGGGAATATATGGATCATCATCATCTTTAATAACAACTTTATCCAAATCATTTTCTCCAATTTCCCAAGCATTACGAATTACTAATTCTTTTTTTGTTATCCCTCTATCATAAAATATTTTTAGTCCGTTTTTGTCACCGGTCATAATCGCTGGAAACAGCTTATAGATTTTTAATGAATTGTATGCTTGAATTCCATAGTCAAGATTATTTGAATTATCAGGTCTAAGCTCATGTATTCGTGAGATCGAATAAAATATTTTATTTTCAACGATTGTGTGATTGATATTACTACTAATATGTACTCTATACCATTGAGGATTTTTCTTATTTATACCTTTGATTATCGATATTCTTATTAATTCATTTTGGTCATTTTGACCAACACGCTTTATCCAATTATCAAATATATTTAGTCCCATACATTCAACCTTAAAACATATGAAAAATCCAAATCCTTGTTTAGGGTCATGTATAACACCAAAGCCACTCCAACCTGCTTTATCCCATAATTTGACATCAATAATAGATAATATCTGTCGTTTATCATGACCAATAGAATTTAAATCAAATTCCTTTTTTGAAAGCACGCCAAGAGATTCTTGTTTTTCAAAATTGAAAACAATGTCGTTATTGCGTTTTCTTGGATATTCATTTAAATCATATTTTTCCAACCAGCAATTTAAAAATAGTTTAGGAGAATCACCTAATATGTTAATAGTAAACATTCTATGTTGTAAAACTAACGATAATCTTTCATTCACATTTTCATTTTCAAACAAACTCTTAATATAATCTACTGGTTTGTTAATATAAAATTTATTATAAACTAAATGGATAATTAGGTCGATCATTGATTTCCAAAGATTTTCAGAATCCATAGTTGATATTTTAAATCTTTTAACAAACAAAATGTAATCATTGATTGATGGTTCAGAGCTAAATTCGATAAAGTTTATTTGCTCTTTTTCAATCAACTTCAATTCTATTTTCTCATAGATTGGGAATATATCAGTAACACTTGTGGCTAAAAAACCTTCAAGGAATGAAAGAATAGTTTCTGCAGCCATCAACAATTCAAAATTGCTTTCAAAAATTAATGTGAACTCACATCCAAGTATTTTTGATGATAATTGTGAATAATTATCAGACAGGAAATTAGTTTCATAAATTATTTGATATCTAAATGGTTGGTTCACTGCTTTCTGAAAAAAATCATGAAGACTTTTCTCATCAGTAAAACCAGCTTTTTCATATTCATTTAATATTTCATCAATATAGCCTAACACATAAAGAAGACAATCTCTAGAGATTGGAAATCCAAGTTGTTCAAATAGATCTGGTAATTTTGGATTTTTATATATTTCATCATAATTTGTATTTAATAATCTTGTAGTTAAACAACCATCAAACAACTTAGAAGAGGAAGTATCAGTTTCAAAATCCTTATAATTAACTTGTCTTGATAATATTGAGAACATTTCGTGCCAAACAAAAAAACATGATATTCTACCGATAAGTAATTCATTCTTTGTAAGTTGATAAATACAATTAACTGCACTTTTATTAATTTTACCTAAATTGAACCATTCTTTTAGAGAAATAGATGCAGCAGCTAAAAAGCAACTGTTCGAAGCCCACATTAATCCCATTGAACTGTATGCAATACCTAATCCTCTTAACGATAATAACATCCCATATTTACTTTCATCTTTTGATAACTTTAAAACTGCTTTCCCAAAGTACAGTATACTATCTCGATAATTATTGTTCTCTAATTTTTGTCCTGCTCTTCTAATGAAAATCTCTCCAGCGGATAATTCAGAATTACGTTCTTCTGCTATTGATGCAATTTCGTCAATTAAAAGATCATATTCACTTTCGGTTGTTATAATATTACCAAGTTCTTCAATTATTTCTCTAAAAACCTCAAAGGGATATTCTAATAGATTTCTTGATTTATATAGAACTAATTTTAAATCACTTATATAAGTACTAATTTCTGAATCATTGCATAGAGATTCAGTAATTAATATAAATATTTTATATGTTTTTGCAATTAATGAAGAAGCGGGTCTTTCTGGGTCATCTTCAAAAGTAGAAATTAATTCCAACAAAATTGATCTTTCATTATTTATGTCTATACAATATTCTGATAAATTAACTAAAGAGGATATTCCGATTAGCAAATTGAATAAATTATAAAATAATTCTATGTCAGCTATGTTTCTTGTATTTATCACATAAGTCTTAAATGATTTGTAATCCTGTATAAACAAAGTATAATCATCATACCAGTTAAGATATGTCCATGCTCGTTGATAATACAATCTAATCCATTGTTTGTCATAATTGATTTTTTTGCAAAATCTTAAAGCTCGTTCAAATTTACCCTCGACTTCATCTCTTGGTTTCTCTATCATTCTTGACAAAATGGCTGCTTCCAATGTATCTTGAGCCATTTGATAATCATAATCGGAATATCGATTTGGATTATTGATACTGCATTCTAGTTCTTCAAGTCTTTTTGTACGTAATGAATCATTCGAACCAACAAATGTTTTTTTTCTCTTGAAAGCCTGATTCATATTCAGAGAATCTATAGTTAAATCAATCAAATTGTTTGTATAAATTTTTTCTAAAATCCATTTTCCATCTAAAATTATTACCTCGATATTGTAGTAATCTTTAAACTCATCTTGTGCATCTTTCTTTTTCTTACTGGAAGGTAACTGGTTAGTCATAAAATAAATACGGGTATATGCACGATTTGTTCCAATGATCTTTTTTATGTCTTCATTTGCTTTGCTTTTCCATGTCTTTTTTGCACTAATAGCAAAAGCCCACTTTTCATCTTTATCCCAACCATTATCAGGAATAAACCATCTTTCCGAGATAGTTATTGATACAGGATAAGTTTCTGAGTCTGTTTTCCCATCACCACCACCTGTAGGCCCGACCTGAGGTATTAGATTTGGTGCAATAAATTTCTCTGCTAATCTTCTGCATAGACACTCAAACTCATTTTCTTTTTGATTTGTTGTTATATTATTTAGTTCTAGGGCAAGTACTTCCTGCTGTAACTCGTTTTCCCACACAAATTCACTGTCAGAAAAATACTCAGGTCTTCTTTGACGATAAAATTCTGCCGGTGACAATTTCTTTTTATGGGAATTATTCATTATTACCTCTAATTAATATAATAATTTATAATTAAATTTACTTAATATAGGGAAAATTCGCGCTTATTGCATATAACGTACGAGAGTTGACGACGTTGCGGCGGCCGTTTGCCGCAATGTGCCGAAGGCCGAGCACCGCGCGGAACGCAGTGAGCACGGAGCGGAGCGTCAACTCTCAGTTGTGCGCAGTTGCAATTTGCTAACACGCAGAAAGACCTGGTAAAATTTTTAAAGGCCCACATACATTAATAGAACTTTCTTTCTTTGTAATTATTCGAATTTCTTTATCTTCTGACACTACAATTCCATATGAATTTTCTATTCTGTTGCAAAAAGTTATAACAGATCTATGTCGTGTACCGAAATCACTAATATTAAAAACTGACTTTGGTTGAAATGCAAATGAATTTGGGATTATTGAATTCATTATAGTTTCATCCGGTAGCTTTTCACTTGTGATCATTGTTCTAATTCCAATCAACTTGAACTCGCTATTAAAAATCAAAGCTCCATCCATCTTTGATAAATTTGAAACTGTTTCAACAGTCATTTTCCATTTGTCAATAAATGTTTGTATTTTGAGATCTCTATTGCACATAAAATCAAAGATTAAATTACCAAAGTCTGGACCATTTGTATTAATGTAAATATCCAAATTCGAAATTAATTCATCAGTAAGTTCAACTTGAGGAACAAAAAGTAAAGAAGACCCATGAGAGAGTTCATAAATTTTTGCCACTAATTCTGATAAACAACCACGTACCATGGGTGTAAAACTATCGGGTACCTTGAATCGATTTTTCAAATTATTACAAATATTCGTTGCCAGTAATAGAGTTAAGGCGCTTGTGCTGAAATCAAAGACTTCGGTAATTTCACCGTGTTTGTACTCATAATATTTAAAAACACCTTCTTTTGTGAAGTCTCTTATTATAAGATGACCAGGGCCGTCAATTCGAATAACTAGAGAAGGGTATGATTCAGAAATATTATACTCATGGTCTTTGTTATCACTTATAATAAAACCACTATATTCAATTTGAAAAATACCATTTGTAAAAATACCATTATCATTTTCATAACAACATAGAGCATAAGGTCTTTTCGGTATTCCAGGTGATATTCGATGCAAATTTGTTAGGTCAAGTTCCTGTGGTTTATAAAATTCAATTGCTGGAAAAGGTAAGTCTTTATTTTTGAGAGGGATAAAAATTTGAAATTCGGGGTATCGACCTTCCTCTTTTCGTAGACTTAACGAAAATAATAACTCAAAAAGTAATGTGATTTTATCTGGAGACATCCAATACCTTTCTTTCGTTATAAGGCTAGCCATGTCCTTTGGCGTTTTCATATTATTCTCCAAATTTATCAAATTGCAATTGCGCACAACGTACGGGTGTTTATGACGTTGGCGAACGCATGTGAGCCAATGTGGCGTAGCCCAAGCGAGTCTTTTCGCGAGCGCAGCATAAACACCCAGTTGTCTGAAGTTCGCGCGCGTAATTTTATAGCTCTGGGCTCCAGTCTGTAACTTTTTTCCGTTGTGAATGAATACTAACTCTTTCAAAAACAGAACCGCATTCGCCTTTCAATGGTTCTAATAGACTTGGGTCTTTATTCAATAAATAGCCAACATTCATAATTTGGATATTAGCTGGATTATTTGAGTAATCATCATTTTCGTGTCCGGTGAATAGACGCCAACCACTATCTTCTTCTCTATCTGGTTTTTCTCTATAGAGAAAACGATTTGTTTCTTCTTTATCTAAACACATTTTTGAAACTAAGGCCATTTTTTCAGCAGAATCTATCCATTCAAGATCATCTTTTTGCATGATAATCTGAGCAATATTACTTGAATCAAATTCAATTTCATCACCAATTTTTAATTCTTTTATATATAGAGGTGAATTAATCAATTGTCCTTTATATTTTGATAAAAATGATTTTTCTTTAGTTATTTTTACCCACAATCTTTCAGCTCTAGGTTCATTTTTTTCGGGTTGGTTTAATATAAAATGTAACCTTACTTCAGAATTAATCTTTTGATTTTCGCGTCTTGTTTTTGTTGGAATAAAAAAAGAATCTTGATTTTTCTTAGAAGCTTCAACGACGTTTTCAAGTTCCCATGATTTCATAATCTGATCGTCCTTTGAAAAACTTATGATGAATTATGTTAATTATAATATTTTTCCATATCAAGCGCGCGAATTTCAGACAACGGATTAGTATGCCTGACGTTGACGCCGCGTCTTTTGAGTAAGTTCAGCGTAGCGCGCCCCCGTTGCATGCCTACCCTTGCGCGAAGCTGAACTTACGGGCGGCGACAATGTGTTGAGCGGAAAATCCAGTCTTCGATTTCTCAAAATCAATCAAGATCGAAGCGAAACCGAGCACCACAGCGACGTCAGGAGCGAGGAGCGCAGCAGGCATACGGAGTTGTGCGAAGTTGCGTTTAGTGTTTTGATTTTTCCGCTTTGAGGCATGGAAGCCGAAAAGCGGGTATATAAAACAAAAGGCCTTCTCCCCTCTTCTTTCTCGTCCGTTTTCTTATGTCCGTTTCTTTTCTTTATGATTTTATGAATCATACTCATTCATATCTGTCATGTGTTTTTCATTCTATCTTTGACTAAAATCTCGTCTTAAATTTTTCTGGTATTTGATTTATCAACAGAAAATAGATCTTGTAAGTTTTCTGTATTTTCAATCGTCTTTAATATCGAATTCCTTTCTGTTTCATGATCTGTTTCTCGAATTTGATCTTATTATATCGAATTCAACTTAGATTATACATTCAATGTGACTTTGAAACAGTTTCTTAGATTTTCTTCGTTCGTCTGTTACTTTGACTTAATGAAGAATCAGATTCATTTTCAATCTTTAGATTAATTACTGAACTTAGGCTATCAGTCACGATTGATTATCTTTCAGAAATTTGACCTACAATAGCAAAGTTCACATGCGCGCCACGGAAGGCGCGCCAAAGATTTGAGCAATTTCGCGCAACGTACGAGAGTTGACGACGTTGCGGCAGCCTTATCGCCGCAATGTGGCGCAGCCCAAGCGAGTCTTTTCGCGAGCGCAGCGTCAACTCTCAGTTATGTGCAGTAGCTCGCCACTGTTTGATTACTTTATTATGTTAAAAATATTCATTTGTATTAACAACATCCGAAAAGTAGATTCAATCTCTAATGAGTTTTTATTTCTTCTATCTTCACCCAGACTCATATGCGCACCAGAATATAAATGGTAACTATTAGATTTTTCTGCTAGATATAGTTTTGGAAAAGAAAACCTACCAAATTCATTTTTATGTTTCAGCAATTCTAAATATATATTATTGAACCAACCAGTATAAATTGTTGATTTTATTCTTGAAAAAAGCTCCATAAATAACAATAATCTTTTAGGGATAATAACAGCCAACCATACTTTTCCTGCTGAATAACAACGCTTTATATTTTCATCGTATATAAAACCGGTATCAATTGATTGAAATTTCTCAATTATCAAATAATCAACTATTTTTTCAAACTTACGTGTTAATTCTTCATTTGTCTTTGGATAATAGGCCATAGCATATAAATCATAGCATGTTGGTAATCCATACTCATTATCATATTTGCTTTTAAAAATTAGTTCATTTTGCCATGTGTTCGGTATTACCTTCATTTCTTCACTTGTTCTGAAAAAATCATAAGATCCTTCACAAGCTGTTTTGTACAAGGATTCAATTCGATTAAGAAACCATTCATGAACATCATTTTCCATATGATAACCGGCTCTGATTAAAAAAGGTATGGCAACTATTGGATCATATTGATTAGAATTCCATGAAGATTTTTTCGAAAACTTATTAGCATAATCATCAAAGATTTGAAATGAAGAATTAAGACCGTAATCTAATAGTTTACCAAACACATTTTCCAGCGATGTATCTTTTGAACTATGAATTTGATCAATATTCTTTAAATTACTAATCCATTTTTTAACTTCTTCAGATTGTAATAGGCTTACTTTTAATTCATTACTTTCTTGTTTATTCTTCAATATTTCAGTCGCAATTCTATATTTGATTATTGGACCCGAATTATCAAATAGCCATTGAATTAGTTCTTCACTCATATGTTCCTTCAATGAAAATTGATTTGCGAGCTATTGCACATAACGAACTAGGGTATCTGTCGTTGGCGACGCGTCTTTAGAGTAAGTTCAGCGTAGCGTTGCCCCACATCATTGCCTTACGTATTACGCGAAGCTGAATTTACGGGCGGCGCCAATGAGCTGAGCGCCATCTTCACATTCTACATTGCTGCTTTACAAAATCAAGATGGCGCGAAGCCGAGCACCGCAGCGAACACCGTGAGCGAGGAGCGGAGCAGATACCCGAAGTTAGCCGAAGTTTTAACCCATACAAAGATATTTCATAACTGGAAAATTATATCAGTGCTTGCAATATCAATTAATTTTATTTTTCTTGAAATGAATTTCTGGCGTTACGTTTAAAGCTTTTCCCACTCTTCGTAAAAATGCAAGAGATACATTTTTGTAACTGCCAGATTCGAGTCTTGCAATTGCAGGTTGAGAAGTACCTGATAGTTCAGCTAGTTGCTTTTGTGTCAGGGATGCTTTTGTTCTTAATTGAATAATTTCTCTTGCTAGTTCAAATTCCTCCTCAAGAAGATCATATTCTTTCTTAAATTCATTTTTTTTCATTTGTTTCTTTAATAATGTGGATGAATTTATCGTTTTAGGTTTTATCATATTCTTAGTCCTTGAACAGATTTTTGATTTTAACAGCTTTTTCGATCTGTTGTTTATCTAATTTATTTGTTTTCTTTATATATCCAGATGTTATAACATATATTGTTCCTTTCCAATGGAAATAGAACAATCGGCAAATATCTGAACCAAGTTTGATCCGCAATTCAAATATATGATCAGCGTTTTTGATTTTCTTAGAATGGGGCTCCGGTAATGAATAACCAAATTCACATAATAGATTGATTGTTCTTTGAATTTTTGCCTGAAATTTAACCGGGAGAGATAGGATAAAATCAGAAACTTCAGTGGTTAACTCAACTTGGTAATTCATTTTATCAATATACCACATATGATATGTGTGTCAAGTAATTCTTATCATTTATTATTGTAGAAACTTGATCTGATTCCTAATACTTTTTTGATGGTTAAAATTTCGGCTAACGGATTAGTATGCCTGACGTTGACGCCGCGTCTTTTGAGTAAGTTCAGCGTAGCGCGCCCCCGTTTAATGCCTACCCTTGCGCGAAGCTGAACTTACGGGCGGCGACAATGTGTTGAGCGGAAACACCAGTGATTTGATTTCTCAAAATCAAATAAGATCGAAGCGAAACCGAGCACCACAGCGACGTCAGGAGCGAGGAGCGCAGCAGGCATACGGAGTTGTGCGAAGTTGCGTTTAGTGTTTTGATTTTTCCGCTTTGAGGCATGGAAGCCGAAAAGCGGGTATATAAAACAAAAGGCCTTCTCCCCTCTTCTTTCTCGTCCGTTTTCTTATGTCCGTTTCTTTTCTTTATGATTTTATGAATCATGCTCATTCATATCTGTCATGTGTTTTTCATTCTATCTTTGACTAAAATCTCGTCTTTATTTAATCTGGTATTTGATTTATCAACAGAAAATAGATCTTGTCAGTTTTCTATATTTTCAATCGTCTTTAATATCGAATTCCTTTCTGTTTCATGATCTGTTTCTCGAATTTGATCTTATTATATCGAATTCAACTTAAATTATACATTCAATTTGACTTTGAAACAGTTTCTTAGATTTTCTTCGTTCGTCTGTTACTTTGACTTAATGAAGAATCAGATTCATTTTCAATCTTTAGATTAATTACTGAACTTAGGCTATCAGTCACGATTGATTATCTTTCAGAAATTTGACCTACAATAGCAAAGTTAACATGCGCGCCACGGAAGGCGCGCCAAAGATTTGAGCAATTTCGCACAACGTACGAGAGTTGACGACGTTGCGGCGGCCTCATCGCCGCAATGTGCCGAAGGCCGAGCACCGCAGCGACCACAGGGAGCGCGGAGCGGAGCGTCAACTCTCAGTTATGCGTCGTTTCTAATTTGCTTCAAAGATATAGATAAATCATATTCATAGAGTAAAACATTATGTAATTTTAAACAAGCTAATTTTAAATCATTGGAAATTGACTTACAAATAATCATACCTCGAACTTTTTGATTATCAGCTTGATTTTGTTCAATCCAACCCATATACCTTAATAGCTGACCAATTACTCGGTCATAACCTTTTGAAACTTTTAATTCTATTACAACAAAATCATTATTACTATCTACTGCGAGTATATCAATAAACCGACCACCAACTGGATATTCAATGCCATTAATATCACCATCAACAAATAATTTTAAACCCGATTCAATGATTTCCAGATTTTTAGAAAGAAAATTTCTTAAGTCTTTTTCAAATGCAAATTCTTGAGAATTATCGCCACTTATATTTTCTTCATCATCCATGGATTCGATTTCATCTTCTGAAATATTTGTATTCTCAAAATAGATAGGCGCCGGATCATTCTCTTTAGTAAATAATCGAAAATGGCTTTGATCTTCTTGAAATAATAAATCATCTTCTCCATTATTGTGGACATTATAGTGAATCCTACTCGGGGCATTTGTTGATAGTAATAATAAATGAGCATTAATGGTTCCTTTTTTTATTTTTGGGAAATTTGTTGAGAACCAGTATAATATTTCTTTTCTACTGAAGTTACCTCCTTCACGTAAAGATTTACGTAAATTGAATGGATTTAGGTCTTCAGGTATTTGAAATGATTTTGTGAACTCTTTTATGATTTCTTTAGTTGTTATGTCATATATTTTTTTCATAAATTTCTCTTTATACTTCATTGAATTTTTTAATTCATGTTGAGTCCAAAAACTTTACTTCCGAGTTTTCGTTTATAAATTGTCTCAAGTTCAATAACATCAATCTTTGGAAGATTTGTTGTCACGGTTTGTAATAAAGAAAACACAAAATTTCTTTCATAATTATCAGTTTCACATAATTTTGAAAGTTGTTCATTTCCACCGTGTTTTGTTTTTATATAAGTTGACCATCTACCATAGATACCATTAGCCCCATAAGAAGATCCGACATATTGTTGACCAGTCTTTTTATCAAGAATTAGGTATACACCATTTACCGATGATAGCTTCTGAACCCATATTCGATTACTATCTGGATTATTTACAATTGTTTTTAGTTCTTCGAAGGAAAGCACAAAATTTAAATAACCTGGAAATTCTCTTACATAACCTCTTGGAAGAATTTCAATAACTTCTTTATCTATAGAATTTTGGACCCAAGCTATTGCTCCTTTACCCCATTCAATTACAACTCGAAAATATAAATCTTCAAAACCTGATAACTTTTCCAATTCATAATAAGTAGATGATTCATATTTAAAGTTTTGAAAAGGGAAATCTGGAGGTAATACAATATCAGCAGGTTTCTTTTGTTGCAATACCTTGTAAACATTATAAAATAGTGCCTGAGTTGAATCAAGACCAATACAAGATACGACATAATCACAATTAAAAATATCACTACCCTGAAATGATTGATAAATATCAAAATAATTTTCTGAAATAAGATCAAGAATATTACATCTCTTGTCTTTATGTCGAACGATTTTTACCTTAGAATCAATGGGTAAACTACGATTATAAAGAAGTTCGGAAAGAGTTATCATTTGTTGCCCCATTTGTTTTCAATATTGCTATTGGTTATTTTGACAAAAAAATCAAATTAGAAATGACGCATAACGTACGAGAGTTGACGACGTTGCGGCAGCCGTATCGCCGCAATGTGCCGAAGGCCGAGCACCGCGCGGAGCCCCGCGAGCACGGAGCGGAGCGTCAACTCTCAGTTAGGCGTAGTTGGCGCAAATCTCAGTGTGTATTTGATGA
>Ga0209467_1003008_pt1 | contig 11416 bp, 8 predicted proteins | sample Higcelwee11metaG_FD_187175 | JGI IMG/M metagenome (GOLD analysis project Ga0209467, IMG submission 187175) | Freshwater pond sediment microbial communities from the University of Edinburgh, under environmental carbon perturbations - High... | ecosystem: Environmental > Aquatic > Freshwater > Pond...
TGCCCAGCCAAGGCGGCCTCGGTCGCCGAGTCAAAACACAGGAGCAGGCCGTCGCCCATGCGGTTCACCACCCGGCCGCCATGGGCGAGCACCTGGGGCTCGACGATGCGCTCGTGGGCGATGACGAGCTGACGCTGCTCCTCACGCTTGGAGTTGATGGACCGCGCGGTGTAGCCCACGAGGTCCGAGAACATCACCGTGCGTGTCGCCGTGCTCAACGCCGCCTCGCCGTCAATCGTCCTGGCAAGGATACCGGAAGTAGGCCGATGGATCGGGCAAATGCGCCACGACCCTGAATCTACGCCGCGAGGCCTTCACCGACTAATCTTCGCCTTGTGGCCCACGAAGCCCGACGAGGGTTGTCCCGGCGATGACAAGATCGCCGAGATGAAGCGTGGCCTCGGTGTCAACCCGCTCTAGGGGCCGATGATCGGAGAAGATGAAGGTGGGGCAGCGGGGATGTAAGGACCGCAGGCGGTAGTGCCCGCCGCGCTCGACCTCCACCGCGGACTGCCGCCGACCGGCCAAGGCGCGGTCGAGGGTGAAGCCGCCCTCGCGGGCGCGAGCGGCGCGCGGGCCAGGGCACCAGCGGATGTTCTCTTGGCCGCGGCGGTCGGGCAACAAGAAGCCGGGGATCTGAGGCTCGCGGCCGATCTCGGTGACCTGGCCTACGGCGACGCCCATGGGGATCGGGGAGTCGTTGATGAACAGGCCGATGTAGGGCGCGTCGTGGAGGAGCACGAAGCGGTGGCTGCCGCCTGGGCCGCTGAGGCTGGCGCCGTTGGCCAGGGGCAAGGACTGCCCCGGGGCCAAGGGGCGACCGTCTACGGACACCCCGGCGGCGATGGCGAGCACCTTCACGCCGGGCTGGCTCACCTCGACCCGCAAGACGGCTTGATCGCTGCGGTTCACCCAGCGGCGATCCGAGAGCAGGTCGTAGGTGTAGCCAGCGACGACGTCCGCCATCGGCACGGCGGGCAGGGCCAAGCCCGAGAGCACGAGGTCGACCTCGGTGTCGGACTTGTCGATGATGATCGTGTCGCGGTCGATCTTGTGGCTGGTCTCGGCGCGCACCTCATCAAAGGCGCGGTCCACCGAGGCCGGGTGGCCGATGACGAGGCCGTGGCCGTTGGACGTCCACTCCAGGCGGTCGGCGGGGCCGATGTGGTAGGCGCTGAGCCACAGCCGCGAGGGGTCGAGCACGGGGATGGAGTCCACGGCGCGCTTGAGCTCGACGCTGCCCGGGGCGAAGTTCTCGAAGAGGATCACCGGGTCGGCGGGCATGGCGCCGAGGGGCTCGTTGCGCCGCACGCGGAGGAGGTTCGAGGACTTGAACGCGTCGCGCACCTGGTTTGGCAGCCAGGCCTTGTGTTTGCCGACGACGCGGTAACACATCACCGGGCCGTGGATGCCCTTGAGGGTGACCTCACGCACGGGCTCCCAGGGGATCTCGGACTGGTTCATGCAGATGCGGGTGGACTCGGAGAACCAGCACTCGCCGGGGCCCGTGGCGCTGTTGATGCGGGAGGCGAGGTTCACCGCGTCGCCGAAGGCGTCGTTGGCGATCTCTTCGACGTCACCCGTGGCCGCGCTCACCCGGATCTGGAAGGTGTTCGCTGAGGCGACCTTCTCGATGATGTCCCGACCGGCCTGGGCGGCGTCGGTCGCGGAGTCAAAAAGAGCCATGAACGCGTCGCCAAGCTCTTTGACGACACGCCCGCCGCGCTTCAGGAGGATGGGCTCCACCAGCCGCCGGTGCTCGTCGAGGAGGCGACGTAGCCCTTCACGGTCGATGTTGCCCGTCTTCTCGGTGTAGTTGACGAGGTCCGTGAAGACGACGGTCCTCGTTGCGGTGGCCAAAGGGCTCTCTCCTGACAATGTGGGAAGTGGACTCTACCAGAATCAGCGCGCCGTTGTTCTTGCCCCGATGTCGCCTCTGAATCAAGGCCGTAGCGCGCGGGATCCTGGAAAAAAATGAGCGGAGGACGAGCGCGGGATCCTCGTGCGCGCGGCGCGCGGGCGGCGCGCTCAGGTTAGGGGGTGCGCCCTCAAGGAGCCGCCGCTTATGGTCCCCGATCAGGTCCGCTGTCGTTTCGCCCCCTCACCCACCGGCCGCTTGCACGTCGGCGGCGCCCGAACCGCGCTGTTCAACCTGCTCTTCGCCCGGCGGACGAGCGGCACGATGATCCTGCGCATCGAAGACACGGACCAGCTCCGCTCAAGCCTCGCCTCAGAGCGGCTGATCTTTGAGGATCTGCGCTGGCTGGGCATCATCGCCGATGAGAGCCCCGAGCACGGCGGCGCGTACGGCCCCTACCGCCAGTCCGAGCGCCTGCACCGCTACAAAGAGGTCGCCCAGGCGCTCATCGACGCGGGGCAAGCCTATGAGGCCTGGGAGTCGAACGAGGAGCTCGACGCCCTGCGCAAGGCCGCCGAGGGCAGCGCCCAGGGCGCGCTCAAGTACCGCCGCCGGGCGTACACCCCGGAGCAGCTCGCCGAGTACCGCGCTGAAGGCCGCCTGCCCGTGGTGCGGCTGAAGGTGGCGGGCACCGGTCAGCGTTTTGTGGACCTCATCTTGGGGGAGGTCTCCGTGGCGGCGGAAGACCTAGAGGACTTCGTCATCCTCAAGGGCGACGGCTTCCCCACCTACCACTTCGCCGTGGTGGTGGACGACCACGACATGCGCGTCACCCACGTCCTCCGCGCGCAGGAGCACCTGCTCAACACCACCAAACACCTCGCCATCTACCAGGCGCTGGGCTGGTCGCCGCCCGAGCACGGGCACATGCCGCTCATCTTCTCGATGGAGGGCGGCAAGATGTCCAAGCGGGACAAAGCGAAGACCGCCCGGGCGAGGTGCCTCGCCGATGGCCACAGCGCCGCGGCCTTGGCGGCGCGCACGGGGCTTGACGAGGCCCTGCTCGCCGACTTCTTGGCCAAAAAGACCGACGACGTTGAGATCGCCTTGGCCATCGGCGCGGCGCTCAAGCTGGAGCTGCCGGAGATCGACGTGGTCGACTTCCGCGCCGCCGGGTATCTCCCCGAGGCCCTGGTGAACTTCTTGGCGCTTCTGGGCTGGAACGCCGGGGTAGGGGATCGTGAGCTGTACACCCTGGACGAGCTTGGCGAGGCGTTCAGCCTGGACCGCGTGGGCAGCACCGCCGCCCGCTTCGACCGCGACAAGCTGCGCTGGATGAACGGCCTCTACATCCGCCAGGCCTCCGACGAGCGCCTGCTGCTTGGCCTGCGGGAGTACGCCGGCCTCAACGACACGCCCCTGGCGACGGCCTCAGATCACACCCTGCTCAAGCTCATCACGCTGTACAAGGAGCGGGCGACGACCCTGCGTGAGCTCGACCTCTCCGCGCGCTTCTTCTTTGAGCGCCCGACGGAGTGGGGCCCCGAGAAGCCCCTCAAGAAGCAGCTCCTCAACGGGCGCGGCCTACCCAACCTCGCCGCCGCCCGCGAGGCCCTCGCCGCCCAGGCCGACTGGAGCGAGGCGGCGCTGGAGGCCCTGGTGCACGCCCTCGCTGAAGCCCGCTGTGACGGCAAACTCGGCGAGATCGCCCAGCCCCTACGCATCGCCGTGAGCGGCGGGCCGGTGTCGCCGCCCTTGTTTGGGGTGCTCGCGCTTCTGGGCAAAGACGAGAGCTTGGCGCGGATCGACGCTTGCGCCGCGCGTTTTGGCGCCTCGGCCTGATCCCCTTCACCCCGAGACCCCGTGACGCGCCGCGCGCGGCGCTGGGGTTGACCTTGGGCGACGCTTGGGGGAGAATCCTGCGGTCATCCTCATTGACGAGGCGTCATCCATGCCCCAGGAAAGGGACCCCGTGCGAGCCGAACCGGACGTTGTTGACGAGAGCCTCTTCGCTCCCTCCATCGAGGGGGCCGATGAGCTGATCGCCGCCGCCCTCGCGTCGGTCGAACAGCACCTCAGCGCGGCGAAGCCAGCGCCCGCGCTGCCCGCGCCTCAGCCGCCGCCCGCGGTAGAGCTCGACATCGACCTGCGCGCCTTCAACGACACGATCCCCCCCGACGACGGCGACGCCGGTGAGGCCGGCGGCGCGCCCGATCCCGAGTGGATCGTCGGTGAAGAGCGCGCCCCCTCCGAGGCCCAAAGCCGCGCGCTCAAAGAGGCCCAGGCCCGCGCCGCTGAGCTTGAAGAGGAGCTGGCCCACACCCGCGCCAAGCTCAAAGACGTGCGAGAGCGGGGGAACAAGCTCCATGTTCGCCACGAGCGCCTCAAGGAGCTCTACGAGAAGCTGCGCCAAGAGCACGACGCGCTCAACCTGGGCGCGGTGAACCAGGCCCGGGTGCTCGCTGAGCTGCGCACCTTGGCCCAGCGTTTGGAGGAGGACCGCGAGCGCGCCAAGGGCCGCCACGGTCGTGAGCTCACCGACATGAAACGTTTCGGCAATGAGGCGTTCATCCGTGAGCTTCTGCCCGTGCTCGACCACCTGGAGCTCGCGTTCTCCCACCGCGAACAAGAGCCCATGCAGCTCGCCGAGGGCGTGCGCATCATCATCTCCCAGCTCCAGCACGTCTTGGAGCGCATCGGCCTCACCCGGGTGGTGGGCGAGCGCGGCGAGCGGTTTGATCCCTCCTTCCACGAGGCGATCTCCTACATTCACAGCGAAGGCTTAGAGTCCGGGCAGATCAGCGAGACCCATCAGGTGGGCTACACCCTGAACGGTCGCCTCATGCGCGCCGCGCGGGTGACCGTCGCGCGCTCGGCGACCGCGGGGTCGTCTCCTGCGCAGAGCCCCACGCCCAGCGACGAGTAGGGATCTCCCGGTCAAAGGCACGTCATCCTCAGTTTCTCGGCGAGTTATGCTCGCGCGACGCGGTCGGGATCGGCCGTTGGAGGCGGTCAGAAGATGTCCAAGATTATCGGCATAGACCTCGGCACCACCAACTCTTGTGTGGCGATCCTCGAAGACGGCGAGCCCCTCGTCATCCCCAACGAGGAGGGCAGCCGCACCACCCCTTCAGTGGTGGCGTTTAACTCCGAGGGTGAGCGCCTCGTCGGGCAGACCGCCCGCCGCCAGGCCGTCACCAACGCGGAGCGCACGTTCTACGCCGTGAAGCGCCTGATCGGCCGCCGCTTTGACGACGAGTCCATCGCCCACACCTCAGCGCTCGTGCCGTACCGCATCGTCGCCTCCGACCGCGGCGACGCCTGGGTGGGCCTCGATGACCAGCGCCTGAGCCCGCCCCAGGTGAGCGCCATCGTCTTGGAGAAGATGAAGGCCAGCGCTGAGGCCTACCTGGGCGAGAAGGTCGATCGGGCGGTGATCACCGTCCCGGCGTACTTCAACGACTCCCAGCGCCAGGCCACCAAAGACGCCGCGCGTATCGCCGGGCTCACCTGCGAGCGCATCATCAACGAGCCCACGGCGGCGGCTCTGGCCTATGGCAAAGCCAGCCACGCCAACGGCCTCATCGCCGTGTTTGACCTCGGCGGCGGCACCTTCGACGTCTCGATCCTCCAGCTTGAGGACTCGGTGTTTGAGGTGCGCGCCACGAACGGCGACACCTTCTTGGGCGGCGAAGACTTCGACAACCGCATCGTCGAGGCCTTGCTCGACGACTTCAAGGCCAAACACGGCATCGATCTCAGCGACGACGTCGTGGCGATGCAGCGCATCAAGGAGGCCTCAGAGAAGGCCAAACACGAGCTGTCGTCGTCGCCGTCTACGGAGATCACCCTGGCGTTCATCGCCACGGGCAAGTCCGGGCCCATCCACCTCACCTACCACATGACCCGGCCCGACCTTGAGAAGCTCGTCGGCGACCTGATCGACCGCCTGGAGGTGCCCTGCCGCGCGGCGATGGCCGACGCCGGGGTCACCGCCAAAGACATCCAGACGGTGCTGCTGGTCGGCGGCATGACGCGGATGCCCCGGGTGAAGCAGAAGGTGCAGGAGATCTTCGGCAAACCGCCTGAAGACGGCATCAACCCCGATGAGGTCGTCGCCGTCGGCGCGGCGATTCAGGGCTCGGTGCTCACGGGTGAGGTGAAGGACGTCTTGCTGTTGGACGTGACGCCGCTCACGCTCAGCCTGGAGGTCGCCGGAGGCTTGGTGGAGCCGATCATCGAGCGCAACTCCACCATTCCTTGCCGCAAGTCCAAGGTCTTCACCACGGCGCTCGACAACCAAGACATGGTGCGTGTACACGTCGTCCAGGGCGAGCGTGAGATGGCTGAAGACAACAAGTCTTTGGGCCGCTTGGAGATGCACGGCATCCCGCCCGCGCCGCGCGGCATGCCCGAGATCGAGGTCACCTTCGAGATCGACGCCAACGGCATCCTCAAGATCCAGGCGAAGGATCTCGGCACGGGCAAAGCCCAGTCGATGCGGGTGGTCTCCAGCTCCGGTCTGTCCGATGACGACGTGAAGCAGATGCTGCAGGACGCCGCGCAGTACCGGGCTGAAGACTCCGAGCGTAAGCTCACCGCAGAGGCCAAAAACCAGCTTGAGGGCCTGATCTACACCACACGCCGCTCGCTGAACGAGTACGGCGCCTCGCTCTCCGCTGAGGACCGCGCGGCCATCGTCGACGCCTTACGCGCCGCCGACGAGAGCCTCGACGGCTCGGGGCCGGAGCAGCTCCAGGCGAGCTACGAGAACCTCGCCGTCACCGCCCAGCGCCTCGCCGAGAGCATCTACGCCGCGGCCGCCGAGGCCATGGACGACGACGATTGGGAGGTTGACGACGAGGGCTGAGCCCCCTTGCGGCGCCGTCTCATCACGCCTTGAGCGCCCTCCCGACGACGTTGGAGGGCGCTCGGCGTCTTGTTCGGCCTAGCCCACCTTGAGATCCTCACGGATCTTAAGACAGCGCTGTTCCGCGCTCGCGACAATGCCATCGTTCTGAGCGAGCCGTCGCCCAGAATGGCCTGGTTCGCCTTCAGAATTTGTCTTCTTGGCGGGTTCGCGGCGAACGCTTGACCGCTTCACAGGTCGTTGTACTCAAAGTTGTTGGAAAAATACAAACTGTGTACATGCGTAAACCTGCATTAGTCCGTGTGAAATTCTCGTGTAATGCAGCAAGAGCGCTCAAAGTGTATACATTGTATGAACAGAACCAAACAACCCCAGAAGGCTCTATGACGAACCAAGAAGTATGCGCTCAGCTCCACAAACTCAGCCCCGAGGTTGAGGTCGTCGCTTTGGTCGGGCCCAGCGGCGCGCTGGAGGGCTATGTCGGACCCGCCGAGGTGGAGGCCATCGTGGGCCCGATGCTCACGCCGCTGTTCACCCTCGCTGATCGCGCCGGGCAAGAGCTGGGTCGGGGCGTGCTGAACCTCTTGATCACCGAGGGCAGCCGCGGGCTGATCGTCGCCCATGACCTCGGCGGCGGTCGCGCCTTGGCCCTGGTCGTGCGGCCTGGGGCGGCGTTGGGCCTGCTTCTGGACGACCTCCGCGCGGCGGCCGACCAGCTCAACCGCCTCGCGGCGTAGGGGGGACAGACCATGGACACCCTCACCCTCAGCCTCTCCGCCGCTGGCCTGCTCTCCGTGGGCCTCGTCGCCTGCGGCGTGTACGCCAGAGGCCTCGCCGAGCGCCTGCACGGCCTACAGACCCGCCACGCCGATCACCTCGCCGAGCTGGATCAGGTTCAAGCCCAGCTTCGTGAGGAGCTGCGCCGGGGAGACGACCTGCAAGCCGCGCTCTCGGGCCTCGTCGACCGCAACCGCGAGATCTCCAGCCGCGCCGACCGAGAGGCCGCCGCCCGCGCCCAGCTTGAGGGGGCGCTGCAGAACGCCACGGCGGCCCACGACAAACGCGCCCGGGCCTTGGAGACCCAGCAGCAGCTCATCGAGCGGTCGAGCCGCGAACAAGGCGAGCAGCTTGAGACCTCCCGGCGGCACCTGCGGGTGGCCTCGGCGACCTTGGCCGCGCTGGGGGTGCCCCCGATGGACCAGGTGTGGAGCCCCGTCGCCGCGGCCGCGCGTCCGGCGTCGCGGGCGGCGATCCGCGCCTTGGTGCTCGACGGGCAGGCCCTCGCCGTGTGTGTCGCCGATCCCCGCGGCCTGCCGCTCCTGCAGGCCGGTGAGCCCGACCGCGCCCAGAGCCTCGCCGCGTGCTCGGCGGCCCTCAACACCCTGGAGGCGCCGGTGGGTGAGCTGTTCGGCGCGCCGATGGCCTCGCTCAGCGTCACCACGCCCACCCGCGCCGTTCACCGCCTCGCCTTGCCCGTGGGCGCCTTACGCCTGTGCCTGGAGGGCCCCGAGGCCATGCCTGAGCTGGCGATGCGCCTCGCCGGGGCGAAGGTCTGCGGTCAGCCCGGCCTCAGCCCCGAGCGCCTGCGGCTCTCTGAAGGCCCGGTCTGGGGCGAGCCCATCGACGGTGACCCCGCCTTGCTCGACTGGGCGCGGGGCCAAGGCGCCTCAGCGGCGTGGGTGCTCGACGCCCAAGAGCGCCCCCTGCTCAGCACCGTGCAGCCCGTGAGCCCGCCCCGGGGCCTCCGCGCCGCGCTGGCGCCGCTGTGGGCCCGCGCCATCCGCGACGACCAGGCCCTCGACCGCGTGGAGCTGCTCGCCTGCGCCGATGACGGCCGCTGCTTGGGCCTGAGGCTCACTGAAGACCGCCTCGACGCCCCGCTCATCGTCGCGCTCAGCGCCACCCGCCTCGCGCCGGGGGCTCTGGACAGCCTCGACGCCGCCGTGCGCTGGCGCCTCAACACCACGTCACAAAACACCACCGCCGCCGCAGGAGCCGCACGATGATCACCCACCCGTCAATGACTGACGACCTGAACCAACGCCTTCGGGTGATGATGGACGAGGCCGTCGAGGAGCGCGCCCGGATCAACCGCCGGATTCGTAGCCTGCGTGAGCTGCTCAGCGCTGTCGAGCGCGGCGAGGCCCTGGAGCCCGACATCGAGCTCGCGGCCCTGCTCACCAATACCCAGCGCCCGACGATGCGGCTCGTCGAGCCCGCCGCCGAGCCCCTTCGCCCCGCCCTGGTCTACCCCACCGGCTCGGGCCTCGTCACCCGCCTGGGCGCGGGTCTGCCCGGGGGCATGCTCTCGCCCGTGGCCGTGCCGCCGCCCGCCGCCGTGGTCGCCCCGCCCTCTGTGGACGTGGGCCGCCTGGGCCGCATGAGCCCTGAAGAGCTCGACAGCCTGGCGTTCGGCGTGGTCACCCTAGACCACCGAGGCCGGGTCATCGAGTACAACGACACCGAGTCCCGCCTCGCCGGCGTGCCCAAAGAGCAGGTCATCGGCCGCAACTTCTTCACCGACATCGCCCCGTGCAGCCGCGTGAAGGAGTTTGAGGGCCGCTACCAAGACTTCGCCTCGGGCCGCTCCCGGCTGGGCATGGAGTCCTTCGAGTTCGTCTTCCACTTCAGCCACGGCGCCCAGCGGGTGCTGATCCTGTTCAGCCCGGCGCGGCTGCGCGGCCAGTTCTTCGTGTCGATGATTCGGCGGTGAGGCGCTGAGGTGAGCAGCACCGCCCCATCGGTGCCACCGCCCCATCGGTGTTTCAGCGCACCGGCGGGGCGGTGCTCGTTGGGGGGAGCCGCGCGGCGCGGGCGCGAGCGGGGGCTGACACCTTGGCACGCGCTTTGCTAAAGAGGGAGGGACACACACATCCACCACCCGCCACATCGGAGCCTCCTGTGCCTGACCAGACCGTGAAGATCGGCATCGACGAGCCCAGCCGCCTGCAGATCGTCGAGGGCCTCTCTCGCCTGCTCGCCGACACCTACACCCTCGCGCTCAAGACGCACAACTTCCACTGGAACGTGACCGGGCCCCAGTTCAACAGCCTGCACGTCATGTTTATGGGCCAATACACCGAGCTCTACCTCGCCGCGGACCTCATCGCCGAGCGTATCCGCGCGCTCGGCGCCTTCGCCCCGGGCACTTACGCCGAGTACGCGCGCCTGGGCCGAGTGAAGGACGCCCAGGGGGTGCCCACGGCCAGCGACATGGTGCGTGAGCTCCTCGACGGCCACGAGACCACGGCCCGCACGGCGCGGGAGACCTTGCCGCTCACCGAAGACGCCCGGGATCAGGTCAGCGCGGATCTGCTCACCCAGCGGCTCCAAGTGCATGAGAAGACGGCCTGGATGTTACGCAGCGTGCTCGGCTAAAACGAGTGAACGTGTTCAATGAATACGTTCATTGAGCCCTAGTTCATGTAGCCCAGGGCCTTGAGCCGCTCCTCTTGGGCGGCGTCGAGGGTGGGGGCCGCGCCCTGGTTCGGGACGTGGCCTTCGCTCCAGGCCCGCGCCCGCTCCTCTAAGGCTGGGTTGGGCTCGGCGAGGGGCTTGGACTCTTGGGGGTCGGCGCGGAGGTCGTAGCGCTCGCTCGGGCCGCCTTCGGTCAAGATGAGCTTCTGATCGTTCATGACGAACGACCGGCGCACGCGGTCAAAACGCTCCTTGAGGGCGGGCACGCCGAGGTCGCGGTGCCGGGCGTAGTAGAGCTCGCTCACCTGGAGGTCGGTCGTCGGAGGCTCGTCGGAGAGCGGCGGCAGGCCCAAGGCGGCCAAGATCAGCTCGGGCACGTCGTGGGTTTGGATCGGCGAGGAGTTGACCCCCGGGGAGAAGCCGGGGCCCCTCACCATCAGCGGCACCCGCAGGACCTCGTCGTAGAGGTCTTTGGAGTGCTCCAAGAGCCGGTGTTCGCCCAAAAACTCGCCGTGGTCGGAGAGGAGGATGACGTAGTCTTCAGGGCCTACGCCCAAGCTCGGCAGAGAGTCCAACAAGGCGCCCACCTGGGCGTCTAAGAAGCGCACCTCGGCGTTGTAGGCCTCCTCCCAGGTCTCCCGCTCGGCCTTCGTGGCGTCGCGTTTGTTGGACAAGATCGCGATGCGTGAGCGGTTCCAGCGGCCCTTCTTCGCCTGAGGCCACAGTCGCGCCCCGGGCAAAAACTGGGCGTCGATGCGCTCGGGGTTTTTGGTGTAGCCCTCGCGGGGCACCCAAGGAGTGTGGGTGTCCATGTAGTTGAGGAACAAGAACAAGGGCCTCGGGGCGGGGGCCTCGGGCTTGTTCCAGCGGGTCAAGGCGGCCTGGGCGAGGCCGGTGATGCGGTCGCCTTGGGCGTAGCCGAGCTCGTGCCCGGCGCTGAGGCCCTCACACATCCACAGCTCAAACCCCCGGGCCAAGCCCCAGATCGAGTCCAAGAAGGCGCGGTTGGCGGCGATGCCCACGGTGCCCCACCCGGCCTCGGTGAGCCGCTCGGCGAGGGTAGGCACGTCGGTGGAGAGCGCGTAGGCCTTTGTGGCCGCGTCCGCCGGGCTGCCGTGGCCGCCGTGCTCCATGGGGAACTCGCCGGTGAACAGGCTGCCGTGGGAGGGCAAGGTCCAGCTCCCCGTGGCGCGCATGGCGGTGAACACCGTGGCGGTCTCGGCGAACTTGTTGAGGTTCGGGGCCAGGTCTGGGTCGCCGCCATAGGCCGC
>Ga0209467_1003010_pt1 | contig 11415 bp, 11 predicted proteins | sample Higcelwee11metaG_FD_187175 | JGI IMG/M metagenome (GOLD analysis project Ga0209467, IMG submission 187175) | Freshwater pond sediment microbial communities from the University of Edinburgh, under environmental carbon perturbations - High... | ecosystem: Environmental > Aquatic > Freshwater >...
CGATTTGCATATCTTAACTGAATCTGTATCCTTAAATAATGGTCCATTTACAATATGAAGAATTGCGACATTTCTTTCTTTTAATTGTTCATACAGAATATGATCAACTACACTTCGATTCTGTATGAGTAGTGTGAATGAAGTTCCGATGAATTGTTCACATAAATTCTTACATGCCTCAATAAATACATCTTCTCGATTAATCGTTGTCACAAGTGAAACACGTTTAACTTTACGATCAAGTAATGAATTATCCCCACATAAATATAAAAACAAAGGCGCTTCATCTTTTAAGTCTTGAAGAATTGCCTTAGGATATTCTTCATCATATTTATGTACAATATAAACTCTTTGTTTTAAACGAGCGAAAGCTGATTCAGTTTCACGTTTTATTAATTGGCATACTTGTGGAAAGTATTGTACAAACTTGGTGCTTTCAAAGTATGTCTCATAGAATTTTTGTACATCTAAAAGTTCTATTATGTTATCTTTAGTAATCCGAGTATTAACTAAATTATCATTTTGAACAAGTTTTTTCAGTACGCTATAATTAATCGCAAGATGTTTGTTTTGGCTTGATTTATTCATAGTTCTTTAGTGTTATTTCTAGTGTTTTCTTCATCTCTTCGATGACTTCAATTGGCTCAATGATTTTCGCTTTATCCTGAAATTGAATAACCCACGATAAGAATGTAGGACTTACATACACTGTTTCAGTAATCTCAAACCACTTTTCATCAATCTTTTTAATATCAACTTCTATACCAAATCGATCGATAACTACATTTAGTAGCTCTTGATCAAATCGTATTGTGACTCTTTTTTCAACTCCAGAAAACATATTAAAGAGCTGATCACAGTATTTCTCCAAATCTTCAGGTTTGTTTTCATAAGAATGTGTTATTTTCAATACACTTACATCACGCATTTTATCCACTCGATAAACCACATAATCATCATGTTGTTCATGGTAGGTTACACAATAATACTTCTCATCATCCCAACAAAGAAAAATCGGAATTACGACATAATATTCACCCTTCTTACGATATTTAAGTTCTTTATTTATATCATAATCAAAGTATTTAAAGCGTAGTTTATAATGGCCTAATATCGCATCATGAATCGCATCGACATTCAGATAAATAGAAGTATTACGTGTTTTTAATCGACCCGTGACTAAATCATCGCGATGTAATAATTTCGCCTCATGAACACTCGTTAATGTTTTTATCTTTTCGATTAATTCTACACTCTTTTGTTTAGTGATAAACTTTGAGAATTTAATCGCATCAACCAATAACTTTAATTCCGCTAATTGGAAGTTTCGATTGGCGATATGATACAAATTCTGCTTATCTTTTTCAGTAATAATGTCTAGTCCATATTCTTCTAGAAGCTCAATATAATGGTAAATACTCTTACGTTCACTCTGAATTCCTTTAGAGGCTAAATATTCAATAATCTGTTGCGTAGATAGAGCGTGTTGATCATCCGTTTCACGTAAAAGATAATCCCGAATCTCTAATAGTTTTAGCTTGTTTTTAGAATTCTCCATAGTTTACCTTGGGTTTATTGTACAACGATTGTGAAATACTCACAATAAAAAACAAGTTTTCACTTGTTTAGATAAACTTTAATGTCTTTTTCCAATACTTAGAGAAATACCCGATTAAACTTCCAGCTGTTAAGGCAAAGATGACTGTCCCTTCACGGACTGGCATATAGGATAGAGTAAATGACCAAGCCATAATTAAAGAGGATACGACAAAGATAAAATCAGCCCCTGTTCTAGCTTTAACAAATGGTATTTTAAAGTGATCTGAGAATACTACAATAAACGCATCATAAGGTAACACCACAAGCTTTACACTCATCATTAGACTGATACCTAAAGACATCATTATAATGCCAATTAATAGTCCTACCATTTGAAAAGCATAGGAATCAAAGGTTAAATTGGCTAAATAACTGAAGTCATATAGAAAGAAGTTAACCACATTCCCAAAAACTAGACTTAATAAAGGCTGTAAAATAAGTAAAGGTTTAACTTTATTACCAAGGAGTATAATCTCGAACACAAAACAGATTAAATTGAAGTATATTAAAACAGTTCCAGCTTTAATGCTTAAAACATGTGCTAATGCATTCGTAAAACCAGACACTGTACTTTGACCTAAGTTTGCCTTAATAATCAAGGACATTCCAAATCCAATCATCGCAATTGCGACTAAACTTAATACTAAATGAACTAAGAATTTCTTTTTTTCCACACAATTACCTCAAACCATATCTAGCACTATATCATAAAATGAAATATACAGTATAATAATTTCATTAGAAATGAGAAAAATATGGAAACACTATTAGAACGCTTTATACGTTATTGTAAAATTAACACAAGATCAGATGAATCAAGTACATCAGTTCCTTCAACTCAAGCACAGGTAGAGTTTGCGAAACTCTTGGTCAATGATTTAAATAAACTTGGATTTTCAGAGGTAGAATATAACCCATCCAATGGGTTTGTGACTGGGACTATACTAAGTAATGTGGATTATGAGGTTGATACGATTGGCTTTATCGCCCATTTTGATACAGCTAGTTTTAATTCAGAAAACATACAACCACAGATTATCGAAAACTATGATGGAAGTAATATCTTACTTAATCCAAGTTTAAACAAAGTATTGGATACACTTACTTTCCCTAATCTTAAGAATTATGTGGGTCATACTCTTATCACAACCGATGGGACAACCTTATTAGGGGCTGATGATAAAGCAGGACTTGTTGAAATTGTTGAGGCTATGATTTATTTACTAGAACATCCAGAAGTAAAACATGGTGAAATTCGTGTCGCATTTGGTCCAGATGAAGAAATAGGCCGTGGGGCAAATCTCTTTGATGCACCAAACTTTAGAGCCAAATTCGCCTATACGATGGATGGTAGTAAAATAGGTGAACTAGAGTATGAAAGTTTCAATGCCGCAAAAGCTGTGATTGAACTCAGTGGTGTTTCTGTTCATCCGGGTACTGCGAAAAACCAAATGATTAACTGTGCGAAACTAGCTTTTGAGTTTGATTCACTCTTGCCTCAAAATGAAGTGCCTGAACATACTGAGAATTTTGAGGGCTTCTATTTACTTCATGATATGAAGACTGAAATTGACAATGGCACAATGACATATATTATTCGTGATCATAATAAAGAGAAATTCTTAGCCCGTAAACAAATGTTTATTGATAACACGAATTATTTAAATAACAAATATAAGTGTGAACGATTCAAACTTACACTAAATGATTCTTACTACAATATGCGCGAAGTTATAGAGAAGGATATGAAATGTGTTGATCTTGCTAAACAAGCTATGATAAACCTTGGTATCGTTCCTATCATCAAACCTATACGAGGTGGAACAGATGGTTCTAAGATATCCTTTATGGGTATTCCTACCCCTAATATATTTACCGGTGCAGAGAACTATCATGGACCTTTCGAATTTGCGTCTCTCAATGATATGCAGAAAGCAATCGAAGTTATTGTGGAAATAGTAAGGTTGAATGCCGAAGTAAAATAAGTACCGATTTTATTAATCTATTTAAAAAATCCAATAAAATAAAAAGATGATAATTATAAACCGTACCCCGAAAGTTATTCGTTCTAATCGAAGGGGTACGGTTTATTTTAATAATTTCTTCTTTTTAGTTTTTGGATATGTCAATAAAGACTCAACTTTTAGAATAACTGTTTCACTCAATTCTCGATTATCAATATCTAGAATATAGTGTTCACGGGCTCCATTATACGGATACCCCTTTGATGCATCTTGCATCAAGTCTTTTATCTCTTCAAACATTTTGACATAGACTGTATTATCACAAACCAAAAATAATGGTTTATCATTTAAATAGACCATATATTCCCCAAACATCTTACGATATCGTATATCGCCTGTCATTCGGATCTGTTCACATACGAACTGAATGTAATCTTGGTTTGTTGGCATACTATATGCCATTATTATAGTAAAAAAACATATCCCTGCATAGGATATGTAATGTAATCAATTTAATCTATTTTAATTCTATCCTTTTAGTCCTCTTTCTTGACGACTCATATTTTCAATAACAACATCAAACACTTCTCCTAATTGGGTTGCGTATTCAATGAGTCTCCAAGGTGTATTGGTATGAAAATGAATCTTTATTAATTCATCATCACCCACTACAAGTAAACAATCACCTTCTATTTCTTTGGTAATATATTCAATGATTGAGTCTTCGGATAACGACTTTCCTTCAATTAAAAGTTGTGTATCATAGATGAATTCTGTCATATCTTTTTACCTGTGTTCGTTTGAAATAATATACTTTGAGATAACTTGTGCGAATCATACCCTAGAACTTGAACTAACTTTAAACCAAGATGAATAGCGGTTCCCATAGCACGTGATGTGACTAGTTTACCATCCACAACAACTAAATCCTCAAGATAGATTGAATCATCAAATATCCCGTTCGTATTAGCACTTGGGTATGAAGTCACATGTTTACCAACTAATACACCCGCTTTCGCAAGTACAGTTGGGGCAGCGCAGATTGCGCTAATCCACTTATCTTTATTTGCATAATCACGAATTAAACTTAATACTCTTTCATCATTTCCAAGATGTGTTGAACCTGGCTGACCACCTGGTAAGAAGAGTCCATCATATTCATCCATATCACTAAAGAGTTTATCTGCTACGACACTTATACCATGACTTCCTTTAACATTTATTTCATGAATGGAGACTAAATCAACTTCAACCCCTGCTCTTCTTAAGCAGTCAATAACGGTTATCGCTTCTGTTTCCTCAAAGCCATTCGCAAGTAAACAAGCAAATTTCATAGTTTTATCTCCTTTATCTTACTTTATCATTTAATGCATTATTTAGTTGTTCTAATGCTTGTATAATAATTCCTTTTTGAGTCGCACAATTCATACGCACAAATCCTTTACCACTTGTGCCAAATATTGAGCCATCATTGAACCATAACTTCGCATTCTTTTCTAGAAATTCTATTAATGACTTCTGTTCTAGATTAAGTGCACTAAAGTCTAACCATAATAAATAAGTTCCTTCAATATCCATAACCTTAATTTGACTTAGATTATTTGAAATATACTCTTTAATATAGTGTATATTTTTATCAATATATTCAACAACTTCATCCATATACTGATCACCCTGTCGATAAGCAACTTCACAGGCTAAGAGTCCAAATGTATTATGACCATGAAAGCCTAGTCTTTCATATTCATGTTTAACTTTTTCAAGAAATTCTTTATTAGGTGTTATGAGCTGTGATACTTTAAACGCGGCTAAATTAAAACTTTTACTTGGCGCAACAAGCGTTATCACAAAGTCTTTATATTCTGGTTTTAAGTCTACTAATACATGATGTTCAAAACCCTTAAACACAAAATCCATATGAATTTCATCGGACACTATGATGACATTATGCTTATGACAAATATCTGCCATTTGTATAAGTTCTTCTTTTAACCATACTCTTCCAACTGGATTATGAGGTGAACAAAGAATAAATAACTTCACATTATTCTCAATAATCTTCTTTTCAAAATCTTCAAAGTTTATTGTATAGTGCGTATCATTTCTTACAAGTTCATTAATAATTGGAATACGCTTGTTATAGTTAATCGAATTTTTAAAGGGATGATAAACAGGTTCTTGGATCAAAATAGAATCATTTTCATGCGTAAATGCGAGAATACACGCATTCAATCCACTCACAACCCCTGGTGTCGTTAAAATCCATTCCTTTTGAACTTCCCAGTGATGTCTACGTTTCATCCAATGTATGATTGCCTCAAAATAACTCTCAGGTTCAAAGGCATAACCATATATCCCAAACTCTACCTGTTTATTTAAAGCTTGCGTTATTTCAGGAAGCGTTTTAAAATCCATATCCGCGACCCATAAAGGTAAAGCACTTGGATCGACCTTAAATCGAGTATGTCCATCCCATTTAATTGAATTCGTATTCTTACGGTTAATCTTAGTGTCAAAGTTCATAATTTACCTCATATATTGTATTTTATCATACGCTTATTTCTTGTATGATTAAACCTTTTAAATAAAGAAAATAAAAAACATCTTTCGATGTTTATGTGTTTATGGTGCACCAGATGGGATTTGAACCCACACGGTTGCCCACACGCCCCTCAAGCGTGCGCGTCTGCCAGTTTCGCCACTGGTGCATGACATAAGTTTATTGGCGCGACCGACAGGAGTTGAACCTGTGACCTAGTGCTTAGGAGGCGCTCGCTCTATCCACCTGAGCTACGGCCGCAATGGTTAAATAGACAAGATAGAAGCGTTTGACTCTTTGTACAAAATGTTCAATAAACGCTCAAGTTATGATACTTCTTGATGCTAAATCATTATACACGAAGAAAATAAACTTGTGTAGGGGTATTTGCGATGAACTGAGGCTTGTGATAAAATGAGCAAGGAAAGGAACACTAAATAAAAACAATTATAGCGCCCGGCTTACAGAGTGACGAGGAAAGAGGAGTATCGAAAGATTCGGCGGATGCCTCTTCGGCAACAGTTGTCGTAAAATGAAGCATAAATAAACAGAAACTTCATTAAACTGAATTTGAAAGGATAATTAAATATGTGTGGGATTGTAGGTGTTGTTGGGAATAAGCCAGCACCTGAGTTTTTGATTGCGGGATTAAGACAACTTGAATACCGTGGTTATGACTCCGTGGGGATATCTGTGTTTAGACAAGGTCAGATACAGACATTAAAAACAAAGGGAAGAATCGATAATATACAAGCGAAATTAGATTCGAATCCTTTATTAGGTTCGACAACAGGTATTGGTCATACACGTTGGGCTACACATGGTGAACCCTCTGATATTAATTCACATCCACATGGAAGTGCACGTGTCTCACTTGTTCATAATGGTATTATTGAGAACTACTTAACGATAAAAGAGCGCATGATTCGTAAAGGTTATACTTTTGAATCACAAACAGATACAGAAGCACTCGCGAAACTTTTAGATTATTACTATGTTCAAAAGAAAGATCCGATTGAAGCGATTAAAAAAGTATTAGAAAAGATTAGAGGATCTTATGCATTAGGTATGTTATTTGCGGGACATGAAGATACGATTTATGCGATTCGTAAAGATAGTCCACTCATCATTGGGATTGGAAAAGACGAAAACTTTATTGCGTCAGATATTACCGCAATACTCGATTACACAAGAAATTATTATCTTCTTGAAGAAGATGAAATTGCGATTGTGACAAAAGAAAAAATTACGGTTATCGATCGTGATGGAGAAGTTATACATAAAGAATTACAAACTGCTTCATGGGATAGACAAAGTGCTGAAAAAGCAGGTTATCCACATTTCATGTTAAAGGAAATACATGAACAACCAACAGTTCTATTAAATGCGATTAATCCTCGCATAAAGAATGATACGATTGATTTTAGTGAAGCTGGACTTTCAACAAGTGTCTTAAAATCAATTACTAAGTTTCATTTAATTGCTTGTGGTACTGCGATGCATGCGGCTATCGTTGGTAAACAATTAATTGAGAAACATGCACGAGTTAGCTGTGATGTAGAAGTTGCGTCTGAGTTTAGATATCGTAATCCTATTCTTAATGAAAAGGACATGGTAGTAATCATCTCACAATCGGGTGAAACAGCTGATTCACTTGCGGCACTCCGTTTAGCAAAATCTCGTGGCATTAAAGTTATTGCGATAGTAAATGTAGTTGGATCATCCATAGCACGTGAAGCAGACTATGTACTCTATACATGGGCTGGCTTAGAAATAGCAGTTGCTAGTACGAAAGCCTATTTTGTACAAGTCGCTTTATTTACATTACTTGCCTATAAACTAGGTGAAGTACATCATACACTTCAATCAATTGATATTAAATCATTGATTCAAGCTCTTTATACTTTACCTGCCATTACGCAAGAACTCCTTGATAAACAAGAAGTTATTAAACAAATCGCATCTGAGTTTGTGAATAGTCGTAATGTATTCTTTCTCGGTAGAGGACTTGACTATGCGATGGCTCTAGAAGCTTCCTTAAAGTTAAAAGAAATATCGTATATTCATTCAGAGGCATACCCTGCTGGTGAGCTTAAACATGGGACAATCTCTTTAATCGTAGAGGACTTTCCTGTTATTGCCTTAGTGACTCAACAGAATCTTGTCGAGAAGATGGTCTCAAACATTAAAGAAGTAAAAGCACGTGGTGCTAGAGTTATCCTTATTGGACGTCCTGGATTGGAACACACACATGATTATAGTGATCGTGAGTTTATACTCCCAGATGTTCATGAAGATCTCATGCCCCTAGTAAGTATCATTCCACTTCAACTCTTTGCCTATTACAGTAGTGTCTTAAGAGGACTCGATGTCGATAAACCTAGAAATCTTGCGAAGTCTGTAACTGTAGAATAAACAAAAATCGTCTATTGACGATTTTTTTATTCCTCTTCCTTTTTTATTTTCTTAGAATTTCGATACGCAAATAATGCGATAACACTTAATGTAAAGCCAATAAATGCGCCAATAAATTTCCAAGGAGATACGTTTTTCTCAACTAAATAACCTGGTGCAATAATCTTTAAACTCGTCGCATGAATATCAATCTCTCCGCCATGTTCTTCACAGTTACGAGAGAATATCCCTTCAATTCGTACAGTATCTCCAACATGATTATAATCACCAAAGTACTTCAATTCTTGAGTCATTTCAATTGGTAGATAGACTCCAATCGCATTTGAGCCATCATTTACATTAATCCATGCAAAGTCATCACGTTCGAGCACTTCTAATATTACTTCAGCTTCAATAATAATAGCTTGATTATCATATTCATGACTATTTTTAATTAATTCATTAATAGACGCTACATTAGTTTGAAGTGTTAAAAGAAGGCTTAAAATTGTTAAAACCATTTACTTACTCCTTTGATTAATGTCCCAATAAGAACAAATATCGAAATGAATTCTAGTCGTCCTAGATACATCGCAATAATATAGAATATCTTTAAATAATCAGGCATTGATGCTTGAATTATCCCAATACTTAATCCAACATTTCCTGATATTGAAGCTACTTCAAACGCTGATTCTAACAAACTGTATCCACTTAATGTGGTAAGAATAACACCAACTGTAAATAAGATAATATATAGAATCGCAATACTAGCGGCAGATCTAAATGTCGAATCATCAAGAATTTGATCTTTAATGTGATGATATTTAACAACTCGCATTGTTTTATCACCTTTCACTAGTTTCTGAATATCCGCAATAATACCTTTGAAAATAATACCAATACGAAGACCTTTTATACCCCCTGCTGTAGAACAAGCACTACCCCCAATCAGCATTGCGACTACCATCACAGTAATGCCTAATCCTCCCCAATCCGAAGCAAATTGTTGAGCATAGACCGATCCAAACCCTGTAGTAGTATGTGCAGAAAGTACGTTATATACAACACGTCTAAACAAGCTTATCGCATTGGTATACATACCTGTGTTGTTAAGATAAATTACGGCTAGTACACTTAAAATAAATGAAGAAATAAAGAAACTCACAATTTCTATATTCTTTTTAAATTCGCTAAATTTTCCTTGGATAAGCGCAAAATGTAAACCAAAGTTAAATGAACCGATTATAAAGAAGATAAGACTAATACTCTCATAGGTAAAATCATGATAAAACAATATATTCTGATAGTTTGGCGCAAATCCACCCGTACTCCATGCAGCTTTAAATATATATAAACCATGAAAAAATGAATTGATTGGATTAAGACCAATTCTCATCCCTTGAAGCCATAAAAGAAAAGTTCCAATGAGTAAGTAGACAAGGCTTATCTTCCAAATCCATTGAGCAGTTCCTTTTACATTTGGGACTAAGGCAATATCTTTACCTTCCCCAACATAGAATTTATAGGCACTACCCATTTCTCTAACAAAGAAACTAATTGCTAGAACAATCATCCCTTGACCACCTACAAAGGTTAATAAATGTCTCCAAAAATTTAGTGCTTGAGGGATATGATCTAAATCTTGAAGTAAAAAAACACCTGTAGTTGTAAATCCACTCATAACATCAAAAATCGCATCAAGATAACTTAATGAATGTCCACTGAGTAAATAAGGGATAGCGCAAATAAAAGTTAAGATTATCCAAGTAAGTGACGCAACCACTAATCCATGTCTCCAAGATAATCCTTCTAAATTAACCTTAGTTTGTATACCATAAAGGATCAAACTAACGGATAAAATTATTGATAAACTCATTGAAATTGTAAAATCAAACAATGAATTCCAATCACTATATCCTAAAGAAATTAGAATAGGAAAAAGAAATAACGGTGTAAATATTAAAATGGTGTTCCCTGTGTAATAACTAACATTTTTTAAACTATTCATGCCTATTTTCATAAACTAATTAACCAAGTCACCAAAAAATACAACATCATCAATCCACTAACAAATCCAATTTCCATTAAATAGCCGCTTATTTTTTTCATAGATATTTTCTCAATCCCGAGATTGTTTCTTTATCGCATACGAATACTACCTTGTCATTTTCATCTAACAATGTATCACCCTTTGGATAAATAACTTCTTCATTTCGAATAATCGATACCACAACTAGATTTCTAGGCATAATGATATCTTTAATTTCTTTCTTTAACCATTTATGATGTAAATGAATATTAATCTCTGCTAGTACCATAGAGCCCATTTCAAATGTTTGAATAATCTTAATACCATCACTCTCCATCTCCGCATTAATTAAATTCGCGATGACTTCTGTGCTACATACTGTTTTATCGACACCTAATGCTCTAAACATTTTTATATTTTTAGGATTATTAATCCGTGCGATTGTTTTACTATTCTCAAAACTTAATTTAACAATTTGACACACGACTAAATTCTCTTCATCACTGCCTGTAACTGCCGCAACCAATTCACAATCACTTATGTTCGCTTCTTGAAGAATGGATAAATCTGATCCATCTCCCCACAAAACATCAATATCTAACTCATTTGATATCTGAGATGCTCTCTCTTTATCTTTTTCAATCAAAGTTACACGAACATTCTTTTCTAACAAAGTCTTTACAAGAAAGTAACCTACTTTCCCACCACCAATAATAATGGCTCTCATTTAACCCTCCTGTACTAACAATTCTGTTAATCGCTTACGATCTCTAACATGATGACTGCATACAACTAAATCCCCATACTCAATAACTGAGTTAGAATCACAAATTGATGACACTCCGTTATGAACTAATACACTAATTTGTGTATTCGTCTTTTCAAAT
>Ga0209467_1003012_pt1 | contig 11411 bp, 9 predicted proteins | sample Higcelwee11metaG_FD_187175 | JGI IMG/M metagenome (GOLD analysis project Ga0209467, IMG submission 187175) | Freshwater pond sediment microbial communities from the University of Edinburgh, under environmental carbon perturbations - High... | ecosystem: Environmental > Aquatic > Freshwater > Pond...
CCCTGTCCTCGGCCGGAACGGACACCAGCCGGGGGGAGCGCATGCTGCTTGGTATCGACGTCGGCGGAACGCACACGGACGCGGTGTTGATCGGCCGCCAGGGCATTGTGGCCATGGCCAAGATCAAGACCGATCACGACAACCTGCTTGTCTCCATCAAAGACGCCCTGGAAAGCATCGTCTCCGTGGCCGGGCCCGAGGGCGTCTCCCGGCTGAACCTGAGCACCACCCTGTCCACCAACGCCATCGTAGAGGGCGACACCGAGCCCGTGGGCATGTTCGTCTCCGGCGGCCCGGGCATCGATCCGGAGGCGTACCGGGTGGGGGACCACTATTTCACGGCCGAAGGCTGCATCGACCATCGGGGCGAGGAGACGGGGCCCCTGGACGAGGCCGCCGTGACCCGGGGCATTGAGGCCTGCCGGGAGGCCGGGGTGTCGGTGTTCGCGGCCGTGTCCAAGTTTTCCACCCGAAATCCGGATCATGAAAACCGCATCAAGGAGCTGGTGCATCCCCTGGCCGACTACGTGGCCATGGGACACGACTTCTCGGGCCGCCTGGGATTTGGGCGACGCATCAACACCGCCTATTTCAACAGCGCCGTGTGGCGGCTTTACAACCGCTTCGTCGACGCCGTGCAGCAAAGCGTCCTCTCCATGGGGCTTCGGCCGCGCATCAACGTGCTCAAGGCCGACGGAGGGGCCATGCCCCTGTCCATGTCCCGGCAACTGCCCATCCAGTCCATCCTGTCGGGACCGGCGGCCTCGGTCATGGGCATCATCGCCATCTGCGACATCCGCGAGGACGCCGTGATCCTGGACATCGGCGGCACCACCACGGACATGGCCGTGTTCGCAGGCTCGGCCCCCCTGGTGGAGCGCGAGGGCATCGCCATCTCCGGGCGTCCCACCCTGGTGCGGGCGCTACGGGTCAAATCCATCGGCGTGGGCGGCGATTCGGCCATCCACCTCACGCCCCTGGGGGTCACGGTGGGCCCCAGGCGGCTTGGGCCGCCCATGGCCTTCGGCGGGGCGCATCCCACCTTGGTGGATGCCTTAAACGTCCAAAACGTCATCGCCTACGGCAATGTGGCCGCCTCGTTTACGGGCATGGCCGCCCTGGCCGAGGGCTCGGGCCTGGACCCGGAAACCCTGGCCGACTACGCCATTGCGGCGGCCGTGAACAAGATTCGCGAGGAGGTGGCCGGGTTCGTGCGCGAGATCAACGACCGCCCGGTCTACACCATCTACGAGATGCTCGAAGGCCGCAAGGTGGCCCCCACCAAAGTCTACGTCATGGGCGGCCCGGCCCTGGCCCTCTCGGCCCTGTTGCAGGACGCCTTTTCCCAGGAGGTGGTGGTGCCGGAGAACTTCGCCGTGGCCAACGCCGTGGGCGCGGCCCTGGCCCGGCCCACCTTTTCCGTGGAGCTTTTCGCGGACACGGCCCGGGGGCGCATGGTGGTTCCGAGCCTGGGGCTGTCCCGGGAGGTGGGCAGGGACTACGATCTGGCGGCGGCCGAGGCCGACGCCCTGGCCCTTTTGCGGGAGCACGTCCGCTATCTCGGGGCGGAGGATGACGAGGCCCCGGTGGAGACGGTGGAGCGGTCGTCGTTTAACATGGTGGACGATTCGACCTTTCTGGGGCGCAACATCCGGGTGGTGTGCCAGGTCAGGCCGGGCGTTTTGCCGCAGTATCGGGAGGCGGTCACGTGTCCGTGCTGAAAGCGGCCCGCGAACTGGGCATCGTGTTCTTCCCGGCCTTTGACTGGGCCATCTCCCCCACCCATCCCGAACGCCAGGAGCGGTTGCTCTATACCCTGGACCAGCTCAGGGAGGAGGGGGTTTTCGACATCCCGGGCATCCGCGAATATAAGCCCGAGGTGGCCGGGGAAGAGGACGTGGACCGGGTGCATTTCTGTTTTCCGGAAACGTCCGGGGTGGTCAGCCCCTCGCACCTGGTGTCCGCCGGGGGGGCCATCCGGGCCGGTCGGCTTTTCATGGAGAAAAAGGCCGCCAAGGCCTTCGCTATGGTCCGCCCGCCCGGGCACCACGCCATGAAATGCGTGCATGGGGCCAGGGGCTTTTGCAACATCAACATCGAAGCGGTGATGATCGAGCGGCTGCGCGAGGAGTACGGGCCGCTTCGGGTGGCCGTCGTGGACACGGACTGCCACCACGGCGACGGCACCCAGGACATCTACTGGAACGATCCGGACACGCTTTTTATTTCCCTGCACCAGGACGGCCGCACGCTCTATCCGGGCACGGGCTTCGCCCACGAACTGGGCGGCCCGGGGGCGCTGGGGGCCACGGTCAACGTGCCCCTGCCGCCAGGCACCTCGGACGAGGGCTTTTTGTACGTGGCCGAGCACCTCATCCGGCCCCTTCTGGACGATTTCAAACCAGACCTGGTGGTCAATTCCGCCGGGCAGGACAACCATTTCTCCGACCCCATCACGGACATGGCCTTTTCCGCCCAGGGCTACGCCAAACTCACGGAGATCGTGAACGCGGACCTGGCCGTACTCGAAGGCGGCTATTCCATCCAGGGGGCGCTGCCCTACGTGAACCTGGGCATTGTCCTGTCCATGGCCGGGCTGGACTATTCCCATGTGCGCGAGCCGGGGTTCGAGCCGTCCCGGGTGCGCCAGGGCGGCGCGGTCACGGACTACATCAAGCGGCAGTGCGTGGACATCCGCAAGCTGGCCAAAAACCCGCCGCCCAGGCAGCGCAGCGGCGAGATGGTGGGGGAGTGGTTCGTGCGCCGGAAGACGCTGTATTACGACACGGACCACATCACGGAATACCAGACCGAGAGCGTGCTGGTGTGCCCGGACTGCCCGGGCGTGCTCAAGATCGAATCCGAATCGTCGCGAACGCCCATGTGCCTGGGGGTGCAGATACCGATCCGGGCCTGCCCGCGCTGCCGGGCCGAGGGGGAGCGGATCTTCGAGGAAGGGGCGAAAAGCGGGCGCTACACGGTGTCGCGGCTGATCGACCGGGCCGGGAAGCGGTACGAGAGGGTCGGGGGATAGCTGCTGCACGGCAATGGCCAGAGGACCGAGGGGAGTTGAGAAGGGAAAACCATGGGATATGAGGACAAAGACATCCTGTATTGGTTGCAGGTGGCGGAGTATGATCTTGAAGTCGCCCAAGGGATGTTTGACAAGGGTTTTTTTCTTTACGTCGGGTTTATGTGCCATCAGTGCATCGAAAAAACACTGAAGGCCATCTTTGTTCAAAAAATCAGTGAAACACCTCCGTATTCACACAATTTGAATATGCTCATCGAGAGATGCGGAATCGAAGAAGCATCGGATGATTTTTTTGATTTTATCGATAGGCTTTCGCCACTGAATATTCAGGCGAGATATCCGGTTTACAAGGATGATATAAAATCGCTCATCAAACGTGACTATGCCTGGATAATCCTCCAGGAAACGAGGAAGTATCAGTCATGGTTGTCGAAACAGATAGCCGCCTCAAAGACGTGATGGCCTTCGTCGCGCTCCTTGTGGCGAAATACAACATCCATAGCGTGGTGGTCTTCGGCTCCACGGCCCGGGGCGAGGCCCGTGAGGACAGCGACATCGATGTGGCGGTTTTTTCCGAGGAGTTCGGGAGCGACCCGGTCATGGAGATGACCGACCTGTTCCGCCTGCGGCGGCGCGTCAACCCGGCCCTGGAGCCCATCCCATTTTCCCGTGAAGTGTACGACCATCACGGCGCGGCGGATTTCGTGGCCAAGGTGCTCGCGGAAGGCCTCGAGGTCTACAAGGCCGGGCAGTCGAGATAGCTGCCGGTTTTCAAAAAAACGCCCCCGCCGGGAGTCCCGGGCGGGGGCGATATCTTTCGTTTTTTCGAGGTCGCGGCGGCCCTAGAGCGCCCCGAGCACGGCCCCCAGCGCCGAGGCGAAGAGCGCCAGATCCTCGCGCGGGATGGTCAAAGGCGGCAAAAGCCGCAAGACCCGCTCCTGGGTCAGGTTCAGGACGAACCCCCGGTCGAGCAACTCCCGCCACACCGCCTGGCCCGGAAAGGCCAGCTCGATGCCGATCATAAGCCCCATGCCGCGCACGCCTGCGATCTTGTCCGGATACGTCTGGCGCAGATCCTCGAATAGCCCCCTGGCGTACTCGCCCACGCGCCGGGCCCGGTCGTCGATCCGCTCCCGGACCATGACCTCCACCACCGTGGACGCGGCCGCCGACACCAGGGGCGAGCCGCCGAAGGTGGTGGCGTGGCTGCCGGGCACAAACCCGGCCGCCACCTCGTCCGTGGCCAGAAGCGCCCCCATGGGCAGCCCGTTGGCCAGGGCCTTGGCGCAGGTGAACATGTCGGGCGTGACGCCGTAGTGCTGGAAGGCCCAGAACTTGCCCGTGCGGCACATGCCGGACTGGATCTCGTCCACCATGAAGAGGATGCCCCGCTCCCGGCACAGCGCCGCCAGGCCGGATACGTATTCCTGGGGCAGCGGATTGACCCCGCCCTCGCCCTGGATGATCTCGATCAAGACCCCGGCCGTTTCGGAGCGGATGGCGCCGCGCACGGCGTCCAGGTCGCCCCAGGGCACGGTGACGAACCCTTCCGGCAGCGGCGCGAACCCCTGCTTGATCTTGTCCTGGCCGGTGGCCGTCAGCGTGGCCAGGGTCCGGCCGTGGAACGAGCCGGAAAGCGTAATGATCTCGAAGGCCTCCCGGCCGCGCACCTCGCGCATGAAGCGCCGGGCCAGCTTGATGGCCCCTTCATTGGCCTCGGCCCCGGAGTTGCAGAAAAAGGCCTTGCCGCAGTGACAGGTGGCCAGCAGACGTTCGGCCAGCTCAACCTGTTCGCGCTGAAAAAACAGGTTGCTCACGTGAACCAGCTCCCCGGCCTGTCGGCGGATGGCCTCGGTCACCTCGGGATGGCAGTGACCCAGGTTGCACACCGCAATCCCGGCCAGAAGGTCCACGTATTCCCGTCCGTCCAGGTCGAACAGCCGGGAGCCCTGGGCCCGGGAGACGGCCAGCGGATAGCGGCCGTAGGTCCGCATCACGCTTGCCTCATCCCTGGTCCGTAGCGCCGAAAACGCGTCAGCCATGGCCATGTCCTCCACTATGGTTGGATGATCGGGCGAACCGTCATTCGCCCGTATGCCCGAATCCGCCCGCCCCGCGCCCGGTGTCCGACAGTTCGTCGGCGGCCAGGAGCTCGGCGGTGAAAACGGGCAAAAACACAAGCTGCGCGATGCGCTGGCCAGGGCGCACCGGGCGCGGCTCAGAAGCGGTGTTGAGCAAAAAGACCATGATCTCCCCCCGGTAGTCCGGGTCGATGACCCCCACGCCCTGGGCCACGGTCAGGCCGTCTTTGGCCCCCAGGCCGCTGCGGGAGAAGACGAAGCCCGCAATGCCCGGTCGGCCGATTTCGATGGAAAGTCCGGTGGGGATGGCGGCCCGTTCCCCGGGCGCGATGACCACCTCCGCAGAAAGGGCCGCCGCCAGGTCCAGCCCGGCGCTGTGGTCCGTGCCCCGGTGCGGAGGCGAGGCCGTGTCCCGGAGATATTTGATGCGCACGGGCAGGGGCTTGACGAGCTGGCAGGGCATGGGGGCGACTCCGTGCGGTTTGCGGGTGAAAACGGAAAGGAAGGTACGCTATCCCCTTTCATACGAAAGGGGAAGAGGGGCGAAAGGGCCGATCCGGGGGGCGGAAACCGCCAGCATGGGGCGGTGCGGCTGCTGCAGAGCCCGGGGGGAATCATTCCCCCCGGACCCCCTGGTCCCGGCCGACCTCTTCCGGCGCTTAAGCGCCGGAAGAGGTCGGCCGGAAAGAAAGCGGCGAAAGGCCTCGGCTCGAAAACCGGGGCCGGGTCGTCAATACCCAGGCCGGGTCAGGAAGGTCAGGGCCAGCACCCGGTTGAGGAGCAGTCGCTCGGGCTTGACCTCGGGGACTTCCTCCCCGGCCCGAAGCGTGGTGATCACCGCCCGGCCCAGCACCAGCCTGCCCTCCCGGCCGTCGGCCATAAGGGTGCGCAGGCCCCAGATGTTGTGGTAGACCGCCGGTTTTCCTTGAAATTCGCCGACATAGAGCATGATGTGCCCGCGCATCCACACCAGGGTGGCGAACGGCACGGCCCGGGATCGGATGGCGTCCTCCTTCTGGGCCGGGGTGAGCTCCTCCAGGGACATGGTGGGGCCCGCCTTGGCCTGGGCGCTGGAATTGCGCGGCAGGTAGATGCCAAAGGGGGCGAACAGGTCGCGGACCATGGACGAGCAGTCGCGTTTGTCGTCGATGCCGCCCCAGCCGTAGGTCTGGCCCATCATGCGGTCGGCCACCTGGGCGATCTGGCGGGGCGTGGCCGCAAGGGGCATGGGGGCCGCGTCCTGGGCCGCCAGGGTGGTCTGGCGCAGGACGGCCAGGCCGCCCGGGCCGGGCCCGGGAACCAGCACGCTTACGCCCTGGCCGGACTTCCCGGCCAGGGGCAGCACGCAGCCGATATCCGCCGCCTGGCCGCCGGGCAGGGGCGCGTTGTCCCGGATGACGGCGGCCAGGGGCGCGGCCATAAACTCGCGCATGAAGGCCTCATCCACGTAGGCCGCATCCGAGGCCGGTATCCAGCCGAAGGTGTAAGGCGTCTCCACCAGGAGCCAGGAACCGTCGCGGGTGGCGTGGACCACGAAAAGGGGCGTGCCCAGGTGGACGGCCGAGTGTTGCAGATAGTCGAAGGGATAGCCCTCGCCGGGCTGGCTCGGATCGTTGAACCGGGCCCCGGCCGTGGGCATGGCCCGGATGTTGGTGTTGCTTACGGCCACGGCCCGGCGGGCCAGGCGGGGGAAGCCGCGCAGATCGGCCTCGCGCTCCACGTTTGCGGCCCATGCCGGGTCGCGGGGGCGGTTTTTTTCGTCGAATCCCGGGGACTTTTTGTATTGCCCAAAAGGTTCCAGAACCGATTTGAGGCTGTAGCCCGGCTTTTCCTGGGTCCAGGGCTTGAACTGGGAGGCCGTGAACTCGTCCAGGCGCATGGCGGCCTGTTCCTTGTTCAGCAGGGGCCTGTCCGGGGAGTTTCTTTCCGCAAACCACATGGTTTTCTGGGGGATGATCCGCAGATCCTCCACCTCGCCCGGGCCGCGCGCGGCGGCGGTCTGGGAGAGCGGGGCGGTCTTCGGGGCGCATCCGGCCAGGACGGCGAACAGGACGAGGACGAGGACGGACAGCCGACGATTCATGAACACGGGCTCCTTGGGGCGGTGGCGGATTCGGGGTCGCCCGGGGTGGGCTGGACCTGGGCTTTTTCTTGACGCAAGACGCCCCGGTTGTCTATCCGGAAACGCATCGGGATGGCAGGCGGCGAGGGTTTCGAGGAAGAGGGACATGACGGCGTTCGGGCCGGGACAGGGAGGCGGCATGGCCACATCCGCCCCAGGGCGCGGCCTGGGGGCCAAAAAAAACGTCGTGGCCACGGCCACGGCGCAGCAGACGGCGGCGGCCTCGCGTCTGGCGGCGGCCATGCTCGATGTGCCCGTGCCGGTCTGCGTCCGCTCCAGCCGCCGGGCCGGGGGCGTGATCCTGCGCATGCTGCCGGGCCGGGGTCTGGAGATCGTGGTCCCGGCGGGATTTAACCTTGAGCTTTTACCCCTGGCCGTGGAGTCGCGGCGGGCCTGGATCGAGGACGCGGCGGCCAGGCTTGCGGCCTCGGGGGAGCTGCCGGGGCTTTTGCCCGTGCTTATGCCCCGGCGCATCCCCCTGACGGCCCTTGGGCTGGAATACCGGGTGGACTATCTTGCCCGCGAGGCGGCGGGCCGGACCTGCCGGGTGCGCGAGATGGGGGCCGGGCGTCTGGCTGTGTCCCTGGCTGTGTCCCTGGCTGGGCCCCTGGCTTGGGATGAGGCGGGCGGCGAACCCCTGGAATCGGCCCGGCAGGCGCTGTGCGCCTTTGTGAAGGCCAAGGCCGGGCCGCTTCTGGTTTCGGCCTTGCGAAAGGTAAGCCTGGAGACGGGGCTGCCCTTCGTCTCGGCCCGGGTCCGCCAGCAGCGCACCCGCTGGGGAAGCTGCACGGCCGGGGGGCGGGTGAGCCTCAACGTCAATCTGGCCTTTTTGCCCGCCGCCCTGGCCCGCTACGTGTTCATCCACGAGCTGTGCCACACCCGGCATCAGGACCATTCCCCGCGCTTTTGGAACGCCGTGCGGGCCATCGAGCCCGGCTGCCGGGAGCTGGATGCGGCCCTGCGGCACGGGGCGCACTACGTGCCCTTGTGGTTCTCGCGGGGGATTACGGGGCCTTCGTCGTAACCAACTCGACGCCGCGCCATGAGAAAAAGACCGTGAGCACGTTCCCAAAGCCGCTCGGGACGCAGACCACGCGGCCCTTGACGCCTGCGTCCAGAAGCGGGATGAAGAAGCGGCATGCCTTTGCCAGTTCTTCGGGGGCAAGCGGCGGGGCCTGGCTTTGGAATTGCAAATGGTCCCCGGACGACCCGAGTTCCAGATGGGTCGCGCCAAGGCCGCCAAGCAGTTCCATGATCGCGGTTTTGAGGATGTCTTCCAGCTCCCCGAACCGTTCGAAGCTGATCTCCGGTCCAAACTGGAATTCACCGACGAGAATACATCCGGTATCGTGCATGCGTCTCTCCGGGAAACGCGCATAGCATACGGGGCCATTGCCGTAAACGACGGGCGGGGCGTGAATGCCCGCCATGAGAATCCGCCGGGAGCATCCGGCAAGGAGGCCAGGTGGCCGCAAGAAAGAAAACCCGTTTCGACGGGGAAGGTCGGGACGAGGATGCGGGCCAGGGCCGCGAACAGGCCATGGACGTCAGCCCAGCGGCGGTTATCAGGCTTTTTCGGGAGCGCAAAAGGCCCCTGTCGGACAACGAGGTGGTGGATGGCCTTCAGGCGGGCCGGGTGCGCCGCCAGCAGGTGCGCGATATCCTGGACGATCTGGTTGAGGAGGGACGGCTGATTCGCATCGATCGGGCCTACGGCCTGACCGAAAGCATGAATCTGATGGTCGGGCGCCTGGAGATCCAGCGTTCCGGGGTGGGCTACGTCATCCCCGACGACAAGCGCCGCAAGGATCTGTTCATCTCCCAAAGGGACATGGGCGACGCCTGGCACGGCGACCGGGTGGCCGCCGCCGTGACCCGGGAGCGCACCGGAAAAAATCACGAGGGCCGGGTGGCCCGCATCCTGGAGCGGGGCCACAGCGCCTTTCCGTGCCGGGTGATCAAGCGCATGGGGAAAGATCTCTTCCTGTGCCGCCCCACAGACCCCCGCCAGCCCATGAGCTTCATGGCCGACTACCGTCCCGAGGGCGGGGGCCGGGAACCGTCGCTTGAGGACATCATCACGGTCACGGCCGGGGAGAAGCTGGAATACCGCATCTATTCCGGATCGGCCACGGCCTTGCTCGGTCCCCAGCGCGACGCCGCCGTGCAGGAGAAGCTGGTCAAGATCAACCACGAGGTCCCCTCGACCTTCCCCCGGCGCACCCTGGCCGAGGCCGCAGCCCTTCCCGAAGAACCGGGCGAGGCCGATTTCGCGGGCCGCCAGGATCTGCGCAAGGTTCCCTTCGTGACCATCGACGGGGCCAAGGCCCGGGACTTCGACGACGCCGTGCATGTGGAGAAAATCTCCCGGGGCTACCGCCTGCGGGTGGCCATCGCCGACGTGTCCCACTACGTGCCCGAGGGCTCGGCCCTGGACAAGGAGGCCCTGGAGCGCGGCAACTCCTACTATTTCCCCCAGTCCGTGGAGCCCATGTTCCCCGAGCGGCTCTCCAACGGGCTGTGCAGCTTAAATCCCCATGTGCCCAGGCTGGCCATGGTGGCGGACATGAAATTCTCCGACAAGGGGATCATCCGCGAGTCCACCTTCTATACGGCGGTGATCCAAAGCGCGGCCCGCCTGACCTATGCCCAGGTGAACCAGGGGCTTTTATTGGGCGACGAGGAGGTGCGCAAGACCATGGCCCCGGTGTTGCCCATGCTGGAAAAGGCCGAGAAGCTGGCCCGGCTGCTGCGCGGCCTGCGCCAGGAGCGCGGCACCCTGGACTTCGATCTGCCCGAGCCGGAGATTCATTTCAATCTCGACGGCGAACCCGTGGACATCCGGCCCCGGGTGCGCCACTTCGGGCACCAGATCGTGGAGGAATTCATGATCGCGGCCAACGAGGCCGTGGCCAGATTTCTCACGGAACAGGACACGCCCCTTTTGTACCGCATCCATCCCGATCCCGACCCGGCCAAGCTTGAGGCCCTGTTCAAGCTTTTGGGAACCACCAGCCTGGCCACGTCGCTTCCGGCCGAGCCCGGCCCGGGCGACCTGAACCTGATGTTGCGTGCGGCGGCGGAGACGGACCTGGATTTTCTGGTCAGCCGTCTGGCCCTGCGCACCATGATGCAGGCCTCCTATTCCCCGCGCCATGAAGGGCATTTCGGGCTGGCCTCGGTCTGCTACTGCCATTTCACCTCGCCGATTCGGCGCTATGCCGACCTTATCGTCCACCGGGCCATCAAAAAGGTCCTGGCCGGAGAGGGCCCGGGCTGGATCAGCCCGATCAAGCTCCAGAAGGCGGCCGAGCATTTAAGCCGCCGGGAGCGGGTGGCCATGGAGGCCGAGCGCGAGATTTTAAAGCGCATCACGGTGCTCTTTCTGGAAGACAAGGTGGGACAGGAGTTCACCGGGGTCATCGGGTCGCTGGCCGACTTCGGGTTCTGGGTGGAGCTGAAGGAGGTCATGGCCGAGGGCATGGTCCGTTTGTCCACCATCACTGATGATTACTACGGGTTTTTCCCTGAGCGCCAGGAGCTTTTGGGCGAACGCACGGGGCGGGCCTTCCGGCTGGGGCAGACCATCACCGTGGAGCTGATGGATGTGGGCATCGACCGGCTGGAGGTTAATCTGCGGCTGGTCGAGGGCGGCGAGATGGGAGAGCCCGGGGGGAGAAAGGGCGGCAAGGGCCGTCCGGCCAAGTCGTCAAAATCGGGCCGTTCGGGCCGGTCTGGCCGGTCAGGCGGCTCGGGCGGAACAGGCGGCTCGGGTGGAACAGGTGGTTCAGGCGACCAGGCCAAATCAACGAAGTCGAGGCGGTCGAAAAAACCGTCCGCAGCGCCCGGCGTAGCGGCCGCGCCAGGGGGCGCACAGGCGGCCGCACCGGCCGCTGAATCCGGCGACGCGCCGAAGCGGTCGAGTTCGTCGCGCCGCAGGGGCCGGAGACGGAAGCGGTAGGATACGGGAGAGAGGGGCCGGGCTCGGGCGCGGCGGCGTGATGCGGCGGAAATGGGGTTTGCTGTTCGGGGTTTCCAAAGGGGACGTGTCCCCTTTGGCCGCCGGAGGCATCCCCCCGGCCCGGGTGTCTGCTGGTCAGCCGGGCTCGGGGCCTGCGACATGGCGCGGCGTCAGGCCATGCGTCGCTTCGCTCGGGCCTGCCTGCCGCGCCCT
>Ga0209467_1003013_pt1 | contig 11410 bp, 7 predicted proteins | sample Higcelwee11metaG_FD_187175 | JGI IMG/M metagenome (GOLD analysis project Ga0209467, IMG submission 187175) | Freshwater pond sediment microbial communities from the University of Edinburgh, under environmental carbon perturbations - High... | ecosystem: Environmental > Aquatic > Freshwater > Pond...
CAGAACCGCCAACGCTCGCTCTGCTCGATAATCGGAGGCGCTTCGCCTGATATCCTCCAATTCTTGCCGCTCAAGATCAGTCAAATCAAGCCGGAGTATCTTCATCACCACCTCCAAGTAAATGGTTGCAATGAGTAATGTACTCCTTCTGGTTTTATTTGTCAAGCATATGTGACGATATGCTTAGCTCCCGAGCCCTCCACGCACGCGACGAACTCCCGCGAGGTGAACTGGCACCCATGGTCGGTGTTGTGGATGGCCGGGACGCCATGCCGCAGAGCCGCCCTGTACGCGTCGACGCAGAAGCCCGCGTCCAGCGTGTTCGAGAGCTTCCATGCCAGCACATACCGGCTATACCAGTCCATCACCGCCACCAGGTACATGTGCCCCTTTCCCATGGGGAGGTACGTGATGTCGGCCGACCAAACATGGTTCGGCCGCTCCGCCTCAAGCCCCCGGAGGAGCTAAGGGTACCGCCCCACCGCTCCGGGGCCGGGCACGCTCAGCCGGGGTTTCGGGTAAATGGCCTCCAATCCCATCTCCTCCATCAGCGTGGCGACACGCTTCCTCCCGGCTTTGCGCCCCAGTTGCTCCAGCGCCACTGCTATCCTCCGGCTACCATAGAACGGGCTCGTCATGTAAATCCGGTCTATCAACCTCGCAAGCTCAAGATCAGCTTGCGGCACCGGGCGCGGCTCGTAGTAGTAGCTGGAACGGGGCAACCCCAACAGCTCCAGCTGTCGGCTCAGGCATGGCGTCCCGGGCTCCACGCGAGCAAGCCCGGCAGAGCCTCAACGCTCAACACCGAGTTTTTTTAAGCCACTCCAGCTCCATCTTCAAGCGGCCTATCTCCTTGAGCATGCCGTCCTGCTCCTCCAGCTCGCGCTTGGGGCGTCCACGAGCGCGGGAGGCGAATATCTGCTCCGCTCCATCCAGCAGCTGCCGCTTCCACTGCGTCACCATGTTCGGGTGCACCTGGTGCTTGCCCGCCAGCTCGCCCACCGTCTCAGCCTCCCTCGCGGCGTCCAAGGCCACCTTCGCCTTGAAGCTCGCCGAATGGTCCCGTCTCTTTCCAGCCATACGCACCTCCAGTTTCCTTAGACAATATACACCTTAATTTCTTGTCCAGAAAACTGGGGCCACCGCCACTTTTTGAACCATGCCCCAAAAAACAAGGTTTCCCGCGGAACGGCGGTTGACAATTCCGACAAACGCCGCTATTATTGTCATGTGCACAATGTGAACACGAGGTGGCGGGTTATGGTGACGCAAGCGGAAATCGCAAGACTAGTTCAACTTGACAGGACTTCCGTCTCGAAGATACTGTGCGGTTCGCAGTCGGAACATTTCTCCGAGGAAGCCGCGAAGCGGGTCAAGGACGCGGCGGCCCAATTGGGGTATCGTCATCGTAATTTCAAAAACGCGCTGAACATAGGCTTCGTGTTTCCGGCGGAGGACAATGCGGTCGAGCGGTATTTCTGCGCGGAGCGGACAATAGCGGCGCTGCTCGGAATTAGCCGGGTCATCAGCGACAGCAAACACCGGCTTCAAATCATCAACGTGGATTATGCCCGGGAGAGCTTTGATTTCGAACGGATGGCCGGGAGCGCCGACGTCTTCGTGATATGGGAGCTGACGTGGCCATGGACCAAGCCTTTCTATGACTTGCTGGATAAGAAACATAAAGATTATGTGGTGATCAACAGGGTGGAGAAGGATTTTCCTGGCTCATACATTGTCCATGAGTCGGACGAGAATTATATCCGCGCCGCGGTGCGGACCTTCCGCGAAATGGGGCACACCAAGATTGCCGGGGTGTTCAACCAGCTGGAAATGGGATGCCGGGGCCAGGCCATGCGGGAGGCTTTCGCCGACGCCGGGTTGGAATTCTCCATGGATAGTGTCCTGCGCTTCCACGAGCGTGACGCCGCGGGCTGCAGCGCGGCGGCGCAGACGATTGTCGACAAAGGTTTCAGCGCCGTTTTCGCCCAAGGCAACGACATGAGCGCGCTTGACCTCATAATCGAGCTGAACAAGCTCGGTGTCAAAGTCCCGGAGGACGTGTCGGTGCTCGGCAACCACAAGAAAAAATCCATGCCCAGCCTAGGGATGGACTTGTCCAGTTTCTCGACACCGTGGTTCGAGATGGGGAAGCTGGCCGCCGCGGCCCTGATCGCCAGAGCCGCCACCGGTTGCCACGACACCGCGCCGACACAAACGGTTTTAGCTCAGACGTTCTATGAAGGCAATACCATAAGGAGGTTGTCGAGATGAGGCGCGATTTTTTTACGCTTGTGGAGTTGCTGGTGGTCATCGCAATCATCGGCATCTTGTCGAGTTTGTTGCTGCCGGCGCTGAACAAAGCGAGGGAGACAGCCAAGTCCATCCAATGCAAAGGCAACCTCAAGCAACTAGGCGTGGCGATGAGCGTTTACGAGAACGATTTCAACTTGCTGCCGGCACCGTACAAAATCGACGACGACGGTGTCGCCCGCTACTGGGCGACCAGGCTCTATGACGCCGACATCCTGAAAGCGACATGGCCGCGCTTTTACGGGGTGGTGACCGACAATTGCAAGATCCTCGACTGTCCGGTGAATGTTGACCAGTACTCTTTGGCCAAGGTCGGCGTCGGCTTCGAGCGTTTCAATTACGGGCTTAGCAACCAGTTGTGCCGACGTTTCTACTCGGGGCCGCTCGACCTGTATTTCTCCGCCAATCGAAACACGGTTTTCATAAACAGAATGCGAATATCCAGGCCGTCGGAACGGCTGTTGCTGGGGGAGGAGAACGGCACCGACCTGACCAACTGCTTGTCAGGGTCCATAGGCGGGCCGGGTGAAATCAGCGGCCCCAATGAAGGTTCTTTCTATCCACATTCGCTGTCCATGAACATCTTATATCTTGATTACCATGTGGACGCGCTGTCGCGGCGGCAAATGGCGCCATGGCAGTTCCACCAGCCGCTCTTCGGAATAACCGAATAGCCTTTTATATGCTGACAAGACATCAACGAGAGAGGAAGAAGCAATGCGTCGACACTTTGGTTCCCTGTCGGCCGCGCTCTGCGGCCTTGCCCTGGCGCTCGCCATGAACGGCGCTGACGGCAAAGATCCGCTAGGACTGGGCATCCGTTATCCGTCCCAGACGGACAACGCGTGGCGAAGTAAACTGATGGCTTACCCCGGCAAGCCCGGGCCGGACGATTTCCATGACAGCGGCGAGGACTTTTTCACTTGGGAATACGGCAAACCCTGCGTTTTCATGGAGGACTGGATAAGCGGACATGGCTTCCACGCTGGCGGGAATTACGCGGTGAAGGACGGAGCGTTGGTTTTCAAGACCGGCAAATGGGGGTTCTCGTTTGGTTTCGGCCCCGCGGCGGGCGTGTCCGACAAACCGCGGCCGCGCTTCGGGGCGAATTGGCCCGACTGCGAGAAAGATGTTTTCCGCCTAAAAATGGCTGTCAGTCAAGATGTCCCCGAGACCAAGTGGCGCTTCCAGGTGATTGAGCCGAGCAAATACAGCCTGACGAAGGAGTTCACGGTGAAAGGGGATGGCGAACAGCTTTTCATGACGGACTTGGGGTTGGTCAGGGAGCTCAAAGGTGGCACGGACGGGATCGGAGGCGTGAGGTTCACCTGCTTGACGCCCGGCGCCAAGGTGGAAATCAAGAGCCTGGAGATCGCCCCGTACAGCGCCGACGTTTATTTCCGCCGCGAGTTTGAACTCCCGTGGAAGCCGGTCATGGCCCATGCCACTTTCGACGCTCCCGAAGACTATGATGTGTTTGTCAACGGCCAGAAGGTGGCCGAGGGCAACCGGATATATTTCCCCGGAACAGTCAGGAGCGTCGACTTGACGCAGTTTCTGCGGAAAGGCGGCAACGTGATCGCCATCCGTAAAAACTTCTTCTCCTGGCTGCGCAAAGCTCCGGTCGTCATGTTCGAAGGCTTCGCCGCGGGACGGGACGGCGAAATTTTCCGGATACTCGGCGGCGATGGCTGGAGTTGCGCCCTGAGCGCCCCGGCGGGCTGGGAAAAACCGGGCTTTGACGACTCCACATGGAAAAAGGCGAAGCCCCTGAGCTCCGGCATTGAGTTCATCACCCAAAACATCTCCTTCACGGGGAAAGAAGTTTTCACCGGCGTCAACCCCAGGCACATGGGAGTTTTGGACGCGGCGCCGCTCGGGCGCAAACACCCGGTGTTCGAGGCTGACGACAAGGAGATCGGCTACGCGCTCCGCCTCCCCGCCGGGCTGAGAGGCGTACAGACTCCGTCGCTGAAGGTTCTCGACGCCGACAGCGGCAAGCTGGTCGAGGACGTGGCGGGAGCTGTTGAGAAAGAGGACGCCGATCTCCTCTATTACAAATTCATCATCAAGACCCGCGGGGCAGGCGCCTATTCGCTTCTCTGGCGGCTTTCGGACGCGGCGGGCAAAGTCAGCGAGGAACGGAAGGACGAGATGATTGTCGCGGGCCCGATCCGCCAGGACGAGTATGCGCTGAAGGATTTCGAGGAGGAGCTGTCCCGGCGCTTGAAGCCGGAACTGCGGATCGACTGCGCCACGGAGCCGGAGAGCGACACGGAGTTCATCGACCATGCGGGGATGTACCGGGCGGTCGCCGCCAATAAAGGCCGAGTGGTCGAGCGCCGCGGCATGAAATATCGGGAGACCGGCCGCGATCAATGGGATTACTTCGCCTACCGCCTGCCTCCTCTGGAGTTCGGAGCCCCCTACATGGTGGAAGTGGTCGTCCCCGACGACGAGCCCCGGAATGTCCAGTCGGGGGTGGTGGAATATTTCCCGATACGTTTCCGCAACAATTCCAAGGGCCGGGGGGCATGGTCCGCCACCGGCAGCTGCTTCACCGGCGGCAGATATCCTTTGAGCGGCAAAACCCGCGCGCTGCGCTATCTCTACTGGCCCGCGAGCGAGACGGCCGCGGTGTATGTCATCAATGGCTATCAGAACCATCCCGCGGCGGTTTGCGTCATCAACGTCTACCGTGTCGAAGGCGGCCTGCCAGCCTTGAAAATCCCCGCCACCGGGCGGATGTTCGGCTCCTTCAATGAGCGGATATCCGTGATGAGCGCCACTACGGGGATGGTCGAGAACGCCATGTTTGACGTCATGCTGCGCCGCAACGGCAACAACCGGGGCTGGTATTGCTGGTACAAGGCCCTTGAGAGAAAAATCCAGTGGTTGCGTTTCCAGGGCCGAAACATGACCTCGGAAGGCGTCTACATGTACGGCAACGGCGACTACCCCTCGCTGAAGCACAACAGCGACATCTCCAACCAAGAGCTCGACCCCGTGTTGCTGGCCGTCAAGATGTACGGCCAGAACAAGATCAACTGCATGCTCGGAGTGGAATACAGCAATTCCCCGGCGCTTTACTCCTCCCCCGGCAACCGGACTAGCGACCGTAAGGTGCAAGCTGGCGAGGACACCCTCTATCTGGTCGACAAGAACGGGAAGCAGATGGATCAGCGGGAGAGCCGCGGCGTGAACTTCCTGCATCCCAAGGCGGCGGCGGCGTTTTACGACACCATCACGGAAATATACGATTTCTATAAAAATGCCGGGCCGGTCGCCGGACTGTGCCTCAACACGGGAAAATACCATCAGCCCTCTTTCATGCCTTCCTGCCGCAACGCGGGCGAGGATCTCGGCTTGCTCGACATCGGTTACGGCGACTACACCGTGGGCTTGTTCGAGCAGGAGACGGGGACGGCGCTGGGCGTCGCCCCCAAAGATCCGGGACGCTTCGCCAAACGGTATGAACTGCTGACGGGCAAACACCGGCATCTCTGGCTGTCATGGCGGGCCACGAAAATCAAGGAGTCGCTGGACAGGATCGCCGGCATCGTCACCGCCGGAAAAAACAAATGGCGCCTCTATGTCATCCCCTATATCATGCTGGACAAGGACAACCCTTTCATCGACGCTTCCGGGACGCCCGGACGGCGCGCCAGCTTCGTGGAGGACAGCTTGTTCTCCGCCGGTTATCAGTTGCCGAAATACGCGGGGAACTCCGACATCACCTTGGTCACGCGGATGCTGCGGCGCTATCGTTTGTTCCCGGAGATGAACTCGGATTACATCGAGGGCTGGAATTCACGCTCGCGGAAAATCATCGGCGCCTCGGGGGCGGTTTTCTTCTATGACCGCGGGCTGCCCATGTTCTTCGACGAGATCGACTGCCCGGCGGCAGGGGCGAAAGATTGGTTCTGCGACTCCACCACCCGCGGGGTCTTCGTCTCCCAGGGCATGGAGGACAACGCCATGGAGCCGTTTGTCAACGCGGTGGCCGACCCCATCCCCAAAGTGGTGCTCTACAGCCTGTTGGACTGCAACATGGACACCGGCCACGGCGCCGCCATCCGGCGTTTCTGCGCCTCGTTCTACGCCACCCCGGAACTGACGTTCACCGCGCTGCCGGAGCAAAAGGCCAAAGGCGTGTTCGCCCAGCGGGCGGACACGGGCGGCAAAACTTATCTGCGGCTGATCAACAACTCCCCCTGGCCGTCGACGGGATGGTTCAGGGCGGACGCCGAGAACGTCCGCGACCAAGTCTATGGCGGCGAGCTTTCCAGCGCGTTCCTGAGCGGCGGCAGATACGATGTCCGCATGAAGCCGTATGACATCAGGGTCTTCGAGCTGGACAAGACTGACGGCGAAATCAGCTGCGAGTTCGCGCTGCCGACGGATGTCGCGGACAAGGTTGTCGCGGCGGCGGAAAGCCTGCTCAAGGACAAGCGCTATCTCTCTGGCATTCCCAGCGGCGCCGTCAGCGGAATGTTCTATGCGGCGCAAGCCGGGGACGCGTTCACGCTGTTCAACCTCATGGACGATTTCGAGGTGAAGAATTCCATCAGGAAGACGGACGGGGAGCGCGCCGCCCTGGACAATCAGAAAAAACTGCTAGACGACTTAAGCCGCGGCCGCGCCCGGATCAACTGCGCCTTCGAAACCGAGATCATCGCCCCTGACGGTTCCCGCTGGTTGCCGGACCAGAAATATTCCGGCGTCGAAGCCTACGGCAACGAGGGCGCCTCCTTCGTCGACCGCGGCAAGATGCAGATAGCGGACACCGAGCTTGACCGGGTTTACCAGACGGAAGCCTACGGCGAGCGGATCGCCTACACCATCCCCGTCCCGGACGGCAGCTACAACTTGTATCTCCATTTCGCGGAAACCTACACTGGCAACCAGCACCCCGGATGCCGCCAAATAACCGTCAGCGTCAACGGCGTCCGGCACCCGGAAATCATTGACCCCTTCGTCAACGCCGGCGGTTGGGCCAAACCCTATGTACTGAAATTGAAGAATGTCCCCGTCCATGCCGGCAAGCTTGAGCTGAAGCTCTCCGGGGGCGCGGGGATAAACGGCTTCGAAATCGAGAAGGCGGAATGAACTCCGCCACCAATATAAAGGATGCGATTGCCATGAAAAACAAAGTCGGAATTTTTTATCAGCCGGGGTTCGTCGAGAAAGATCCCTTCTTTGGCGCGTCGATGGCCAAGCTCCCGCGGATCTTCCCTGACTATGCGGTGGTGGACAGCGATTTCCTCGCGGCCAACACGCTCGCGGAACATTTCGACGTCCTGATATTCCCGTATGGCGGGTACTATCCCCGCGACGCTTGGGAGAACATAGCGGCGTTCATCAAAAGCGGCGGCGACACGGTGATCCTCGGACGCGGGCCGTTCGGCTCCCCCTGCCACCGCGAAGACGGCAAGTGGCGGGTGCACGACCCGTTGGATCTCGGCGACCGCTGGCGGTGGTCGTTCACTTCGCTTTTCACCGACAAGCTGGGTCTGAGTTTCTGGGAAGTCCCCGACAAGTCATGCCTGTCCTCCGGAGAATTCTCCATTGCCATTCAACCGGAGCTGAGAAAGCTCTTCAAGGGGCGGGAAAGCTATGGCTGCCAGCGCTTTCTGGGGACGTTGAACCCGCTTTACGCCGGGCGCGCGAAAGTGATCGCCAAGGCGCCGCCCGGAGTCTCCACCGCCTATGACGCGGACGCGTTCGTGTCCCTGGTCGAACCGGGCTTCAGCCGCGACGTCAACGGTCGCTTCCTCCAGGCGGGTTTCCTGCCGGACGGAACGTGGACAGAAGATGATTTCAGGAACTTCGTCGGAGGCTTGGTCGACGTTCTCGACCATGATGACGAGCGTCTGGTTTGCGGGCTGTCGCTTTCCCGCCACGCCGTCCGCGCCGACTCCAGGTTGCTTTGTTCCTGCTGGCCCCGGCGCGGCGCGGCGCCGGGGGCTGCCTTGGAGCTGGCGCTCAAGGATAAATGTGGCAAGCTCTTGTTCTCCCGAACCGTCGAGGCCAGAGCCGAGATGGTGTTGCCGATCGCGGCGTTGCCTGAAGGCGTCCACAGCGTCGAATTGACCAGAAACGGGGAGACGCTGATCTCATCCCGGTTCTCGGTTTTGCCCGCCCGGACAAAAACGCCGACGGTCAAAGTCCGCCGGAAAAACGGCTACGCCGCCTTCGAGGTCGATGGCGAGACCATCCCCGCCTTGATCTACGCCTTCAACCCCTATGACCGGGCCCTGGATGATTTGTCCGAGAAATTCAGCGCCGCCGACATCCAAATCCAACACTTCCTCTATCCGCTGGCTTTCGGCTGGACAGGCGACAAGCAATATGACTGGAGCGGCTTCGACCGTCTCGCCGAACGGGTGTTGAAAAACGCCCCGAGGGGCTTGCTGTACCCGCGGATTTTCCTGCACACCCCCTGCTGGTGGGACGCGGCCAATCCCGGCGAGCTGAAGGTCTACGCCAATGGCGACAATTGCATCACGAACTATGTCGTCAGCGACAACCCCCTTCACGCCAACAGCAAATACTCGGCGTTGGGGTTCAACCGGAAAACCTACGGCCAGTCCTGGGAGTCGAAAAAATGGAAACAGGACATGGCCGGAGTCCTCAGCAGCTTCATCAAGCATGTGGAGAAAAGCGGTTACTGCGGCAATGTCCTGGGCTACTTCATCGGCTGCGGCACCTATGGCGAATGGATTCCCTTGACCAACGACGGCAACTTGAGCTGGGAAGATCTCAGCGAGCCCTCTTTACGGGACTTCCGTTCCTGGTTGAGGGAATATTACGGCGGCGATGACAAGAAACGGGCCGCCCGCTGGAGCGGCGTCGCGGATTACGCGCCCGAAGACATCAAAGTCCCCCCCACTGATTACATTGAAGGCTATAACGCCGTCCACCGGTTCCTCGAACCGGAGACCCAGCGGAGACTGGCGGCGGCGATCGCCCCGGCGGAGATCGCCAACGCCAGGCCGCCGAACTTTGTCCGCCGCCACATCTCCAAACATGGCGTCTTCCGGGATGTCAAGCAGAGCTGGGACAGCATCGAGTATTACCGCTATTGCAAGGATTCCTTCGTCGACACCATGTCCTGGTTCGCCGACGCCGCGAAAGAGGCCTCCGGCGGCAAGTCGGTCGTCGGTATGTTCGCCGGATATCTCATGCAGGAATTCCTGCAAGACTCGGACGCGGGGCACCAGCATTTCTCCTTCCCCAAGACGCTCAACCGCGTGCCGGGGCTGGATGTCATCACCAGCCCCTATCATTACTACAACCGCTACAACACCGCCGACGCCGACGCCAACATGCGCGCGGTGACCGGCTCGATCAAACTGTCGGACAAGATCTGCGTCAGCGAGAATGACCAGCGCACCTGTGTCGGCGACATCGGGGAGTTCACCTGGATGTCCACCGGCGAAGCCGACCTGGCGGAGGCGGTCGAGGCGTTGAAGCGGAATTTCATCCTTTGCCTGAGCCATGGCGCCGGTTTGTGGTGGTATGATTTCGGCAAGGGCTGGTACGACCATCCGGCGCTGATGCAGGCGATCAAGAAATGTCACGCCATTTACCGCGAAGTCCTTGCCGCGCCGAACCCCGCGCCGCTCTACACGCCGCTGGACACCCTGAACATCATCTATTCCACCGAGGTCTACGACTACATCAACGCTTGCAGCAAGATCTGCCGCTCCAACACCACCATCCAAATGCAGGATCATTTCAACCGGACAGGGTTCCCATGGGAAGTCTATTTCCTTGAAGATATGCCTCGGGTCCCGGCGTCCAAGGCGTATCTTTTCCTCAACGTCTACGCGCTGGAAGACAAGGAGCGGGAATATATCGAGACAAACCTCAAGAAAGACGGCAACGTTCTGATCTGGCTATACGCACCGGGGCTTTACCGGGACGGGAACCCAGCTCCGGCGAACATGTCGGAGTTGACGGGGATCAAGCTGGACTGGTCGCTGGAAAAACGGAAGCTCGCCGTGAAGCTCACCGACTGGACTCATCCAATCACTCGCAACCTGACCGCCGACGATGAGCTTCAGTTCACCTCGGATTACGAGGGCTTGCCGGAAATCAGCATGGCCGCGCCGGAGTGCTTCTGCGTCGATCCGGACGCGGCGACCCTCGGCGTCAACCCCGACTCCGGCCGGCCGGCGTTCGTCGTCAAAGAGTTCGCCGACTGGAAGAGCGTCTATGTCGGCTGCCCGCTGATCCCCCATAACGTCATGCGCGGCGTTTTGACTTGGGCGGGACTCACTCCGACGCTGGACACCGACGACGCCCTCTACACCAATGGAGACGTCATAGGCATTCGCGCCAAAGACGCCGGCGACAGATATGTCTCAGTCAACGGAGACTTCAAGATAATCGATCTGTACGGTGGGCGTGAGTTCTCTTCCGAGGGCGGCGCCGCGGTTTTGCCGCTTGAACGCGCGGAGACATTCATCGGGAGGCTATGTCGAAGCTAAGGCCTCGCCAACTTGATCCTGAGCGCACCCAGCGGTGGCCAAGCGGACTGGTGACGGTGAAGGAGGTGGAGAAAAGGCATTTGGGAGAAGAAGCACCAGCACATCCGTCTGGCCAACGTCGAGACCGTCGGGGTGGGCGAGATCTTCATCTTCGACCACTTCCATGTGATCAGGCTGATGAACGACAGGTTCGACCAAGTGAGGCGCCATCTCAGCCTTGGCCGACGCTACGTTAGAAAAAGAAAGCCACGGAAACGGCACCTTTTGGCGTTTTCGCCTGTCCATATGGCACCGAGTGGTACCACCATTTGGGTTCTGCTCCCCCCTGCTTTTGGAGGGCCATCAATGCCAGTTTCCCGTTTTCCGATGACGATGAATATACCGTGGAAGCCTGCGGGTTCAAAGGTTGTGTTTGTCAAGTTATGCACTTTCAGAGGTCACACTTTTTTTGATCTCCCGTAATCCTGCGAGGCTTATCCCCGTACGGCGGTCCTCGGGCGGAACCATTTCGCGGTCAAGGCCAGAGCCGGCATAACCGGTCGCTGCGCTCCCTTTTATTCCGTTCTGGCCTTGACCGCTCCATGAACCCGCCCGGAAGAGCT
>Ga0209467_1003021_pt1 | contig 11394 bp, 7 predicted proteins | sample Higcelwee11metaG_FD_187175 | JGI IMG/M metagenome (GOLD analysis project Ga0209467, IMG submission 187175) | Freshwater pond sediment microbial communities from the University of Edinburgh, under environmental carbon perturbations - High... | ecosystem: Environmental > Aquatic > Freshwater > Pond...
CATCTGCCGTATTATTGTACTTAAGCAACAGCAGCCCCCAGGCTGTATATAACACATTCGCTAAAGTAACATTTCTATCTTTACAGAAATTATGCACGTTTTCTGTTTCTTCATAAGACAATATGTAGGAATAGTTGTTTGTTATACTATCCTCTGTAGTAGCTGCACTTTCACTTGCTGACATATATGCAATATCTAAATCAACCAAATATTCTTCCCAGTATTTTTTTTGTCTCTCTTTATTTGCGTTTTTATATAGCTTAATCATATTTTTAAAGCCGCTTTTTGTGGACCTTACCAGTTTCTCTTGCTTGGTAAGCTTTTGGTAAGCTTCAAAAAATTCCTTGAGGATTATGCCGTTGCTCCATCCATCAAATAATATATGATTACTGCTCACTATCATTTTATATTTGTCTTTTTTGAGCTTAATTAGCATTATTCTGAAAGGTGCTGTAGTTATATCAATCCTTTTAGCCTTGTCATTTTCTTTTATACGGTTAATTAAAACATCCTTTTCTTGTTCGGTAGACAAATCAATTATTTTTACCGGAATATCTTTATCCTTTAAAACTATCTGTACAGGATTTGCAAGATTATCCCATCTAAAAACAGTTCTCAACATTTGGTTAATATCTTTAACATGGTTCCAGGCTTCTATAAAATACTGTTCTACAATATACCCTTCTATGTCCAAACATAGCTGAACAAAGTATTCATTGCTCTCATTATCTTTTATATAATGGAAAAGTATCCCTTCTTGCATTGGACTTAATGCAAGAATATCCTCTATGTTTTTTGCATCAATTGCCTTTGAAGTATTCATAAAATCCCTCCATCAGATATTCAGCTAAATAGACCTTGTAAAGAGGATATTAGGTTATTGAAATCAGCAAGTACAATAACCTAATATCCTCTTTGACTGGTACTCATCGAATTATAGAATACCCTATTATGACAATAATATCATAATAGGGTATTTGAATACAACAATGTAACTTTTTTCCCTAATCCACAGTCATATTTTCCTCAATTGACCTCTCTTAGTACCTCTCTTTTCTCCATTTTCTATCCCCTCTCTCGAAATAATACCTTTGTTATAATAAGGTAATATTCTAAAGCATAAAAATTGGAATCTATCAGGAGAAAGAGCTTATAATTCTATGTAATTCTAAGCTATGCTCACGAAACAGTGTCCCAAAAAGGGAGAATCGCTCATTCCACCATTAATCCCTGTAGTTAGTGAAAATATCAATAGCAAATGCTCTTGATGATTTTATCGGGCATCCCTTGATTGTATATACTCCAAATAATGTTTTTTGATGCACTCAAAGCTCTTGGCACTAATGTCGTGTTCAATCTTGCATGAATCTGTAAATGCGGTTTTCTCATCTACCCCAAGTGCGATCAGCACATTTGCAATCATAACATGACGCTCATACATTTGCTTTGCAATATTGGTGCCTTTATTGGTTAATTGAATTAAACCATCAGAATCCATTTCAACATATCCGTTTTTGCGAAATTGTTTCATCATCGCGCTGATTGTTGGCTTTGAGTAGTTCATCTTGTTGCAAATATCAATGGAACGAACGCGCCCCAACTCTTTTATTAAGATATATATGGTTTCAAGATAATTTTCTGCCGTCTCCTGTGTTTTCATATTATTTCCCCCGCTTTTCTGCTTGTTTTCTGTGGCATTAAGAACAATTACCGCTGCATGAACCGCAGCCGGCACATTTGCGTTTTTTCTTTTGCCGGATAATAAATAAAGCGGCTGCAAGAACACAGATCAGAATGATTCCGAGAACTATATAATCTTTTAGTAGCATGTTTCCACCTAATATCAACAGGCTTCCGATTTGAAAAAGTGCAAATGCAGCAAGCCATGCGACTCCGCATTGCGCGACGACTATAACAAGCGTCTGAAGCCATGAATTCATTTCTCTTTTTATAGCTGTAACAGCCGCAACGCATGGAGTGTAAAGCAAAGTGAACACCAAAAAGCTGAGTGCGGAAAGCGGTGAGAAAAAGTTGTGAAGAGTTGAGCTCAAATTAGCAACACTAGTTCCGGTAAGAACACTTAATGTGCTTACAACCGCTTCCTTTGCGGAAAATCCCGCTATCAATGAAGTTGAGATTTTCCAATCGCTAAACCCAAGCGGTTTGAGTATGGGAGAGATCACCTTGCCTATGAGTGCGAGTAAACTGTTCGTGCTGTCAGCAACCACATTAAGTTTTGTATCGAAGGTCTGCAAAAACCAAATGATAATTGTGGCTATGAAGATAACTGTAAACGCTCTCTGTAAAAAGTCCTTTGCCTTTTCCCACATTAACAGTACTACGCTCTTAATCGATGGTAGACGGTAATTCGGCAACTCCATTACAAACGGTACAGGATTGCCCTTGAAAGCTGTTTTTTTCAGCACTAACGCACATAATATTCCCATAATCATGCTGGCTATATAGAGACCTATCATAACAAGCGCTTGATATTTGGTGAAAAATGCTGCGGCAAAAACAGCATAGATCGGAATTTTTGCGGAGCAACTCATAAACGGAATCAACATGATAGTCATTTTCCGATCTCGTTCAGATGCTAAGGTGCGGGTTGCCATTATAGCTGGAACCGAACAACCGAAACCAATCAGCATAGGAACAAAACTGCGTCCGGAAAGCCCTATTTTGCGAAGCAGTTTGTCCATCACAAACGCAACACGCGCCATGTATCCCGTATCCTCTAAAACAGAAAGGAAGAAGAACAGCACCACGATAATCGGAAGGAAGCTGAGTACGCTTCCTACCCCCGAAAAGATACCGTTAATTACTAAGCTGTGAACGACAGGATTAATGCCATAAGCGGTCAATCCAGAACTCACAATGTTGGTGAGAGCAGTAATCCCTATCGACAACAAATTTCTAAGAAAAGAACCTATAACGCCAAAAGTTAACCAAAAAATCAGAAACATAATCCCGAAAAAGACAGGAAGCGCAAGATATTTGTTTGTCAGAATATTGTCGATTTTAACACTCCGGATATGCTCTTTGCTTTCCTTGCTTTTTTTTACTGTTTCAGCACAGACGCCTTCAATGAAGTTATATCTCATATCTGCCAGTGCTGCGTTTCTGTCCATGCCATGATCGTGTTCCATTTCAACTATGCTGTGTTCTATCATATCAAGTTCATTTTGATCGAGCTCCAGCATCTCAGAAAAGGCTGAATCTCCCTCAATCAGCTTGGTTGCACAAAAACGTGCGGCAATGCCGAGATTTTGCGCATGGTCCTCAATCAAATGTGAGACAGCATGTATGCAGCGATGGACAGGACCACTGGGGCAAAAGTCATGTACCTTCGGGTATATTTTATTTTTTGATACATCAACAATCTTATCAATAACTTCGGATATGCCTTCACTTTTTACTGCGCTTATCGGAACAACAGGAATTCCAAGCAATTCAGACATTTTTACAATATTAATTGTACCTCCGTTGTTTCTGACCTCATCCATCATATTCAAGGCAAGAACCATAGGGATATGCAATTCAAGAAGCTGTAAAGTCAAATATAAATTGCGTTCGATGTTTGTGGCATCAACAATATTAATAATGCCCTCGGGTTTCTGATTCAAAATGAAATCACGGGTTACGATTTCTTCGCTCGTATAAGGACGAATAGAATAAATACCAGGTAAATCAACAACGGAAGCGTTTTTTACACCGCGGATATCGCCCATCTTCTGATCAACAGTCACACCCGGGAAGTTACCAACATGTTGATTTGAGCCAGTCAAGCAGTTAAACAATGTTGTCTTACCACAGTTTTGATTTCCCACAAGAGCAAATATCATTTGCTTTCACCACCCTCGTCAACTTCGATTTTTTGGGCATCATCAATACGTATTGTTAGCTCGTATCCCCGGATATGTATTTCAATAGGATCACCCATCGGTGCCACCTTACGAATGGTTACTCTTGTTTTCGGGATGATTCCCATATCAAGAAACCTGCATCGAAGCGCACCCTCGCCGCTGACTTTTAAAATAGTTGCCTCTTTACCAATTGGTAATTTATCTAATGTCATACAATCAGTTCCTCCCAGTTAGTTATATCTAACTCCTATAGTTAGGATATCCTAACCGATAGATTTTGTCAAGGTATAGGTGCCAGGTGCAGGTGCAGTAGTTATCAAGTTATTATACATGACACCTATATCTATTCAGCATATCGTTTATTGCCGCACTTGTCATACTAATATGCTGTCCTATTTCCTGCAAAGTGTAATGATGTTCTAAAGCTGCTATTGCATATTTTAATTTGTACTCTGTCAGTATCCTTTTTCTCGATCCTGCTTTTACTAATTGGTAATATTCCAAAGGTACTCCAGTTTCTATCAAAATTTCATCCAGCCTTTTTCTCTGCTCTATCTCTTTTCTACTTTCACATAGTATTCGATAAGCTTCTTCTCCTATTGCATTCAATTTACTGTATTCTGTTGTTTCTTCTTCTTCCATAAATTCTTTATATTTTTCTACTGCTAACTTAATATTTTTGTCTAGCATCTCCAGTATAACACTAATATTAATAAAGCCTCTTATGACTTTTCTATAGCAGATGTCACTGCTCCACTTATAATCCTCCACCTTACTGCACAATCCTGCCCTTACTGGATTTTGATGTATATATCTTATAAGCTTCAATATATATCTTTCATCCTGAACCAAAACAGCCTTATACCTTCCTTGAAATACATGTCCTACCCTTTGATACTTTGCATTGAAGTATTTGCTGTATTTATTATTTATCTGATGCATTATCTCTTGAAGCTTTTTATCATGTACTTGTATTATTATATGATAATGATTGTCCATCAGCACATACCCGTATATTACATATCCCATTACCGTACTGTATTCCTTCAACAGTTTGATAAAATAGCCTTTATCAATGCTTTCTTGAAAAATATGCTCTTTATTATTACCTCTGGCTATGACGTGATATATACCACCTTTGTATTCTTCTCTCCAATCCCTACCCATAGAAAAACCTCCTTTGCGGTAATGCTCAATAGCCTTATATTACCACAAAGGAGGGTTTGTTACAATAACTTTATAACTTTTGCACCTGGCACACAATCCTATTCCACTGTCACGCTTTTCGCCAAATTCCTTGGCTTATCTACATCGCAGCCTTTTTCTACTGCCATGTAGTAGGCTAGTAGCTGCAATGGAATTACTGCGACTACAGGAGCTAGGATATCGGATACTTTGGGGATATAGAGGGTGTAGTCCGCTACCTTCTCTACCTCTGTGTTGCCTTCCTTTGCTATTGCGAATACGAAAGCACCGCGGGCTTTTACTTCCTTTACATTGCTGACCATTTTCTCATAAAGCTCATCTTGGGTAAGTACCGCAAGAACTATTGTACCCTTTTCTATGAGGGCTATTGTTCCATGCTTGAGTTCTCCAGCCGCATAGGCTTCTGAGTGTATGTAGGATATCTCCTTTAGCTTAAGTGAGCCTTCGAGGGCTATGGCATAGTCTATCCCACGGCCAAGGAAAAATACATCCTTTGCGTTGGAATTCCTTGTTGCAAATTTCTGTAAGGTTTCCTTTTGCTTCAAGGTTTCTTCCACAAGGTTTGGAAGAGTTCTCATTTCATCTTTGATTGCCGCAATTTCCTCATCCTTTAAGGTTCCTTTGAGCTTAGCCATGTACAGTGCAATTATATATAAGGCTACAAGCTGCGTTGTATATGCTTTTGTGGAAGCAACTGCAATCTCAGGCCCTGCCCAGGTATATAACACGTCATGGGATTCACGGGCTATTGAGCTTCCTACAACATTTACTATGCTAAGTATTCTTGAGCCCTTTTTCCTAGCTTCCTTCAAAGCTGCTAAAGTATCCAGGGTTTCTCCCGATTGGCTCACTATTATTGTAAGAGTCTTTTCATCCACAATGGGGTCTCTGTATCTGAATTCCGAGGCAATTTCCACTTCTACAGGAATCCTTACAAGCTTTTCTATGACGTACTTGCCGACCATACATGCATGGTAAGCTGTTCCGCAGGCTACCATATATATCTTATTGAAGCACTGCAATTCATCCTTGGTAAGCTTTATTCCATCCAGCTTTATGCTTGCAGAATCAGGCAGCACTCTTGAGGTCATTGTATCCTTTATTGCCTTGGGCTGCTCATGGATTTCCTTTATCATGAAATGCTCATAGCCGCCTTTTTCTGCTGCTGCCACATCCCAATTCACTTCAAATACTTCCTTGGAAACTTTCTTGCCGCTCTCGTCATAGAAGCTTATTTTGTCCTTCTCTATTACTGCCATCTCATTCTCATTAAGCAGGTATATCTTCCTTGTATGGTTGATTATAGCAGGTATGTCTGAGGCAATGAAGTTTTCGCCGTTGCCGATTCCTACTATAAGGGGATTTTCTTTTCTCACGCACACTATTTTGTCAGGCTCTTTTTTGCTTATTACAGCAAAAGCATAGGAACCTCTGATTTTTTCCAGCACCTTTTTTACTGCCTCTTTAAGGTCTCCTTCGTAAAAAAAGTCAAGATAGTGCGCAAGCACCTCAGTATCTGTATCCGATTTGAACACATATCCCTTTTCTGTAAGCAGCTTCTTAATGCCCATATAGTTCTCTATTATGCCATTGTGAACTACTGCAATATCACCTGAGCAGTTGGTATGCGGATGGGAATTTGCATCAGAGGGTTCACCATGGGTAGCCCATCTTGTATGTCCTATCCCCAGGCTTCCGTCCAGTGTCTCTTTTTGCAGATGCTCCTCTAATACAGCGAGTCTGCCCTTATATTTTCTTACCTCAATATTCCCATTATCATAAACTGCCACCCCGGCAGAATCATATCCCCTGTATTCCAGCTTTTGCAAGCCCCCAATTAAAACAGGCACTGCCCTTTTATCGCCGATATAACCAACAATACCACACATATATAAATTCTCCTTTCAATCATAAGACCCGAGATCCAAGCAGTTTAGGAAAAACCCTACGTCTCGAAGCCTCGCGTTTATTTTATGTTAACTTGTTTACGGGCAAAAAAATAGACTAACAGGTCTTAACTGTTAGCTTTTGTCAGTTTTACCTTTGACTCAATCAGATTTACTTTGTCCCACCAATCACTTGTGGATTTGTAAAATCTATAACACTGTCGAGTCGCAGCGCAGGGCATCCGCCGAACTTTCGATTAACCCTGACCTCGTCAACTTGCTATGCAAGTCTGGCGCTCCATTAAATTTTAAGAGCCATATTAGTAGTTTTTCACCACCTTTCAGCATTTTTCTTTATTCTTTCGACACCCCCTGTAATTAGTTATACTTATTTCCAATTATAGTTTATAGCTTTTATATTCTTTTTGCAAGTTATTTCAATTACCATAATTCTCCAAATTTCCACATCAGCACATATTACATTCTAAAATCTCCTATTATAACGAAAAAAGTACCCGATTAAAGGTACTTTTTATATTAATTCATTTTTTTCTCTATAAGCTTTGCAAGGGTCTTCGCATCTTCATTTATTTCTGTCTCATTCTCTCCCTCTACCATTACCCTTACAAGGGGTTCAGTGCCGGAAGGCCTTATAAGCACTCTCCCTCTATCCTTAAACTTGTTCTCAAGCTCAGTTATCATGGCAGCTATATCTTCATCTTCCATGTACTTTTCCTTGCTCTCATTCTTTATTTTTGCATTAAAGAGCACCTGGGGCAATTCTGTCATAACAGCCGCAAGGTCTGATAGTTTCTTTTCGGTCTCCTTTATTACAGACAACAGTTGCAGTGCTGTCAAAAGTCCATCCCCAGTGGTGTTATGGTCAAGGAATATTATATGCCCTGACTGCTCGCCGCCAATGTTGTAACCCTTTGCAATCATTTCTTCAAGTACATATCTGTCTCCGACTTTAGTTCTTGTCAGACTGCATTTTTCCCGCTTCATAGCTATATCAAGCCCCATATTGCTCATTACCGTACCAACTATTGTGTCATTTTTTAGTGTGCCTTTTTCTTTAAAATGCTTTGCAAATATTGCAAGCATATGGTCTCCATTAACTATCTGCCCCCTGTTGTCTACTGCAATAAGCCTGTCAGCATCCCCGTCAAAGGCGAGACCAACATGTGCTCCGGATTCTATCACCAGCTTCTGTAAACTCTCAGGATGTGTTGAGCCGCATTTTACATTTATGTTCTTTCCGTCCGGCTTGTTATTTATGACTACTATCTCAGCACCCAAATCAGCCAGTATAGAAGGTGCAGCTATGTATGATGCTCCATTTGCACAGTCAACCGCAATTTTCATTCCTCTAAGGTTGACATCTATGGTCTTTTTAAGAAAATCTATATATCCATGTACCGCATTATCTATCTCGAACTTCTTGCCAATTTCTGCTCCTGTAGGATTTGCTATCCCGTTCTCAGGATTAAAAAGCAAGCTTTCTATCCTGTCCTCCAGTTGATCCGACAGCTTATATCCCTTGTTGTCAAAGAATTTTATACCATTATATTCAAACGGATTGTGTGAAGCTGATATCACAACCCCTGCATCCAATTCCATATACCTTGTAAGATAAGCAACTGCAGGCGTCGGCTGAACTCCCAGCACTACAGCTTCTGCCCCCATAGAGCATATGCCGGCGATAAGGGCGGCTTCAAGCATATCACCCGATATTCTGGTATCCTTTCCTACAGCAATCCTTGGTTTATGGTGGGTTTCTTCAGTCAAAACATATGCGCCTATTCTTCCGAGGTTAAACGCCAGGGTAGAGTCCAATTCTTTATTGGCAATACCCCTTACTCCGTCAGTTCCAAACAAGCGACCCATCTTAAGACCCCTTTCAAAGTTTAGTATATTATTCATACTTGTAATTAGTATAATAGCACAATAGCGGCATTTATTCAATTTTGTATTGGCCATACTAAAGAAATTACAATTTTTTTACAATTAGAATCATTCAGAGTAGCATAACCTGATAACAAAAGACTATATGACTGCGGCAGCAGATATAGTCTTTTGTTTAGATTGTAAATGCTTTTCTACATGTTTTCGGGAGTTTCTATTCCTACGAGTCTTAAACCTGTGCTGATAACAGTGCAGACTGCTTTTGTCAGAAGCAACCTTGCATTTTTAACATTATCCTCAGCGTTTAAAATCGGGTGTGTGTTGTAGAACTTATTATAAGCCTTAGCAATCTCCGTAATATGCCTAATGACTACAAAGGGCTCATACCTCTCTACCGCTTCCTTGATTGAATCCTTGAAAGCTCCTAAAAGCTTAACCATCTGGAACTCATCCTCGGTGGAAAGATAGCTTAAATCTGCTGCATCGGGTACATTTCCTGCCTTTCTCAATATGCTCCTGCCACGCACATAAGTATACTGAACATATGGGCCGGAATCTCCATCAAAATTCAATGCATCCTCCCAGGTAAACACAACGTCCTTCTCCCTGTTGTTCTTCAGGAAGGTATAAATAAGCGCTCCCATACCCACCTTCTTCGCAACCTCTTCCTTATTCTCCAGGTTCGGATTCTTATTTTCTATTACCTCAAGCGTTTTGCAGATAGCCTCATTCATTACATCCTTTGCAAAGACAACATCACCTTTTCTTGTTGAAAGCTTCTTATCTGCAAACTTCACAAGCCCATGGCCTATATGCACGCAGTCCTTGCTCCATTCAAAACCCATCAGTCCCAAGGTGCTGAAAATTTGGTTGAAATGCAGGGACTGTGTTCCTCCTACCACATAAATGTTCTTATAGAAGTCATATGTCCTCTTCCTGTATATCGCAGCAGCCAAGTCCCTAGTAGCATAGATTGTAGCACCATCAGATTTAAGTATCATTATTGGGGACAGATTGAACTGCTCCAGATCCACAATCTTTGCGCCATTACTTTCTTTCAGCAGGTTCTTTTCACGGAGCATCCGGACAACCTCGTCCATTTTGTCACTATAGAAGCTTTCTCCGGCATAAGAATCAAACTCAATGTTCATCATCTTATAAATCTCGCTGAATTCTCTTAGACTCAAGTCCTTGAACCTCTGCCATAAATCTGTTACCTCAGAATCCCCTTCCTCCAGCTTTCTGAAGTACGCTCTGGCTTCATCCTCAAGAGCCGGATCTTTTTCAGCTTCTTCATGGAATTTGACATATATTCTGAAAAGCTCACTTATAGGCTCCTTCTCAAGAGCTTCTTCATTTATCCATCTCTTATAAGCAGATATCAGCTTTCCAAACTGGGTTCCCCAGTCTCCAAGGTGGTTGATTCTAATTGTATTGTAACCTGAGTGCTTGTAAACCTTCTCAAGGGCGCTGCCTAGCATTGTATTAAACAGGTGTCCCACATGAAAGGGCTTTGCCACATTGACCGAAGAAAATTCCGCTATAACGTTTTTCCCTTCTCCGATATTAGAGCTTCCAAATTTATCACCCTTCTCCAGGACTTCTTCTATCAGTTGTCTTGTGTATTCTTTCTTGTTGATAAAAAAATTCAAATAACCTCCAGCCGCTTCGGCTTTCTCAACTATATCGTCAGCCTGTACCTTTTGGGATAGCTCCACAGCAATCATATTGGGAGCCTTTCTCATAACCTTTGCAAGCTGAAAGCAAGGGAAGGCATAATCCCCCATGTTTGGCTGCGGTGGAATCTCAATAAGTTCCATAGCTTTATCAAATTCCATATCCACTAAACCGCTTATTTTTTTCGCTATTTCCACTTTAAAATCCATACATATCCCTCCGATTAGTTTTATTATTTATCAAATATAGAAAATATATCATATACTAGTTTATTCTTAATCATATCTATATATCCGGTTGCGAGCAGCGCATGCTCTGCAATAAAAAAAACCATCTCAATAAAGAGACGGAGTTCCCGCGTTACCACTCTAATTGGCTTACTATCCGGTGCTCTGCACTGTGAACAATAGCCCTCTCAAACCTTTATCGCAGGCATACGTCCGGTTTACTTGAAGCCGCAGCTTTTTTGACCGGAATCTCCTCGGCTCTTTTCACAGTTCCACTACTGCCCGGCTCCCACCATGCCCCGGCTCTCTTCTAATAACGGCTTTCCGCTACTTTTCCGAATCATAGAAATATTATTAATATCTAATATATTTTATTCAATTACACGAAATTAGTCAAGGATAATTTAAATGTTTTACATTGTCATTGTCATAGCTAAGCAATTTAATCGGGTCTTTGACAGTTGAATAAAGAAAAAATCCCTAAAAGCCTTGAAAAAGCTTTATTTTTTTGTCAAATTTTCAATTTTATACTAGCGCACTTTGTCGTACTGTGTTATAATGTAAGGTAAAGGAGGCGATATCCTAAATGAGACTTAAAGTAACCAAGTCTAAAAATGCAGCTTCACT
>Ga0209467_1003022_pt1 | contig 11392 bp, 10 predicted proteins | sample Higcelwee11metaG_FD_187175 | JGI IMG/M metagenome (GOLD analysis project Ga0209467, IMG submission 187175) | Freshwater pond sediment microbial communities from the University of Edinburgh, under environmental carbon perturbations - High... | ecosystem: Environmental > Aquatic > Freshwater >...
AACCCCTTTTTTGAGAAAAAGGGGTTTCCCCCTCCCGGACCCTCCCCCTTCCCCAAAAAACTTTAATGGTTACAGGCCCTCCACAGTTCCCCCGACGGGGGGTCCAGGGGGAATCATTCCCCCTGGCAGTGGAGGGGTACGGGGAGGAGGCGGCGCCTCCTCCCCGGCCAGCCGCCTTTCTAATGCTTGTGCTTATGTTTGCCGACGAGACTTTTGAGCGCCGTAAAGGCCATCTTGCGGCGCAGCATGCCGAGCTGGTCCTGAAGCGGCAGCCCCTTGGGACAGACGTCTTCGCAGCCCAACAGCCCCATGCAGCCGAAGATGCCCTGGTCGTTGCCCACGATCTCGAAGTATTCCTTGTCCGTGCGCTCGTCGCGGGGGTCCATGATGAACCGGGCGATGCGGTTTAAGCCCGCCGCCCCCAGGAAATCCGGCCGGATGAGCGCGGTGCCGCAGGCGGCCACGCAGCAGCCGCATTCGATGCACCGCTCAAGCTCGTAGATCTCCTCGGCCAGGCCGTTGTCCATGCGCTCTTCCAGGGCCGTCGGATCGAACTCCTTGGAGGTGTGCACCCAGGATTCGACCTTCTGGTACATCTCGCGGAACCATGTGCCGGTATCCACCGAGAGGTCGCCCACCAGCTTGAAGGCGGGCAGGGGCATAAGGGTGATGGTCTCGGGAAGATCCTTGGTCTTGGTGTGGCAGGCCAGCCCCGGACGGCCGTTGATGACCATGCCGCAGGCCCCGCAGATGCCGGCCCGGCAGCAGAAGTCGAACATCAGCGAGGGGTCTTGCTCCTCGCGGATGCGGTTTAAGGCGATAAAAAGGGTCATGCGGTCGGTTTCGTCGAGCATGAAGCGATCCATGCGCGGCGGCGTGCCGGGATCCTGGGGATTGTAACGGAAGATGTTGAACGTCAATATTCTGGACATGGCATATATCCTTTAGGCGCTGATGATTTTGCCGCCGCCGTACCCACGGTCGCCGGGGGGAATCTCGAAGACCTGGGTCGCCGCTTCGTAGGAAAGCTCCGGCAGGGAAGCGCCTTCGGGCCAGGTGGCCAGGGTCCGGTTGAGCCAGTCGCGGTCGTTGCGTTCCGGGAAGTCCTCGCGGGTGTGGCTGCCCCGGCTTTCGGTGCGTTTTAAGGCCCCGTAGGCCACGCACAGGGCCAGCTTGACCATGCCCTGGATTTTGAGCGCCAGGGTCATCTCGGGATTGGGGCCGACGCCGTTCGATTTGAGCCCCACCCGTCCGGCCCGCTCGTGGAGGGCCTTTAAGGTCTCGACGCATTCCGAGAGGTCTTTTTCGTTCCGGAAAATCCCGGCGCCCTTCATGATGGCGTCGAACATGGCCTCACGCACGGCGTAGGCGCTCTCGGACCCGTTGGTCCGGTTGCGCAGGGCCGTGATGCGGGCGGCCTGCTTGGCCACGGCCGCGTCCACCACTTTGGAGTTGAATGTCGCCTCGCAGCCCTTGAGGTAATCCACGACCTTTTTGCCGATGATGTTTCCGGCCACCACGGTTTCGGCCAGGGAGTTGCCGCCCAGGCGGTTGAAGCCGTGCATGTCCCAGCAGGCGGATTCGCCCGCCGAGAACAGTCCGGCCAGTCCGTAGGCCGCGCCGTCCTTGTTGGTGCGCACGCCGCCCATGCTGTAGTGCTGGGTGGGGCGCACGGGGATGAGCTGGTAGGCCGGATCGATGCCCAGGAAGCTTTTGCAGATCTCGTCCACCTCGCGCAGTTTGGTGCGGATGTGGTCGATGCCCAGGTGGCGGATGTCCAGCCACAGGTGGTCGCCGTAGGGGCTTTTGACGCCGAAGCCCTTTTGCATGTGCACGGTCATCCAGCGCGACACCACGTCGCGGGAGGCCAGTTCGGCCTTGTCCGGCTCGTATTCGGGCATGAAGCGGTTCTCGTTGACATCGAGCAGGGTGCCGCCGTCGCCCCGACAGCCCTCGGTGACCAGGATGTCCGTGGGCACGATGCCCGTGGGATGGAACTGCACGGCCTCCATGTTGCCAAGCGGCACCACGCCGGTGTCCAGGGCGATGACGTGGCCGCCGCCGTCGTTGATCACGGCGTTGGTGGACTCGCGGTAGATGCGGCCGAACCCGCCCGAGGCGATCAGCGTGGCCTTGGCGATGTACACGCGCAGGTCGCCGGTTTTGAGGCAGCGCACCACCGCGCCCATGCACCGGGTTCCGTCGTGAATCAGCGAGATGGCCTCCACCCGGTCATGGACCACCACGCCGAGCTGGGCGGCCCGGTTGTCCATGGTGTAGAGCACGGTGTGCCCGGTGCCGTCGGAAGTGTAGCAGGTGCGCCACTTGGCGGTGCCGCCGAAGGCCCGGGCCGTGATCAGGCCCTCTTTTTCCTTCTTCTCGACCTTGGTGAATTCCTTGCCGCCTTTGAAGTACTTGGATTCGCCGGGCACCACGCGGTTCCAGGGCACGCCCCAGGCGGCCAGTTCGCGCATGACGATGGGCGCGGTGTCCACGAAGAGCCGGGCCACTTCCTGGTCGCAGCCCCAGTCGGAACCCTTGACGGTGTCGGCGAAATGGACGTCGGGACCGTCGCCTTCGCCCATGGCGCAGTTGCCGAGCGCGGCCTGCATGCCGCCCTGGGCGGCCGAGGAGTGGGAGCGCCGGGCGGGGACAATGCTTAAGCATACGGCGTCGAAACCGGCCGAAGCCGCCTCGATGGCCACGCGTTCCCCGGCCAGGCCCGCGCCGATGCACAACAGATCGGAATAAATCGTCTGCATGGTTCGGTCCTTGTTACACGGTAAGGGTGAGGAAACGGATCAGGGTGATAAGCCCGATCACGATGAAGAACACGGTGAGGATGTTCTCGAACTTCTTGGCGTTTTTGCGATTGTCGCGGCGGATGAACCCCCACTTCACGCCGATGCGGTAATAGCCGATGCCCACATGCAGCTCGACCATGGGCAGAAGCAGCAGATAAAAGACCAGCCACCAGCCGTCCTGGATGCGGGCGGCGCTCTTGGCGGCGGTGATGGGCAGGTCGGTCAGGACCACCCACATGTGGATGGCGCCCATGATCAGGATGACCATGGCCGTGGCGGCCTGGACGACCCACAGCCAGGTGTCGGTGTGGCGCAGTCGGCGGGCGTGGGCCGCCATCACGGTCTGCTGTTCCGAGCGAAACGGCACCTTGCGGGCGGCCAGGACGAAATGAAACAGAAAGACCAGGCCAATCAGCGGTCCGCCCACCTGGGCCATGCCCGTGGCCTCAAAAAATTCCGCCAGGGCATTCATGGCCCCCGCGCCGAAGATGACGCTGGAGACCAGGATCATGTGACTCCACATAAAAAGGATCAGACAGGCTCCGGTGAGCATCTGGAGCCAGTCCAGCCAGGCGGAACACTTTCCGATGGGCTGGGCTTGGGTGGCCAGTGACAGGGACATGGTTTCCTCCCGTGACGCGTTGAAATGGCGAACAAAAACCGAAACCGGTGTTTTTTAGATATTTCCGCGTTCCTTTGTCAACGCGATTACACGTTTTATCCAGCCCCAATCAGGGCCGACCAGCGTACAAAAAGCCATATCCCCGCCAATATCAAGGTCAAAATGGTCACCGGCAATCCCACCCGAAGATGCGCCTTCCAGGTGATGGACACCCCCAGGCGGCCCGCCTGATCGGCCACGATGAGGTTGGCGATGGACCCCAGCAAAAAGAGATTCCCGGCCAGGGTGCTGGCCAGGGCCAGGAGTACGGCGGACCTTTGCGAAGCGTCGGCAGGCAGAAGCAGCATCACCGCCGGGACATTGGAGACGATGTTGGACAACACCACGGTGATGGTAAAAAGCCACGCCCCGTTTTTCAGGTCCGCCCCGCACCTCGCCAAAAGGCCGTGCAGTTGCTCCAAAAGCCCGGAGGAGGCCACGGCCTGGTTGACCACGAAAAGGCCCATGAACAACACCAAAAGCGGCCAGTCCACCAGGGAAAAAAAACGGGCCGAGGTCAACCGACGGCTGGTCAAAAGCGCCCCGGCGCAAAAAAGGGCCGCGACCTCGCGCGGCCAGTCCCCGACGAGAAAGGCCGCCACCAAAACGAACAGCGCCGCGCCGCCCTTAAGCGACTGCCAGGAATTGAACTCCGGGGCATGGGCGTCCACGGCCGGGGCCGTCATGCGCCAACGGCTGCGCCACATCAAGGCGATGACCCCCCAGGCGGCCACGAGCCCGGCCGCGACCGGGGGCGCGGCCTCAAGGAAATACCAGCCAAAAGGAATGCCCGAGACCTGGCCGATGAGCATGTTTTGCGGGTTGCCGATGAGCGTGGCCGCTGAACCGATGTTCGCGGCGCAGGCCAGCCCCAGGAGATAGGGCATGGGGTCGAGGTCGCGGCCACGGCAGATCTCGATCAAAACCGGGGTCATGGCCAGGCACACGATGTCGTTGGCCAAAAGCGCCGAGAGCCCGGCGGCGGCCAGGATGACCAAAAAAAGGAGCCGGGCCGGGGAACCGTCGGCCTGAGCCAGTTTCTTGGTGACGAAGGTGTAGAAGCCGCCCAGGCGAAACTGGGCCGAAATGACCATGAGCCCGAATAAAAGGGCGATAGTGGGCACGTCCACGGCAGCCCAGGCCTCGGCCGTGGTGAGCGCGCCCCCGGCCAAAAGGGCGATGGCCCCCAAAAGCGCCACCCCGGCCCGATCCAGGGCCAGGCCGGGCAGTCCACCAAGGATCATGCCCAGATAGACCACCACGAAAACAGCCAGGACGTATTCGCTCACCCCACCCCTCCGGGCTATGCCCGCCCGGGCTTTTACGCCCGCAGGACACGCCCGGCAAGGGGTGCGGCGAAAGGACTAGGACGGATCGGCGGCCAATATCCGGGCCTCCTCGGGGTGGGCTCCAAGCCAGTCCACCTTGCCCGTCTCCACATGGTAAAACGCCCCCACCACGTCGATGCGGCCCGAACGGGCCATGGCCCGCAACAGGGGGCTGCCCGCATAGATGTCGGCCATGGTCTGAAAGACGTTTTCGACCATGGCCTTGTCCGCCACCTCCATCTCGGGAGCGCCCGGATGGGCGTCGCGTACTGCCTTCACGGCCGGGACGATGGGGGCCACGGCGGCCGGGATGTTGCCGGGTTCCTGGGCGTTTTTGGCCACGGCGGTCACCGCGCCGCACTTGGAGTGGCCAAGCACCACCAGAAGGCGCGCCCCCAGGTGTTCGGCCCCGTATTCCAGCGAGCCGAGCTGCATGACGCCCGAGACGTTGCCCGCCGTACGCACGGAGAAGATGTCGCCCACGCCCTGGTCGAAAAGAATCTCCACCGGGACGCGGGAATCGGAGCAGGACAGGATCATGGCGAAGGGAAACTGTCCCTGCCGGGCCGTGACCTCCCGCCGGGCCATGTCCCGGTTGCGATGGGTCGGGGCCTCGGCCAGGAAATGGGCGTTGCCCTCTTTGAGCCTGGCCAGGGCCGCCTCCGGGGCGACCCCGGCTCCATCCACGGTAGCCAGGGCCAAAACGGCGCTGAGGAGCATCCCCACCACAGCCACGACACCCACAATCTTTCTCTCCATGACATGCCTCCCTGGAAAAAGGGTTATGCCATTGTCATACATATGCCTCCCCCTTGCGTCAAAGCGCCAGGCAGACTCTTCCCTAGGGCCTCCCCCGCTTCACATATTTCCATGGACAGCGGGGGGTTGGCGCAGCTACAGCATGATGCAGGCGCAGGCTTTGCCGGGCCATTTATTGGCTGCGCCCCCATGTCCAATGACGCCACAGGAGCGGCCCCATGCTCGAAATCGTAGTTTTTTTGTGCGGCGCGGCGGTGATGATCCTGGAGATCGCCGGGGCCCGGGTGCTGGCCCCGTTTCTGGGCACGTCAACCGTGGTCTGGACCGGCCTTATCGGCATCGTCCTGGCCAGCCTGTCTTTGGGCTACTGGCTGGGCGGCCGACTGGCGGACAGGCGGCCCTCCCCCCGGGCCCTTGGCGGCATCATCCTCCTGGCCGCCCTGAGCACCCTGGCCACGGCCCTGTCCAAGACCCTGCTTCTGGATTTTCTGTCCACCTACGCGGCCGGGCCGCATCTGGCGGTGATTGCAGCCAACCTGCTGCTTTTCGCGCCGCCCAGCATCTTTTTAGGCATGGTCTCGCCCTACGCCATGCGCCTGAAGCTGGCCAGCGTGGGACAGGCCGGGCGCACCTCGGGCAACCTCTACGCCCTGTCCACGGCGGGCAGCATCCTGGGCACCTTTGCAGCCGGATTCGTGCTCATCGCCTATCTGGGCTCCACGACCATCCTGTGCCTGGTGGCCGGAATCCTGGCCGTGGCCTCGTTTCTGGCCTGCCGGGCCGACGCGGCGGGAAAGGCGGCGGCCCTGATCCTGGTGGTCCTTGGCGGCGCAGGGGCGGCCTCCTACGATCATTGGTTGGCCGACTCGGGGTTTTATGACGTGGACACCCTCTACAACCGCATCCTGGTCTTCGAGAGCCGCGATCCCGAAACCAACGAACCCACCCGGGTCATGCTCACCCACCCCCGGCATGTGCAGTCGGCCATGTACCTGGAGAGGCCCACGGACCTGGCCCTGACCTTCGCCCGGTTTTTCACCCTGGCCGATTATTTCTCGCCCGGGGCCAGACGCATGCTGCTTCTGGGCGGCGGGGCCTACAGCTTTCCCCGCCACCTTCTGGCCACGAACCCTGAGGCCGAAATCGATGTGGTGGAACTGGACCCCGGGGTGACCCGGCTGGCCGAGGAGCATTTCGGGCTCGTCCCGGACGAAAGGCTTCGCATCTTCCATGAGGATGCCCGGACCTTCCTCAACCGCAACACGAAAAAATACGACGCTATCTTCGGGGACATCTTCAACGCCCACTACGCCGTGCCCTTCCATGTGGTCACCCGGGAGGCGGCGCAGCGCGTCTTCGACGCCCTGTCCGACGACGGCGTGGTCATCGTGAACATCATCACGGCAATATCCGGAAAGAAGGGACGGTTTCTGCGGGCGGTGCGGGCCACCTATGCCGATGTCTTTCCCACGGTGGCGCTTTTTCCCCTGGGCAGTCCGAACGATACCGAGGGCATGCAGAACGTGATGCTGGTGGCCAAAAAAAACGGGCCGCTGCCGGACGCCCTCCCGAGCGATCTGGAGCTGGCCCTGTTCGTGTCCCGCAAGCTTGCCGCGCCCCTGGCGAACGACGTGCCGGTCCTCACGGACGAATTCGCGCCGGTCGAGCGTTACGTTACGGCGTGGTGGTAGGGTTTGGTTCCTTGAGATTTACAATACGCACGCCCGGGGCCTCGTACCGGATGAAATGGCGATCCGTTGTGTAGATGGTTCTCACTCCGGACAGCAGAAACCCAGCCAGAATAAGGCCATCCATTGCTGGAATTCCCAGACCGCGACACAGTCTGGCCCCCCTGGAAAGTATCGCCGTGTCGAGCCAGACCACTTTACAGACTGCATGTATGCCTTCACATAGCACGGTATGGTCCTCAATGACACCTTTGAGGCTAAGTCGTTCGAGTTCGAAAAGTGTCAGGCAGGAACAAACGGACGATACTTTGTTTTGCATGGCATTGCGCCATGTCTCCATAGGCAGTGTACCACCCTGTAATAATTGCATGAAAAAACCAGTATCAAATCCGAGCATCGTCGCCGCCCCTCTCGACATCCTCACGACGGCCCTCTTCAAGCACTGCATCCGCATTTTCGGCTACGACAACCCGCCCGGCCATGTCCAACACCCGCTGCCCGAATTCTCGGCGGCGCAGTTGGCGCACATATTCGGCAAAAGCTTCTCCGGCTAGCCGCGACATGGAGATTCCCTGCACCTCGGCCAACCGGCGTACATCCCGCCCCAGATCGTCTTCCAGGTTCACGGTCAGTCGCATGGCTTCCTCCCTGTGTTATGCACATCAATGCATACTAAGTCGCATAACACCACGGGTCAATGCCCATCTCCCAAAAAACCGAGGGGGACCGGGGGAAATCATTTCCCCCGGGCGGGGTTCGGGGCGGCAGCCCCGATAAACCGGACACCCGGGCGGGGTTCGGGGCGGCAGCCCCGGTTCCCTTCCCCCTAGACATCCAGCTCCAGCCCAACCGGGCAGTGGTCCGACCCGTACACGTCATGTGCGATCCAGGCCCGTCTGACCTTGGGGACCAGTTCCTCGGACACGAAGAAGTAGTCGATGCGCCAGCCCACGTTGCGGTCCCTGGCCTTGAATCGGTAGTCCCACCAGGAATAGTGGCCGCCCTCGGTGACGAACAGGCGGAAGGTGTCCACATATCCGGCGGCGGTGAAGCGGTCCAGCCAGGCCCGTTCCACGGGCAGAAAGCCGCTGGTCTTTTCGTTGGCCTTGGCGTTTTTGAGATCCAGGGCGGTGTGGGCGGTATTGAAGTCGCCGCAGGCCACGATGGGCTTGGTCTGGCGCAGCGTCTCGGCATGGGCCAGGAAGGCGTCGTAAAAGCGCAGCTTGTAGTCCAGGCGCTCGGGGCCCCGGCCGCCGTTGGGGAAATAGACGTTCAGGAAATGGAAGTCCGGATATTCCAGGTGTAAAAGCCGCCCCTCGCCATGGAATCCGGCATCGGGCAGCTCCCGGGTGATGGCCAGGGGTTCGGGCTTGTAGAAGCAGCCCACGCCGGAATAGCCCTTTTTCGCCGTGGCGCTCAGCCACACGGTGCGGTAGGCCTCGGTATGGCCGAAATCAGCCTCGTGCCCGGGCTGGATCTTGGTTTCCTGCAGCCCCACCACATCCGCGCCGCTGGCGGCCAGCCAGTCCCAAAAACCCTTCTGGACCACGGCCCGCAACCCATTCACGTTCCAGGAATACAGGATCATGTCAGCCCGCTTTGGCGGCCGTGCGGCGGCCGATTCCGGCCCTCACGTCGCTGCGCTTCATCTCCAGGAAGGCCCGGGCGCAGGTGGGGCAGAACTGCTTTTCCATCTCCATGGCGATGATGTCCAGGGCCTTTTGCTGGGGCATGCCCTTGCGATAGGGCCTGTCCGAGGTCATGGCGTCGAAGGCGTCGGCCACGGCGATGATCCGCGCCCCCAGGGGGATGTCCTCGCCGCGCAGGCAGGTGGGATAGCCCTCCCCGTCCCAGCGTTCGTGGTGGTACATGATCAGCGGCACCACGGCCGAAAGCGAGGCGATGGGCCGCAGGATCTCCGCGCCGATGACCGCATGCTCCTGGATCTTGGCGTATTCCTCGTCGGTCAGGGCGCCGGGCTTGAGCAGCACCGCGTCGCGCACCCCGATCTTGCCGATGTCGTGCAGGTTGGCCGCGATCTCCAGGTCGCGCAGGGAATCGTCGGAGAGTCCCATGTGCCTGGCCAGGCGCAGGGACATGGCCGACACCCGGGCGGTGTGGCCCTTGGTGTATTCGTCGCGGGCCTCCAGGGCCGTGACCAGGGACTTCATGCTCCACAGGACGTGTTCGTATTCGTGCTTGTAGTGGCGATAGCTTTCGGCCAGAAGCTGCTCCACCACCAGGAGCATTTTTTCCACATCGAAGGGCTTGACGAAATAGCGGCTCACCCCCAGGCGCTCCCCGCGCTTGATGTCGCAGGTGCGGTCCCGGGCGCTCATCATGACCACGAAGACGTTTTGCAGTTCCGGGGTCTGGCGCATGGCCTCGCACAGGCCGTAGCCATTGAGTTCCGGCATGTCCACGTCGGTGACCACCACATCGGGCTTTTCCGCCATGGCCAGGTCCAGGGCCTGTCGGCCGTTCTCGGCCACCAGGACGTTGAGGCCGCTTTTGATGAAGCTGTGGCGCAAAAGCTCGCGGATGAGCTTGCTGTCGTCCACCACCAGGATCTTGTTCTGGCGCTTGCGGTGCACGGCGTCCAGGTGGTCGGAGATCTTGTCGGCCAGCATGCGCGGGGTGAAGGACTTGAGCAGGTAGTCGTCCGCCCCGCTGTTGAAGGCCGTGTCCACGTCCAGGGGGTCGTCGCTGCTGGAAAGGACGATCACCGGCATGTAGCCGCCAGCGCTGGATTCCTTGAGGCGGCGGCACAACTCCAGCCCGTCCATGCCCGGGAGCTGGACGCTGGTCAGCACCAGCTCGAAGGCCGCCTGCGCGCACAGGGAAAGGGCCTCGGCGGCGTCCAGGGCGTGGCGCAGTTCATAGCCGCCAGGGGCCAGGGCGGCCCGGACCACATGAAACAGGGTCTTTCCGGGATCGACGAAAAGAATCTGCCCCCGGCGATTCTTCGCGACATCATCGGCCGCAGACTTGGTCCGGACAGACTCGGCCAGACTCTCGAGGACATCTCCCAGGTTCTCCCGGCGCACGAAGACCGAATCCCCGCTGGAACTCCTCTCGGTCGGCTCCCGGGGCGAGGTGCGCAGCACCAGGACGGCCGGGGAAAGCCCCTGGCGCGCGGCCTGGGCCCGGACATAGGCGGCCACCTCGGCCTGGGAATGCTGGTGATAGTCGTCCTGGAGCAACACGACATCCGGTTCGAAGGAGGCCATGGCCTCGACCACGCCCTCCCGATCCGGCTCGACGAACTGGTAGTCCAGGCCACGCGGCAAATAGAACTTGGAAAGAAAGGTTCGATACAGCAGGATGTCGATGACGTTTAAAATCTTCATGCCGTCCGCCGGATGTGAAACTGTTCAGCGGCCCACCCCATTCCAAGACAACGACGCCTCGTCTCAGATCATCTCAAGAGCCGCTACCACACCATCATGACAGTCCGGATTCACCTGGATGCGGACGTACCCTCCCAGGGACACCGGTCCCGGATTGACGACCACGGTTTTCCCGATGAGGTCCATGCCCCGGGATTCGTGGATGTGCCCGGTGACGCACAGCACGGGCTGCACCCGGGCCAGGAATTCGCGCACGGCCAGGCTGCCGACATGGACGCCCGAGGGCAGAAGGTCCGTGGCCGTGCCGTAGGGCGGGGTATGCACCACCACCACCAGCCGGTCGTATCCGGCGGCCAGGGAATATGTCTCTTCGATCCAGCGGGAAAGCCCTTCCTCGGATATCTCGCTGGGGGTGCCAAAGGGCGTGGGGGTGGACCAGCCGATGCCCATGAGCCCGAGGCCCGGAGCCAGCTCCACCACCCGGCGATGGATGTTTATGCCCTCGGCCGTGAGCCAGTCGTCGATGTCCTGAAAATCCATGTTGCCGATCTGGGCGTGGACGCACGGATTGACGGCGAGCACGGCCTCGATGACCCGCTTCCCTTCCGACCGATCCCCCCGTATGGTCAGGTCTCCGGTGACGATGACCCCGTCGGCCCGGGAGATGTCCGGGATGCGGGACAGGTTGGCCACGTCCCCGTGGATGTCGCCAACGGCGATGAAACAACGCTCTTTGCCCGGCATGACCGCCTCCACCATCCGGCCGGGGAGGCGAACCCTCCCAGGCCGTATTTATACGCGA
>Ga0209467_1003023_pt1 | contig 11388 bp, 10 predicted proteins | sample Higcelwee11metaG_FD_187175 | JGI IMG/M metagenome (GOLD analysis project Ga0209467, IMG submission 187175) | Freshwater pond sediment microbial communities from the University of Edinburgh, under environmental carbon perturbations - High... | ecosystem: Environmental > Aquatic > Freshwater >...
CTTCCATGAGGTTCATCCAAAGGCCATATATATACACGACAGTATGCAGTACATGGTAGAGAGTCTGGACCTTGTGAACCGGATAGCCCATGTCTTTCCGGTGGATATGAATTATTTCACGGTTCCCTTTGTTGAGACCGATGTAAATGTTCTGAGGGAGTTCAAGGCAGAGACAATAAAAAGGACTGTAACTCATTTCGGAGATGTGAAGGTAAAGGAAGCGATACCTGCATACAAGATGGTTCAGTTCCATAACCATCAGAACCTTGGTTTTGAGCGGATAACCCTTCCGCTTTTCCAGGAGATAGAGACTGAAGGACTATGGTTTACTGTCGATGATGAGGTGGATAGGGTATTCAACTCCTATACACAATATAACTATTACAATGGAATAAAGCATAGCCTGCTTTCTGCCTCCATGAGAAGGACAATGTCAACGCTTGAGGATCTTTCAGCTACTGTTTTCAATACAAAAACTGAACAGGGAGAAGTCAAAAAGTCCCATATTCTTATATATGATTTATATCCGGGCGGACTTGGCTTTTCTGAGAAAGCCTATGACTATGCAGAGAACATCCTGGAGGAAGCAATAATGCTGGTGGAAAACTGCAGCTGTGAGGATGGCTGTCCCGCATGCGTAGGGGATTATCATTTGGATAAGAAACTGGTACATTGGGGACTTCAGTGCATGCTTAAGGAAGCAAAGGTACCGGAGAATATAAAGAGGGCAGAGCAGGCTCCTCAGGTAGTGATTGAGCATATGTGCAAGCTTCCGGAACTACCTGCAAGATGGAATGAATTTGTACTTTTCCTGAGGTCAAAGGGTGAGTACATGGCAAGCTTTTTAAGCACAATAGATAACGTTGAGGTTGCAGGTTCCCTGCTTAATATTGTTACAGATTTCAAGTTTTACGAGGAGTGGATTCTGGACCCTTCAAACAAACGCAGGCTTTTAAATACAATAAAGAGATACATCGAAGTGCCTGCAGGGTTTGACATAAGTGTTAAGGTGCTAAGCAAGACTCCTCATGACATCGGTGAAAAGCTTATGAGAAGGTATGACGAACTAACAAAGTAGGTGAGTTCCTTTATGGAAGATTTGTGTAAAAGGCTTAAAGGGCAGGTAGTAAAAGAGCTTCAGGAGCTTTTTTTGGACATGGAAAAGCTCAATGAGTACCAAAAAGCTGCCGTAACGGATCAAAGCAGGGTGCTGCTTCTTTCTGCGCAGGTGGGTAGCGGAAAGACCACGGTATTAATTCATAAAATATTGTATCTGCACTTTGTTAGGGGGGTGCCGTTTGAGAGCATGGTGGTGCTTACCTTTACCAATAAAGCGGCAGAAGAGATAAAGATCCGCATAAGAGAAAAGAACAATAATATAAAGGAAGAAGAACTGCGTTTCTTTGGAACCTTTCATGGAGTATGCAGAACGCTTCTTGCTTCCGTGCTTCCGGTGCGGGAGCTTGGATATACGGGAGAATTTTCAATTTATGACAATGATGAAATGCTGGAGCTATACTTGCGGGTAATGAACGAAAACAATCTTACTTTGAAATATAAGAACAAAATTAAAAAGAGAATCGAGCAGTACAGCCAGGGGAAGCTGCTTTACGGTAATATGAAGTACGTTGATGATCTGGCTGAATTCATAAAGCTTGTAAAAATAGAAAAGAAACGCTGTAATGCAATGGAATTCGATGATTTAATAGAAAATGCCATTGTTCTTTTACGTGAATATGAATTTGCTCCTGAATGGGTAATAGTTGATGAGTTCCAGGACAGTGACGACCGCCAGCTTGAGCTTATTGAATGCATAAAGAAGGAAAGGACCCATGTTTTTGCTGTCGGAGATCCCAATCAGGTAATATATACCTGGAGGGGCAGCAAGAAAGATATCTTCAGAGAGTTCAGGAAAGCGTACAATGGAAATGAATTGACCCTTCCTATAAACTACAGATCTACTTCAACAATTTTGGATGCAGCTAAGGCATTTCTTGAACCGGGTCAGTTAATATCTGGAATAAGGGATGCGGGTAAGCTTATTGTGGTGAAGAAGCATCATAATACCTTCAATGAGGGCTTATATCTTTGTGAAAAGATTAAGAAGCTTGTAAGCGAGGGTTTTAAGTATGGCGATATTACAGTTTTATACAGAAAGCAGAAGCAATCTGAAGTATTCAAGGATGTATTTAGGAAAAATGGAATACCTTACGAAGTTTCCTTAAAGAGAACACTCAGGGACATACCTGTCCTGTACTGGCTTGTGAGGCTTCTAAAAGCAGCAGTGAACCCTAATGACCGTGACAGCATGATGTATATTCTTGGGGACGGAAGATATGGCCCAGGTATGGGGAAAAAGAAGATAAAGGAGGTCATAAGCAGTATTGAGGCAGGCGGTGTCTCAGGTATGGAACTATTGGAAAAAATAATTAATTTTAAGGAATGGTGCAGTGCTAATAATGAAGCAGACGCTGCAAGTATTTTTGATTACTTCGATTTGGGCTCATACCTGATGCCTACCTCCATCACATATAGTGAGGATAGGGAAAAAGTAATGCGGTTACTTGAAGACACTAAAGTATATCTGGAAGGCACTCAAAAAGAGCTATTTGGGGGTATCAAGGATTATCTTAATAATTCTGCTCTGTACGGGAGCCAAATACTCATTGAAGGAGAGCCAAAAGGCAGTGATACAGTTAAGCTTATGACACTGCATGCCTCTAAGGGGCTTGAATTCAGATGCGTGTTTATTTCTGCTGCCAATCTCGGCTTGATACCTATTCCAGCAAGGAATCCCAGCGAGGAAGAAGAAGAGAAAAGACTATTTTTCGTTGGTATTACAAGGGCAAAGGACTTTCTTGAGATATCTTATCACACTAACCCGGATGAGTATGGAGCATATGGCATACCAAGCCCATACCTCAGAATGATTCCTCCTGAACTCATTGACAGTGAGGATTTTGTGAGCCGTGCGGCAAACCTTTCTGAGCTGAGGCATGAGATAAAGGTAAATATAGATAACAAGCGGACTGTGGTGTCAAATCAGGAAGCTTTGGCTGAAGCTAATGAAAAAGTCAGGGTATATCATGATAAGTATGGGCAGGGCATAGTAACAGACAAGGATGAAGCTAATATAACTGTAGAATTTGAGGTATATGGAACAAAGGTATTCTCTAAGGCGTTTTGTCCTTTGAAGTACGAAGAATAAGATGCGGGATAAGAGGGTTTTATGATATAATTGCAATAAAAGATTTAAAGGAGTTTACATGTTTGGTTATATAATGCCGGATAAGCCGGAGTTAAAGATAAAGGAATATGAATTGTTCAGAGGATATTACTGCGGCTTGTGCAAGTCTATGGGAAGAAGGTATGGAACACTTTCAAGATTTGCGCTTAATTATGATTCTGCTTTTTTGGGACTGCTGTTATCCTCTGTTCATGATGAAGTGCCGGTGCTTAAGAAAGAAAGCTGCATAGTAAGTCCCGTTAAAAAAAAGTGGATTGTAGTAGAAAACAAGTATATTGATTTTGCAGCAGACATTAACGTACTGCTTACGTATTATAATTTGAAGGATAATATAAGAGATGAGGGAGGCTGGCTACCGAGTCTGGCGTTATTAGCTTCAAAAGGGGGCTATAAAAATGCTGCATCAGGGAACAAACAGCTGGATGGGATTATTGCTGCTTCAATCAACGCACAGGTACAATTAGAGGAACAGAATTGCAGTTCTATGGATAAAGCTGCGGAACCTTTTGCAAACATGCTGAGTCAACTGTTTGCGGCAGGTTATAAGGGTGAAGAAAAGTCCGTGCCAAGGATATTAGGCTGGATAGGTTATAATCTTGGTAAATGGATTTATATAATAGATGCCTATGATGATATTGAGAAGGATATTGCAAGCGGAAGTTATAATCCTCTCCTTTCTCAGTATAAATATGAGAAACAGGATACTAAAGCTTTTAAGGCTGCTATAGCAGAAGAGGTGAGAGGAAATCTACTGCAGGCACTATCACAGACTACAAGTTCTATAGAGCTTCTGAAACTGAATAATAAAGGGATTATAGATAACATCGTATATGAAGGGCTATACAGCAAAACAGAGCGGATATTAAGCGGCATTACAAGTGAAAAAAGGAGTTGCATTAAAAATGAGAAATCCATACGAAGTATTGGGAATTAGGGAAGGTGCAGATGCTGAAGGGATTAAAAAGGCATACAAGGAGCTGGTCAAAAAGTATCACCCGGATCAGTATCAGAATAACCCTCTGTCAGATCTCGCAGAGGAAAAGCTTAAAGAGATAAATGAGGCTTATGATTATCTTATGAAAAATGTGGGTAATAAGAACGGAAGCAGCAGCTACAGGCAGCAGGAGGAGCCAAGATACAGGAATAATCAGAGCGATGCAGACAGAAACTATTACAGTCAGGTAAGAACGAATATTAATATGGGTAATGTAGCTGCAGCAGAAGAGATATTGAATAGAATAAGTTCCAGGGATGGTGAATGGTATTACCTGAGCGGTCTTATTTTTATGCGCCGGGGTTGGTATAATGAGGCGGTCACAAATTTGAAGACTGCTGTTGATATGGAGCCCAGCAACTTTGAATTCAGGGATGCCTTAAACAAGGTGATGTTTTCCGGCAAGCAGTACCAGTCAACAGTATATAACAGGAGAGGGTACAGCACCGGACCGGACACCTGCAGCATGTGCCAGGGACTTATTTGTGCGGACTGCTGCTGTGAAATGATGGGCGGGGACTTAATCGGCTGTTGCTAGAGGTGATAAATTGAGCAGGAAGATAGCTTTTACAGGCATATTTACGGGTATAGCAGTAGTATTTTTATATATCAGTGTAATAATGCCTACAGGTAAGCTGACACTATATATTTTGGCTTCTATGGCTGTTTCCGTTGCAATTATGGAATTTGGTGCGGGAGCAGGGATTTTGGTATACTTTGCCGCTTGCATATTAGCTTCATTAGTTGCGGGAAGTATCTTAGGAATAGTGCCTTTTGCATTTTTTTTCGGACATTATCCAATTTTCAAGTATATTATAGAAAAAGGAAGGAAGGCGGCAGTGGAAGTACTTTTGAAGCTTGCTGTTTTTAATATTTCCGGATTTCTATGGTATCTGTTTTTCAAAGGTATCTTTATGGAAGTGCTTCCTGCACAGGTTACTAAGAATATCGGGCTTTTGTCAGTATTTATAGCAGCTATGCAGGTGGTATTTTTTATATATGACTATGTATATTCCAGGCTGCTTTTTTATTATGAATCCAAGTTGAGCGTAATAAAGAGAAGATAGATAGGTTCATAAAAAGTAGGGGGTGAAAGTGTGCTGGAAGAAAAAGTTGGAGGCAGGTTTATAAGAGAGTGGAAGCGGGATGACAACACAGCAAATCTTATAATTGTTCATGGGGTTGGAGAGCATTCGGGAAGATACATGCATATAGGGTCATATTTTTATGAGAAAGGTATAAATGTATATACGGGAGATTTGGTAGGACATGGCCTGAGTGATGGCACAAGGGTGTTCGTAAATAATGCTGATCGGTATATCGAAGATGTGAACTTCTTTATTAGCCGGGTAGAAAACAGCAAGCCTACTTTTATACTGGGACACAGTATGGGAGGCTTTATTACATTGTATTATGGAGTGAAGTATCTCAATCCGAAGATAAAAGGGCTTATATTATCTTCGCCCTACCTGAAAGAACGGTTGGATATACCGCCTATCAAGCTGGCGTTTGGAAGAGCTGTAGCGAAACTGTATCCGAAGCTTCCGCTTAAGAGTGGAATAAAAAGCTACATGGTATGCAGGGATAAGGATGTATGCAAAAAATATGAACAGGATAAATTGAACACGGCTACTGTAACTGTGGGCTGGTTTGCGGCTATGGAAAAGGTTAGAAAGTATACTATTGATAATGCTTCAAGTTTTCACTACCCATGCCTTATGCTGCAGGCAGGAGGAGATATAATAGTTGACCCGGTAGTAAATAAAAGCTACTTTGAAAGTATTCCGGTAATGGATAAGGAGTTTGAACTCTATGAGGGCTTTTATCATGAGATACTCAATGACCCGGAAAGGGAAAGGGCATTAAGCAGGATATATGATTGGATAGAGAAGAGACTTTTATGAGGAACATTGAAATAATAAGAAAAAGTGAGAATAAAATCACCACGTGGTCTGGAGGTACGACGGCACAGTTATATATATATCCTGAAAATGCAATATATGCTGAACGTAATTTCAAGTGGAGGTTGAGTTCTGCAAAGGTTGAGGCTTGTGAATCGGTATTTACTCCCCTGCCGGGCATTTCAAGGATATTAATGATTATTGAAGGGAAGGTTTCTCTTGAACATCAAGGTCATCACAGCGCTATTTTAAAAGCTTTTGAAAAGGATAGCTTTAGTGGAGACTGGACAACCAGATGTGTTGGAAAAGCTGCGGATTTTAATCTTATGACCGATAAAGAATGCAGTGCAGGCATGAATGTCTTTTCTATAGATGCTAATGATTCAAAACAAGTGCTGTTTGAGCATAAGGAGAATAACAAAGGAAAATTTTCTTTAATAGCTGATGCTTTTTACATCATAGGCGGCGAAATAGAAATTATTGCAAACAGTGCTGAAGGACAAGTTGTTCATGATGGTGACTTATTAATGGTAAAAAGGAAAGTTTGCGAAGAGATAAACCGGATAGAATTTAAAAATAATAGCGGCAGGAAAATTAACATTATAAGAACAATCATATATTATTGAAGGTATGATCTTTTATAGTGCCTCGTAAAGTATATAACTTCTAGGGCAGGCGAGGCACTAAACAGATGAAGTGCATTTTTAGCACTCTAATACAAGAAACTGAATGTGCTAAAAAGCACTAGGAATTGAGATTTGTGCGATGATTATAACCATGGTATAATTTTAAAAAAGATATAAAGTGCGTACTATTTCAGGTTATTAGGAGGGGTACTATGGGTAAATATGAAGAGACTCAGGAAAAGGCATTGAAATACCTCGATAGTGGCTACAACTGCTGTGAGTCGGTTGTTATGGCAGTATGTGACCATTTGGGCGTGGACAAGGAAATACCACAGAAAATAGCTACTCCCTTTGGAGCCGGTATGAGTAAAAATGGAAGCAACTGCGGAGCCTTAAATGCTGCTTTCATATGTATGGGGCTTAAATGGGGAAGAAAATCCAACGAGGACAGCAAAGATACTTCATATCTTCCGGCAGACAGGATATTTGCAAAGTTCAGGGAGAAATACGGAAGTTCCTGCTGTTATGATATTATAAAAATAGATCTCAAGAATTATGAGGAGACTGAAAATGAAAAGGAGAAACGGCACAGCGAGATTTGCGGACCGTTAGTCAAGCAGGTAACGCAGTGGGTGCTGGAAGAGTTAGACAGCTAGTGCTTTTTAACACAACCGAATCTTGTATTAAAGTGTTAAAAATGCACTTCATCTGTTTAGTGCCTCACTTGCCCTAGAAGTGATATACCTTACGAGGCACTAGTGCAGCAGATGGAAGCCTTTTTTATAAAGGTAGGGAGTTTTTTAGATGAATATAACTTATTATAAGCAATTGGAAGAGATTATAAGGAAAAATCTTAGGATAAGAGGTATGGATGGAATTGAAGTGGAGAGGGAACTTGAAGGGGCGGCTGCAAGTCTTCTGGAAAGTAAAACAATCCTTATAGTTACAGGATTTGTTATCAGAGAGGCTATGACAGGGGAAACTGACGGACCGATTGGAGCAGTGTCTTTAGCTGGAGCTCTGGAACATCTGGGAAAAAGAGTGATACTTATAACGGATAAGTATTCAGAAAATGTATTATATAGCTGCCGGAACGTAAAGAAGCTTAAATGCCCTATAGAAATCATACCTATGGGAAGTGAAAACGTATTTTGCCAGAGACTGCTTAAAAAATACAAACCTACCCATGTAGTAGCAGTAGAAAGGCCTGGCAGAGCCTCAGACGGATGCTGCTATTCTATGAGGGGCGAGAATCTTAGTGATATTGTGCCAAATACGGATATCTTGTTTGTAGAGGCCAAGAATCAAGGGATTATTACAATTGCTGTTGGTGATGGAGGAAACGAGGTTGGAATGGGCAAAATAGAATCATATGTAACTAATCATGTATACAACGGGAAAAAGATATGTGCATCATTTATCACTGATTTTCTTATCATAGCAGGAGTATCTAACTGGGGAGGGCATGCACTATCAGCAGCACTTTCCATATTGACTAAGGACATGCTGCTTCACAGCGTAGAGACTGAAGAAAAGCTGCTGGAAAGCATTATCGAGGCAGGGGCAGTAGACGGATGCACAAAAAAAAGAACGATGACAGTAGATGGATTGAGTTTGGAGGATAACCTTAAAATATTGAATAGGCTGAGATGCACTGTGGAGTCGGTAATTTAAAGGCTGTAACCATTTGGTTACAGCCTTTGGCAGCTACAGCTTACCACTGCAGTTTAGTACGTCTGTTATCTTGTGCTTTACCATGTTCTTTATGGCTTCTCTTGCTGGTTTAAGATATTGTCTCGGGTCAAAATCCCCCGGATTTTCGGCAAAATGCTTTCTTACTGAAGCAGTTAGTGCAAGCCTGAGGTCTGTGTCAATATTTATTTTGCATACCCCGAGTTTTCCTGCCCGCAACAGCATATCTTCAGGAACGCCCTTTGCTCCTGCAACATTTCCGCCGTACTTGTTGCATAGATCCACAAACTCAGGAAGCACTGTGGAAGCTCCGTGCAGCACTAACGGAAAGTTTGGCAGCAGTTTCGTTATTTTTTCAAGTCTTGCGAAGTCAAGTTGAGGCTCTCCTTTGAACTTATATGCTCCATGACTGGTGCCTATTGCTATAGCAAGGGAGTCAACTCCTGTTCTCTGTACAAATTCAACTGCCTGGTCAGGATCTGTATAGGTAGCATCCTTGGCATTAACCTTCACTGCGTCTTCAACTCCTGCCAGCTTGCCCAACTCGGCCTCTACCACTACACCTCTCTCGTGTGCGTACTCTACAACCTTTTTTGTTACTGCAATGTTTTCCTCGAAGGAATGCTTGGAGCCATCAATCATAACTGATGTAAAGCCCCCGTCCACACAGGACTTGCATATTTCAAAATCTTCGCCGTGATCCAAGTGCAGGCAGATTGGGAGACCGCTATCCTCTACGGCTGCTTCAACCAGCTTCATAAGATATACATGCTTTGCGTATTTTCTTGCGCCGGCAGATACTTGCAATATAAGTGGAGCGTTTTCTTCTTTTGCAGCATCAACAATACCCTGTATTATTTCCATGTTGTTGACATTGAACGCACCTACGGCATAATTACCTTCATAGGCTTTCCTGAACATTTCCTTTGATGTTACTAATGGCATGGTAATACCTCCTTTGATTAGTATAAGTATTTTCAACTTATAAGATTGTCATTCACATCGGAATGAAATTATGTTTCAAAGAACATTCCGCAATATTGTTTAGAAGAGGCAGTCACATATCATATGCGGGACTAAATTTATCCCATATATATAAAAAATGTCCATGCCTCTCTCTACATTATACCAGATTTTCTATCATTTGCACCAAAAAAATTATTTTTTTTGAAAAATATATAGGCATTTTGAAACGCTGTAGTCTGTTTGTTATTTTGAATTAATAGGTATAGATATGGTTTTAGATTGAACGGACGACAAAATGCAAAAAAAAATATTGGACATTCACAAAAAACATAAACTTGAACTCAATGTAAAATGTTTATGCAAAATATATAGCAGAAATATATTGTTTATATTAATAATAATAATAATTCTAAGCTCCATTTCTACATGAGATTGAGCTGCATTTCTAACTTTGAACAGTGAAGTTAATTACAGCATTTCTACAATTTTTAGTTCGGGTATAATGCTGAGATCAATAACAGTATCATTTAATTTTATCAGTGGACGGGAAATCCTGTTTGAATTAATATATACTATCTCTCCTATGGAGTCGTCACTCAGTTTGACCATGGTCCCCAGATAATAGCTTGAAATATGCTTAAGAAAAGTAAGCATTATCCCAGTATCGCACTTTGTCAGATATTCACTTTCATACATTTCCAGAACATCGAAAGGGGTCTGGCGCTTTTTATATACACGGTTGGAGGTCATAGCATCATATACGTCAACTACAGCGAGTACCTTAGCATAATAATGAATCTGCTCTGATTTCAGGCCGAAAGGATAGCCTGAACCATCCTCTCTTTCGTGATGCATCAATACTCCAAGTGCAACATCCTTACTTATGGTGGCATCCTGTTCCAGCATTTTATAGGCAATAACCGGATGTTTTTTTATTTCATCAAATTCATCTTTGGTAAGTTTATCAGGCTTATTAAGTATATGCTGCGGTATCTTTGCTTTTCCGATGTCGTGCAGGATTCCACAACAAGAAAGCTGTTCAATGTGAGTATGGTTGAGGTTCAGCCAGGAACCCAGCAGAGAGCATAGAAGTGATACATTCAAGCTGTGTGTATATGTATATTCACTAATTGATCTCACTTTACTGAGACATGAAATCAAATCGTTAATAGAGTCGAAATTGTTGCTGAGATTTCTGGTAACCTCTTTTATACGATCCATTTCGAATGTTTTTCCGTCGCTTATATCCCATATTACCTGCTTGAATTCCTCTAAATTATTATTATATTGAGCCTCAATAACTACATGTTTCTTCTCCTTAAACTCATAATCCGTATAAACTTTTACATAATTCAAATCGAACTGCGCCAGCTTATTAATGGAATACTCGTCCAGAATGGAGTTCTGGTATAGTATTACAGCACCATAGTCGTTCACTATGTCTGATGCCAGTACCATCCCCGGTTCACAATCTGAAGCTTTTATTACTTTTACCTCGCCCATTATATCACCTATTTCCTGCTTCCTGTATCAGGTATTTAAGATATATTGATACATATTGTAAATCATATAATAATTATATCAGAATTGCATAATTATAGAAACACAATTTTTCATATGTTTATTGCATAAAAGGCGAACATGTGGGAAACATGAGGAAAGGTTTGGAATTATGCGTTTTAGCGATTTATTGGGGGCTTAAAAGAGGAATTAATCCTGTTTTGTAGAATATATAAATATACGACAAATAGAGTTATAATTAGGTGATAAAATGCTTACTATAAATACGCAATTAGATAATTTGATTTTTAAAGATATAACAAAGGAAAGTCTGACGAATGTCTTGAATTTGTACAACCAGACGGGTCTTTGACAGTTGAATGATAAAAAAATCGCTGAAGCCATTGAAATGGCTTTATTTTTTTGTCAAATTTTTTAAAGATTGTAGTGCACAATGCGTAA
>Ga0209467_1003024_pt1 | contig 11386 bp, 9 predicted proteins | sample Higcelwee11metaG_FD_187175 | JGI IMG/M metagenome (GOLD analysis project Ga0209467, IMG submission 187175) | Freshwater pond sediment microbial communities from the University of Edinburgh, under environmental carbon perturbations - High... | ecosystem: Environmental > Aquatic > Freshwater > Pond...
CCAGGCTTCCGGCCTCGGGATCAGGCGAGAGAAACACGCGCGCGGCCAAGAGCGCCAGTGCGCCAAGGGCTATCATGCCCCCTGCCGACCAGGGCTGCGCCTGCGCCCGGCCCAGCGTGAAACCGGCTTTGAAGAAGCGCGTGCCCACAAATACGCCGACAGCCAGGCCGGCAATGCCCAGAATGGCGTTGCCGTCGCCACCGGCCAAACGCAAAAATGCACGCCATGGGCAGCCCAAAAACACAAGCGCCCCCGCCATGGCGCACATGCCGAGAAAAAAGCGGGTGGCAGGCGCGGAACCGGCGCGGGCCCTGAATTCACCTGTCATGAGCGCCGCGGCGAACGAGCCAAGCACAAACGCTGAAATCTCCGGCCGCATGTACTGCACCACAGCGGCCCGATGCAGCCCCAGGCTCCCCGCCATATCGCGCAGGAAGCAGGCCACGCAGATGCCCATATTGGCGGGATTGCCCGCGAACTGCAGCAGCGCGGCCGAAAGTCCGATGATGCCGCCCGCCGCAATAATGCCGGCCCGCCCGGCAAAAACATTAGCCATAATCCACCCCCATGTGTCCAGCAAACCAAAGCCAACCCGAATCAAATGTACGGGAATGCCTGACTGTTAACCGACGAGATTGAAAGATGCAACCTATTTCAGAAATAGATAGATTTGATTCAACAGAGGACGAGACAGGGGCTCTTGCGCACAACCGCACGGGGTCGCCCTCAACGATTGGAAGGCTGCCGCAGGGACAACGCGGCGGCGGATTCTGTGAACAATGCCTGATGGAAATAGCGGCTGCGCGGGCGGCGGGAAAAGACGAAGGGCATGAATAGTGAAAACACCCGGCGTGCGCTCTTTGAGCGTTTCAAAGCATGCGTGCAACGGTTTTGACCGCAATCAAACAGGAACAGCGCCGCCGGACGCGCTGCCCAGTGACGACACAGGGAGCTTTCCGCTCACAAGAACGAGGAGGGGTTGGGGGGGGCATGGCGCCCCCCGCCGACGATGAAGCGTATCTCTACTTGTTTCGTGCTTATTTCTTTCGATTGAACCGCACCAGACTGCGCGCGCCGGTATCCAGCCCGCGCGCGTCGATGCAGTGCGTGGAGCAGCTAATGCAGGGGTCGTACGCGCGCACCAGCATCGAAAGCCTGAGCTCCAGTTCCTTCTCGCTCAGGCCTGAGAGCTGCGGCACCAGCGCGTCCAGATCCTTCTGGATGTTGCCATGGTTCTGGTTGGTGGGGATGACGCAGTCGGCCTGGAAAATGCGGCCGTTGTCGTCATATTCATAAAAATGGAACAGAATGCCGCGCGGCACCTCCACCGCACCCACGCCGCGCCCGGCGCAGATGCTGCTGGGCCTGGCCGGGGCTTCCTCGCGGATGCCACGGGTAAGCAGCTCCTCAACCTGGAGAATGGACTCCTCCACGGTGTGCACGCACTCCACCAACTGGGCGATGGTGATGTAATACGGATTGGTGCAGCCCTTGATCAGCCCGAGTTTGATGGCCGCGGCCTTGGCCTTTGGCATCAGGTGCTGGGCGTTCAGGTTGAAGCGCGCAAGGGCGCCGACCATGTACGATTCGCCGAGGTTCTTTGTCCACTTGGCCGTGGAGGTGGGAACCATGTACTCGCGCGAGATATTGCGGTACTGGCGCACGGGCCGCCGCTCGTCCCGGCTGGAGCCGATCTCTCCCCAGTACATGGCGTATTCCGCCGGGGAAACAAGGCCGACGTATTCTGTCTCGCGCTCGAACTGCGGCAGGCGGTCGACAATGCCCGCAAAGAAGTCCACGGCGAAGTCCAGATTGGGCAGAGTCTCAAGCAGCATGGTGCGCAGGCTGGTCAGTTCCTCGGTGGTGGGGAACATGGTGAAACCGCCGGGGGTCATGCGCTGGGGGTGCGTGGTGCGCCCGCAGATGAGCCGGCTGAACTCGTTGGAAACGCGGCGCGCGGCGATAAACTTGAGCACGGCGTCTTTGTGCGTGGCCGCCAGCGGCAAAATGGAATCCACGCCCATGAGGTCCGGCAGGACGAGGTAGGCGATGTGCAGCAGGTGGCTTTGCAGGTTCTCGCCGTGCAGGGCCAGGCGGCGCAAGAGGTGCGTCTGCTCGCTGACGTTGATGTTGAGGGCGTCTTCCGTGGCCTGCAGGCTGGCCAACTGGTGGCCGATGGCGCAAATGCCGCAGATGCGCGAGACGATGTGGTGAATGTCGGTGTAGTCGCGGCCGACGACCATGGCCTCGAAGAAGCGCGGTGCCTCCGGCACTTCCCAGCGGCAGGTGGAGACGGTGCCGTCGGCTTCAACATCGACGACGATGTTGCCGTGGCCCTCCACGCGGGTCAGGTAGTGGACGCGGACTTTCTTGGGACCGCCCACGGATTCTGCCGGGGTGGAAACCGGAGTCGCGGGCGACGCGGCTTTCTTGGCCTTGGCCGGGCTCTTGGTGGTGCTCTTGGCGGGTGTCTTGGCCATGGTGCTATCCTCTCGTGGGCCCGGTGGCCGGGCCGATGGCTGACTTCAACGAAAGCAACGAAGCGAACGCGTTCGGACGCTCGTTACAGAGCGGCGCCGGTATCGCCCAGGAAGAAACGCAGCAGGTCCTGGATGGCCTTGCGGCTGGTGCCGGGCCGGTCCATGACGATGCGCGCGGCGTCGAGGTTGGCGCCGGGCACAAGCCCGCGGCAGCCCCAGCAGTGGGCCCCCTGGCTCACGCAGGCGGCTTTGCAGCCCGCGCGGGTTATGATGCCCAGGCACATCTTGCCCATTTCGTAGCGGCACACGTTGCCCGCCTGCTTGCACTCCACGCACACGGGAAAGTCGGCGATCCAGGGCGTGCGGCCCAGCAGCAGTTCTTTGGTGATGCGCGCGAACTCCACCTTGTCGATGGGGCAGCCGGGCACCTCCGCATCGACCTTGACCACGCTCTTGAGCGGCCGCGCGGCGTAGGTGGGATACCAGCGGGCGCTGGAGCCGTAGACTTCCTCGCGGTAGACGTTCTCCGCCAGGAAGTTCTTGAGGCAGTTGATGCCGCCGATGGCCGCGCACGCGCCAAGCGCCACAAGGACCTTGGCGTTCTTGCGTATCTCCTTCAGGCGGATCTCGTCCTCCGGCCGGGTTATGGAGCCTTCGACGAAGGCCACGTCGTAGTCGTCGGAATGCCCGGTGGCCACCTCGCGGAAGCTCACAACCTCCACGTGGCCCAGAATGTCGAGCAGGCGCTCCTCAAGGTTGGCGATCTGCAACTGATCGCCCTCGCACCCTGCGAAGTCGAAGAAGGCGATTCTTGGTTTTGCCATGGTGTCCCTCCCCGGCCAGCGCCTAGATGGCTTCCTGGTAGGCCTCGATGTCCGTGTAGCAGAACACGGGACCGTCGATGCAGGTGTTCAGCTCGTTGATCTGGCAGTGGCCGCACTTGCCAAGGCCGCACTTCATCTTGCGCTCCAGCGAGACGAAGATCTGGTCCGAGGCGATGCCCTTCTTGCGGCACTCCGCGATGACGAAGCGGTACATGATCGGGGGGCCGACCATGGCAACGAAGGTGTTGCCGGGATCAAGCTCGGCCTTGGGCAACAGCGTGGTGATGACGCCCACGTTGCCCTTCCAGGTCTCGTCGGGCATGTCGACGGTTTCCAGCACTTCCACGTCGCCGCTTTTCGCCAGCTCGGCTATCTCGTCGACGAAGATGCGCTCCTTGGGCTCGCGCGTGCCCACCATGAGCACCATGCGGTTGAACTCGTCGCGGTGGCGCAACTGATAAAACAAAAGCGAGCGCAGCGGGATGTAGCCCAACCCGCCGGCCACGATGAGGATGTCCTTGCCAACGAACTTCATGACCGGGAACGAGGAGCCGTAGGGACCGCGCAGGCCGACCTTGGCGCCGGGCTCCAGGGCATGCAGGGCGCCGGTGACCGCGCCGATCTTGCGCACGGCGATCTCGAACGTGTTGTTGGTGCGGCGCGGGGGCGAGCTGATGGAGAACGGGGCCTCGCCGATTCCGTAGACCGAGAGGTTCACAAACTGGCCGGGCTTGTGGGCCAGCGGCTTGCCGTTGTCCTGCTCGAAGGTGAAGCGGGTCACGAAGTCCGAGAGCTTGGTCTTCTCGACCAGCGTAACCGGACGCGGCACGTACGGGGAGAAGAGTTTAGTGTTCATGGGCGGTCTCCTCCCACAGTTCGTTGAAAACCTTGAGGGGGTTGGCGATGCCCGCCGTGCAGGCGCGCACGCAGCGCCCGCAGCCCACGCAGCCCAGCTCGCCGATCTTGTCGTAAATGTATTTGCCCTTGCGGAAATAACGGTGCCGGTAGCGGTCTTGCGCCTTGGGCCGGAAGTTGTGGTTGCCCGCCACCTTGGCGAAGCTCTCCAGCATGCAGCCGTCCCATTCGCGGTAGCGGATGCCCTCCTCCAACTGGTCGTCGGCCTCCTCGCGGATGTCGAAGCAGTAGCAGGTGGGGCACACCAGGTTGCACGAACCGCAGGCCAGGCACATTTGCGAGTAGCGCCGCCACAGGGGCGAGTCCCAGCATTTGGCCAGCAGGCGCGGGGTTTCTTCCCAGTTGTAGCGCAGGCCGTTTCTGCGCGCCTTGAACAATGTTCTTGCCTTGGCGCGGCGCGCGCCTTCCTTGTCGCCGGCGGTGGCGTGCAAAAGCTCGCCCCCCATGGACAAAAGCTCTTCGCCCTTGACCGAGCCCACCTCGACGGTGAAGGCCGACGGGCCGATTTTTGTCCAGTAGAGATCGAACCCGTGCGAGGCCGTGCCCGCGCCGACGCTGGCCCAGAAGGCCGTGGCCGAAACGGTCAGCGGCTCGTAGGCCATGATGACGGTGGCCGCGCGGCGGCGAACATAATTCTGGTCCGGCGCGCCGTTTTCAAGCAGCTGGTCCAGCTGGTTGATGGCTTTGACATCGTAGGGATGCACGCCAAAAAGAATCTGCGGCGGAGCCTCGAAAACCGGGGCGGCCTCGCAGGTTTTGCGGTTGAAGGTGATCAGCGTTTCGCGCGGGGGAAAAATGAACCGCTTGGGTGAGTTGTAGGCAACGTCATAGTCCCAGGCGATCTCCAGATCCTTCTTCCAGGGCACGAGATCGAAAAAGCCTTCACGCAATTTCGCCGGGACATAGAGCGCATGGGTCTGGCTCCATTTCTCGAACAATCCTGGCAATTGCTCCTTGTACACGGTGTACGTCGTCATGATTCCCTCCGGGATCGGATGGCAAAGACTCTGCTCCACTGGTGGCTATGTACAAAATCGAAAGGAAGCGCAACCCATGTGCCAAAATGCACATGCAATTTTCAAAAAAAGAAGCGCCGACAAGGACGCTTCCCTTCAATTTTGCCCCGGAGTGCGGCGAAGATTCTTCAGCCCAGCGAATCCAGCCAGGCCCGCAACTGCGCAAGCTGCGCGGCCACAGGGCCAGGCCCCGTGCCGCCGGAAAGCGCCCGGCGGCGCACTGCGGCCTCGTGCTCAAGAACGGCGAACACGTCCTGCTGCACAAGATTTGAAAAACCTTGCAGCTCCTCCAGGGTCAAATCCTCCAGGCGCACGCCCTTCTTTTCAGCCAGGGCCACGGCGGCCCCGGTGGCGTGGTGCGCCTCGCGGAAGGGCAACCCCCTGGCCGCCAGATAGTCGGCCAGCTCCGTGGCGTTCAAAAAGCCCTTGTCCAGCGCGCGGCGCATGTTGGCGGGCAAGAATTCCAGCACGGCCAGCATGTCGGCCATGATGGACACCGAGGCGCTGACGGTTTTGTCCGCGTCGAAGAACGGCTCCTTGTCCTCCTGCATGTCGCGGTTGTAGGTCAGAGGCAGGCCCTTCATGATGGTCAGAAGCGTGGTGAGGGCGCCATACACCCGGCCCGTTTTGCCGCGCATCAGCTCGCACACGTCCGGGTTCTTCTTCTGCGGCATGATGCTGGAGCCCGTGGAATAGGCGTCGGGCAGGCGCACGTAGCCAAAGTTCGGGTTCGCCCAAAGGATGATCTCCTCGCACAGGCGGCTTAGGTGCATCATCACCACACTGGCGCAAAAAAGCGACTCCAGCGCGAAGTCACGGTCGGAAACCGCGTCCATGCTGTTGGCGAAGCTCGTGGGAAAGCCCACGGCCGCGGCCACCTGCGCCGGGTCGATGGCGTGGGTCGTGCCGGCAAGGGCCGCCGCGCCCAGCGGCGAAACACGCACGCGCTTCAGGCAATCCTTCAAACGCTCGTGGTCGCGGCGGAACATCTGCGCATAGGCGAGCAAATGCTGCGCCAGGCTCACGGGCTGGGCGGGCTGCATGTGCGTGCAACCCGGCAACAAGGTTCCCGCGTGCTCCTGGGCCCTTTCGGACAGCACGCCGACCAGCCGCGCAAGCTCCATGCTCCAAACATCCAGCCGGGCGGCCACGTGCAGGCGGAAGTCCAGCGCCACCTGGTCGTTTCTGCTCCTGGCGGTGTGCAGCTTGCCGCCGACCGGGCCCACAATCTCCGTGAGCCTGCGTTCGATGTTCATGTGCACGTCTTCCAGCTCGCGCTTCCAGATGAAGCTGCCGGACTCGATCTCGGAGAGCACCTGGTCCAGGCCGCGCACAAGCTCCGCCGCCTCTGCGCAGGAGATGACACCGCACTGGCCGAGCATCGTCGCATGGGCCTTGGAGCCCGCTATGTCCTCTCGGTACAGCGCGCGGTCAAAGCTCTCAGACTGGGTGTACTGCTCAAGCGAAGCCGAAGCGGCCTCCTTGAAGCGTCCCCCCCACATTTTCTTGGTCATGGAAATTCCTCCCGGCTCCGCGCCGTTGTGTTCCCCAGGGCGCATAGCCCTGTTGCGCGCGGGATTCTGCCCTCTCGCGCGGCCCGAGGCAAGCGAAAAGCCCTGCCCGGGCCGCCAAGGCCCTGGGCGAGCATCACCGTGGTGCGTCCGCACCGCCCACGGCCAGGTAATCCGCACGCACCTGGCGCATCAGCTCATGTGCCTGCGGGCTCAGCAGCAGCGGCGCGTCGAAATCCGGCCGGCGCGCCAGCTTTTGCAGCAGCAGCACGTCGGTATCGGTCCAAAGCGGCAGCAGCCCGCCCAGCCAAAACCCATGCATGCGCGCCAGTACCACGGCCCGGGGCAGGCCCGGATCGGCCAGGGGCAGTTGCAGGTGCAGGGCATGGAAAGACTTGAGCTGCGCGGCCTGGCGCAACGCCTCGTCGAAATCCGCCCCGATCCGCTTCACCAGCACCTTGGACAGGTTGGAAACAGACGAGTCCAGCCGCTCCCAGCGCGTTGCCCCCGTGGGCTGCTGACCGGGGAGAAACCGCCGGTCGAGGCCGAAGACCGCGTATTGGCCGCGCAGCAGTTCGGCGTAGCGTTCCGGCAGGTGCACCCCGTGGGGAACATCGCGCAAGACGATGAACTCGTCGAGCAGGGTGATGCGCGCGCCTGCCCCGCCGGCCCTGGGGGCCATGGCCTCAATCTCCAGGCCCAGGGCCCTGGCCCCGAAGCGCAGGCTCATCTTCTGCGGAGTCGGAATATCGGTGACGGTCTGCGAATATTCGGCGTTGAGCCAGGGCAGGCCGCGGGCCAGCTTCTGCGTCCATTCATAAAGCCGGTACAGCAAAAGCCCCGTGCGGTACTCCGGCAGGATCATCAGCCCGCCCGACTCCAGAATGCCCCTGCCCGGCGCGGCGCGGAACATGGCCGAGACCCCCACCACATCGCCCGATTCGGTTCTGCCGACGACATGATAGAGGTCCGTGGTGAGGTTGGCCGCGCGGATGCGTTCCGGGTCGTACACGGAGTCGATGGCGAAGGTGTCCCCGTAGATCGCGTAATAGAGGCGGGCTATGCCCTCGGCGTCCTCCGGGCGAAAGTGGTCCAGGTGAACCTTTTGCCCGGGCGCAACCACGTAGGCCTCGTCCTTCAGCCTGCCGAGGCACTCCTGTCTGGTCATCGGCTGTTTCATTGCTCCTCCGCGCCGGGTGTCTCTGCACTCTCTGGCACAGGTGTAACGCGCCTGACAACAAAAATGCCCCCGCCGGGAACCATCATTCCGGGCGGGGGCGGTTGGAAGCATCTCTGAAACGCGCTAGCGTCCGGCCATGCGGCCCTTGAGGCGCAGCCCCACGAGCTTGATGAAGCCCGCGGCGTCGGCCTGGTTGTAGACTTCGTCCTCCTCGAAGGTGGCGAGGTCCATGCGGTAGAGCGAATAGGGCGACTTGCGGCCCACGGGAACGCAGTTGCCCTTGTAGAGCTTCACGCGCACGGTGCCGGTGACCTTCTCCTGGGTCTTGTCGACAAGGGCTTGCAGGGCCTCGCGCTCGGGCGCGAACCAATAGCCGTAGTAGACCATCTCGGCGTAGCGCGGGATGAGCGAGTCGCGCAGGTGCATGACCTCGCGGTCGAGGCAGAGGCCCTCCAGGTCGCGCTTGGCCACGTGGATGACGGTGCCGCCGGGGGTCTCGTAGACGCCGCGCGACTTCATGCCCACGAAGCGGTTCTCCACCATGTCCACCCGGCCGATGCCGTGGCGTCCGGCTATTTCGTTCAGGGTGAGCACCATCTGCGCGGGCGAAAGGGGCTTGCCGTTCAAGGCCACGGCGTTGCCTGCCTCGAAGTCGAGGGTGATCTCCTCGGCCTTGTCCGGCGCCTGCTCGATGGGCGTGCAGTAGCGGTGGCAGCCCGGCGCCGGCTCGTTCCAGGGATCTTCCAGCTCGCCGCCCTCGAAGGAGACGTGCAGCAGGTTGGCGTCCTGGCTCCAGGGCTTGGCCTGGGTGACGGGGACCGGGATGCCGTGCTTTTCGGCGTAGGCGATGAGGTCCGAGCGGGACTTCATGTCCCAGTCGCGCCAGGGGGCGATGGTCTTGAGCTTGGGATTGAGCGCCATGGCGGTAAGCTCAAAGCGAACCTGGTCGTTGCCCTTGCCCGTGGCGCCGTGGGCCACGGCCTGGGCGCCTTCGGCCTCGGCTATTTCGCACATGCGCTTGGCGATGAGCGGCCGGGCGATGGAGGTGCCGAGCAGGTAGCGGCCCTCGTACAGGGCGGCGGCGCGCAGCATGGGGAACACGAAGTCGCGGGCGTACTCCTCGCGGATGTCTTCCACGTAGGCCTTGGAGGCGCCGGTGGCCAGGGCCTTGGCCTCCACGCCGTCCAGTTCCTCGCCCTGGCCCAGGTCGGCGGTGAAGGTGACGACTTCACAGTCGTAGGTGTTCTTGATCCACTTGAGGATGATGGAGGTGTCCAGCCCGCCGGAATAGGCGAGAACGACTTTCTTGATGGAACTCATGTGCTGCTCCCTATGGCTTGTGCGGCAAAATGGATTACAGGGCCTCGAAGACCCATTCGAGGATGGCCTTCTGCATGTGCAGACGGTTCTCCGCCTCGTCGAAGATCATGTCGGCGTTGCCCTCGAAGACCTCGTCGGAGATCTCCTCGCCCCGGTGTGCGGGCAGGCAGTGCATGACCTTGCAGCCGGGCTTGGCCAGGGCCATGAGCCTGTCGTCCAGCTGGTAGCCCTCGAAGGCCAGCTCGCGCCGCATCTGTTCGGCTTCCTGGCCCATGGAGGCCCAGACGTCGGTGTTCAGATAGTCGGCGTCCTTGGCGGCCACGGCCGGGTCTTCAGTCAAAGTGACGCGCGCGCCCGCGGCCTTGGCCCTGGCCACAATCTCCATGTCCGGGGTGTAGCCCGCCGGGCAGGCCAGCGTCAGGTCGAAGCCGAAGGCCACGGCGGCCTCGATCCAGGACTGGGCCATGTTGTTGCCGTCGCCTATCCAGCCCACCTTGAGCGAGGGCAGGTCCGGGGTGCGCTCGAACATGGTCAGCACGTCGCTCATGACCTGGCAGGGGTGGTGCTGGTCGGTAAGGGCGTTGACCACAGGAATGGTGCCCCACTCCACGAGGGTTTCCAGCTTCTCCTGGCCGAAGGTGCGCACGACCATGGCGTCGGCATAGCGCGAGAGCACGCGGGCGGTGTCCTTGAGCGGCTCGTTGCGGCCAAGCTGCGATTCATGCGGGGTCAAAAAGACGGTCTGCCCGCCCAGTTGCCGCACGGCCACCTCAAAAGACACGCGGGTGCGCGTGGAGGCTTTCTCGAAAATCAGGATGACCGTTTTGCCGTCGAGCAGCTTGGTGCGGATTCCGCCTTCCTTGAGGGCTTTGGCCCGCAACAGGACCGCGTGCGCCTCTGCCTTGGAAAGATCAAGAATATTGAGGAAATGTCTGGGCATGGATGGTTCTCCTACAACGGAAACTGCCGTAAGGCGTTCGGGTCGAAAAGAGGTATTTTGCCCAACGCAGGGGCGGATGTAAAGGGGGGGCGGACGGCACGTCGTCCTACTGGACCTTCCGGGGTACCTGCCACGGCTAAGCCGCAGGCCCGCCACGGCATCACCAGTCGGAATCGCAGGCCCCGCCGCAGCCGCCGCAGACATTCATGCCGACCACGATGTCCACGGCCAGTTCCGTGAGCGAGTTCATCTCCTGGCCGTGCTCGTACCCGGCCAGATGCAGAATGCCGTGGGCCAGCAGGCGCGCGAGGTGGGCGCAGGGCTGCTGGCCGTACAGAAAGCACTCGCGGGAGAGCGTCTCCACCGAAAGGAACAGCGCGCCAAGCTCGCGCGGGGCCTCCGGGTCGCCCTCGGGAAAGCTCAGGATATTCGTGGGGCCTTGGCAGCGCAGGTAGCGCTCGTTCAGGGCGGCCACGCCCGCGTCGTCCACAAGCGTCAGCGAAAGGCTGGAGCCGCTGAGCCCCAGGGCCGAGAGCAGCGTCTCCATGATGGGCAGAAGCTCGCGCCGGGCCAGGGGGAAGCGCGGGTCAAGCGTGGCGGGGGCCGTCTGCGCATCGAGGGTGATGACACCGCTCATGCCTTGGCCTCGCCCGCGCTCTTGCGCTGGTCGCGCTCACGCTGATTGCGTTCATAGGCCTGCACAATGCGCCCCACCAGCGGATGGCGGATGACGTCATCCTCGCTGAAGGCCACAAAGCGTATGCCCTCGACACCTTGCAGAATCCTGTGCGCCTCCACCAGTCCGCTGCGGGTCTGGCTGGGCAGGTCAATCTGGGTCACGTCGCCCGTGACCACGCAACGCGAGCCGAAGCCCAGCCGCGTGAGGAACATCTTCATCTGCTCGGGCGTGGTGTTCTGCGCCTCGTCGAGAATGACGAAGGCGTCGTTCAACGTGCGGCCGCGCATGAAGGCCAGCGGCGCCACCTCGATGACGCCGGTCTCCAGCATGTCCTGCACGCGGGCGAAGTCCAGCATGTCGTGCAGGGCGTCGTACAGCGGGCGCAGGTAGGGGTTGACCTTCTCGGCCAGGTCGCCGGGGAGAAACCCCAGCTTCTCGCCCGCCTCCACCGCCGGCCGCGCCAGCACGATGCGCTTGACCTCTCGCCGCATGAGGGCGGAAACGGCCAGGGCCACGGCGAG
>Ga0209467_1003025_pt1 | contig 11385 bp, 10 predicted proteins | sample Higcelwee11metaG_FD_187175 | JGI IMG/M metagenome (GOLD analysis project Ga0209467, IMG submission 187175) | Freshwater pond sediment microbial communities from the University of Edinburgh, under environmental carbon perturbations - High... | ecosystem: Environmental > Aquatic > Freshwater >...
TCTGCTCAAAGAGGGAAGAGATAAAGATGCACTTGAGTCAGCAATAGAGAGCGGCTCTCCAATGGGACGGGTGCTCTCCCAGGCCATTGATGCAAAAGATTGTGATAGAGAGACACTTGAAACAGTTATCATAAATGCCACTGACGAGGAGGTGAGATTGATCTCATCCAACCTCCAGGCGTTGGCAACTATTGGCAACATCGCCCCTCTTCTCGGTCTTCTGGGAACAGTGCTTGGCATGATCAAGGCATTCATGGTTATTCAGGAGATGGGGGGCAAGGTGAATGCCTCTGTGCTTGCAGGAGGGATCTGGGAAGCTATGCTTACAACAGCTTTTGGGCTCTTTGTAGCCTTGCCTGTCATAGCTGCCCACAGCTATCTTTTATCTAGAGTGGACAGATATGAAGCACAGCTTCAAAGCGGAGCAGTCACCTTCATAAAGAGCATTTCAGCCCCTGCATGTAACTCTGATCTTGTGCAAAGGGGGTAATCTATGCTGGTCCACCAGAAACGAAAACCGCGCTATCAGATTGAGATGCCACTCACCTCTTTGATTGATATTGTATTCATGCTTCTGATCTACTTCATGCTGACAGCAAACTTCATAGTTGAAGAGGGGATTGACATCAAACTGCCGCAGGCAGATCAATCTGCTGCCCAGGAGGAGGTTACCAAAGAGATTACTGTTTTTGTCAATAGTGAGGGGAGCACATATATCGGAGGGGAGCTTGTGCCGGAGAGCGAGCTTATGGCAACCCTACAGGAGATGATAGGCTCTCAGCCGGACAGGCTTGTTATTATCAAGGCTGACAGAACAGTTGTGCTCAACAGCGCAGTCAGGGTTATGGATATTGCAAAGTCTGCTGGCGCAGGAAGGCTCTGTATTGCAACGGAAAAAGAGTGATACTGATTGCAACGGGAAAAGAGTACTACCGTATTGTAATGAAATAATGATAACCATCTCCCTTGTGGTTCATATCTAAAAGTAACAGATAAAAGGAGTTCTGGCTGTGGAATACACATTGGAACAGCGGACAAAGATGCCAAATATGGGGCTAATGTTAACCATCTCCCTTGTGGTTCATATTTTCATCTTCATGCACATCTCAGAGCTGCATAGATTTAAACCTGAATTTGAGAAACCGGAGCCTCCCATAAAAATTGAGGTTACCCTTAAAGAGATTCCAAAGCCTCTTCCAATGGCAGAACCTGACCATGCTGCTCCAGTAGCACCGCCAGTAACAGAAGATCTGAAAATACCTCAAATACCTCAACCAGAGCCCCCTCTTCCTGAACCTGTAAAGATAGCTGAGCCTGTTGTAAAAAAAATTGAGCCAGTAAAGGAGACCCCTAAAAAGAGAGTAAAGCCAGTCAGAAAAAAGGTTATTGTTGAGCAGAAAAAGAAGCCGCCAAAGCCTGAAGTGGTTCGGGAAGTGGTTGAAGAGCCAGCAGTCACAGCGAAGCCAACAGTGGTAGAACAGAGAGTTGCTGCTCCGATGCAGATCACTCCAATAAACGCCACTCCATCTGCAGAAGCTGCTCCACAGAGGAGAGTTTTGCCTTCAGCTCAGCCATCTCAATCAGATGAGATCTCTGCAAAGGCGTACTTCAATGCAATGAGGCTTATGATTGAGAAGAATAAACGTTATCCGCAGATGGCCAGAAGAAGAAATCAGGAGGGGAGTGTCCGAGTCCGGTTTCTTATTGATAAGAGCGGTAATGTCAACTTGCTTGAAATTGTAAAAAAGTCAGACTATGCCTCGCTTGATCAGGCGGCACTGGAGGCTGTAAGAAGAGCAGCACCATTTTCAAAACCACCTGCATCTATCTCCAGAGAGGCTTTGAAACTGGAACTTACCATAAATTTCAAACTAATTTAACTGAACAGAGGAGAAAAGAACTATGTGTAACTGTAATATCATGGAGAAGAGTGTCATGGAAGCAGATGATTTCAAAAGATGTGTGGAGTTCCACGGCCACATCTGCCCAGGCCTTTCAATTGGCTACAGAGCGGCTCTGGAAGGTATGAAAAAACTGAACGAGGAGCGCTCGCCTGATGAGGAGATTGTTGCAATCGTTGAGACTGACGCATGCTCTGCTGATGCGGTTCAGGTTCTTACAGGGTGCACCTTTGGCAAAGGCAATTTCATCTATAAAGATCATGGAAAGATGGCTCTTACACTCTTCAGCCGGAATTCCGGTAAAGGGGTTCGGGTATCTGCACGCTCCAACTCCATGGCTCCTGACGAAACCCACTTTGCTCTGATACAGAAGATCAGATCAGACGAGGCAACAGATGAGGAGAGAGCGCAATTCAATGAGCTGCATCTGGCAAAAAGCCGCCAGATTCTGGAGAGCCCTGCAGACCATCTCTTCAACATAAAGAGTGTTCAGATGGAGCTGCCCCCAAAGGCTAAAATAGAGCCTTCTGAGCTATGTTCAATCTGTGGAGAGGCAGTAATGAGAACAAAACTTGAAGTTGTGGATAACAAGAAGGTGTGCCGTGGATGCCTGTAATCAAAAGCTCTTATTTCCAACAGATAACACACAGCTCTGGGAAGATATCTGGCTTTCTGCAATCAAGCCCGGTGAGCAAAAAAGTGAGAAACAGGATGGTGACGACCCTGTCAGAAGATGGGACAGAATGGCAAGCGGTTTTGCAAAGAGAAGCTCAACAGAGGAGGCTGTGAAACGAAACGGGAAGATCCTCTCCATGCTCAAGGAGGCTGGTGCACTGAAACAGGGGGCAACAGTTCTGGATATCGGTTCAGGGCCTGGCAACTGGGCAATACCAATGGCAGAGGCAGGTGCGGTTGTAACCGCACTTGAACCATCAGGAGAGATGATCAAGGAGCTTAAGAGGCGTGCAGAGGAGAAGGGGGTAAGCCATCTGATCAATATTGATCAGAGAACATGGCAGCAGGTTGATATAAAAGAGGATGCTCCTGAAGCTAATAGCGCTGGAAGTGGCACTTTTGAAGGTAAATTTGATCTGGTCTTTGCATCCATGACTCCTGGCATCTCAAATCCTGAAACATTACAAAAAGCAATGCGAGCCTCTAAAGGGTTCTGTTACCTGAGCAGCTTTTCAGGTGGAGGGTGGCGTAACGCCTATAAAGAGATCTGGAAGGAACTCTTTGGCCAGGAGATCTCATCTCATGCCGGTGATTTTATCTACCCTTTCAACTACATCTATTCACTTGGATACCGCCCTCATATCGAGTTCAACTTCTGGGAACATGAGCGTGAGGAGAGTATTGAAGATGCTCTTGAAACCATTCTCTTTTTTGTCCACGGCAACTCTGACGTCTCACCTGAAATAAAGGAGAAGCTCACATCATATCTTGAAAAGCGGTCAGATAATGGAATCTTCAGGTATCAACATAAGATCTGTCAGGGCGTTATGCTGTGGCAGGTATAGGCGGCAGACAGACAGTGGCCGATGTAGGCAGACAGGCGGAAGCTGTGCCTATCTATTGCTGCTGCCCTGATGGTAGAGGTTAACCAGATGGCCATTATTAAGAAACAACTGATGAAAAGAGTGGAGGAAAGAGAGTGAGACTTACAGCTATAGTTATAACAGGGCTCTTCTGCCTTATGGTTACAGCCATCTCAGGAGCTCAGGAAGAGACAACCAGCCTTGATGATATTGATGTGACGATAGAGAAGCTCATCACCCCGACCAAACAGACCAACGAGACAGTCTATACAGGAAGCGAGATCACTGAAAAGGGTATGGAGCTTCAGGGAAATCAGGGTGAGACAAGCATTTATGAGATTATGGACATCCTTCCAGGGATCAATGTGGAGACTCCTGACCCTTACGGGCTTGCGGCGGAGCAGCGCAGTGTGAGGGTTCGCGGTGTAAGAGGTTATCTTGGCTCAATGACTGTTGAGGGTGTGCCAAACTGGGGAGGCAACCCCATGGGGCCGCGCGAATATATCTATGACACTGAGAACTTTGACGGTATCTCTGTCTATAAAGGTGCTGTGCCAGGGGATTTCGGGACAGGAGTGGGAGCCAGAGGAGGGGCAATTGAACTCTCTCCTGAGTGGCCTGATGAGGAGGATTTCGGCATAAGTTTCAGTCAGGGGATCGGAACAGACTCCTACAGCAGAACCTTTTTCAAGGTGGACTCTGCAAAAATTCCCGATATCAACACAGGCGTTTCAATGTCCTACTCATATACAGATGCGGATAAGTGGAAAGGGCCAGGAGATCTTGGCCCAAGAAACAACTTCAATATGATGTTCAGCCAGCCTGTAGGAGAGAAGGAGAGCATCAAGGTGTGGGTCAACTACAACGACCTATCCCAGAACCTCTACAGAAGCCTCTCATATGCAGAGACACAGGATCTGAGTGCCAACTATAATAAGGATTTCAACAGTGAGTTGACAGGAACAAAGAGCGAGGATATCTACTATTATGATTACAACAGAGGTGACTACAGGAATGTTGATCTTATGTCTGTAATCCCGGTCTCTTTAAACGACTCCCTGAGCCTCTCCTTCAAACCCTACTATTCAATGGAAGATACTGAAATTCTTGGAGGGGTTACAACTCAGGGAGGTCTGATTCAGAAGAGAACCAGGGACACTGAGAGATATGGCCTGATAACTCAACTGGATCAGGATCTGATGAACTCCGACTCATCATCTCTTATGGCATCGCTTGGATATGCGTTTGAATCCAATGACATGGTGATCAAAACTCAGAATTTCGATCCTGTCACATTTGCCAGTAAAGGGTATGGCATGTACACTGAAAATGACGGGGATGGGGTTGTACACAGTCCGTTTCTAAAGGTTGCTGGCAATATCGATAAATTTGACTGGCAGACAGGTCTTAAATATTTCTACTACAAAGATCCTGCAAGCCAGGGTTATACATCATCAGCCCCTGATTACACACTTGTCAGGGCAAGCGATCTTGACCGTGAAGAGAAAGAGTACGATGAACTCCTTCCAACTTTGGGAGTTGGGTATAACCTCTCTGACGCTCTTAACCTCTATACAAGTTATGGAAGAAATTTCATAAGACCCTACTCCTATGTTCCCATCATCACCATTTATAATACAAACAGAAGCACATTTCAGACAGCAGGGGTAACGTTGAATGATATGTTCAATGGCTATAATATGGAGATCTCAGACAATTTCGAGGCTGGAGTCCGGTTCAGAAACGAGATTTTTGAAGTGAGCCCCGCTCTGTTCTACTCAACACACGACAATCTTCTGACCACTGTATATGATCCAAGAGTAAATTTAAGTTATCAGCAGAACGTAGGAGAGGCAACAGGCTATGGCGTTGATCTTGAAACAAACCTTTTTCTCACATCTGATATCACCCTCTTTTTCAACCCCACCTACACAAATATGACATATGACGGGAATCTCACCTATCAGGGTCAGACATTCAACTCAGACGGTAATCAGGTGGTTGACACACCGGAGTGGATGTTCAAGACAGGTCTGATTTATAAAACAGGGCCATTTGAGATAGTGCCCATGTTGAAATATCTGGGCGAACGTTATGGAGATGTTGAGCATACTGAGGAGATTGACTCTTTTATCACAGCTGATCTGAACCTTAAATACTCACGGAAGATGAAGTCATTGAAGGATACCACAATGAATCTCTCGCTGCAGTTACAGAATCTGTTTGATGAAGAGTATGTTGCATCCATCAGCGCAAGCGATGACTCCCGGGCAGGAAGCACAGGCTACTATGTTGGTGCACCTTTCACCACAATGCTCTCTGTATCTTTTGAATATTGATTCATGCCCCCTATTTTTTTTCAGACTCCTGCTCTTCCCGCCTTTTTGAGTCAATGTGGCGGGAAGAGCAGTAGATTAATCTCTTTTTTTGATCTGAAAAGTTTTTCGATCTGAACTATCTGTTGATCTGAACTATCTGTTGATCATACTTTTTAAGGAGTAATAAATGAGCTGTTATCCTGGTAGCTCCGTCAGTGCCACTCAGAGATATCACGAGAGTATAAAACGCAAGCGGCTTATCTTCTCTGCCCTTGTAACTGTTATCTGCCTGCTGGGTATCTATGCAATTTCCAGAGGATCTTATCAGTTATCTTTGAGCCATCTGCTTGAGGGGCTTATTGGCAATGGAGAGGGAAACTCGCATCTTGTGGTGTGGAATATAAGGATGCCCCGCATCGTTGCAGCTGTTGTGGCCGGGTGGGGCCTATCTCTCTCAGGGCTCATAATTCAGTCGTTGCTGAGAAACCCTCTTGCCTCCTCCACTACTCTAGGAATAAGTCAGGGGGCGGCATTCGGGGCAGTGGCTGGCATTATTCTGTTTGATTTAGGCAGTGTAGATTCTGACAGCATATACTCAGTTTACTCTGTTTCGCTATTTGCATTTTTAGGTGCAAGTGCAGCTACATGGGTAATTCTTCTTCTTGCAAAACTCAGAAAGTTCTCTCCTGAAACCATTATTCTGGCAGGTGTTGCCCTCTCCTCACTTTTTCACTCTGCCACAATGCTTATCCAATATTTTGCAGCTGAGACACAGATCGCATCAGCTCTCTTCTGGACATTTGGAGATGTTGCTCGATCAAACTGGAAGGAGATCGGCATCATGACAGTGGTGACTGTTGCAGCCTCTATTTGGGTCACCTTTCACAGGTGGAATCTCAATGCACTTCTCTCAGGAGAGGATGCTGCCAAGGGGCTTGGAGTATCTGTAGAGTCTCTGCGTACTCAGGGTATGATGATTGCCACTTTTGTGACCGCTTTGATCACGGCATTTCACGGTGTTATCGGATTTTTAGGGTTGCTTGCACCCCATATTGCAAAAAGGGTAGTTGGTGCTGACCACAGGCTTCTTATCCCCTTCTCCTGTGCAGTGGGAGCAGCTCTTCTTCTGCTTGCCGATACTGCCGGAAGGGTTATGATAGGCTCGGGAAATCTTCCGGTAGGGGTGCTCACCTCATTCATGGGAGCGCCCATGTTTCTCTATCTGCTTATAAGAGGGGTGAAACGATGATGCTCTCAGTGCAGGGGGTTGATTTTTCATACAACAGCCACCCGGTGATAAAAGATGTTCTCTTTGAGCTTGACAGAGGGGTGGTGCTTGGAATTCTTGGTGTAAACGGTGCTGGCAAATCGACTCTTCTTAAGTGCCTCAACAGAGTTCTCACCCCTAAGAGAGGGTCAGTGATGCTTAACAGAGAGGAGATTCTCACCATGAGGGGCAGTGAGATTGCAAAACGGATGGCATACATGCCCCAGAAATATTTTGAAGAGTCGCTAACCGTGTTTGACTCAGTTCTGCTGGGAAGAAAGCCTCATATAAAGTGGGCAGCCCAGGAAAAAGATTTTGTTATTGTTGAAAATATTCTCAAATCAATGAACATAGACTCATTTGCGCTCAGACCAGTCAACTCCTTAAGCGGAGGGGAGATGCAGAAGGTTATAATTGCAAGGGCGCTTGCACAGGAGCCGGAGATCCTTCTTCTGGATGAACCCACAAGCAATCTTGATATAAAAAACCAGTTTGAGGTGATGGCAATGGTCAGAAGGGTTGTCAGAGAGCAGAATCTCTCAGCTGTTGTCTCCATTCATGATCTCAACCTTGCGTTCCGCTTTGCAGATCTATTTCTGATGATGAAACATCACACCGTATATCAGGTTGTTCCAAGAGAGGATGTAACTGCTGAGATGATCCATGAAGTGTATAATATTGATGTCTCTATTGTGACTGTAGAGGGACATCCTGTGGTTGTGCCTCTATATAGAGAATAACTGAGGAGAAAAAGAGCATCATTATTCTTTTGAAAGCCAGCGTGTAATAAGAATGAGCAGTAAGGAGAGTGTACCAAGAAGAGAGACCAGGACAAGTGCTCTGTCATATTCCCCGGTGAATACTGCGTTATACACCTCCAGGGATATGGTATTGGTTCTGCCTGAGATATTACCGCCGAGCATCAAGGTCACCCCGACCTCTCCAAGTGATCTGGCAAATGCAAGAGAGAGACCTATGGCTATACTCTTGCGGATCGATGGCAGTACCACTCTGAAAAAAGTGGTGGCAGGTGATTTGCCAAGCACATAGGCGACCTCAATCATCTGGTTGATCTCACCACGGATTGCCGTCTGCACCTGTTTGACGATAAGAGGAAGTCCTGCTATAAAAGCCGCCAATACAATGCCCCAGAAGCTGAAGATTATCTCCAGCCCGATCGTATTCTTGAGAAAAGCGCCGATCATGCTGCGACGCCCAAGCAGCATCAGCAACAGAAACCCGGTTGCAATAGGTGGAAAGATCAATGGCAGCGTTACCAGAAAATCGAGAATGGAGATCAGACGCCCCTGCCAGCGGCCAAGAAGATAGCCCAGAGCAACGCCGCAGAGAGCCAGCAGAGGCATGACCACACAAACGGTATGAAAAGTGAGACGAATAGATGCCAGGGTGTCCGGTTCACGGAGAATATCGACCACTCTGAGCCAGAATGGCATCATAAACCCTGTTTTCTGAACATTGTCTGCGCCTCTTCTGACTTGAGAAATGCCACATATGAGTCGGCAGCCTCTGTATGTTTACTGTGCTGCAATCTCTTGGCAAGAATCAGAATCGGACTATAGAGCTTCTCATTTATGGGGATGACGAGTTCCACCCTATCCTTTATGGCCAATGCTTCGGTAAGATTGATAAATCCAACATCCACTTCACCAGTCAGCAGATAGGCTGTAACTTGCGGCACAGTACCAACCATAAGTAATTTAGGCTGGATCTGTTGCCAGATACCCTTATTATTAAAAAATTGAGCTGCAGCATGGCCGTAGATCGCTTTTTTCGAGTCTGCAATAGCCACTCTTTTTACTGCTGTACTGGTCAGGTCATCAATATTCTGGATCTTTACCCCTTTTGCCACGGCAGCTACAAGCCTGCCCTTACCGATAGTCAACTCTTCAGTAAAACCAAGTTCAGTTGCATCAAGGAACTCTTTATCTCCTATGATGAAATCAATAGCCCCGCTCTCCTGAGCTTGGGTGATGATCTGGCCCATATTGCCGAAAACCTTGTTTACCGTCACCCCGCTACTGGAGGTGTAGGCCATGCTGATCTGGTCAACCAGACGTCTGTAACCTGCTCCTGCCGCCACTGTGAGGGTATCCTCTTCAGCATGCACCACAGGAATCAATACAAGAACAAGTATTGATATGAATGAGATAAAACGAATATACATAACCTCCTCCAGAATTAAAAACAGGTTGAATATTGATGAGTTATACCACTACTGGTTCTGAAGCTGACTTCTGTAGAAGTGTTTGCATCTCTCTGACAATAAATGCCTTCTGCTGCTGCAACCAGTTACTCTCTTCCCTTCCTCTCTGCAAGGAGATGATATGTGCCGACAGAGCAAATGCCTCGACAAGATCGTGGGTGACCTGAATAATCGGCAGTGCCAACTCCCTTTGAACCTCCAGTAATTTTTGCCGGAGGGTATGGCGGTTCTCAATATCAAGAGCAGAGAAGGGTTCATCCAGCAGAAGCAACTTCGGACGACGCGCAAGGGTCTGACAGAGAGCAGCTCTCTGCCGTTCACCCCCTGACACCTCATGTGGACGCTTGTTATATAGATGGCCTATTCCCATTGAATCCAGAAGATCCATCGGGCTTTCAGCGTAACGCATGCCAAAAATAACATTCTCGGCCAGAGTCATATGCGGAAAGAGAGCATATTCCTGAGAGAGAAAACCAACCTCTCGGGATTGTGGAGTAGCATGAACGCCTCTCTTGAAATCGTTCCAGCACTCTCCCTGAAAATGGACATGGCCGTCGTCAAGTCTATCCAGGCCAGCCAGACAGCGCAGCACAGTCGTCTTGCCTGACCCGGACGGACCTGTCAGAACAACAGTTTCAGCCGGAGGGCAGTTGATGGACAGTGAGAGTGTATATGAGGATAGTCTCTTTACAAGTGTGGCGTGGAGTCCGTGCTGATGCATAATTGTCTTTTCCAGAATTCAACATGATTCAATATTAACTGATGTATTGGTATAATACTGATGCCCTGACAGGCACAACAGAGTTTGAACCAAAAGAGAGTCATCCGGGTGCTTCATAATTTAAAACTGATATTTGCATAAACCCCCAGAGGGGCTCCAGTCTGATAAGTTGCCGCTGTATTTGTTGCAGCCAGAGCATCGTCTGCTGTATTGATTGCCGCAATATACTCTTCATCAAAGAGGTTTGTAGCGGTAAGCCTGAGTTCTACAGATTTTGCGCCAAACATATCTTTTATCTCGTATGCAATATCAAAGTCCACGATTGTGGAGGCACCTATTCTCTCCTGATTTAGCACGTCACCGTATCTTGAAGAGAGATATTTAACAGACGGGGTAAGCATAAAATCCGATATTCTGTATGAGAGCGCTGCTTTAGCCATATACTTGGGTGCATCAGGTACCTGGTTGTCGCTTGATGCAATAATGGAATCTGACCCTGTTCTCAGATCATCTGTAAAGTAGTATTGGTTGTAAGATAGCCCCACCAGAAAGTCCAGATTGTTCAAGATCGGTCCGCTTGCTGTTAACTCTGCACCATACCCCATGGCATCTGCCGCATTGTAAGGGTAAGTGATGTTATATGCAGCATCGTAAACCCTTGCCTGTTTATTTTTGACAATGGAGACAAAGGTGTTTGGATTGAGGCAGATATCTCCTATCTTGTACTTGACCCCAAGATCAAAATTATCTGCTGTCTCCAGATCCAGTTTATCCCACAGCTCCTGGAGTGTCACCCCCTTGGAGACAAAACTTGCCCTCTGCTGGACATAGGTTGGAAACAGATTTACGTCAAGACCGTATGTCCTGGTATAATCAGCATAAAGAGTCATATCATCGCTCATGTTGTAACCGAGGTAGGTGGTTGGCAACCACTCTCTGAAGTATCTTTCATCCACGCTTGCCCATGTATCCAGTGTGCCGTTGGCAATGGCTGTATCATAGTCCTGGCTTGTAGTAGCATTGGTACCATTAGTGTAGCTTTTGATCTCTCCCAACCTGAAATTGAGATATCTGACCCCTGCAGAATAGACAAACTGTCCAATCTGACCGCTCACCTCTGTAAATGGTGAATGAAAATCGTGAGCGCCAGTGTCAGCAAGTACTGCATATCCTGCATAGGTGAGGCCGTCTGCGCCAACTGTATATTTTTTCTGGGCAGACGGAGGTCCTGGCGGATTCTGTCTGTGCACCCAATATCCAAGTTTTGTCTTCAGCTTTTCCGAGAAGCTCTTTTCGTAATTCAGTAACGTACCAAACACCTCATGATCTATATCCCATTTGATAACATTTTCTTTAGATGCATAGGAGTATTCTCCGTTATCATTGAGATAATAGGGTTTGAAAGAGAGTCTGGAG
>Ga0209467_1003026_pt1 | contig 11385 bp, 14 predicted proteins | sample Higcelwee11metaG_FD_187175 | JGI IMG/M metagenome (GOLD analysis project Ga0209467, IMG submission 187175) | Freshwater pond sediment microbial communities from the University of Edinburgh, under environmental carbon perturbations - High... | ecosystem: Environmental > Aquatic > Freshwater >...
GGGAAATCTGCCCAAACCCTTCATCGGGTTTGGGCACAAAATTCAGCACAAAGGATTTTTTCGCGGCCTGAGGACAAAATTCTGCAAGGGTTTTCTGGGCGTCCCGACTGCTCACGATCACCCCCGTGGATATCCGGCATAAATTCTTGAAACTTCGATCCCGTCGTTTTACCTCTCTTTTGGAAAAAAACTGAGGCAAACGCCGGTGCTGAAAATCCGGGATCCAGCAAAGAAATGGCAAACCCGTGTGGGAAACCGCAAGTCCGGCGTGGGACAAAACATCCACCCGGTGTCTTGAAAAAAATCCCGCCAGCAACACATCTTTATGAAAGGCTCTTTTTACAATATTTCTCATTACCCATGCTGGCGACCACGGGTCCATGAAATCTGAAACGATGATTTCGATATCCCCAAACGCTTCCGAAACCCGCTGATAATGGTGTTTGCCGGTAAAAATCACCGGCTCAATCTTCCTTTCCGGCAATTCCATGATGGTGTCTATCAGGGTTTTGAAATAATTAAACCCCCCAAGCCAAATATCAAAATCATAATTGATGATAAACCCGACCCGAACCTTATCTTTCCGCTTTGAACCAGCGCACATAATCCGCGACACCTTCCCGCCAGTCCATTTCAGGCGAAAAACCCCATTGTTTGATTCTGTCCACATTGGCCACATAGTGCGCCGGGTCACCCCCCTTGGGATCACCTGTAAATTGGATCAGAACATCTACACCCATCGCGGATTTGATCGTTTCCAACATCCGCCGCACGGAGACGCCTTCTCCTGACGCGCCATTGACTATCGGGCATGAATCACTTGCATGATTGGATGAAAGATATAACAGCCTTGCCGCATCCGACACATGAACCCAATCCCTGTCCTCATCACCGGTGCCGAAAAAAATCGCTTCTCCCTGGAGCATTTTATTGCACGCATCCCAGAGCAGTTGCTTCCGAAGTCCCGGCCCATAAACGGAAAAAAATCGGATAATGGCGGTTTGTATGCCAAAAAATAACGCATAGGAAAGCGCCAGTTCCTCCGCGATTCTTTTATGAAATCCGTATGGCGAAACCGGATGCTGAGGGGTGTCTTCATTAATGGGCAACTGATCGACAACGCCATATACGGCGGCGCTGGAAGGAATCACGATTTTTGAAGCAGGAGAATACAACCGGGCGAATTCAAGAACATCCATGGTGGTTTGAACGGTACGCTGAAAATCCTGGACTGGATGGGATATTGAAAAGGTCACCGATCCGCTTCCTGCGCAGTGGATGATGACATCCGGCTCCCCGCCATAAGTAATCAGATTCTTTAAATTGACATCCGCAGTTCGCCAGTCGGACAGGCCCCATTGTTTCCACTCCGCCTGCCCCCAGGCTCCGTGGCCGATCCCTGACACAAACCAGCCTTGTTCACTGAAATATTTCGCCGTATGGCGGCCGATAAACCCATACGCGCCGGTAATGAGAACTTTTTTCATCCGATCGGCCTACCTCATCCTTAAAGTTTAAGATTCATCAGACACTGTCGCTTCCGCCAACACATCAAATAATTCTTTGATGATTTTTGGATGCAGAGTCTTGCCCTGATGATAGGGAACCACCATCCGAAGATTTCCTTTGCGGTAAATTCTGTGGCTTCCTTTTTGCCTAGCCAACTTAAATCCAGCACGCAACAGATACTTTTCAGCTTCTTTGGCGGTGAGTTTCGCAACTTCTTCAGACATGCGCTTCGCCGATTTCAACAGGGGCAATGATAAAAGATTTTCTCATTATCCGTTTTTTTTCTGCTTCATCCATATCTTCCAGATATAATTCGATAGCTTCTTTAATATTTTCCAAAGCTTCTTCCACCGTGTCTCCCTGACTGACGCAACCTTTCATGGAAGGAACATAGGCGAAAAAACCATCCGCATCATGTTCTATAATCGCATTTATTTGCATTTTCTTCTCCTGTTGTTGTTTTTTTGGCGTCAACGAACGGGTCGTTTTATCCTTTCACCCCGACGAATGAATACAACCGTCCCGGAGACTGAATAAGACTTCCGATAAGATGAATAACGGCATCCGGAATTAATTTCGGAAAAGGAAACCGGGCTTTCCCCGCCAGTCTGGCTTTTATGCTGTCAATGGTCTCCGGATACAAATTGATGTCCGATGCATAGGGGTTTAATACACGTATAATGTCAATGCCGCCGGAGCGGATGGCCGCTTTGTATTCCGCCAGTAAATATGCATTCTCTCCGCCATACAGTTGATGAAGCGGATGGTTTCTCAAAAAAATATCAAGATCACTCTTTCTTGAAATCACATGCTCCCGCGTGGCGATCAACCTCCCGCCTTTTTTCAGAACCCGGCCGATTTCTTTGCATAAGGCCAATAAATCATTGGCATGATGCAAGGCTTGACGGCAATAGATCAAATCAAATGTTTCATCAGCAAAAGGCAGTTTTTCGCCGAACTCTTCCTTCACATGAATATTCAGATTCGCTTCATTGCTTAATTTCCTGATAGCGCCAGCGCCGACAATTTCACTGGAATCCGGTTCCAGTGCATACGTTTCCCATCCATCCCGGGCCAGGGCATAAGACGATATGCCCCGTCCCGCGCCGATATCTATAGCCTTGCCGCAATCCTTCGGCAAATACGTGCGAACCGCCTGCCATTCCGGGCTTTCGTAATATCTTTCCGCCGCAGCCAATAAAGGATCGTCATAAAAACAGGCCATTACCAGTTCTTTTTGATCCGGCAGTTCTTTTAACCAGAGAAGCGCCTCTTCCCAGGATTTCAATTTACCGTTCATCTTCAGAAAGCTGCCGGATTATCTTTGCCGGATTGCCGGCGACAATTGTCCAGGGAGGCACATCACGGGTGACGACGGAGCCGGCACCGACAATAGCACCGGTCCCGATGGTGATTCCCTTTAGAATAATGCTGCACATCCCAATCCATGCCTTATCTTCGATAAGAATCGGATTTCTATTTACATGGGTCCAGTCTTTTTTATTTTGGTACCAATTTTTTACATCATTTTTACGGTGCTTAAAAAATATTGAATGCGAATCATGATCAACGATTGTGGTATCAAAGGAAATTAATACATCATTTCCAATCATTATTTTGTCAGAACATAATATTCGAGAACCGCCAATAAAAGTGTTATTGCCTATATGCAGTTCCGCGTTTTCCTTTTCAAAAAAAATAGCTGCCTCAATGATGCTCCCCTTGCCCACAATCAACTTTGAATCAGTTTTATAATGGATATGGCGATACTGCACCTTTGTGTATTGAGATATTGTGATATTTGGATTGGAAAAAATTCTATATTTTGACCAATCATTCAAAATATTGGTTAAAAATTTATTTAATTGAAATTTATTCATTCATATATTTCAAAATATCATTGGGTTTAGCACCTACAATACATCCTGGCGGCACATTTTTCGTGATGACTGACCCGGCAGCAATGATGCTTCCTTTACCGATCATTACACCTCTCATAACTATTGATCCGAAACCTATCCAAACATCGTCTTCAATAATTATCGGAGCGTGTAAAATTTCATCATTAAACTCAGCCGGTTTATATTTATTAAGACTTAAAAAGGATTGATAATGTTCTCTTCTTTTTTTTTCATCCATTGGATGAGAATTATTATCAAAAATATTAACATCATGTGCGATTAAAACATTATTGCCGATTCGTATCTCATCCAAACAATAACATATTGAGTTATCCCCTAAGTATACATTATCACCAATATGAATATTTGCTCCCAATTCTGCTCGAATCACTCCTCTTATCCTAACATTCTTCCCAATGGTTATATTATTCTTATTGTGACTATGGCAATATGCTGCTGAACTGACTTTCAAAGATAAATCACATTTTGAGTTTTTATTAAATGAATAAGCCGATATGTATCTATATGGGTAATCAATGATCCATGCAATTGATTTCATAATATAATACAATATGTTATTTTTTTTTATGGAAATGAGAAAAGAATAGGAATAAGAATTCATTTATAAAAACACTTTGTCTTTTGAATAATAATATCAAAAATATGTCTTTAATGCCTGCCGGACCCGTCAAACCCGATTTTAAAAATCAATGTTTGCCCAAAAAAAAGTCTCAAATCCAATGGCTGAAACGATGATTAAGGTCGAAAATAATAACATATTCAATTGAAATCAAACAGAATATAGGCAAAGCTGGAAAGCTGGGGTCAAACCTTGATTTGTGATTACAAATCAAGGTTTGACTTCGCTTTTTTCTCTATGCAGCTTCCTGGTATTTAAGAATTTCCAGCTCCGCTTTTTTGTTTACTTTATCGAAAAGATTTTCAAGATGCGCCAATACATGGTCCTCTAATAAGCATTCACTACAAGCGCCGCACTGGAAAACCGGCAAATCTTTTACGATCACAATGGTTAATTCATTAATTTTAAATGGAAGATTGGTAATGGTGGAATCCATTTCAGATCCGCATACATGGCATTTCATCAGAATCTCCTCCTTGTTTTCATGTCTTTCTCCCAGTCATTCAAATTCGGTAAATATGCCGTTATGACGCGAACATTGCATCCCTCGACATCAGTTGCAAAAAGCACATGAAATTGATGTCCCTGATAATTGGAATATACAAGATAGCTCGGATAATATTTATCTTCTGGATCTTATTCAATTATTTTATAATTATCAATGGACACAAGAATAAATTTTCTGGGGATGAGCCTTCCCGTCAGTCGCATATTAACATGATACGTCCACAGAATTTTTTCATCTTTAACGCACTGTTTAATAAACTCAGTTGGATTATCAGGGATTATCCGATTTGCGTTTATCATTTTACTCGCTCCTGGTCTAAATAAAGACTCAACGACATTTCTTCGTCATCTTATATTTTTAATCCCTAAAATCCATCGGAACCAGAAACAAACTTTATGTCCTTGATTACAAATCACTTTTTGATCCTGCTTCATGTTGAGACTCGACTTTCCAATAACCGCCTCTGGCGGGGCCGATACGTTTGACGATCCCTTTCTCTTTTAATTTGCTTACGTTCTCTTTTATTTTCCTTTGCGAAATTTTCACTTTATCTGATAATTCTTTAGTCGTTATTTGATTGTTTTTCGCCATTAAACTGACAATAATACTTTGATTTTCTGTTAAATTATCGGTGACCTTATCGGTGACCTTATCGGTGACCTTATCGGTGACCTTATCGGTGACCTTATCGGTGACCTTGAGTTTCGCCTTGAACAAGGTAACTCTGAATCCTTGAAACACTTCTTCAAATATGGTTTTTTTTAGACCATAGTCACTGCAAATATTTATGATCCGACGGATGCCGGAGCCATACCGTTCAATAAGCCCGATTTCTTTGAAGGCTTTGGCGATGAGTTTGTTGCGGGTTTGGGAAGTATAATTATCAGTAAGCAAATCTGCGATGGTGAGATTGCCGTAAAGCTTGCCGGGGTTGAAAAATTCAATTTTATCATCAAAAATCTTGATTATACTGTGACTGCTGTCGCGATAATCTCTGTGTACGATCATATTGATCACGATTTCACGTATAGCATCAATCGGATAATCAAAGCGTTCGGTGTGTTGCGGCTCTCCTGTGATTATATACTCGACCATCAGATGCTTTCTGATAAAAAACAGGATTTCGTCAACCTCGGAAAACAAGTCGGTATTGACCGAAATGCTGTCAATAATAGTGCTTGGACTTTTAAAACGCCCAACTTGAACATCGCTGATTGAGCAATAATCTTTCACAAAAAGCAAATACCCGCCAAACGTGAGCTGCTTCTTTCGAATAATTTCCAGTTTGGCCAGGAAATCCATCGGTGCAAGTGTTATTTGGGTCTGTGCGTGCTGTTCTATCCGGCTAATGAAACGATTGACTTTATCTAATGATATATGCTCAATGCCGTGATTGGGGTCAGGATAAAAATCCCAGCTACTGTTAATTGTCTTGAGATGCTCGTTCGCAATTTCATCCAGACTCATCAAATGATTGGAGTTGGTGATCCGTTTGAAATACTTTCCGCGTGTCGCCACAGGTTTGATAGGATATTCAGGGACGGAAAAGACAACAACCTTTTTGTCATTGATTTCGACCAACGTTGCATCGGGTATCAAGGCCGGTGATGTTTTGGTTTTGATCTCGTTAATCCAGTTCTGAATCGATTCGGAATTAATACTCACACCCGATAATTCATGCTTTTTGTTGATGCCTATCAAGACACTACCTCCGCTTGCATTGGCAAAAGCCACCAGGGTTTCAATGACTTCGGTATTGAAGTTCGTCTTGAATTCCAGGTTTTCACCCTCGCCAGCTTTAACTAACTTGTCTATGTCAATTGAGAGGCTCATATATTTGTTTTTGTTTGAAAGAGTATATGTCAAAACAATAATATGTACAGTTCAAATCAAACAGAATATAAATTCAAAATTTTCTCGAATTCTTTAATCCGTATATCATACCCATGCCTCTCGATACATGCCTGATGGCCTCTCTTGGTAATCTCCTCACGCTCTTGGTCATGGGCCAGATAATAACCTATTTTATCAAATAGATCATCATGATTACGAAACGTAATAATTTCTTCGCCGGGTTTGAACAGGCTGTCAACAAACTCATAGTCCTCGGTGATCAGCAAGGAATTGCACCCTGTCGCCTCAAACATCCTCATGTTGCCCGCAATGTTTCCCGCCACATCGATGTGAAAATTCAGTGAAATTTTAGATTCATTTAATAACCGGTACATCTTTAGGCCACAAACTTCGGACCGATAATATTGCTGAAGGGCCGATTTCACAAATGGCCAGATGGTTTTTTGAAGCCCATAACCATACAGTTCGAGGTTGAGGCCGTGACCGGATAAATATTCAAGCGCGCAAACCCTTTTTTTGTGAGTCTTTTTTGACAGACCGCCAATGAATAAAACATCTTTTGTCTTCCTGTTTTCAAGATGATGAACGATCTCACTGTCAAAGGCAACTTTCAGCAATTCTGCTTTCAATCCGTTTTTCCGAAAATCATCCACAAATCCGGAATGGGAGGATATAATGCATTTAATATGTGAAAAATCCAGATCACTTTTATACGGGCAGGAAATCCAGGCAAATATATTCCTGGTAATACCTGAAACCGCTTTTAAGAATTCCCCATAATAATCAAACATGCTGCCGATAAAGAAAACATCGGGGTTAAACGCCTCAATTTGCATGAGGACGACTTTTTTTTTATTCTTTTTACACGCAGTGATATTGATATTCCGTTCCCGCAGCCATTTGGCCTGGAGTTGATAATCATTGGCAATTATCAAGCGGGCATCGTGTCCAATTTTTTTAAAATAATTATAATAAGAACCGAATGATCCAAAATAATCGGCAAGCAAAACGTGCAGATGATCCTCGTAATTCAAATTGGAAAGGTCATTATGCTCATAAAAATCAGCAAGGTACTGCTCGTAATAATCCGCCAGTAATAAAATTTTCATAGCGTCAATGTTTTTGCTCTCTTTTTTTTAATCTTTGCTTAATTTTGACACAACAGTAAAAAGTCGTCACCCCGCGCAGGCCGGGGTCCAGATAATTTATAACTGACCTAATATACTGGATTCAGGCCTTCACCGGAATGACGGAAGAGGCCGTTTTTCGACTTCGAGTCCGTCAATCTTTACCCGCTATAAAATCAACGATGCGGTCAGCAACCTCCTGGATCATCGTACCCGTTAATTCCGGATACATGGGTAGAGACAAAATTTTATGCTGATAATCAAAAGCCACCGGGAAATCTTCCGGTTTGTGTCCCAAATATTCATACGCTTTTAGAAACGGGAGGGGTGTCGGGTAATGGATACCTGTTGAAATGCCATACTTTTCAAGATATTTCTGCAACTCGTCGCGTCGGTCGGCGCGAATAACATAGAGATGAAAGACATGTTTTGCTTGGGGGTGAATTTTGGGGACCGCCACACCATCTATGGATTCAATGGCGTTATTGTACTCCAGAGCATGCGCATGCCGCAGCCGGTTCCATTCCAGAATATGGGGCAACTTCACGGACAAAATCGCCGCCTGAATGCCATCCATGCGGCTGTTAATCCCTTCGATCTCATGATGGTGTTTTTTTAAGGCCCCGTGATTTGCAAACATTCGGGCTTTGACGGCGAACGCATCGTCATTTGAGATAATGGCGCCCGCATCGCCATAAGCGCCTAAATTTTTGCCCGGAAAAAAACTGAAACTGCCGGCAATACCGAAAGTGCCCACCCGCCTGCCATTATATTCCGCAAAGTGGGCCTGGGCGCAGTCTTCTATGACATAAAGCTGATGTTTTTTTGCAATCTCTAAAATTTTATCCATCTCGGCCGGCTGCCCAAAAAGATGAACGGGGATGATTGCCTTTGTTTTTGAGGTGATTTTATCCTCAATTAGTGAGACGTCTATTGTATAATAATCAGGATGAATATCCACAAACACCGGCCGCGCCCCTGCCTGGGTGATGGTTTCTGAAGTGGAAATCCAGCTATTGGCCACTGTAATGACTTCATCACCAGGCCCTATACCCAGCGCTTTCAATGAAATATAGATGGCATCCGTTCCATTTGCACAACTGATGCAATGCTTCACGCCATAGGCAGCCGCATATTCTTCTTCAAACCGCTGGACATATTTGCCTTTAATAAAAGCTGTTTCATTGATCACATTTTGAATTGCCCGATCGATTTCAGGCTTGATTGACTGGTATTGCGCTTTAAGGTCTACAAAAGGGACTGTCATTTAATCATCTCCTGTCAAAGATTTGGATAAATTCGGGATTCAATAAATCCTTTGCTGAATTTAACATAATATCCGGATTCGATTGCTGCAAAAGTCGTCTGGCCCGGATGCCATTTAAAACCGCTATTGTTTTAAGGCCCAGTTCATTTCCGGTTTTGATATCGGTTTCGGTATCACCGATCATGAAATGACCGGAACCTTTTTTTCCCGACATATAATCTTGAATCAACCTATACTTTATTTTCCATCGGGGATATTGTTGCTCGCCAGAACTCAAAATATCTATAAAATATTGACTCAAGGATAACCTTTTTAATTCGTCATCCAGTGGTATGGATGAACTCCGCAGTGTGACGAGAATCAGTTTGAAACGCATTGAAAGGTATTCCAATGCCCGAATAACGCCTTCATGCACCTTATCTAAAGACAAATAATAATCGCTTTCTATCAGTGATATCCTTTTGTACTGATATTTCTCATAGAAAGCCTCTGCTCCCGTCAATTGTAGAATTTCATTTTCCGGCATGGCCTCGCATTTTGCCTGCCAGTAGGCTTCCTTCCCCAGGGCATCAAAGCCCGCATCATTTAAAATATCTTTATAAAGATTATAATATCTGTTACTTACATCTAAAATCGTGCCGTCTAAATCCCAGAAAAACAATTTTATCTCCGATAGTTATCAATGAGTAGCGGCTATCAGCAGACTGGAACAATAGCCGGGAAGCTCTTTGCCGACTTCATAGAGAGCATCAACAATTTTTCGATCCCAGGTTTCCATTTGACTGTGCGATAAAGGTTTCAACAAAATCCCGCCAATATGAACAGGTTTAAAGCCTGCATTTCGAAATTCATTTTCAAGAGTTATGATATCATATACTCGTTTGTGTCCTTTTTCCAAATCAGCCGGGGTTAATTTATAAAAATCCTCAATCACCCCCATGTATTTTCCGATTCGTTTATGCAAACCCAATGCGTTTGGGACAGTCATAACCACCATCCCCTCTCTGGCAAGCAGCATTTTAACTTTTCCCAAAAAACGTAAGGGATTTTCTATATGCTCAAGAAGATTGGTGCTGGCAATAAAATCAAATGGCTGGCTTGAGTGAAAATCCTCAATAAGGGTCAGTTTATATTCAATGTTTTTCGCATTATTTTTTTCTTTTGCCTTCTGGATTTTCAAGGCAGACCCGTCGATACCGACCACCTGTTCAAAATCGCCTGCCAACGCCCTGGTTAATGTCCCCACTCCGCATCCGATATCCAGCATCGTTTTGCCTTGGATGAATTTGCGAACCTCGTTAATTTTATATTCCATCAGTGTGGATTCAAATCCAATGTCTTCCGAATAAGTCATTGCTATTGAATCAAGATGACCGGAGTTGTCCATGGATGGCCTTAAATATTGGGTTTTGGTCAATCGGCAATTATTTCTTGGAGCACATTAAAGCATATTCTTTAAGACGTGAAAAAAAATATTCCTCTTCAGATGTCACACACGAATAGCTGAGATTTAAGGATGCCGCGCGAATCATTTTTTCCAAATCATAATTCCGTATCTTAAACCCTTCATAGGTGACAATACCGGTCAAATTCAAATCTGCGACAATCTTGCGGGCTGTATCTTCAACGTGGATATACTCGCGCAAATCATTATTGTGAATTGCGCATTTTCCGCCCCGGCAATATCTCTCAAACAATAAAGGGATGAGCTTAAGCTGCCTCTGCTCAGGCCCGAACACGCTTGGAAGTCTTATGATTAGATAATCCATTTGGTTTTGAACAAATTTTTCAGCTTCAAGTTTCGTTTTCGCATACTCTGATAATTGGCTCCGCAGAACGTCCGTGGTGGAAATATAAACCATTTTTGCTTTGGGATAAGCTTCCAAAAGGTTTCTTGTCCCCTGGGCATTCACATCATGCAAATCATCCGCGAAGTGGGACTGACGGTGCGTTATAAGCGATGCCAGATGGATGATCACATCGAATATTTCTTTTGGGAACGTACTTTTATCTCTTACATCGCCCGCGAAGGGAACAGCTTTATATTTTGCCGCTTTGAGTTCTTTCATGACCCATTTGCCGATGAAGCCATGCGCACCTGTAACAAGCACTTTCACAAAATTTCCTTCAATAACTGCTTAAATTCATCTTCTTTTGCCGTGATCTCGTTTTCATGCAATAACACCGGAACCACGTCGATACCCCGAATCCAATACATATCCGGCTTACAAGGATTCAGCACATCATACGGCCCTGTATATTCGCCCATCGCCAACTGGACAAGAATTTCCGGCATATTACAGCCTGTTCTGGTAATAAAATGATGCGTTGTAAAAAATTTGGCGATATTGATCTCGGTTGGATTGGGCACGCCGTTTTTGTCATATGTAAAATCCACGCTAAAAATGCCATGGGGAGTTTTATCCGCTGCTTTAATACATTTGATAGCCAATTCATCCAACCCCGGATCAGAAACCGTAACCCCGGTTCCGGTTAATCCCGTAACACCGGACTGGGCTCTGTTGCCAAACGCCCAATACAGCCTTTTACGGCCCTGAGCCACCACCAGTCTCCCGTTG
>Ga0209467_1003028_pt1:0-7500 | contig 11378 bp, 9 predicted proteins | sample Higcelwee11metaG_FD_187175 | JGI IMG/M metagenome (GOLD analysis project Ga0209467, IMG submission 187175) | Freshwater pond sediment microbial communities from the University of Edinburgh, under environmental carbon perturbations - High... | ecosystem: Environmental > Aquatic > Freshwater...
TTGTCCATAATGCAAAACGTACGAACCAAGGTGGTCGGGCATCAGCGGGTTGCCAAGGTTCAGGATTGTCTCCTCCACCCTCCTCCTTTGGTGTGGATTTTACGCGGCTCCCAGAGCCGCGTTTTTTTTGCCTGCAAGGTCGCCGCGGATTGTTTTTTCATTTGACAGTCACATTGAACGTCGACTAGAATCGTCGGCTTTCCCCAATCCGCGCCCAATTTTTCAGGACGGCACATACATGAAAACGTTTTCCGCCAAGCCACATGAGGTGAAGCGCGAGTGGTTTGTGGTAGACGCCACAGACAAGGTGCTCGGCCGCCTCGCCACAGAAATCGCCCGCCGCCTGCGCGGCAAGCACAAGGCTATCTATACACCGCATGTCGATACCGGCGATTTCATCGTCGTGACCAATGTCGAACGCCTGGTTGTCACCGGCAACAAGGCCGAAGACAAGAAGTATTACCGCCACTCAGGCTATCCTGGCGGCATTTCCGAAACCAATTTCAAGAAGATGCAGCAACGTTTCCCGGGCCGTGCCCTGGAAACCGCCGTCAAGGGCATGTTGCCGAAGGGTCCGCTGGGCTACGCCATGCTCAAGAAGCTGAAGTGCTACGCTGGCGAACAGCATCCTCACACCGCCCAGCAGCCCAGGGCTCTGGAAATCTAAGGGGGTCGTCATGGCTGAAGGTTATTTCTACGGTACCGGTCGTCGCAAGAGCGCCGTCGCTCGTGTTTTCATGAAACGTGGTTCTGGCGCCATTGTCGTCAATGGCAAGCCGATCGATCAGTTTTTCTCCCGCGAAACCGGACGCATGATCGTTCGTCAGCCGCTTGAACTGGTTGAGCAGCTCAAGGGGTTCGATATCAAGGTCAATGTGGCTGGTGGTGGTGAATCCGGACAGGCTGGTGCTGTCCGTCACGGCATTACCCGTGCCCTGATCGAATACGATGCAATGCTGAAGCCTGCACTGTCCAAGGCCGGCTTTGTCACGCGTGATGCACGCGAAGTGGAACGCAAGAAGGTTGGTTTCCACAAGGCGCGTCGCCGCAAGCAATTCTCCAAGCGTTAATTCGCCCGGGACCACGGAAAGGCCGCCTGTTTGGCGGCTTTTTTGTTTTTATGGCGCGAGGTATGATTGGCGCTCGATTCGGAGACGTATGATGATCAGGATTGGTATTGTTGGGGGCACGGGGTATACCGGCGTCGAACTCCTGCGCTTGCTGGCACAGCATCCGCAAGCCGAAATTGTCGCCATTACTTCGCGAGGCGATGCCGGTACGGCTGTTTCCGGAATGTTCCCGAGCTTGCGCGGACGCGTCGACCTAAGGTTCGAAGATCCGGCGAAAGCAAATCTTGCAGCTTGCGATGTGGTTTTTTTTGCGACGCCGAACGGCATTGCCATGCAACAGGCACCCGCGCTGCTCGATGCCGGCGTACGAGTAATCGATCTGGCGGCGGATTTCCGGATCAAGGACATCGCCGAGTGGGAAAAATGGTATGGCATGACCCATGCCTGCCCTGATTGGGTCGAGAGGGCGGTATATGGATTGCCGGAGATGAATCGCGAGCAAATCCGTTCGGCTCGGCTGGTTGCAAACCCGGGGTGTTATCCGACGGCAGTGCAGCTGGGCTTCATGCCTTTGTTGAAGAGCGGACTGGTGGAAACCGGGTCACTGATCGCTGATGCCAAGTCGGGCGTCTCGGGTGCGGGACGCAAGGCTGAAACGCACATCATGTTCGCGGAGGCATCGGATAATTTCAAGGCTTATGGTGTTTCAGGCCATCGCCATCTTCCCGAGATTCGCCAAGGGTTGAGCATGATGTCCGGTGTCAGCGTCGGCCTGACATTCGTCCCGCATTTGACGCCGATAATTCGCGGCATTCATGCGACCCTTTATGCGCGAATCAAATCAGAAACTGATTTCCAGGGGCTTTTCGAGCGCGCCTATGCTGAAGAACCGTTTGTTGACGTTCTTCCCGAAAAATCTCATCCCGAAACGCGTTCAGTTCGTTCGGCCAATATTTGCCGGATTGCGGTGCATCGACCCCAGGGGGGCGATACCTTGGTGATCCTCTCGGTAATCGACAATCTGGTCAAGGGCGCTGCCGGTCAGGCGGTACAAAACATGAATCTGATGTTTGGCCTGGATGAATCGACCGGGCTATGCCAACTCCCGCTGTTACCCTGAAAATCAGGAAATTCCGGCGGCGTTTTGGTATTGCCGCACCGCGGGTTGTTGTACGGACTCACCTTTCATGGCCGTGGTATGCAGGAGGGGTGGCGCTGATCCTGCTGCTGTTCCTCGTGATAATCTGGTTGTTTTTGCAGCGCGGCGAAACGGGAAGTATGGAGCGTGAACTGGAGGCCCTGCGTACCCAGGTTCGTGACCTTGATGGGGAATTATTGAGGTTGCGCTCGACTGCCGGCACCGAGCAAAGTGCGGTACAGATGGAACGATCCACCCAGCAGCAACTGACTAGTCGGATCAAAGTTCTGGAACTCGAGAATATCGCCCTGAAGGAGGACATGCGGCTTTTCGAGCGCCTGCTGCCTCTTGCCGGGAACGAAACAGTGATTCGTCTGGAAAGTTTCCGTGTCGTACCGGATGGCCTGCAGCGCTACCATTACCGTGCCCTTCTTGCCTTTCAATCAGGGAAGCGGGCGCCCGAATTTCGCGGTCGACTGCAAATATTGGTTGTTTTCTCCGCTGCCGGAAAGCGCCAAGAGATGCTTCTTCCAGTTAAGCGCGAAGATGCCGAAGGGTTTCAACTCGAGGTCAGGAACTTTCTGCGCAAGGAAGGTGCCTTCGAAATACCTCCGGGTTCAAAGTTGGAATCCGTCGAAGCCAGGGTATTGCAGGGTGATACACTCAAAACCAGGCGCATGGCACAACTTTAGGAGAAGCATGTGTTCGGAAAAAGAGATGATGGCAAACCGAAGGGTCGAATCGACAGCCTGATTGGTGCGGGCACCCTGATCGAGGGCAATATCCGCTTTGCCGGGGGCTTGCGAATCGATGGTGAGGTCAAAGGCAATGTCGAAGCTGCCGAAGGCGCGAGTTCGTCGATGTTGGTGCTGAGTGAACAGGCGCGGATAGAAGGGTCTGTATCCGTGGCTCACGTCATTACCAACGGTACGGTTGTCGGACAGGTAACAGTGACCGAGTTTCTGGAAATGCAGTCGCGCGCAAAAATTGTCGGTGATGTTGATTATGCGCTGATAGAAATGCACCAGGGAGCGGTCATCGAGGGCCGGCTCGTTCATCGCGGCAACAAGTCGGTGGAACTAAAGCTCGCAGCATCAAACTAATGTATTTGACCGCAGCCTCGTAGGCTCGCATAATCCGTAACGATTTTTTTAGGAGCTCTCCAAATGAACGCTGTAACTGAAATGGTTTCGCCCCTTGTATTTACCGATAGTGCCGCCGGCAAGGTCAAGGAATTGATCGAAGAGGAAGGCAATCCGGGCCTCAAATTACGTGTGTTCGTCACGGGTGGCGGTTGCTCGGGATTCCAGTATGGCTTCACGTTTGACGAGGAAGTCAATGAGGATGATGCGACGCTCGAAAAAAATGGTGTCACGTTGTTGATAGACCCGATGAGTTACCAGTACCTTGTGGGTGCGGAAATCGACTACACGGAAGGGCTGGAAGGTTCGCAGTTCGTGATTCGGAACCCGAACGCTACCTCGACCTGTGGTTGCGGCTCGTCTTTTTCTGCCTGATCCGGAATGGATTTCCCCGGGCGGCTGCGGCCGCCTTTTTTCGTTGACTTGATCCTGAGTGCCTGGTCTGCACAGAGAATGGTGATTGAGACTCAGGGGGTGCGCTAGAATGCGGCCCTTTACGTTGAAATATTGGCTTGGTTCCGGACCGGAGGGGTAGGCTTTTCCGAATGTCGCGGAGCGGGTTCAGGGGTTGGCTGATGGTTGATGTCGAGGGTAGTTTGCAGGTCATCAAGCGGGGGTGTGATGAACTCCTGATTGAATCCGAGTTGATAGAGCGCTTGAAGAGCGGCCGTCCGTTGCGCGTCAAGGCCGGTTTCGATCCGACCGCGCCGGATCTTCATCTCGGGCACACTGTCCTCATCAACAAGTTGCGGCATTTTCAGGATCTGGGTCATCACATCATGTTCCTGATCGGTGACTTTACCGGCTTGATTGGCGACCCCACCGGCAAGAATGCGACGCGTCCGCCCCTGTCCAGAGAACAGATACTCGAAAATGCAAAGACCTATAAGGAACAGGTTTTCAAAATTCTCGATCCCGAAAAGACGGAGGTATGTTTCAACTCTGCGTGGTTCGACGAACTAGGCGCGGCTGGCATGATCAAGCTGGCTGCGCAGCACACCGTTGCGCGCATGCTGGAGCGTGATGATTTCGCCAAGCGTTATGCAGGCGGGCTGCCGATCGCTATCCACGAGTTCCTTTACCCGCTATGTCAGGGCTATGACTCCGTCGCCATGCGCGCCGATGTGGAACTCGGCGGTACAGACCAGAAATTCAATCTTCTGGTAGGCAGGGAACTCCAGAAACATTACGGGCAGGCGCCACAGTGCGTTCTGACAATGCCTTTGCTGGAGGGGTTGGACGGTGTCAATAAAATGTCCAAGTCCCTGGGAAACTACATTGGGATTGATGAAGCGCCACGGGAAATTTTCGGCAAAGTGATGTCGGTTTCCGATGAGTTGATGTGGCGCTATTTCGATCTGCTCTCGTTTCGTGATAGCGCGGAAATTGCGCGACTCAAGGCATCCGTGGCAACCGGGCTCAACCCCAGAGACGTAAAGGTAATGCTGGGTCAGGAACTTGTGGCGCGCTTCCATTCGCGCACTGCTGCGGATGAGGCGCTGGCGGAGTTCGAGGCCAGGTTTCGCCAGGGAGTGCTGCCTGATGACATGCCCGAACTGACGTTGCAAACTGGGGAGCCGGTGTCATTAGTTCAGGTTCTCAAACAGTCGGGGCTGACAGCGAGTACATCAGAGGCGCTTCGCATGATCGAACAGGGCGCGGTTCGTGCCAATGGCGACAAGGTTTCGGACAAGTCGGTAACGATAACGGTGGGCGAGACGGTTGTCCTTCAGGTTGGAAAGCGCAAGTTTGCGAAAGTGACGCTTGCCTGACTTCCGGGGTTGGTTGTTGAGCAAGGATCGGATGAGTTCACGAAAGAGTATTGACCAACCACGCTAAATCTTTATAATGCGCAGCTCTTCTGAGGCACCAAGCGTTTTGGCCGGATGGGGAAGATGAAGTCGAGGTGAAAGGAGTTGAAAAACTCTTGACTGGAATCGAGACATTCTTCATAATCTCGCTTCTTTGCTGCTGACGCGCTGTATGCGTTTTGTGGTGTGATCTTTAAAAATTTGGACAACCGATAGGTGTGGGTGTCTTGATGCGAAGCGACGCGAGTCGCACAAAGTATTAAGGCAATCACACGGATGGAGAGATCCATCGAGGTAGAAGTAAAATTCTACCGTCAGTGAATTGTGAGTATTAGTTGGATTGAACTGAAGAGTTTGATCCTGGCTCAGATTGAACGCTGGCGGCATGCCTTACACATGCAAGTCGAACGGTAACAGGGAGCTTGCTCCGCTGACGAGTGGCGAACGGGTGAGTAATGTATCGGAACGTACCTTTCAGTGGGGGATAACGTAGCGAAAGTTACGCTAATACCGCATATTCTGTGAGCAGGAAAGCAGGGGATCGCAAGACCTTGCGCTGATTGAGCGGCCGATATCAGATTAGCTAGTTGGTGAGGTAAAGGCTCACCAAGGCGACGATCTGTAGCGGGTCTGAGAGGATGATCCGCCACACTGGAACTGAGACACGGTCCAGACTCCTACGGGAGGCAGCAGTGGGGAATTTTGGACAATGGGGGCAACCCTGATCCAGCCATGCCGCGTGAGTGAAGAAGGCCTTCGGGTTGTAAAGCTCTTTCGGCCGGGAAGAAATCGTATGGGTTAATACCCTGTGCGGATGACGGTACCGGCATAAGAAGCACCGGCTAACTACGTGCCAGCAGCCGCGGTAATACGTAGGGTGCGAGCGTTAATCGGAATTACTGGGCGTAAAGCGTGCGCAGGCGGTTTTGTAAGACAGGCGTGAAATCCCCGGGCTCAACCTGGGAACTGCGCTTGTGACTGCAAGGCTAGAGTATGGCAGAGGGGGGTGGAATTCCACGTGTAGCAGTGAAATGCGTAGAGATGTGGAGGAACACCAATGGCGAAGGCAGCCCCCTGGGCCAATACTGACGCTCATGCACGAAAGCGTGGGTAGCAAACAGGATTAGATACCCTGGTAGTCCACGCCCTAAACGATGTCAACTAGGTGTTGGGTGGGTAAAACCATTTAGTACCGGAGCTAACGCGTGAAGTTGACCGCCTGGGGAGTACGGCCGCAAGGTTAAAACTCAAAGGAATTGACGGGGACCCGCACAAGCGGTGGATGATGTGGATTAATTCGATGCAACGCGAAAAACCTTACCTACCCTTGACATGTCCAGGAGCCTGAAGAGATTTGGGTGTGCCCGAAAGGGAACTGGAACACAGGTGCTGCATGGCTGTCGTCAGCTCGTGTCGTGAGATGTTGGGTTAAGTCCCGCAACGAGCGCAACCCTTGTCGTTAATTGCCATCATTTAGTTGGGCACTTTAACGAGACTGCCGGTGACAAACCGGAGGAAGGTGGGGATGACGTCAAGTCCTCATGGCCCTTATGGGTAGGGCTTCACACGTCATACAATGGTCGGTACAAAGGGTTGCCAACCCGCGAGGGGGAGCCAATCCCAGAAAGCCGATCGTAGTCCGGATTGCAGGCTGCAACTCGCCTGCATGAAGTCGGAATCGCTAGTAATCGTGGATCAGCATGTCACGGTGAATACGTTCCCGGGTCTTGTACACACCGCCCGTCACACCATGGGAGCGGGTTCCGCCAGAAGTAGGTAGCCTAACCGCAAGGGGGGCGCTTACCACGGCGGGGTTCGTGACTGGGGTGAAGTCGTAACAAGGTAGCCGTAGGGGAACCTGCGGCTGGATCACCTCCTTTCTAGAGAAGCATCCTGGCACCCACAACCTATCGGTTGTTCAATGAGTAGCAAACAGACGAGGGTCTGTAGCTCAGTCGGTTAGAGCACCGTCTTGATAAGGCGGGGGTCGTTGGTTCGATTCCAACCAGACCCACCAACTGACTTTCGCTAACACTTCGCGCTTCGGCGTTGTCGAGTGGCTTGCATACAAGAGTATGCGGCGCCGCTCTCCGCCTTGAAGCGCTTGGTTATCGAAAGCCAGTGAAACGTCTATCAGATGAATGCGTCAGAGTATGGCGGATTCAGCGGGGGATTAGCTCAGCTGGGAGAGCACCTGCTTTGCAAGCAGGGGGTCAACGGTTCGATCCCGTTATCCTCCACCAAAACCCAAAGATAAGCAGGGTCTGTTTATCTTTGGCTTTTGAGCAATCAATTGCTACGCTCTTTAACAAAACGGAAGAAGGTTGTGTCACTCGTGC
>Ga0209467_1003030_pt1 | contig 11370 bp, 13 predicted proteins | sample Higcelwee11metaG_FD_187175 | JGI IMG/M metagenome (GOLD analysis project Ga0209467, IMG submission 187175) | Freshwater pond sediment microbial communities from the University of Edinburgh, under environmental carbon perturbations - High... | ecosystem: Environmental > Aquatic > Freshwater >...
AGAAATTCCCCTCTTACCAAGTCCATGAAACTAAAGTGGTTACCGAACAAGGAATTCCATTCCATCCTTCTCCCAAAGCCCCAATCATTGTTATTGGAGACAGTAACACGAGCCAAGGGCGCGCGTTAGCCTCAGACATCGGATCGCTCATTGCTTATTATACCGGGCTAGAAACCTTTACGATAAGCAAAGTGGGCGCCGGCAATTTCGGGCCCCGTTTATTCAAAGGAAAGGATGCCTTTCTACAAGGAAAAACAGCAGTGGTTTGGGTATTTGATGGACGGGAACTCTACGGAAAAATTGTCATGCCGTCTTTTTAAGCTTCGCCACGTTCTTCTCTTTTTTGCTTCCGAACGTAGGAGATCGCAGTAAGAGCGGCTTTCGCACCATCACCCACTGCCACCGCAACTTGTAAAGTACCCCCGATGCAATCCCCGGCCGCAAAAAGACCCGGTACATTCGTCGCCATCGTTCCATCAACAGCAATGCTCGTCCCACGAATTTCGGCTCCTATTTTCCTTGCTAAATCAGTGGCAGATGCACTTCCCAAAGCGACAAAGATACCCGTCGTCGAAAATATAGATTCATCGGCAAAGCGAACTCCTTGGAGAGCCTTTTCACCAAAAATTTCTTGGATAGGCGTCTCAATAATTTTTACCGACTCAGGAAAAGATGCCGTTAGAGGAGCCCCATTCGAAAGGAGCGTTACCGATTGTACCAAAGGTAAAAGATCCTTCACCTCTTGGAGCGCATATTCTCCATTGCCCAGAACGGCAATATCTTTTCCACGGAAAAAGAATCCGTCACAAACCGCACAATAGCTAATCCCTTTGCCTTCAAAAGTTTCCAAACCCTTCACATCTACTTTCCGGCGATTAGAGCCCGTTGCAATAATTAAACTTCGGCCCACAAATTCTTCATTCTTTGTTTTCACTTTAAACTGACCATCCCACTCTATATCAAGGACCTCGTCATCGACAACCAACGCGCCCACCATTTTTGCCTGTTGTATGCCTTTTGTCACGAGAGCCGTTCCAGAAACAGGGGCATCAAACCCATAATAGTTTTCAATATTGCCCGCTTTAGCTAATGAACCATTGTCCTTACCAATCACGACTACCGATAAATTCGCACGGCAACCATAAAGCGCCGCCGAAATACCTGCGGGACCTTTTCCTATAATAATTATGTCATGCATTTGATTATTCCTCTCTCGTTATACGAGTCTCTGAAGGTGAATTTTGTTTTCAATTTTAATGTGACCCCGACCTAGGGACACCCATTTTTCCGATTGAAAATATTTTAACATCCGCGTCACGACTTCTCTTGCGGAACCCAGATTTTGCGCAATAGTTTCATGTGTCATGACCAAGGTATCATTATCTTGATTTTTCGTCTGTTCCAGTAAAAACCAAGCCAGTCGTTGATCAATACGTTTAAAAAGAATCTGCTCAATCAGCCACATGACATCGGTAAAATGAGTCGCCATTAAATCATTTGTGTACTTAGCGACAGGCAGTGACTCATTCATTAACTTATTATACAGCAACGCTGGTATTTGGAATGCAACGGTTTCTTTTTCGGCTTCAATAAAAACATCAAATTGAACATTCTGCATAATACAAGACGCCGAGAACAAACACATTTCACGATCATACAAATGGTACAAAGTAACTTCACGACCGCTATCGGAGATCATATAAGTACGCAGTTGCCCACTTTTTATGATTAAAAGTCCGAGGCAGGATTTGCCAGTACCATGAATATTTTCGCCTTTCACAAAGCTTCTTTCAATAACCGATTCAGCCAACAAGTTCTGTTGTTCAGAAGTCAAATTTTTCCATATAGGGAAATACTCTGATAATTCGGTTGTAGAGATCATGCATTCAATATACAAAGTTTCCCGCGTGACATAATCACAGAAGCGACAGAAGAAATAACCTATAATCGTATTGTTAAATGATTCATTATCAAGGAGAATAAAATGTCTGTGATAACCTTAAATTCGAAAAACTTTGAAACGGAAGTTTTGCAATCCACGAAACCGGTACTTGTCGATTTTTGGGCATCCTGGTGCGGCCCCTGTCGTATGATGTCCCCAGTCGTTGAATCCATTGCAGAATCGACAACTGAAGCGGTCGTGGGGAAAGTGAACGTGGATGACGAACCCGAATTAGCGCGCAAGTACGGTGTTATGAGCATCCCTACTTTGGCGGTTTTCAAAAATGGACAACCCGTTAAAAAATCCGTTGGAGCAAAATCCAAAGAAGCGGTACTCCAGTTATTGAAGGACTAATTCAATAACTGGAAAAAAACAGGGCGTAAAGAATTGTTATAAAGATTCTTCAGTGAGTATTTTCAGATTCTTGAAAGCACACTCATAAAATATTTTTAAAGAGAATCTTTATAATAGATATCGTACAGAGGGACTTCAAGACTCTTTCCTTCGCTCATCGCAGCGTTCAGGGAAGAGTCTTTCTTTTTATCATACCACCAATACACAGGAATATTTTCATCTTCCCTTCCAAACTTATCGTAAACCGATTTGGGCATTCCCAGACGATTCCAGTACAAAATGCGATGGTGATCACTTTGCCACAATAAAACATAAGGGACCAAAGCCACTAAACGGTCATCTATTTTTCGGGCAATATCATTCCGCTTTGCCAAATTAAATTCTGTTTTTTGCATTGCAATTAACTTGTCAACAATGGAATCCTTAAGACCGGAAATATTATTAGTTCCTTTACTGTCCGCCGTCGCAGAAGACCAAGAAGATTCCGGATCGCGTAAGCGACCACTGCCCCAACTAATCCAATACATATCATAGTCAGCATCATCTAGACGCTTGCGAAGAGTACTCTGAGACATCTGTTCAATCTTTGCCTCTATTCCCACTTTTTTCAAATCTTCCTGATAAAGCGTCAAATGGCGCAGATCCTCTCCTTGAGTTATAAACGTAACCGATAACGGTTTTCCTTTTTTGTTCAGCATCCCGCGTTCATCTGGCACATAACCCGCTTCCTTCAGAAGCACCCGCGCGGAATCTGGGTTGTAGTCAAACAATACCGCATGAGGATTCTGATTATTAGGCCAAAGATCTGGGAAATAACTATTCAACAAAAAATATTGATTATACATATACTTCTCATTGATCAATTTTCGATTCAAAAGCATTGACAAAGCTTTGCGCACACGAATATCCTGAAATTTTTCGCGCCGAAGATTCATCGCCATTCCCTGAAATCCGATAGGTTCTTTATTGAAAATACGTTGCTTGATGGCCCATCCATTTTTCACTGCCGGGAAATCGGTTTGCTTCATCCAAATCGAAGAAGTATAAACCGCGTATGCATCAAAATCCCCTTTCTTAAAGGCTTCCAACGCCTTCGTGCGATCATCCATAAAGCGGTAACGAATTTTTTCGAAGTTGTATTTTCCACGATTCCAATTTTTTTGGAAACCCCACCAATCCGCCCTACGTTCTAATTCCACAAAGCGATCTTCTCTAAAAAGATTGATCTTGTAAGGACCACTGACCACCGGAAATTCATACCGGATATCGTTAAAGTTTTTGTCCTTCCAAACATGTTTTGGGAAAGCCATCATTCCTGCTGCTTCCCAAAAATTAGCCCAATGAATCTCTTTCGCTCGAATTGATAACGTCAACGAATCCAAAATTTTAGGGCGCTCAAAACGGGAAAGCCCGACTTTAAATATGGGAGTCAAATTTTTAGGATCCATAATGACATCGTAGTAGAACTGCACATCGTGAGCAGTGATAGAACGCCCATCACTCCAACGTGCGCGCGGATCCAAGTGGAACGTGAATGTCATGCTATCGGGAGAAATTTCCCAACGATCGGCAAGTAAACCGATTTCACGATCTTCCGTAGAATGCAAGCCCACCAAAGGCTCAAACATCAAAGCGATCAATCCCACAGAAAAACTATTATAATCCTGCCACATGTTGAAGGACTTTGGCATAGAAGATCCCCAAAGACGAATCGTCCCGCAGGAAACGGCCTCAGAGGAAGCGATGGGATCAAATTCTCCAGTCGCCAAAGGATTGAGAACAGGAGCCTCTGGGCAATTTTGTGTTGTTTGGGACAAATTATCCTTACTCTCTTTCTTCTCACAGGAAGAAAGGAGAACAAGCCCCACCAGGGCGATCGCGCCCCAACAGAAGGGATGAACTTTTGAAGGTCGCATAAACTTATTCCTTTGCAGTTTTTTTATTCAACTGTTCCAAAGCGACTCGAGCCGCTTCCTGTTCTGCTTTTTTCTTCGAAACCCCTTTGCCTCGCCCTCGTTCCACGCCTTCAAGCAATACGATCATTTCAAATATTTTATGATGTTCTGGCCCCGATTCTTCTGCGAGCGTGTACTCGGGAGGGAGTAAGCTTCGACCCTGCATATATTCCAAAAGAACACTTTTATAATTGATAAATTCCGTACCACCCACAATGTCATCAATATGCGAAAAATGGCTATTGCTTAACAACGTGCGACAGGCTTGCAAGCCACTATCAAGGTAAACCGCACCGACAACGGCTTCAAAGGCATCTGCAAGCAAGCTTTCTTTAGAACGCCCCCCCGCTTTCACCTCCCCCTTACCGATACGCATATATTCGCCTAAATTCCACTCCTGAGCGGTTTTGGCGAGGGCTTGCCCAGAGACAATGGCACTCTTCTGTTTGGAAAGATCGCCCTCCGGTAGTTGAGGACACGATTTATAAAGGTATTCCGTAACCAGCATATTGAGAATGGAATCCCCTAGAAACTCCAATCGCTCATTATTTTCCCAGTAGGGCATATCCTTGCCTGCTATCCAAGAGCGATGCACCAAGGCATGCGCCAACAAGGAAGGATCCTTGAAATTGTATCCAAGCTTTGCCTCAAGCCCGTTCCCGGACTTGTGGCGAAACCAGAATTTTAACAATCTCCGGATAACATTTTTCTTTTTGCCCGCCACTTTTTTTTCCACAAAAATCTCCTCAAAAACATTCAACAAAAGCTAGAAAATCCACTTGTAGGGCATTTAACTACTTGAAAGAGGACAAACAAAAAAAGACCGATTTCACATCGGCCTTTTTTTGCGCGAATCTATTACGATTATGCGTTGAGTTTGTTCTGCACGTATGCAAGAACATCAGATACCTTGATAAACTTTTCGGCATCTTCATCCAGAATTTCGATGTCGAATTCGTCTTCGAGAGCCATGACCAATTCCACACGGTCGAGGGAATCAGCACCCAGGTCATTCACGAAAGCGGAATCGAGGGAAACGTCTTCGGCTTTAACACCGAGTTTCTCGACTACGACAGCGGTGATTTTCTTGAGAAGTTCTTCTTCGTTCATTTTATACTCCATTGTGAGGTTTGTTGCAAATTTAATTAAGAATAATCAGGCGTTCAACCCGCCATCAACACCAAGTACCTGTCCCGTAATGTAACGGGCCTCATCAGAAGCCAAAAAAGCGACTGCATTGGCCACATCACGGGGAGATCCCAGATCTTGAAGCGGAATTCCTGCTTTATACTTTTCAATCATTTCGGCGGGTAATTTAGCCGTCATGTCCGTTTGAATGAATCCGGGGGCGATCGCATTGACAGTAATCCCTCGCCCGGCCATTTCCATTGCATTCGATTTCGTTAAACCGATAACGCCCGCCTTGGAGGCCGCATAGTTGCTCTGCCCTGCTTGCGTACGAATACCATTAATACTTGCCATATTGATGATGCGTCCCGAACGGCGCCCCATCATGTGTCTTGCGATGGCCCGCGTACAGACGAACACCGAGCGGAGGTTCACCCGAATTACATCGTCAAAATCTTCATCTTTCATCCGCATGAGGAGCCCATCGCGAGTAATCCCCGCATTGTTGACTAAAATATCAACAGCTCCAAAGGTTTCAATAATGCTCTTAAATGTGGCAGTCACTTGTTCCGTATTGGAAACATCGCAACCATAACTTTTTACTTCGACACCACAGGTCGAGGACAACTCGAGTGCCAAGTCCGAATTTTCTTTGGTGGCAATGATGGCCACACGCGCGCCGCAAGCAGCAAGCACCCGGGCGGTTTCCAAACCGATACCACGGGATGCTCCAGTAACAATCGCCACCTTGCCTTTCAAATCAATCATGCAAGCTCCTTCAAAGCCTGTAAGGATTCTAGCGTTTCCACAGGAATCACTTTCACATCGCGGCTGATTTTACGCATAAGTCCCATCAACACCTTGCCTGCACCGACCTCGACACCTTTAGTAACACCTAAAGAGATCGCTTCATTCATGGACTGATTCCAACGAACGGGGTTCACCAGTTGACGCACCAACAAATCCGCAATTTCTTTTCCGGACGTTACCGATTTTGAAGTCACGTTTGCAATCAATGGAATTTTCAAATCGTTAAACTGAGTGTGAGCAATAGCCTCTGCCAAACCCGGCTGAGCAAACTGCATGAGCGGACTATGAAACGCGCCCGATACCGCGAGAGGAATCGCCTTGATTCCTGCAAGAGCGCAATTGTCCACCAATTTTTTCACCCCTTCAACACTGCCTGAAACGACAATCTGGCCGGGACAGTTGAAGTTCGCAGGCACGACAACACCTGCCACAGAAGCTTCTTCACAAAGGGATACGATCTTATCTTCTTCAACGCCCATAATGGCCGCCATAGAACCCGGATTCTTGGAACCCGCACTCGCCATAAGTTCGCCACGAACGCGCACCAGGCGCAATCCGTCTTCAAAGCTGAAACCACCCGCAGCGCAAATCGCAGAATATTCTCCCAAAGAGTGACCCGCCACCATATCGCAGGTGATGCCTTCGCTCTTAAGAAGTTCCATGACCATCATGGAAGTCACAAAAAGAGCGGGTTGCGTATTATCCGTACTCTTCAGCAGATCTTCTGGACCTTCATGCATAATCTTCGAGAGGGAAAAGCCGAGAACAGAATCAGCCTTATTCAAAAGTTCCCGTGCCGGAGCAAATGCATCCGCGAGAGCCTTTCCCATTCCTACATACTGAGCCCCTTGACCGGGGAAAAGAAAAATTGTTTTTGACATATTTACCACCTAATGACGTTACAACCCCAAGTGATGCCACCGCCAAAGGCAGATAAGGCCACCAACATTCCAGGTTTGAGGCGCCCCTCTTCCAATGCCTCATATAAGGCAAGCGGAATCGAAGCTGAAGACGTGTTTCCATAACGATCCACATTGATCATTACTTTTTCTGGTGCAATACCTAAGCGTGCACCCACAGATTCAATGATACGGATATTCGCCTGATGAGGGACAAACAAATCCAAATCACTCACCTTATAATCTACTTTTTCCAAAGTCTGTTTGGTCACAGCAGCAAGTTCCGTCACGGCGAGCTTAAAGACCGCAGCACCGTCCATCTTCAGGAATTTGCTGTCGCCACCGAGATACAAAATATCCCCTTGACGGCCATCCGCTTTGAGAGTGCTCGCAAGAACGCCTCTATTTTCTTCCGTAGCGCTCAAGAGCAAAGCCCCTGCCGCATCTCCAAAAAGAACACAAGTGGCGCGATCGCTCCAATCTACAATTCGGGAACAAATTTCTGCGCCCACAATAAGAATGTTTTTAGCTTGACCCGCGCGAATCATCAAAGTGGCAATATTGATTGCATAGGGCATCGCCGCACAAGCAGCCGTAATATCAACGGCAAACGCATTGGTGCATCCGACTTCCTTCGCCACAAGACAGGCGAGCGCAGGGAAGGCCCTTTCGTAAGACATCGATCCGGCGATAATTCCGTCTACTTCCGAAGCGTCAATTCCTGCACGTTCTATAGCCTCGCGAGCAGCGGCGGTGGCAATGTCAGAAGTTTTAATGGACGCATCTTCAATAATTTGACGTTCTCGTATCCCCGTACGAGAAGAGATCCACGCATCTGTGGTATCGACTCTCTTCTCCAAATCAACATTGGTGAGGATGTTTTTCGGAACATAGACACCGACGGACTTGATGAAAGCGTTCATATTTTATTTTATCCCAGTGAGTTTCTCTCCGACTTTTTCGGGAATTTTGTTGAGGGCAAACTGATAAGCCACCTTGATCGCTTGCTCAACGGCCTTCGCATCGGAACGTCCATGGGCAATAATGCCTGTTCCTTTGAGACCAATGAGAAGGGCTCCGCCTGTAGCGCGGTAATCCCACATTTCATCAAACTGACGCCCCGCAGGAGTATCAATTGATCCAAAAAGATCATGGTGGAGTTCGTAAAAACCTTCGATCATTTTGAGTACAACATTGCCTGTGTAACCGGAACAGACGACAACATCCGCCACACCGGCGAGCAAATCACGTCCTTCAATGTTTCCGATAAAATTCACAGGAGCTGTTTTCAAAAGCTGATAGGCTTCTTGAATAACGGCAGGACCTTTCTTTTCTTCTTCGCCCATATTAAGAAGGCCCACCTTCGGATTTTGAATTCCGAGGTAGCATTCGGCGAAAACAGAGCCAGCCAAAGCAAAATCGACAAGAACTGGAGCTTTTTCATCAACGTTAGCGCCAGCATCCACTAATACAATGCGTCCCTTACGAGTAGGAATCGCACAGGCAATCGGTGGGCGCGCAAAATTTTCAGTGGTACGACCGAGAATCATGAGACAGGAAGCCATCATGGCACCAGAATTACCAGCGCTCACACTTGCCTGAACCAGACCCTTCTTTTGCAACGCGACACAGGTGACCAAACCGGAATTTTGCTTCTTGCGAAGTACTTCCGTTGGATGCTCATCCATGGCAACGATTTCAGGGGCATCGATCACAGATATGGCATCGCCCTCATAACCGAGACGCTTTAATTCGTCTTCTACTTGGGCTTTAGGGCCACAAAGTACGATATGATATTGACCATTGCTTTCACGGGCAGCTTTCACCGCACCATCAACAACCAAACCAGGGGCGAAATCGCCTCCCATCGCATCAAGGGCAATGCTAATCATAGATAATCAATCCTGTCTCTTTAATTATGCAACTTCTGGACGAACCACTTCAACACCGTTATAGTAGCCACAAACTGGGCATACGCGGTGTGGACGTTTTACAGAACCACAGTGATCACAAGTTGACATCGCTGGAGCTTCGAGTTTCCAATGAGTACGACGTTTGTCACGGCGGGCAGTTGAGGTTTTTCTTTTTGGGACGGCCACTTTTCACTCCTGATCGTTCGGCTCAAGCGGGATCACCCATTCGGGTTTTCCATTTTGCGCTTGAGCGCTTTCAGTTTTTCCCAGCGCGGATCCATCTTTGGTTTTTCTGACGTTTTTTCATCAGCATTCCAAATAAAATCCTTGTCTGGATCTTTTACCGGGCGAATCGGTTCCTGGAAAATTACCAGTTCCCGAACGCATTCAGTCACATCTACAAAATTTTGAACCATGGGGACACGATAGCTATACACCTCGTCGTCATCATCGTCCAACTCTTGCTTCGCCACACTAGTCCGTTCCACCCGAATCATCACAGGGGTTTCAAACGAATTTTCAAAAGATTCCAATGTGCGAACACAAGTCAAAACTTGTTTCCCTGAGAGAGAACCCGTCAGAAGCCACTGATCTGGGCCCTGTGGACTCACCAAAACAGACAGGGTCAAAGGGCCTGTTAAGTGGAGTTCATCGAACAACTCAGGAGCTTGTAAACGTTCAAAAGATACGAGCAACTCTGTTGTTTCTGAAGCAATCTGTGAGATATCTATTCTCAAGGTAGGCCAAATATACTAGAAAGGTTCTTTTCAGTCAATGCGATTAAAGCAACTTTATTTGAATAAATCCTTATTTGATTTGAAGATACAGTTCTCTTGCCCTAATTATCCTCCTTTGCCTCTCTCAAGGCATGAAGCTACCAAAATACTGCACTTTAGAGCATTATTCCAAAATATTTTTTAGCCTTACTATATAAGAGGGGAACAAATTTTCCCAATGTCATTTTTTCAAATTTTCTCTGAATTTTGAATGTTATCCACTTTTAGAGTTGTTTATTCTCCAAATCTAAAGGGCTCTTCAAAGGTTGTTTTAAATAAGACAGCTCTTTTTTTTCTCTTTGTTGTGCTACATTTTGCCCCAAACTATGTTTTTTCCCTCACTGTCAACATTATTCATCACCATCCTAGTGGTCACAGCGTTTTATTACGCGGTTCTTGGATTTCGTTGGTTTCGTGCTCTCGGAACGGGGCGTTTGGGAAAATCCATTCAAGAACCTCTCCCCTCCGTCAGCGTTTTAATCGCGGCACGCAACGAAAAAGATTCCATTCAAAAGAACATCGACAGCATTCTTCAGCAAGATTACCAAGGTCCGGAAATCCTTGCCCAATATGCAGCGCAGTATCCCGGCAGATTCCATATTATTACCATTAAAGACCTCCCAGAGGGTCAAAGTGCGAAGAAAAACGTCATTTCGCTGATGGTTGCCACCAGTGAGCGCGAAATTCTGCGTTTAACCGATGCCAGTTTGCACTTGCAAAAAATAGCAGCCCATTATCCCTGGAAAGCCCGGTACGGAGTCCATGAGAAAACATTTGTAAAAACAACGGGGAAGGAAACCTTAAAAGGGCTTTGGGAGCAACGAAAACGTTGGGCATCCAAAACTATCGACGACTCCACGCGCTTTGTTTTTCTATTGTCTATGGTTTTCTTTTTAGCACTTTGCATTGTAGGCACGTTGTCCTTCTTTAGTGACAAGATCCTGATTGCAACACTCACTGTTTTTGCCCTGAAAGTCATTGGGGATATGCTCCTCATTGTCCGCGGCCGTCACATTTTTAATCAGCAGCAACTTCTCAAATGGTTTCTTCCCATCGAATTTTTTCATGCTTCGTTTATTGTTCTCTCAGTTCTTTTTGGAACTGCGGGAAAATTCCAGTGGAAATCATAAGGTAATATCAGAATGGTAAAAAAATCAGTCCCTGTAGATAAACTCACCTTAATCATTGCAGAAAAGCCAAGTGTTGCCGCCGACCTTGTCAAAGCTCTCGGTGGTAAATTTACCAAAGAAAAAAGTCACTTTGAAAATGCAGAGTATATAGTCTCTTGGGCTCTCGGTCACCTAGTGACGATTGCGGATCCGAAAGATATTAGTGACAAGTACAAAAACTGGAGCATGGAAACGCTCCCCATCCTCCCCGACAACTTCGACTTAAAACCTATTGCCGATACCAAGGCACAACTTTCTGCATTAGGCAAGCTAATTCGTAGAAAAGACGTGGGAACCATTATTAATGCTTGCGATGCGGGCCGCGAAGGTGAACTCATTTTCTACTACATCCTTGAGCATGAAAAGGGCAAAACGGGATTAAAAGACAAAGTGATCCAGCGTCTTTGGATGCAAAGTATGACGA
>Ga0209467_1003031_pt1 | contig 11370 bp, 9 predicted proteins | sample Higcelwee11metaG_FD_187175 | JGI IMG/M metagenome (GOLD analysis project Ga0209467, IMG submission 187175) | Freshwater pond sediment microbial communities from the University of Edinburgh, under environmental carbon perturbations - High... | ecosystem: Environmental > Aquatic > Freshwater > Pond...
GAAGCGCTGTACAACCGCTTTGTTGAAGCGGCTCGGGCGCAGCACCCGGTGGTGCAGACCGGGCGGTTTGGCGCCGACATGCAGGTGCACCTGGTCAACGACGGCCCGGTGACGATTCCCTTGAAACTGAACTGAGTGGCATGGCCCTGATTTTTCATTCTTCCGCGAACCCCGTCGCTGCCGGCCATGTGTTGGGAGCGAGCCTGGTGGGGGAACCCGGGAACGGCGCAGCGCCGGCCTGGCCGCTGCAGCCGCTGCGCGCGCCGCTGCTGGGTGCGGACCGCACGCCCTGGCACGAGGCCTGGCTGGTGGACAGCCCGCCCCTGGCGGGCGAGAGCGAGGGCATCCGCTGGCGGCGCCAGGGCGACCAGCTGTTTGGCGTGATCGAAATCGACGAGGCCCCGGAAATCGGGCTGCAGGCCGCCAGCGAAGCCGCGTATGCGCGCCTCTTTCGCCTGCTCGACGCCCAGGGCCTGCCCCACCTGTGGCGGCTTTGGAACTACATGGCCGACATCAACCGGGACCAACAGGGCCTGGAGCGTTACCGGCAGTTCAACCTGGGCCGCGCCCAGGCGTTCGAGGGCGCGTCGCGCTGCGTGGTGGGCCGGGTGCCGGCGGCCTGTGCACTGGGGGTGCGCTCCGGCCCGCTGTCGGTCGCTTTTCTGGCCGGGTCGACGCCGGCCGTGCCGGTGGAGAACCCGCGCCAGGTCAGCGCCTTTCTTTATCCCGGCGAGTACGGACCGCGCAGCCCGACTTTTTCACGCGCGGCCCTGGTCTATCCGCCGGGGCAGGAACTGCTGTTCGTTTCCGGCACGGCGAGCATCGTCGGGCACCAGAGCGTGCACCTGGGCGACGTGGCCGCACAGACCCGCGAGAGCCTGGACAACATCGAGGCCGTGCTGGCCGAGGCGCAGCGCCTCAGCCCTCAGGGCGCCTTTGCGCTCGCCGATCTGAGCTACCGGGTCTACATCCGCCACGCGGCCGATCTGGGCGTGGTAAGGGCCGAGATGGCCGGGCGCGTGGCCAGCGCTGAAACCCTGTACCTGCAGGCCGACGTCTGCCGCAGCGAGTTGCTGGTGGAGATCGAAGCCCAGGGGCTGCGCGCCACTCAGGCCGCGTAAGGGTTCGGCTGCCCCAGCCCGGCCAGGATCGCCGTCTCGCGCGCCTCCATCGCTTCGGCGTCGACCTCGCTGGTCTCGTGGTCCCAGCCCTGCGCGTGCAGGGTGCCGTGCACCAGCAGGTGGGCGTAGTGTTCGGCGAGCGGTTTCTTCAGCTCTTTCGCTTCGCGCGCCACGACCGGCGCGCAGAGCACCAGATCGGCCATCACCAGGGGCTCGGTTGCGTAGTCGAAGGTGAGCACGTTGGTGGCGTAGTCCTTGCCGCGGTAGTCGCGGTTCAGGGCCTGGCCTTCTTCGGCATCCACGATGCGCACGGTGATTTCCGCGTCGGCCTCCAGCGCGTGGCGGATGCAGCGGGCGACGGTGTGGCGTGGCAGCGCGGCGCGGTGGAGGGCGGCATCGGCCAGCGCGCCGAACTGCAGGGAGAGACTCAATGAGGGCAGGGCCATGGTGTGATCAGGTGGCTTTGCGGCGCACGCGTTTGGGCAGCGGCGGCAGCCGATCGTCGGCCTCGCCGCTGCGCGCGTCGTAGGCGTCCACGATGCGCGCGACCAGCGGGTGCCGCACCACGTCGGCGCTGCTCAGGCGCGTGATGGCGATGCCCTGCACGCGTTTGAGCACCCGCTCGGCGTCGATCAGGCCGCTGAGCTCGGTGCGCGGCAGGTCGATCTGGCTCACGTCGCCGGTGACCACGGCCTTGCTGCCGAAACCGATGCGGGTGAGGAACATCTTCATCTGCTCGACGGTGGTGTTCTGCGCCTCATCCAGGATCACGAAGGCGTGGTTGAGCGTGCGTCCGCGCATGAAGGCCAGCGGCGCGATCTCGATCTGCTGGCGTTCGAAGGCTTTCTGCACCTTGTCGAAGCCCATCAGGTCGTGCAGCGCGTCGTACAGCGGGCGCAGGTACGGGTCCACCTTCTGGCCCAGATCGCCGGGCAGGAAACCGAGCTTTTCGCCCGCTTCCACCGCCGGGCGCGTGAGCACGATGCGCTGCACCGCGCTGCGCTCCAGCGCGTCCACGGCGCAGGCCACGGCCAGGTAGGTCTTGCCGGTGCCGGCCGGGCCGATGCCGAAGGTGATGTCGTGCGTGGCCATGTTCTCCAGGTAGCGCGTCTGGGCCGGCGTGCGCCCGCGCACCTCGCCGCGCCGCGTCTGCATCGCCAGCGCGCCGTCGCCCGGCTCGGCCAGCGCCGTGTCGCCGCTCAGCATCAGCTGCACGGTTTCGGCCGGGATAGGCTTCTTCGCCATCTCGTACAGCGCCTGCAGGGTCTCCAGCGCCTGGTTGGCCTTGGCCTTGGGTCCTTCGATGCGGAACTGCTCGAAGCGGTGCGCCACCTTGACCTGCAGGCCCGCCTCGATGCTGCGGATGTGGCTGTCCATGGGCCCGCAGAGGTGGCTCATGCGCAGGTTGTCGGGCGGGGAGAAGGTGTAACGGAGGATCAAACCGATAATCCAGAATAATGTGAGCCCCCTGACCTGGCTGCGCCAAGCCCCCCGAGGGGGGCGGTCGTTCTTGGGGCGGCCCGGCGAACGACCATCTGTGAAAGAGACCCCAATGATAGGCAAATTGACCGGCACGCTGCTGGAGAAAAATCCGCCCCAGATCCTGATCGACTGCCACGGCGTCGGCTACGAGGTGGACGTGCCGATGAGCACCTTCTACAACCTGCCCGCGCTGGGTGAAAAAGTGGCGCTGCTCACGCACTTCGTGGTGCGCGAAGACGCGCAACTGCTCTACGGCTTTGGCAGCGCTGCGGAGCGCGAAGCCTTCCGCCAGCTGGTCAAGATCAGCGGCATCGGCCCGCGCACGGCGCTCTCGGTGCTCTCGGGTCTCTCGGTGGCCGAACTGGCGCAGGCCGTGACCGCCCAGGAAGCCGGCCGCATCGTCAAGGTGCCGGGCATCGGCAAGAAGACCGCCGAGCGCCTGTTGCTCGAACTCAAGGGCAAGCTCGGCGCCGATCTCCAACTGCCCGGCGCCGGCCTGGCGCGCAGCGACGCGCAGAGCGACATCCAGCAGGCGCTAATGGCGCTGGGCTACAACGAGAAGGACGCGGCGGCCGCGCTGAAAGCCCTGCCGGCGGATGTGGGGGTGAGCGAAGGCATCAAGCTGGCGCTGAAGGCGCTGGCGAAGTGAGGGACGGTTTCATACCCCCGGTGCAACAGGCGGGATAAAAAACCGCCACGATGCCCGGTGGGCCGTCGGCGCAATTCGTTGGTTTGTTCGGCCTCGCCTTAAGGTTGTTTAAGCTTGAATCAGTAGACTGGATTCATGCCCAACTGCGCCTTTCACTGCAGACTGTCTTTGGTGGTTTGCGCCAAAAACGAACAGGCCAACACCGATTCGTTGGCGCTGTTGGGCGAGAAACAAACGGAACCTCATGAACCTGTTCTGGGATTCTGAGGCGTCCGGCCGGCGTCTGCTGTGGCTGAGCTGGCTGGTGCTGGCGGTGCTCGTTGCCGTGGTCCTGTTGACGAGGACCCTGACCCCGATTGATGAGACGCGCTACGTGGGTGCGGCGTGGGAGATGTGGCTGCGCGGCGATTTCCTGGTGCCGTTCAAGAATGGCGAGCCTTACAGCCACAAACCCCCGTTCTTCTTCTGGATGTTCCACGTCGGCTGGGCGTTGTTTGGCATCAACGAATGGTGGCCACGCCTGGTGGCTCCCCTGTTCTCGGCCGGGGCATCGGGTCTGGTGTTCCTGCTGGCGCGCCGGCTGTGGCCACAGCAGCCCGCCACAGCCGGCTTGTCTGCACTGATGCTGACCACCAGTTTGTGGTGGATGCTGTTCTCCACCACCACCATGTTCGATGTGTTGCTGGCGTTCTGGGTGCTGGTGGGCATGCACGGCGTGCTGGCGGCGGCCGATGGCCGGCGCTGGGGCTTTGCCGGGCTGGGGGTGGCGATCGGGATGGGGGCGCTGACCAAGGGGCCGGTGATCCTGCTGCACCTCTTGCCCATCACGCTGTTGGCGCCGTGGTGGAACCCCGGTCTGCCCAGGCGGCGCTGGTTCGGTGGTGTGGTGCTGGCGCTGCTGTTGGGTGCGGTCATCGCACTGGCTTGGGCCATTCCGGCGGGCCTGTCGGGCGGGGAGGCCTACCGCAACGCCATTTTCTGGGGCCAGACCGCCAACCGCATGGTCGCGTCTTTCGCGCACAAGCAGCCCATTTGGTGGTACCTGCCGATGTTGCCGCTGCTGCTGTTCCCCTGGTTCGTCTGGCCCGACCTGTGGCGCGCGCTGGCCGGCCTGAAGCGCGAAGGGCTGGACCGCGGCGCACGTTTTTGCCTGGCCTGGCTGCTGCCGGTGCTCATCGCCTTTTCCCTCGTCAGTGGCAAGCAGCAGCATTACCTGATTCCGCTGTTTCCGGCGTTCGCCATGCTGGCCGCTCGGGGTCTGGTCGCGCGACCGGCGCGCCGGGTGGTGCTGCCTGTGCTGTTGGTCGCGCTCCTGGGCGTGCTGCTGGCGCTGGCCGGCGCTGGCGTTTTCAGGGCACGGTTGGACGGGTTGGCGGCTCTGCCGCGGGTCTGGCCGGGGGTGCTGATCGGCGTGGCTGCGCTGGTCGCCTGGCAGGCGGTGCGGCGCGGATGTCAGCCATCCGTTGCGCTCGCGCTCCTGAGCGCCCTTGCGCTTTCCCTCACGCTGATCTCGGTACAGCCCGCCATCGAACCGCTGTACGACATCAAGCCCATGGCGCAGGCGATTCGCAAGGTCCAGCAACGGGGCGCGACGGTGGTGAATCTGCAGGGCTACCACGCGCAATACCAGTTCCTGGGTCGTCTGGAGGCGCCCCTGGTCGAGCTGGGTGACGACCCGGCGCAGCAGCTGGCCTGGCTGAAGGGGCATCCCGATGCGTACGTGGTCGTGTATTTCCGCGACGCGCATGTCCTGAACACGATTCCAGCGCTGCACCAGCAGATCTACCGGGGCGGTGCCGTTGCTTTGGTGTCGGCGCAAGAGGCGGCCACACTGCTCGGCGCCGAGGGTGGGCAGCGGCATGCACTGATGCGCTGAGGCCGCTGGTGAAGCAGGCCCGTACAGCAGCGGTCCCGGTCGGCAGCAAGGCGAGGGACGCTTTGGGGGGGGAACAACTTTACTGAGCGTCCCGCACCACCCGCCCGTTGAGCGCCTGCACCGGACGGGCGTTCATCGGGAACAGCCGGGCAAACAGCTTCAATTGATCGCGGCTCACGGTCACGGGTTGCTTGAGCACCATCCACAACACGCCTTCGGTGCAGGGCGGTGTGGTGAGTGAGCCCATGAACTGGTAGTAGCGCTGGTCCTGTGGCAGCAGTTCCTTCATGTCGATCAGGCCGGCGGGCAGGGGCACGCGGTCGCCGGTGTCCAGCGGCATGTGGGTCCAGACCTTGTGCACCAGATCGTTGGCGGCGCCCGGGTCGATCAGCACCGCCACCACGGCGAGCTGGCCCTGGTCGTTCCTGTGCACCAGGTGCGCGACCATGGCAAAACCCTTGTGGTTCACCTTCTCCTCCGCCGGGTGGTGGAAGTGGAACTGCAGCAGCCGGTAGGTGGAGCCGCGCACGGTCAGCGTGTTGCCACCATCCAGGTCGACCTGGATGGTGTGGCCGTTGTTGATCACGCTGCCGCCGCTGGGCTGGTGGTTGAAGACCAGCGGTTCGGCGGGACCTTGCAGGGTGCCGGCCTCGTCGATGTGCACCGGTGACTGGCGCTGGCCCGTGGCGCAGGCGCCGAATTCGGGCTTCATCTCGGCCCAGTGTTCGGGGCCTTGTGGGCCCGCGTAGCTCCAGTGGACCTCGTGTCCGCCGGCGGCCGGCGCATGGCCCGATGGCGCTGGCGCCTTGTGCGGGCGGGGCTTGCGGGGCTGGGCATGGGCCGTTGCGCTGTCTGCCGCGGCTGCGTGTGGCGTTGGACCCGCTGATTCGCCGACGATGACGTGCACCTTGTTGGGCCCCTGCCGGCTTTCGATGGCCGCCTTGATCCGGTCGATCACCGCCAGGGGGTTGCCGGATGCCGGCGGTGCGGCGTGGGCCGGCACCACCGGTGGGGTGCTGGCGGGGGCGTGCGACGGGGCCGGGTCGGCGGCGAACACGCTTGCTGCGCCGCAGGCGCAGAGGGCGGCGAGCAGGGCGCGCAAGGCGGTGGCGGGTGCGGGACGGTGGGGCATGGCAGGGTGGACCGGGGTGACCGGGCCGCAGGCGTTGAGAGCGTTCCCCGCTGTATCGGCCGCGCCGCGGCTTGACTTGAGCCAGCCGGGCTGGCCTGTATAGTCAATGGCCGTTGCCCCGCCACCCCATCGCCGCCCCGCCGTGACCATCCAGACCGACGATTTCGCTCCCACGCCGCGCGTGGTCTCCGCCGCCCCGGCTTCGCCGAAGGAAGAGGCGATCGAGCGCGCGCTGCGGCCCAAGCTGCTGGACGAATACGTGGGCCAGCAGAAGGTGCGTGAGCAACTGGAAATCTTCATCGGCGCGGCCAAAAAACGCAACGAGGCGCTGGACCACGTGCTGCTGTTCGGCCCGCCGGGGCTGGGCAAGACGACGCTCAGCCACATCATCGCGCAGGAGCTGGGCGTGAACCTGCGCCAGACCAGCGGGCCGGTGCTGGAAAAACCCAAGGACCTGGCGGCGCTGCTGACCAACCTCGAGGCCAACGACGTGCTGTTCATCGACGAGATCCACCGGCTCAGCCCGGTCGTCGAAGAAATCCTCTACCCCGCGCTGGAGGACTACCAGATCGACATCATGATCGGCGAGGGTCCGGCCGCGCGCAGCATCAAGCTGGACCTGCAACCGTTCACGCTCGTCGGCGCCACCACGCGCGCCGGCATGCTGACCAACCCGCTGCGCGACCGCTTCGGCATCGTGGCGCGGCTGGAGTTCTACACCGCCGAGGAGCTGGGGCGCATCGTCAAGCGCAGCGCGGGCCTGCTGAACGCGCCGATGGACCCCGAGGGTGGCTTCGAGATCGCGCGCCGTTCGCGCGGCACGCCGCGCATCGCCAACCGGCTGCTGCGCCGCGTGCGCGACTACGCCGAGGTCAAGGGCCGCGGCACCATCACGCTGGACATGGCCAACCGCGCGCTGGCCATGCTCGACGTCGATCCGCAAGGCTTCGACCTGATGGACCGCAAGCTGCTCGAAGCCGTGATCCACCGCTTCGACGGCGGGCCGGTGGGGCTGGACAACATCGCGGCCAGCATCGGCGAAGAGCGCGACACGATCGAAGACGTGATCGAGCCCTACCTGATCCAGCAGGGGTTTCTGCAGCGCACGCCGCGCGGGCGCATCGCCACGCTGGCGGCCTACCGGCACCTGGGTGTGGCGCCGCCGCAGTCGGGCGATCACCTGTTCCCGGACGCGAGCTGACGTGCCAGCCGGGGTGGACCACGCCAACGGGATGCCGTCAGGCACCGAAGCGCTGTTGCGTGCCGCGCTGGGCCCGTCTGCCGCCCGTGTCTACCTGCCCATCCTGGCGCGATTCGAAGAACGGGGGCGCTCGGGGCTGGTCTGGAGCCCGCGCGCGGCGCTGGGCAACCTGGCCTGGCTGGTGTACTGGCGCCTGTGGGACGCCGTGCTGGTCCAGTCCATCCTGACGGTCGCCGGGGCGGGTGCGCTGGGCTGGTTGTGGGCGCGTGCGGACGGTGTGCCGATGGGCGTGCGTTTCGGGATGGCGGTGGCGGTCGCTGTGCTGTGGTGCGCCGTACCCGGGCTGTGGGGTGTGGCCTGGCTGCACGGCGGCTTGCGTCAGCGCACCGTGGCCGCCGTGGAGGATGCCGACACCTTCAAAGAGGCCCTGGAACACCTGGAGCGTTCGGTGTTTGTGTGGCGTCCCCGGGGGTATGTGTTGTCGGCGCTGGCGGCGCTCTCGGTGGTGCTGCTGGTCTGGGGGGCCGGACAGCTGTTGCGCGGGACGGCGGAGTCCGACGAGCCAGCCAGCGCAGCCTTGCTTCGGTCGACACCGCCGCCGTCCATCAGCCCGGTCGTCACGCCCACGCCAGCGCCTGCGCCAGCGCACGAGCGGACCGACGCGTCGCCGGTGGTGGACAAGCTGGTGTCCGTGATCGAAAGCCCTGCGGCCGAGCCGGCTGCGGAGCGGGTTTTGCCCGCTCCCGATCTGTCGGGCGTTCGCCCCCGGGTCCGGGGTTTCGGGGTCAACGTCGGCCTGTTTTCCGTGGTGGCCAACGCCGAACGGGCGAAGGCACGGCTGTCCGGAGCGGGCCTGCCGGTGCTGGACGACCCGGTCGAGTCGGCGCGGGGGCCGCTCACCCGCGTGCGGGTGGGGCCGTTCGACCGTCGCGAAGATGCCGAGGCGGCTGCGCAGAAGGTGCGGGCGCTGGGCCTGGAGGCCCGGGTCTACGCGCCTTGAATAGACGCACCCCCGCAGCGCTTCGCACGACCCCCTCCAGAGGGCGGCACTGGCCGTCGAGCAAAGCCGGCCCGGCGGTGCCCTGGGCTGCACCATTTCATGCGTCGGGGTGTCGCTCCGGTGCCCTGATTGGCGGATACCGATTGGCCTTCAAGGCGATGGCGGCGCCGCGCAGCACACCCATCACCATCAGGCACTGTGCGGCGTAGTAGCTGCCCAGCACCCAGAAGGCCGACATCGGCAGCGGGCTCACGAAACGGTTGATCGCCAGCAGCGCGTCGCTGAGCATGAAACACGCGGCGCCCACGGCCACCACCATGGACGGGCCGTCGCGCTGCACGCTGGCGCGGCCCAGGGCCTGCGCCGCCATCAGGCCGATCGCCAGCACATAGGCGGCCACGGGCCCGCGCAGGCCGGGTGGCAGGCCGCCGAACCAGAGCACGGTGTACATACCCAGCCCGACCGCGGCCACGCCCCACGCGGCGGGTCGGTTCGCCAGCCAGGGCACGCCCTGGCGGAACAGCGCGATGTAGGCGAGGTGCGCGAGCAGGAAGGCCGCCAGGCCGGGGATGAACAGGCCGTCGAGCATGAGGAACACATCGCCCGCGAGGGAGGCGGCGAGGGCTGCGAGCAGCAATGAGGCGCCGCGCGGGCCGGTCAAGGTGCTGTCGGCGCGTGAGCGCATGGCCGCGATCACCACCGCCAGGGCAACGACCATGGTCAGCGGCTTGAAGACGAGGTGCACCGCCGTCCAGCCGGTGGCGGCGCTGGCCATCGACAGCGCGGCGCATTCGATCAGCAGCACTTCGCCCCGGCTGATGCGCCCCTGCAGCAACGCGCCCACGGCCCACAGGCCGGCGAACAGGGCGGTGAACCACGCCAGGTTGTGCGACAGCGCGGCGGTGTCGGCGCGCCAGAGAAAGGCCGCCACGCCACCCAGCAAGGCCACGAACTGCCACGCCGCGAAGACCCTCACCGGGCGGGTGACGGGCGGTGCGTAGGTCTTGACGGTGGTGATGTCAAAGGGCTGTTTTGGGAATGCAGCCGCCACGTCGGCCGGCCGCCAGCCCGGTGGCTTCAGCCACACGCGCAGCTTGTCGGCCCAATGCCGGGTGTGCCAGCTGTCGCGGGCCAGCGCGGTGTACACCTCGGCATTGGCCCACAGCGGGTCCCAGCTGTTGAGCGGGCTGCGCGTGCCGTAGACGCAGGGCTCGCGCGGGTCCTCGGGCTCGAAGCTGCCGAAGAGGTGGTCCCACAACATCAGGATGCCGCCGTAGTTTTTGTCCACATAGCGGTCGTTCACCGCGTGGTGCACGCGGTGGTTGGACGGCGAGGCAAACCAGCGGTCGAACCGGCCCAGGCTGCCGATCTGCCCGGTGTGGATCCAGAACTGGTAGAGCAGGTCGATGAGCGCGACCACCGCGAACACCAGCGGCGGCACACCGGCCAGCGCCATCGGCAGGTAGAACACCCAGCCGAGCAGCGGGTAGCTGCTGGGCTGTCGGAGGGCGGTGGAGAGGTTGTAGTCCTGGCTCTGGTGGTGCACCACGTGCGCGGCCCAGAAGATGCCCACCGTGTGGCCGAGGCGGTGGTTCCAGTAGTAGAGAAAGTCGTAGAACAGCAGCGCCAGCAGCCAGCCGGGCAGGGTGGTCCAGAAGCCGGTGTCCGGGACAAGAGACAGGCTGTTGAACGCCGCGGTGTAGATGCCGATCTTCAGCAGCGGCACCAACACCACGCTGGCCTGGCTCAGCATGCCCAGCGAGATGCTGTTCAGGGCGTCGTCGAAGCGGTAGGTGTTGCGGCCGCGGCGCAGGCCGACAACGAATTCGATGGCGATGAGCGCGAAGAAAACCGGGGTGGCGAGGACGATGATCTGGCTGGGCGACATGCCCGCCATTCTGGTGGGATTCAGCCCAGGGCTGCTCTGGCGTCAACCCTGATGACGCGTTCCACCCGCCCGGCCGCGAGTCCGCCGACCACACCGAAGGCAAAGTCGTGCAGGTTCACCGTGGGGTCGCAGTGGCCTGGGATCAGCCACACGGTTTCGCCCAGTTCGGGCAGGGCCGTGCCGGGCCCGGCGGCGCGCAGGATGCCGTGTTCGTCGCCGCCGTTGGCGAACACCAGGCCGCTGGGCCAGGCCACCGCCGGCAGGCCGCTGTCGATGGCGTGGCTTTTGTGGCCGGCGTCGCAGACGGCGTGGTCCGCGCTGCGGCTCATGACCTGGCTCTTGACGTACAGCGCGTGTTCAAACACCGGGTCGTCAGGTTCGTTCTGGTTGCCCGCGTAGTCGGCGTCCATGAACAGGTAGGACCCGGCCTGCAGCTCGCCCCAGACGCCGCTGGCGGCCTCCAGCACGAAGCTGCCGGTGCCCGCGCCCGTGACCAGCGGCACGCTGAAGCCCGCCGCGGCCAGGGCTTCGCGGCTGCGGACCACCGCCTGCGTGGCGCCTTCGATGGCGACGCGGCGTTCGGCTGGCGTGCGCTGGTGCTGGGCGCTGCCGTGGTAGGCCTGCAGACCGGCGAAACGCAGGGCGGGGTGCTGCGCGATCTGCCGCGCCAGCGGAACCGCGGCCTCGCCCGGCGCGACACCGCAGCGACCCTGGCCGACGTCGATTTCGATGAACACGTCGATGGCGCCGAGGGCGTGCACGCCCGCCGCGTCGAGCGACTGCGCCATGCCTGTGATGCCCAGGGCGCTGTCCACCGCGATGGCGAAGCGCGTCGGCAGGTCGCGCACCGCCGCCGCCAGCCGCGCCAGCTTGGCCGGCGCGATCACCTCGTTGCTGATGAAGACGTCGTGCACGCCGGCGTGGGCCAGCGTCAATGCCTCGTCGGTCTTCTGCACGCAGACGCCCACGGCGCCGTGCGCCATCTGCCACTTCGCAAGTTCGGCGCTCTTGTGCATCTTGG
>Ga0209467_1003034_pt1 | contig 11360 bp, 2 predicted proteins | sample Higcelwee11metaG_FD_187175 | JGI IMG/M metagenome (GOLD analysis project Ga0209467, IMG submission 187175) | Freshwater pond sediment microbial communities from the University of Edinburgh, under environmental carbon perturbations - High... | ecosystem: Environmental > Aquatic > Freshwater > Pond...
GGCGGTCTTGGCCGCCGTGGCCGTGCTGGGTGTGGCGAACCTGCTGCAATCGTACATGTTCCTGGCAAGCGGCGTGTTCCGCGGGTGCGAGCGCATGGGCTGGGAGAGCCTCACCGCCCTGCTGCAACCCCTTTGCTTTTGCTGCTTTGCGGCCTTTGTGGCCTGGTCGGCCCTGGTGCCCGCCACGCTTTTGCCCATGAGCTTCGCGCGGCTGGCGAGCTTTCTGCCTGTGGCGGCCTTGGCCCTTTTCATCACCTGGCGCCTTGTTCCCCCGAGCAGGGCGCCCGCCCCCCACAAGGACAGGCACTACCTGCGGCAGGGCCTGCCCATCGTCATGGCCATGTTCACCTTCGACGCGCTGCTGCGCATCGGCGTGCTGTTCCTGCAAGCGCTGTCCACAGAGGCAGAGCTCAGCATGTTCACGGTCTCGGCGCGCATCGTCTACAGCCTGTGGCTCATTCCCTACATCTTCGCCGGGGCGTGGCTCCCGGCCATGGTGCGCAGCGCCGTGGAGGACAAACACGAGGAGTTCGCCCGGCATTCGCTGCGCCTCACCCGGCTTGTGCTCATCACCGCGGCCCCGCTGGCGGTGATGCTCAACCTGGCCGCGGAGCCCATCATGCTGCTGCTTTTCGGGGCCGACTACCGCGCCAGCGTTCCGGTGCTGCGCGTGCTCTCGTTCTGCGTGCCGTTTCTCTTTCTGTTTTACGGCATGAAGACCATTTTCGAGGCCCGCAGCCTGCAACGCCAGTTTTACGTGATCGTTGCGGCCGGGCTTGCGGCCGGGCTTGCGGCCAATGCCCTGCTGGTGGGGCAGGCCGGGGCGATTGGCGCGGCCTGGGCCTATCTGGCGGGCATCTCCGCCAGCGCCGTTCTCGGCTATGCCCTGGCCGCCGGGTCGTTGGATTGGGCCGCCATGGCGCGCTCCGTGGCGAAGATCGCCTGCGGGGCCGGGGCCGCGGCGGGCACGCTGCTGCTGCTGCTGCCGGCGGGCCTGATTCTGGCCCTGGCCGCCGCGGGCGTTGCCTACCTTGGCGTGCTGCTCCTGCTGGGGGAGCTGAACCGCAAGACGCTGCTCTAGGCCCGGAGCCGCGCCCCCGTCCCTGAAGCAGGGGCGGCTTCCCGTGCCGAAATGGTTGCCCAGGGCAAAGCAGGCCCTGTTGCGCGGATTGCGCCCGGCCTGCCGACGATTCATGGTGAGCGGAGGGAATTGCCTACTTGGCCGCGCCCCAGCCCTGCATGTGGAAGCGCCACGCCGTTTCCATTATCTCCCCGACATCGTTGTAGCGGGTGCGGAAGCCGAGGACGCGCTCGGCCTCGGACGGATCGGCGTAGAGCATGGGCGGGTCGCCCGCGCGCCGGGGCGAAACGCGCACCGGCACCTTGCGGCCGGAAACGCGCTCCACCGCGGCGATGATCTCGCGCACGGAGGTGCCCCGCCCGGTGCCCAGGTTGAGGACAAGGCTCTGTTCTTTGTCCAGCAGATGCGCAAGTGCCAGCACATGCACACGTGCAAGGTCCGTCACGTGCACATAGTCGCGCACGCAGGTGCCGTCCGGGGTGTCGTAGTCCTCGCCGAAAAGGTCCAGGCATTCTATCTGCCCGGCCGCGGCCATAAGCGCGCGCGGGATGAGGTGCGTTTCCGGGTCGTGGCGCTCGCCCACCTCGCCGTCGGGGTCGGCCCCGCAGGCGTTGAAGTAGCGCAGAATGCCCGAGCGCAGGCCGTAGGCGTGGCCGTAGTCGCGCAGGGCCTGCTCGATGAGCAGCTTGGTGCGGCCGTAGGGATTCACCGGCAGTTGCACGTGGTCCTCGCGCAGGGGCATGCTCCTGGGCTCGCCGTAGGTGGCGCACGTGCTGGAAAACACCAGCGCCCCGCACCCGGCCTGGCGCATGGTCTCCAGCAGGGAGAGCGACCCGCCGACGTTGTTCGTGTAATATTTGGCGGGGTCGGTGACCGACTCGCCCACGTAAGCGTATGCGGCAAAGTGCATCACCGCCAGGGGCCTGTATTCGTCGAACACGGCGCCAAGCGCCTGCCTGTCGGCGATGTCGCCCACGATGAGCGGGCCCCACTTGACCGCCTCGCGGTGGCCGTAGACGAGGTTGTCGTAGGAAACGGGCGTGTAGCCCGCGGCCGCAAGCGCCTTGCAGGTGTGGCTGCCGATGTAGCCGGCGCCGCCGGTGACAAGAATGCTGGGGCGGTTCATCAGGGCTCCCGGGGGCTTGGAATCCGTACCGATTGCGGGCGGCGTTGCGCGGTGGGGTTCACCTTGCAAAGCAACGCCCCAACTGGGCCATCCAGTGGAAAAGCTGCCCATGCATACCGATTCTTCCCGGCCGTAGCAAGCCGGAGCACGGCCCCAGGCTGGCGGCGGGCCCTAGCCTGCGGCGGCCTGTTCGGACGCGTTCGCGGCATGGGCCTGGGCCGCAGGCCGCGAGAGCGACACGCCCACGCCGAGCAGCAGATGGAAGAACCAGCTTATCTGCGGGTAATACAGGCCGTCGTGCACGGCGAAGTGGATGACCGAGGCCAGCAGGGCAAAGGTGAGGGCCCGTTCCGTCGCCGGGTCGAGGGTGTGCCGCCACGCCTGCCGCAAATACAGCGCCAAAGGCCGCCCCGCCAGAAACAAGTACAGCAGGGTGAGGGGCAGCCCGATGCCGCAGAGCAGCGAGAGGTACTGGTTGTCCCAGGTGACGTTGCGCCCGAGGGTGCCGAGGAAACCCTCCCGCGTGGTCATGCCGGAAACAGGGGTGTACGAGGCGAGAAACGGCTCGCGCGGGGTCCGGATGCCGATGCCCAACAAAGGGTGATGCCTGACGATTTCCCAGGTGGCGGGAAACGCCTCCACCCGGTAGTAGGTGGATTCGTTGTTCTCCATGCGGAGCACCTTGCCGGGATAAACCACGAAGAACAGCCCTGCGATCACGGCGCTTGCTGCAAGCAGCAGAAAAGCGTTGCGCCACGAAAGAGTCTTCAGGACGAGATACACGGGAATGAGGGCGAACGGCAGCAGTATGACGAACCGCGAGCCGGCGATGAAGCACACCGCCGCGCCGAGCAGCAACAGGACCATGGATGCGCACCGTTGGATGCACCCGCCCCTGCCTGCAAAGTAGAGCGGCCCGGTGCAGAGCAGCACCAGCGCGCCGGCCAGCGCATGGTGGTGGAGCCCCAAAAAGGAGGGGGCCGCGCCGAAGATGAGATGTGAAAAGACCAGGCTGGCGAAGCAGACCGTAAGCAGCTGAAAGAGAAAACGCCGCTCGCCTTCCGTTCGGAACAGCGCCTGCCCGCAGGCCAGGCCGCCAACCGCCGGGGCGATGAACGACAACGCCCGCAGCCCTGAAGGCCAGGGCGCAAGGCTCATGGCTGCCGAGAGGGCGACGCCAGCCGCCAGCACCGCCCAGGGAAGGGCCGTGCGCCAGGGAAAGGGGGCTTTGCACAGTACACGCCCGCCAGCCAGGGAAAGAAGGGGCAGAAGTGTCAAGAGTGAGGTGAACACGTTGGTGCGTTCCGCGGGCACAAGCACAACATACGGCCACAGGAACGTTGCATGCAGGCATACAAAGCCGTAAAGCGCCCGGTCGAGCAGCATCTTCTTATTCGCAACGATCTTCATCCACAGTCCCGCTGAAAAGCCATGAAGTTCCACCAGTGCGATGGCTACGGCTGTTCCTGCCCAAGGTTCAAGCACGCTCCGATCCGGTTGCCTGCAACGCGCCCGCGCCCCGCCATGCACAAGCGCGCATTTCTGAGCCCCCGCAATCTCCCTGCCGGTTCATCCCAACAGCTATACGAGCGGCTGGCTTTTGTAAAGGCCTCGCAACATTGCCCAAAGACTGGCGGGCAGTCGGTACCCGCAGCGCTTTGCCTGGGTCCATCAACACGCGCGCCCCAAAAGGACAAATGCCCGGGGCGGGAGGCCGGCTCTTTGGCGCCATGCGCAAGTGGCCCTTCCACGTGGCAATTGCATTCTCGTCCAGTCAATGCGACAATTGCACACTCATGGTTGTTCATGGTCCGCAATCTGGAGGCCAGCCCGGGTTATGACCATCCGGCCCCGCAAATGAAAATCAGCCCGCAGCCTGCGTTTTCTACGTATGTGCCGAGAACCGGCGCAGGCAGCCTTGTTTGTTTAAAACTTGACCAGGGACTAATTACACGATATGAGTCCAAGTTCGGTTTTAAATAAAAATCTACGTCCCTTGAATATACACTCAATTTCAAGGCAGCTGAAAGGATATCGCCAACGTGATGATCGCTATCATCGGTGCCTCAGTACGCCTCCCCGGCGGGGTGGATTCGCTACACGCATACTGGGAAGTTCTCGCCAACGGGCGGGACGTGGTTACGCAGATAGGTCCGGAGCGTTGGAACACCACATACTTCCAGCATCCGGACAAGAAGGCGCGTGGCCGCAGCTACACCTTTGCCGCTGGTGTCATAGACAACATCGCCAACTTCGACCCCGGCTTCTTCGGCATTTCCCCGCGTGAAGCGGAGCAGATGGACCCGCAGCAGCGCCTCACGCTCAATCTCGCGTGGGAGGCCCTTGAAGATGCGGACATCCCCCCTGTGCGCGTGCGCGGCTCCGACTGCGGCGTCTTCGTCGGCGTTTCCGGCACGGACTACGCCAACCGCCTCGTGGGCGATCCTTCCGTCATCACCCCATATTTCATGACAGGCAACGTGCAGAGCCTGGTTTCCAACCGCATTTCCTACGTGCTCGACCTGCACGGGCCCAGCTTCTCCGTGGACACGGCCTGCTCCTCGGCCCTGGTTGCGGTGAACGCCGCCTGCCAGAGCCTTTCCTGCGGGAACTGCTCCACCGCGCTGGTCGGCGGAGTGAACCTGCTCTGCTCGCCGTTTCCCTTCATCGGCTTTTCCAAGGCCACCATGCTTTCCACCACGGGCCGTTGCAGGGCGTTTGACGCCGCGGCCGACGGTTACGTCCGGGCGGAGGGCGGCGGCATGCTGCTCCTCAAACGTCTGGAAGACGCCCAGCGCGACGGCGACCGCATCCACGCGGTCATCGAGTCCACGGCCATCAACTCCGACGGCCAGACCGCGGGCATAGCCTTTCCCAACAGCGAGGCGCAGCAGGCGCTGCTCGAAACCATCTACGGACACGACACCGCGCGCATTGAAAGCCTTGTCTGCGTCGAGGCCCACGGCACGGGCACCATCGTCGGCGACAAGCAGGAGGCGCTCGCCCTGGGCAATGCCCTGGGCAAACGCAGAAAGAATCCCCTGCTCATCGGCTCGGCCAAAACCAATGTCGGGCACCTGGAATCCGGCGCGGGCATGGCCGGACTGCTCAAGGCCATGCTCATTCTTGAAAACAAGCTCGTGCCTCCCTCTCTGCACTTCAACACCCCGAACCCGAAAATTCCCTTCGGCGAATTGAACCTCAAGGTCGCCACCAGCCTGACCCCCTTTGCGCCAACCCGCCAACCCGCGCGTGTCGGCGTCAATTCCTTCGGCTTCGGCGGAACCAACGCCCACGTCACCCTCATGGAATACCGCCCGCGCCCGGTGCGCGCCCTGCCCAAGGCCGCGCCCGCGCAGCTTCCGCCGCTGCTGCTTTCCGCCGGGAGCGAACCCGCCCTGAAGGAACTGGCCCAGCGCTGGGAAAAGCTGCTGGAGAACCCGCCCGCCGAGGCTTACGCCCTGGCGCGTTCGGCGGCGCTGGGACGGCAGGCGCTGGAAAGCCGCATGGTTTTGCTGGGAAGTTGCCTTGCGGACTGGCGCGCCGCGCTGGCCCTGGTGAACAAGGACGAGAGCGCACCCACCGCGGTGCGCGCCCACGCCCGCGGCTGCGACAAGATCGCCTTCATTTTCAGCGGCAACGGCGCGCAGTGGCCCGGCATGGGCAGGCAGCTTTTGGCCGAGAGCCCAACCTTCCGCGCGGCCGTGGCCAAGGTCGATGCCTGCTTCCGCCCCCTGGCCGGATGGTCGGTGCTGGAGGCCATGGAATGCAATGTGGCCGACTGGAACCTGGCCGCCACGGAATTCGCCCAGCCCATGCTTTTCGCCGTGCAGGCGGGCATCATCGCCGTGCTGCGCGAGCAGGGCGTCACGCCCGATGTCGTCCTCGGCCACAGCGTGGGCGAGGTCAGCGCGGGTTACGCCAGCGGCGCGTTGTCGCTGCGGCAGGCCGTGCGCGTGCTGCACGCCCGCAGCATCGCCCAGGCGCGCACGCGCGGCGCGGGCCGCATGGCCGCGGCCAACATCTCCCTTGAGCAGGCCACCACACTCATCGCGGAAATGGGCCTCTCCCTTGAGATAGCAGGCGTGAACAGCCCGGGGTCCATTACCCTGGCGGGCAAGGCGGAGCAGCTCAAGGCGCTGGGCAAGCGCGTGGTGGACGAACTGCACGCCCCCTTCAAAATGCTCGACCTGGACTACGCCTTCCACAGCAAGAGCATGAACGCCGTGCGCGGCAGCCTGCTTGCCACCCTGGACGGGCTCGCCCCCGCAAAGGGGAGCGTGCGCTTCCTGTCCACCGTCACCGGACGGGAGATTGACGGCCGCAAGCTCACGGCCCACTACTGGTGGCGCAACGTGCGCCAGACGGTGCAGCTCTCCCCGGCGCTGGAATCCCTCATGAAAGAGGGCGTCAGCGTGTTCCTCGAAATCTCGCCGAACCCGATCATGCAGTCGTACGTGCGCCAGACGTTGCAGCACTGCGGCAAGGCCGGCTCCAGCATCGGCACCATGACCAAGGGCGAACCCGGATTCCTGCGCCTGCGCACAGCCGCGGCCCAAACCTGGGCCAACGGCGGCAGGCTTGACATTCCCCGGCTGTTCACGGTGCCCGCCGCCAGGGTCGACCTGCCGCTGACTCCCCGCCCGGGCGAGCCGTACTGGCAGGGGCTTACCAACGAGGCCCTGCCCATGCTCTTCCCCGAGGTGGACCACCCGCTGCTGGGCGCCCGCGTTGGAGCCGAAGCCGTGGAGTGGACCAACTCCCTGGACCTGACGCTCAATCCCTGGCTTTGCGACCACCGCGTGGGCGACGCCGTGGTGTTCCCGGCCGCGGGGTTCCTGTGCATGGCGCTGGCCGCAGGCCGCGCCCAGTGGCCCGGCCAGGCCATGGACCTGAGCGGCTTTGAAATCCACCGCCCGCTGGTGCTGGAGCAAGGCCACGCCCAGACCACGCGGTTTTTGCTGGCGCCGGAGACCGGCCGCTTCCGCATTTTGAGCCGCCCCCGCCTGGAAGATACCGACTGGGTCGAGCATGTTGTGGGCAGGCTGCAGCCCGCAACGGCGCCGCGCATCGCCGCGTGGCCGGCCATGGGCGCGCCCGCCCCCCTGGCCGAGGCCAAAGACCTTTACACCCTGGCGGAGTCGCTGGGGCTGCACTACGGACCGGCCTTCCAGTGCGTGACCCGCGTGAGCCGCACGGGCGAATCCGAGGGCCTGGCGGAGCTGTCCCTGCTGGCGGCCCTGGCCGAAGCGCCCGCCATGCCGCCGCATCCCGTGCTTCTCGACGGCGGCCTGCAGGCGCTGTTCAGCCTGCTCAGCGCCGCAGCGGACGAGACTCCGGCCATGCTGTTCCTGCCCGTGCGGGTGGAGCGCCTGCGCCTGCTCGACTGCGGAAAAACCATCGCCAGTTGCCGCCTGCGCCTGGTGCGCGCCTCGTCGCGCTCGGTCCTGGCGGACCTGCTCTTCCTGGACGCCGAGGGCAATCCCGTGGCCGAGGTGGCGGGCTGCCGCCTGCGCCGCGCCGAAGCAGGCAGACGCCGCGCCAAGCCGCAGGTCTTTGCGGACAAGGTCGTTCCCGCGCCGCGCCGTGCGCCCGGTGAAGACAGCGCCCTGCCCGGGCCCGCGCTCTTGTCGCAGGCCGCCGCGCCCGCCGTGGTCCCGGCCGATGCCGAATTCACCGGACTGCTCAGCCTCATCGCCTCGGCCTATGCCCGCGAGGCCCTGGCCGAGCTGAGCGCCGGGCAAAAGACCTTCTCCGTGGAGTCGCTGCTGGCCGCGGGCCTTTCCGCCGAGAACGGGCCGCTGCTCACCTGGCTCGTCAATTTGCTCGTCCACGACGGGCTGGCCAAGGCCGAAGGCGCGGGCTTCGCCCTTTCTGACGACGAACTGCCCGCTGGCGCCGAGGCCTGGCGCGCGGCCCTTGGCATGCGGCCAGACCGCCTGCCCGAGCTGCTGGCCGCCGGCCGCGCCGGAAGGCGCCTTGCCCGGGCCTTGCGCGGGCTTGAACCCGCCGATTTCGCGGCGGACCTTCGCAAAAGCCTGCCCACGGCCGATCCTGCGGTCATGCGCTGCCTGGACCCGGCCCTCGACGCCTTCTTCTCGGCGCTGGCCCCGGGCGAGCGGCCCAGAATGCTGCTTGCCGGCCTTGAACCGGAATTCCTGCGGCCGGTGCTCGACTCCCTCGCGCCGCGCCAGCCGGTGGTCCGCGTGGCACTGCCTGTCGGCGGCGACGCGGCCATGGGCGGAGTGCTGGCCCCGCAAAGCCAAACGGCCCGCGCCTTCCTCGACCTCGCCATCAAGCCCGAGGGTGAAAACGGCGAACTCTTCGACCTGATCTGCTCCGCGGGCGCCTCCACCCGTTCGGACCTGGCCGGGGCGCTGGCCCAGGCCAAGAGCCAGCTTGCGCCCGGCGGGCTGCTGCTGCTCATAGAACCCGCGCCCGGCCCCCTGCGCGACATGGCCTACGGCCTGGAGCCCGGCTGGTGGCGCGAACTGCCCGAGTCCGGCACGCACATCAGCTGCCTGCACACCGACTCGCAGTGGCGGGCCTTTCTGACCCAGGCGGGCTTCGAGGAAGCCACCGCCCTGGCCGACCCCGGCGACCCGCTTGGCTTCCTGCTGCTGGCCGCGCGCGCCCCCCAGGCCGAAGCCAGGCCCGCCAAGCCCGCCGCCGAGCCGCGCGGGGTGCTCGTGGTCGCCGCCGCGCAGGCCGAACATCTGGCCCAGGCGCTGGGCCGCAAGCTCGTGGATCAGGACCTGATCGTCGCCATACGCGTGCTGCCTGCGGACACCAACGGTGTGCAGGAGATGGCCGACGCCTACGCCACCTGGACCGGCGACGCGCCCTGCCGCGAAGTCGTGCTGCTTGCGGGCGGCGCCCTCGGTGGAGCCAGCGGGCCGGACCTCGACGGCGCATCCGGATTTCTCGGCGCGGTTTGCGCCACGGCCAAAACCCTTTCCGCCCTGCAAACGCCGCCGCGCGTGTGGCTGCCCTCGCAGAACGCCATGCTGGACGACGCCGGGACCGACCCTTCCCAGGCGCTGCTCTGGGGCCTGGGCCGCGTGCTCATGAACGAGCATGCCGAGCTTGGCTGGCGGCTTGTGGACGTGCAGCACGCCCCGGACGAATCCACGGCGGCCGCGTGGCTGGCGCAGGAAATAGCCACCCCCGACAGCGAAACCGAAACTTACCTGCGCCCGGAAGGCCGCTTCGCACCGCGCGTGGCCGCCTGCCGCTACCCGCACGCGCCCGTCGCCCCCAAAGACGAGCCGCAGGCCATCACCCGGCTGGAGTTCAAGGCTCAGGGATCGCTTGAGAACCTGCGCTGGCGCACCGCCATTCTGCCCGAGCCCGGCCCCGGCCAGGTGGCCCTCAAGGTGCGCGCCACGGGCCTCAACTTCCGCGACCTCATGTGGGTCATGGGCCTGCTGCAGGACGAGGCGCTGGAAAACGGCTTCGCTGGTCCGAGCCTTGGCATGGAATGCGCGGGCGATGTCATCGCGGTGGGACCGGGCGTCACGGACTTCGCCCCTGGCGACCGCGTGCTGGCCTTCACCCCAGCGGGCTTCGCCGACCGCGCCGTCACCGACGAGGGCGCCTGCGCCCATTTGCCGAAGCATGTGGGTTACGAGGCCGCGGCCACGCTGCCCACCACCTTCTTCACGGTCCACTATGCCTTCAAGCACCTGGCGAACCTGCAACCCGGCGAACGCGTGCTCATCCACGGCGCCGCCGGCGGCGTGGGCATCGCCGCCATCCAGATCGCCTCGCTCATGGGCGCGGAGATCCTCGTCACCGCCGGTTCCGACCGCAAGCGCGACTTCCTGCGGCTGCTCGGCATCACGAACATCTACGACTCGCGCAGCTTAAGCTTCGTGGACGACGTGCTGGACGCCACCGGCGGCAAAGGCGTCGACGTGGTGCTCAACACGCTGGCAGGCGAGGCGGTCAACAAGGGGCTTGCGCTTCTGAAGCCCTTCGGCCGGTTCCTCGAACTCGGCAAGCGCGACTTCTACAACGACAGTCTGGTGGGCGTGCGGCCCCTGCGCAACAACGTCACCTACTTCGGCATCGACGCGGACCAGATTCTGAAGGAGCGCCCCACACTCGGCGCCGAGCTGTTCCGCGAGCTCATGGGGCATTTCGACAACGGCACGCTGACCCCGCTGCCCTATACCCTCTTCCCGGCCGAGGCCGCCGTGGACGCCTTCCGGACCATGCAGCAGTCGCGGCACATCGGGAAGATCGTCCTTGGCCCGCCGCAGCCGCCCAAGCTCACGTCCAGGCGCTTTGGCCTGCGCGCCGAGGCCACGTACCTCGTCACCGGCGGGGTGAGCGGCTTCGGACTTGAGGCGGCCAAGCGCCTGGCCAAACGCGGCGCGCGCAACCTGGTGCTGGTGAGCCGTCGCGGCGCCACCACCGACGAGGCGCGGGAAGGCATCGAAGCGCTGCGCGCCTCTGGCGTGCGCGTGCTGGAGGGCAAGGCCGATGTCACCGACATGGCCCAGCTTGCCGCCCTGCTTGATGAAATCAAGAAGACCATGCCGCCCCTGCGCGGCCTGATCCACGCCGCCATGGTGCTGGACGACGGACTGGCGCGCGACCTGGCCCCGGAGCGCATGAAGAAGGTTCTTGGACCGAAGATAGCCGGCGCCTGGAACCTGCACGCCGCCACCCGCGAAGCCGACCTCGACTTCTTCGTCATGTTCTCTTCGGCCACCACCATCGTGGGCAATGTCGGCCAGGCCAATTACGTTGCGGCCAACTGCAACATGGAGGCGTTGGCGCGTCTGCGCAAGGCCCAGGGACTGCCCGGCCTGGCCCTGGCCTGGGGCGCCATTGAAGACGCGGGCTACCTGACCCGCCACCAGGAGATCAAGCAGGCGCTCACCGCCCGGCTTGGCCGCACGCTTACCGCCGCCGAGGCCCTGGACGCCATGGAGCGCATGCTCACCGGCGAGTTGCCCATGGCCGCCGTGTTCGACCCCGACTGGGGCTCCCTGCGCCGCGTGCTGCCGGGCATGTTCTCTCCGCGCACTGCGCACCTGCAACAGGGCGGCGGCAAGGCCGACGAGGCCGAAGCCTGGAACCTGCGCCTGCGCCTGCTTGAAATGCCGCCGCACGAGGCCCTGGCCGAGATAACCTCGCAACTGG
>Ga0209467_1003035_pt1 | contig 11356 bp, 8 predicted proteins | sample Higcelwee11metaG_FD_187175 | JGI IMG/M metagenome (GOLD analysis project Ga0209467, IMG submission 187175) | Freshwater pond sediment microbial communities from the University of Edinburgh, under environmental carbon perturbations - High... | ecosystem: Environmental > Aquatic > Freshwater > Pond...
CCATGCGGCCCATGCCGTGGTTCTGGCCACCGGCGGGTACGGCAATGTGTTCAACCTTTCCACCAATGCCATGGCATCCAATGTCACAGCCGCATTTCGCGCTTATAAAAAAGGCGCATTTTTTGCCAATCCCTGCTTTACCCAAATTCACCCCACCTGCATTCCGGTGCACGGAACCTTTCAATCCAAACTGACCCTCATGAGCGAAAGCCTCCGTAACGACGGCCGGGTATGGGTTCCCAAAAAACCCGGTGACAAACGAAAGCCAAGCGATATTCCGGAATCCGAACGGGATTATTATCTGGAGAACAAATATCCCAGTTTCGGCAATCTGGTGCCTCGGGATGTGGCGTCCCGGAACGCCAAAGACCAGTGTGACATGGATAAAGGCGTGGGCGAGACCGGGCTTGCGGTGTATCTTGATTTCGCTGACGCCATCAAGCGACACGGGGAAGGGGCCATTGCCGGAAAATACGGCAACCTGTTCCAGATGTACGAAAAAATCACCGGTGAAAATCCGTATCAAACGCCCATGATGATTTATCCGGCCGTGCATTATGCCATGGGCGGCCTGTGGGTGGATTACAACCTCATGAGCACTGTTCCCGGTCTGTTCGTGCTGGGGGAAGCCAATTTTTCCGATCACGGGGCCAACCGGCTGGGGGCCAGCGCCCTGATGCAGGGCCTGGCGGACGGGTATTTCGTCATCCCTTACACCATCGGCGGGTATCTGGCAGGCACTTCTTTTGGGGAAACGCCTACCATGAATGATGCATTTAAAAATGCAAAAAACGCGGCTGGCGAGCGCATCCAAAAGCTGATGGGAATGAAAGGCCGACGCACAGTGGCGGATTTCCATCGGGCCTTGGGCGGGATTCTCTGGGACCATTGCGGCATGGCCAGAAACGAGGCGGGGCTCTCCAAAGCCAAGGGTATGGTGGCGGATTTGCGAGCCCAATTCTGGGAAGATGTTTATGTCCCGGGCAATACCGCTGATTTCAACCAGAGCCTGGAAAACGCGGGCCGGGTGGCGGATTTTCTGGAATTCGGTGAACTCATGATTGATGACGCGCTGGCGAGAAAGGAATCCTGCGGTTGCCATTTTAATACGGCTTTCCAGACCGAGGACAATGAAGCCCTTCGGGATGATGAAAATTTCTGCCATGTGGCAGCCTGGGAATTCGCCGGCGAAGGCAGGCCTCCCATCTTCCACAAGGAGCCCCTGGTTTTTGAAAATGTGGCGTTGACCCAGAGGAGTTACAAATAATGAGCGCAAAAACCATGAATTTAACATTAAAAGTCTGGCGTCAGGGCAGGGGAGAGGCCATCGGACGGCTCGAAACCTATGATGCGAAAAATATTTCCGGGGATATGTCTTTTCTTGAAATGATCGATGTGGTCAATGAAGGCCTCACCAGGGACCACAAAGAACCCATCGCCTTTGATCATGACTGCCGGGAAGGTATTTGCGGCATGTGCGGGGCACTGGTGAACGGCCGTCCCCACGGGCATGAACGGGAAACCACCCTATGCCAGCTCCACATGCGGCATTTTAAGGATGGGGACACGATCGTTATTGAGCCCTGGCGAGCCAGAGCCTTCCCCATCATCAAGGACCTGGTGGTGGACCGGAGCGCACTGGACCAGATCATTCAGGCCGGGGGATTTGTTTCGGTCAATACCGGCGGTGCTCCGGATGCCAATGCCATCCCCATTCCCAAAGACACGGCGGAGGCGGCCTTTGTGCCTGCGGCCTGCATCGGTTGCGGGGCCTGTGTGGCTGCCTGCCCCAATGCGTCGGCCATGTTGTTTGTGAGTGCTAAAGTGTCTCATCTTGCCCTGCTGCCCCAGGGGCGGCCGGAAGCGGCCCAGCGGGTGGCGGCCATGGTCCGGAAAATGGACGCGCTGGGTTTCGGTAATTGTTCTAATGAAACCGAATGCGAGGCCGAATGTCCCAAGGGCATTTCGATTATTCAGATCGCCCGAATGAACCGGGAATTTTTCAAAGCTGGTTTTTTTTAATGCATTTCCTCTCTTGCAACCAGTTTTTTTCCATGATATTAGTTACCTATCATAAAATTAATGGCAGATAAACTTATCTTCAGAGGTTAACTGAAAAGGAAAAAAAATGAAGAAGACCAATGTCGTGGGAATGGTATCATTGCTTGGCGGTTTATCCATGTGGGGCTGGACGGCTTTGGAAGATTTTATGGGAAGTTCCAGAAAACTTTCCGCCAAAGGAGGAATGAGCGAAATTGATGAATCAGGCCCAACCCGTCTTGCGGATATCATGGATGAAGCCAATTTCGATTTTATTGACAACATCTCTTGGCAGTGGTTGCACGACAGCCTCATTTACCTTGTTTATGATGCGGAGCTATGGCTGATGCTGGTCATTGTGGGGGCGTTTTTGCTGATTGTAGGGGGCTTGTTTATCAAAAAATGATGACTTTGTAAAAAGTTCGCATGCTTCCAAACGGCTTTAATTTCAACTTTTCACCGTAAAGACGCTAAGGTCGCAAAGAATGTTAACAATATAATTTTTATATATAATCTTTGCGATCTCCGCGTCTTTGCGGTGAATTCAAGTGTTTAAAATATAACCCAAATGTCTGCCGTTTCTTGCTCCGTCCGGCCTTTCCAGTTTAAGGGCTATTTTTTTTGAGAATTTAAGGCGGACTGGAGTTTTTGGCCAAGATCGCCCAACATGCCGCCCATTGTCCCTCCTAATGTTCCCATCGATGCCGGGGGCGCTTCTTTTTGCACAAATGCTTTCCAGTCGTCGGTATCGCCTTCCACCCCCAGTGAAATTTTTCGTTCTCTGGGTTTGATTTCCTCAACTGTAACGGCGATGGGGTCATCGATTTTCAGTTTTTCAATATCTGACGGATTGTGAGATGCACTGATTTTAGACTTTGGCAGCATGCCCGTCACGCCGGGTTCAAGCTGAATAAAATAGCCAAAGGATTCCTTTTTTTCCACCCTTCCGAACACCTGCTGACCCACTGTGTATTTTTGCTCAATATTCGTCCACGGATCTCCTTCCACCGCTTTCATGCTCAAGGATATCCGTTTGTTCACCGTATCGATTTCCTTGATCATCACCGGGATCACATCATTGGGAGCCACGACATCTGAGGCTTTGGCGATGCGTTTCTGGTAACTCATCTCGCTGACATGCACCAGGCCCTCTATGCCGGGCGCAATTTCCACGAACGCCCCGAAATCCATGCACCGGGTCACTTTGCCTTCGGTTTTGTCCCCGGGCTTAAACTGCTGGTTCACAGTCAGCCATGGGTCTGTGGCCGCCTGGCGGGCGGACAGGGAAATTTTGCCGGTGTCTTTGTTGATGCCCAGTATTTTGACCTTGATGAGGTCGCCAATGTTGACGATTTCATTGGGGTGTCCTACCCGGGTCCAGCTCAGTTCGGAAATATGGATCAGCCCTTCAACGCCTGGATAAAGCTCTACAAACGCGCCATAGGGCATGATGGTTTTAACGGTGGCGTCCATGATATCGTCCGTCTGCACTTTGCTAAAAAATTCTTTTTTGGCGGCTTCCTGCTGTATTTTTAAAAGTTCGCGCCGAGAAACAATAATATTTTTACCCCGGTCCTCAAATTTGGTCAGCAAAAATTCATAGGTATTTCCCACATATCCGTCCGGGACTTCCACGTACTGGGTATCCATCTGGCTGATGGGACAAAAGGCGATTTTGTTCATGATGCTGACCCGGAACCCGCCCTTGCAGGTTTCAACCACCTTGCCTTCCACCGGAATATGGGTTTTATATGCATCATAGAGAAGATGGTCCATGCCTGCGCCGGATATGGCCTTGGAAAGCCGGATTTCCCCGTCTGAAATAGCAACGACATAGAGATCCAGCCGGTCCCCTTTTTTATAAGGCAGTTCATTGTTCTTGTCCAGGAGCTCGCCTTTTTCCACCACTCCGTCGGTTTTGGTGCCGGTATTGATAAACACATTTTTATCGCCGATGCTGATAATTTCACCAGAAATCCGGTCCCCGACATTGATTTCTTTTTGTTCGGTCATGTAGGACTCAAACATATCGGCGAAATTTTCCTCGGCAGGAAGCTCTTTTTCTTCGATATCATTGTCGTCATCATTGTCGTCATTGTTTATTTCTGATGCATTAAAATCGTCCGGCATGGCTAAAAAACTCCTTGATAAAAATTGGGGATTGAATACCGTTAAACACAGGTTGCTGTTATTAAAAAATAAGCCTTTTATTATCAAGGAGAAATCCAAGTTGCAAGCACAACCTAATTTTATATATGGCCCCGTGCCGTCCCGCCGGCTCGGCCTTTCCCTGGGCGTTGATCTGGTGCCCTATAAAACATGCTCCTATGATTGCGTTTACTGCCAGATTGGCCGCACCCTGGAAACCACCCTGGAAAGGCGGCCCTATGTGACGGCGGATATTATCATTCCGCAGCTCAAGCAGCGGCTGGATGCAGGCGCTCGGCCGGATTACATCACCCTTGGCGGCTCCGGAGAGCCCACCCTAAACAGCGAGATTGGACGCATTATAAAGGACATACAACGCATATCGAATATTCCGGTCGCGCTCTTGACCAATGGGTCCCTTTTTAATGACCCGGAGGTCCGAAAGGATATTTGTGCGGCGAATGTGGTGCTGCCGTCCTTTGACGCATGTGATGCGGAAATTTTTTTAAAGATCAACCGGCCCCACAAAAACATTCGGTTTGAAGACACGGCCCAGGGTCTGATAAAATTTCGGCAGGAATATAAGGGCTTGATCTGGATAGAACTTTTTTTTGTGGATGGCATGAATGCGGATGAGGAGACGGTGAAACGCTATTTGCCCTGGCTGGAAAAATTTAAGCCAGATAAAATCCATTTGAACACCGCAGTAAGACCTGCGGCGGAATCCGGAATTACTCCCCTGTCCCAAGCAAAACTCATGGGTTTTGCCGAAATTTTAGGGGAAAAGGCAGAAGTCATCGCCGCGTTTTCGCGTCCGAAAACCGATCAACATACAACGGATATTCGAAATGGCATTTTACATATGCTTTCCCGAAGGCCCTGCACGTTAGATGACATGGCCGCCGGTCTTGGGCTTCAGCCTAACGAAATTCTTAAACAGTTTGATCCGCTGATAGCGGAAAAACAGGTGACGACAGTAAACGTAAAAGGCCGGATTTTTTACCAGCGGCAAAAAGAATAAGGTAATCGCCCATGACGGAAACCTTTTCCCAAGAATCCTTAAAAAAACTGGTGGCCCATTGGGTGCCTGCCCAGAGTCAGAATCAGCCTTTCCGGGTATACAGAGATACCAGTAATTTTTTTTCCATTGAATATGGCGACATTGTTATTTTAAATGACACGCCGTATCTGATTCGGCACAATACCAAAGAAGGGCGGTTCGGTCTTGATGACGAGGTCAAGTTCTGGGTTAAACGCGCCGTTGATCTTACCACCGGAGAAGCAAAAATCATTAAACTGGTGTTTCACGAAAAATTCATCGCCCGCATCGGAGACATATCTTTTGAATGTTTTCGCAGTCCTCTGAAAGAAGCCCGGATTCTCAATCTGGTTGGCAGCCGCCCCAATTTTATGCACGGCGTTTCCGTCCGGGACGATCACGGCAATGTGGTGCGAATTCTCGATGTCATTTATGGCATCACCCTTGCCGATCAGGTCTGGGACCTTACCTCCCGCATCGATCATGAAACCTATTTCTACCAGTATTTTCCCGAAATTTTTGATAATTATATCGAGTGCGCGGAAGCCATTCGGTTTCTGCATGAAGCGGGTGAAAAACACGGCGATATCCGCAGGGACCATATTCTGGTGGACCGGGATTCCGGCGTTTACCGCTGGATCGACTTTGATTATAATTTTCGTCACAGGGAAAATATATACGGATATGATTTATTCGGGCTGGGCAATGTACTCATGTTTCTGGTGGGGATGGGAGATTTGTTGGTTCCGCACTTAAAAACGGCCAAACCCGATATTTACGCAAGATTAAGCGATAGTGACACCAATATTGTGTTCAATAACCGGGTTGCCAATCTGATTAAAATTTATCCGTATATCCCGGAAGACCTGAACCGGATTTTAATGCATTTTTCAAAGAGCGCCAATGCGTTTTATGATCAGGCATATCAACTGCTTGACGATTTGTACGAGTTCAAGTCCGATTTTTTCAAAAAGGAGATCACAAATGAGTCCTGAAGTGAATCGAAACATTTTGATCGCCGTGGACGCGTCTGAGAATTCACGCCGTGCCGTAGAGTATGTGGGGAATCTGCTGGGGGACGTCAAAGGGTTTAAGGCATCCTTGCTGCATGTGATTCGGGAACCGGAAGAGGACGAATTTCCGGATCCTGGGGAAAAAGATAAATGGTATCAGGAGCACCAGCGGCATATAAACCGGATGCTGACGGAATACCGCGGGATGCTTATCAAAGCCGGGTTTGCGGACGCGGATGTTTCCACCCGGTCAGCCCTCCGGTATTGTCCCTCAATGGCGGAATGCATTCTGGCGGAAATGGATTCTTTGGAATACGCAACCCTGGTGGTGGGCAGAAGGGGGCTTTCCCTGAAAGAGGAATTCCTCTTTGGTTCCATATCCGGCAAAATTGTCCGAATCGCCCGAAACTGCGCGGTGTGGGTGGTGGAATGAGCGTAAAAAAATTCCGATTCCATTTTGCATTCAAGATGGCATCAAGGCGGCAAGAAGGAGGCGACGCAGACGTATTTTGCATACGTTGAGGAGCCGACGACGAAGCCAACGCCGATGACGCTTGGATGCGGAATAGAATGAAAATTTACCGGCAGTATAAACGACGTCTCGACGCTGCGCAACCTCGTGCTGACATTCAAGGCGCTGGAGGTCAAGCGGCTGCACTACGTGATGGATAAGGGTTTTTACAGCCGGAAGAACGTAGACGCCTTGGTCGAGAATCGAGACCGATTCACCCTGTCGGTGCCGTTGAGCAACAAATGGCTGCTGCAAGCCATAGACGACATCTTCGAGACCATCCACAGCCCCGATGGCTACCGCAAGCTCGATGACGAGATCCTATATGTCCATTCACGGTTGTATCCATGGGGAAAGGAGAAGCGCCGCTGTTACCTGCATCTGTATTACAACGCCACCAACCGGGCCAGGGATGTGGACAAGTTTAATGAGGAACTGCTTCAGTACAAGGATGAGATCGAGTCGGGCAAGCCGGTGGCCGACCACCAGAAGGCCTATGACGACTTTTTTATCCAGAAGACAACCCCCAAGCGCGGACTGCAGGTTTCTTTCAACCCGGAGGCGGTGAGCCAACACATCAGCCGCTACACGGGTTTCCAGGCACTGCTTTCCAACGGGATCAAGGATCCGGTGGAAGCCATGCGGGTTTACCGCGACAAGGACGCAGTGGAGAAGTGCTTCGACGACCTGAAGAACTCGCTCGACATGAAGCGATTGCGGATGCACACGTCGGCAACCGTGGATGGAAGGCTTTTCGTGCAGTTTATCGCTTTGATTCTCATCAGCGCGATACGCAAGGAATTGCGTTCATCGAAACTCATCGAGAAATATACGGTACGTGAAATGCTGCAGGAGATGAAGACGTTGACCAAAGTTAAATATTCCAGACTTCTCCAACCCTCCTGTTTATTGGCGTAGCTGACCAATGATCGTGCGGGTTGCCGCAGATGCCTCAAAGTTGGACAGTTTGAGGTTCAAAAAGTATTTTAAAAATTGGACATAACTATTTTTAACTTATTAAAATAATGTAATTTTTTATAAATTTTTGTTTACTTATTAAAATTTATATGGTATCAAGCTTCCTTAACAGCATCGTTAAAAAAATGAGGGAGCGCAAATGGTACAGATTGATTTATTCCCCACTGAAAAAAAAGAAATTACCAGCCGAATATCCATCGGGAACGGATATTCAGTTGAATGTGCTTCGCCCAAAATCATCATTATATACCGCATGGGCGTTCCTCTTAAGAAGACCGAAATCAAGACGCAGATCGACAAGAGACGACTGGCCGTTGAATTGGTTCTTGAATGTGGGGCGATCAAATTAAGATTGGCGGACGCCTTACAAATATCGCGTCAAAGTCTTGATAACTGGATCGACACCTATAAGAGATCCGGTTTTGAGGGGCTGGTAAACAGTTACAAAGGTGGCAAACGAAGTGGCCGGGCCCAACATGCTGAAAATTTACCGACCGGCAATAAGGCCAGGATATTGGAGGAAGGACGCCGGAAAAAACGTGAGCGACTGAAGGAACAACAGCTCCTGCTCGATTTTGAGAATCGGGCAGAACAGGCAGAAAATACCGATAAGATCGAACTGCAAGAGGATTCAGAACCTGCCGATTTTTTTAATGAAACATTTGAATTTCAAGAGAATCGTTATGCGGGGAGCTTTATTTACTGGGGGATATTTCAGCACGTTTTCAGTTTCATGTCCTTTTGCGAATCGTATTTGTCGCGTTCATCCATTGTTGTTTACTTGTTTGCAATGATGCTTGTGAACGAGATCGAATCGATTGAGCAATTAAAAACGGTATTCAAGCGCGAGTTCGGAAAGATATTGGGAATTCGGTGTCTGTTCAGCAAGCCGCTGATTTGGGAGAATATCTATGATCTTTGCGGATTGAAAAAATCCAAAGCCTTTATTGAAGCTTTTTTTAATTATCAGGCGAAAAAATGTCTGGTTGCGTTACATTGGCTTTATATCGATGGCCATTTTATTCCCTATTATTTTAAAGAGCGTGTTCATAAAGGTTTTTACACCCAACGGGACGAGATGATGCCAGGACAGACCCAGATGTATGTGCATGATTGTCACGGACGGGTGGTTTATTTTGAAACGCAGGATGGCAAGGGTGATCTCAAAGAGATGATGCGCCGCATGAGCGAGCGCTGGTCAAATTATTTGGGCGGCGATCATCCACTGGTTATAGCGGACCGAGAGTCCTGGAGTGTGGAGCATTTTATCGCGATGAAGGATTACCGGTTTGTGACATGGGAAAAATTTACAAAGTCCGAAGAATTGGCATTGATACAGGAGAAGGCGTTCGGTCCGGAATTTATTGTTAATGATAAGAAATATCAGGTGGTTGAAGATGAAAAGGATTATAAGGGAGATAATGGCCAGGTTGTCACACTGAGACGGATTGTCATTTGGAACAAAAAGAGCGGCCGGCGTTTGGCGTGTGTGACGCAGGCGGAAGAAAAGAAAGATATGATTGCCATTGCGAGCGCCATGCTGGGACGTTGGGGCGCCAGTGAAAATGGGTTCAAACATATGGCGGACCGGTTCAATATATATTATAATCCAGTGAAAGACGCATCTAAAGAGAGCGAGCGCCAGGATATGCCAAATCCCGAGCATAAAACCCTTCAAAAAGAGATATCCGGGATGAAAAACCGCCTTGCTCGATGTGAGCGTGAGTTAGGAAAGTTACCTGTCATCACGAAGAAAGACGGGAGTCTGCGTCGCAGCCCAAGGCGGGAATCCTTGACGACCGAGCAGAATACGCTGAAAGTGCAGATTCAGGAAGCGTCCGCCAGAATCAAGAATATCCCGGAACGAATTGAGATTGGGAACCAAGATGACAAGTTCCGGCAGATTGAAGTGGAAGGCAAGAATTATTGGGATTTGGCGCAGGGGTTGGCATGGAACAGTAGAAAAAAGCTCATCGATATGTTCAGAGAGTTTTTGCCCAACCCGCGAGACCGGATACCTGTGCTGGATGCCATCACCCAAAGTCATGGATGGATCAGAAGCACCGACATGGCGGTTGAAATTATTTTGGAGCCTTTAGAAACGCCAAGATTTCGGGTCGCTCAGATCCAGTTGTGCAATAAACTTAACAGCATGGAGATTAAGTTGCACAACGGAAAACGCCTCGTCTATGGCGTGATGCCTATGCCGGAGAATGTCCAAAAAAATTGACTTGATAATAGGGTTTTTTGGAGAAGTCTGATATTCAGGAAAATACGGTCATATTCTCACAGAGGCAACCAAGGCGCAGCGAGATATTCTCAAAGCCTTGGACATCCAACTCCCTGGCAATGCCTCGTCATAATTTTTTGGGAAATGAGCTAACCAACCAGCGTTGCTTAAAATTGCGCGGATGCTCACAGGGAGGCATTTTTTGTCAATTTCTTGTAAATCAGGCCTTCACAAGCATGTTTCCGCTTAAACACTTAATTGATAGGAGTTCACAAAAGTCGAAGGCAAGTTTCATTTAACATTTAAGTAATTTAAATGATGTTATAGGTCCGTTTTTCACTGCTGAAGAATTAAACCAACTGGCTATAGATTCCAACTTCGTTCAAAGGAAAGGAAAAATCGATGGTCATTTGTTTTTTGATTTGATTGTCTTTCATAGTGAAGATCTTAAATCCCAAAGTTTAAATGATTTATCCGCTACTTTGAAAGACAGGCATCGCATTGATATCCAAAAACAAAGCCTGAACGAGCGGTTTAACAATAACGTTTTGCTTTTTTTAAAGAAAGCACTGGAGAAATTGCTGCGCAACCAATTAACGCAAAAGTTGGCGCTGCCTTTTGGCCCATGCATGTTTAATCGTATACTGATCAAGGATTCCACCTGCTTTCAGATTGATGAATCATTGGCGGAATACTATCCGGGAAGCGGCGGATGCGGTTCAAAAGCGTCAATCCGGATTCAATTTGAATATGATCTTCTCTCGGGAAGCATAAACGATCTGTCCGTCAATGCGTTTAATGAACAGGATGCCAAAAATTCTCTTGCGACTATAGATCTGACCCGTGAAGGAGATCTCATTATACGGGATTTAGCCTATATGGGCATTAACGTGTTAAAAGCAGCGGAACTGAAAAAGGTAATTTATTTGTGCAGGGCAAATTCTACCACCATGATTTTTGAAAAGAGTGATGACCGTTTTGAAAAAATTGATTTTATGAAACTGTCAGGATTTATGAGAAACCACGAGATCAGTTGTATTGAAAAAGAAGTATATCTCGGAACCGAAGAGAAATTAAAAACCCGTATGATCATATATCTGATGCCCGAAGAAGAATATGCCAAAAGGATCAGAAAGGCGGAACAAAATAACAAGAAAAAAGGCAGAGGCCAGGTAGGTAAGGAATACAAAGCCAGAGCCGCATTAAATCTCTTTATCACCAATGGATCGGAAGAATTGGTCCCTGCCTCAAAAATTTGGAATTATTACCGGTTAAGATGGCAGATTGAGCTGATTTTTAAGATCTGGAAGTCTATTTGTAAAATCGAGAAGGTCAAAAAGGTCAAACAGCACCGGCTGGAATGCTATATCTATTCGAAATTATTTTTGATTATCTTG
>Ga0209467_1003043_pt1 | contig 11338 bp, 11 predicted proteins | sample Higcelwee11metaG_FD_187175 | JGI IMG/M metagenome (GOLD analysis project Ga0209467, IMG submission 187175) | Freshwater pond sediment microbial communities from the University of Edinburgh, under environmental carbon perturbations - High... | ecosystem: Environmental > Aquatic > Freshwater >...
TGAAAATGGAATAGGCAAGATTCTACATATCACCACAACAGGTTTACCTGTATCATCTAACCCATTTTTAAATGACACGAATGCACATAAAGAGATATTCTCACTAGGACATCGCAATGTACAAGGGCTTGCGGTGCATCCAATAACTGGTGATTTGTGGGCCAATGAAATGGGGCCTCAAGGTGGAGATGAGTTAAATCTTATTGAAGCAGGTAAGAATTATGGCTGGCCTACTATAAGTTATGGAGAAGAATATAGTGGTGCACCTATTGGAGATGGAATCACACAAAAAGAGGGTCTTGAACAACCTATCTATTATTGGGATCCTGTTATAGCACCAGCTGGTATGGTTTTCTATGATTCAGATGTTATAAGTGAATGGAAGAATAATCTGTTTATGGGTGGATTAAGAAGCCAACATATAATTCGATTATTGATTAAAGATAATAAAGTGATAGGTGAAGAAAGACTCTTAGAAAATGAAGGTCAACGTTTTAGAGATATAAGTGTAGGTCTAGATGGTGCTTTATATGCCATTACCGATTCAGGAAGACTCTATCGTATAGGAAAGTAGTTTATAAATCTAACTTATAGATTCTTGATGTCTCTCCCCATGGATGATAACCCATCCCAATATAATTGAATCCGTATTTTTCATAATATCCTATATGATCTGTACAACAATATACATTTGTATATCCAGCTTTCTTTGCATCTAAACAAGCCTTATTTATTAGTTTAAATCCTAATGCAGAACCTCTATATTCCTTTTCTATATAGATTGAACATATCCAAGGAAATAAATCCATACGACTTATAAAATCATTGGTGATTAATCCAGCACAACCAATGATTTTTTCTTTATCCATCGCAACATACCATTGTGGTAATGCATTATTAGATAGAATACTATGCTTAATACAATCTTCATATACCATTAGACTATTTTCTGTCGCCCAAATCTTTTGAATATAGTTTAATGCATTATTTAGAATCGTTGGTGTTTCTCTAACAGACACAATTTCCATCATTCATCTCCTTTCTGATTTAAACTTATTACTGACTTTATTTTATCAAAATTAGTTTGATAATATATGCTATCATAAAACAAAATACCAACAATCAAGGAGATTAATTATGAATGGTCAAGAGTATGTCGATTTAATTATCAATCAAGTAATCAGAAGAAATTCAAATGAGACTGAATTTATCCATGCAGTTCAAGAAGTTTTGCATTCTCTAATCCCCTACTTCAATAAAAACACTCACTTAATTGAACATGGAATACTTGAGAGAATTGTAGAACCTGAGAGAATGATTAGTTTTCGTGTTGCATGGGTTGATGATGCTAGTAAAGTACAGGTTAATCGAGGATTTAGAGTACAATTCAATTCAGCCTTAGGTCCATATAAAGGTGGTTTAAGATTTCATCCAAGCGTTAATCAAAGCATTATTAAATTTCTAGGATTTGAACAGGTCTTTAAAAACGCACTAACTACTTTACCGCTTGGGGGTGGTAAGGGTGGCTCTGATTTTGATCCTAAAGGGAAAACAAATGGAGAAGTCATGCGCTTTTGTCAGTCCTTTATGGCTGAATTAAATCGTCATATAGGAGCAGATATTGATGTTCCAGCTGGTGATATTGGTGTAGGAAATCGTGAAATAGGTTACTTATATGGTTATTATAAAAGAATTAGAGATGTTCATACACAAGGTGTTTTAACAGGCAAAGGCCTTAATTATGGTGGTTCATTTGTACGTACGCAAGCAACCGGGTATGGGTTAATTTATTTCGTTGAAAATATGTTAAAGGATATTGATTCTAGCTTTGATTCAAAGAGAGTAATTGTTTCTGGATCAGGTAATGTTTCTATCTATGCGATAGAAAAAGCTCAACAACTTGGCGCAAATGTAATCGCATGTTCAGATTCTAATGGCTATATCGTGGATGAAGATGGCATAAAACTAGAGATTGTAAAAGAAATCAAAGAAGTAAGACGCGGAAGAATATCTGAGTATGTAAATGAAGTTCCTAGCGCAAAGTATTATGAGAACTCTTCTGATATTTGGAGTGTAAAGTGTGAAATTGCCCTACCTTGTGCAACACAGTCTGAACTTGATTTGATAGGTGCAGAATTACTAGTTAAAAATGGATGTAAGATTGTTGCAGAAGGAGCGAATATGCCAACTACTGCAGATGCAGTTCTTTATCTTCAAAAGAATAATGTTGGTTTTGGACCTGGGAAAGCCGCAAACGCAGGTGGTGTTGCGACTTCTGGTTTAGAAATGAGTCAAAATAGTTTAAGACTCAATTGGACATTTGAAGAAGTTGATGAGAAATTAAAAAATATCATGAATCGAATCTATTTTGCCGCAAAATCGACTGCGATTGAATATAATGATCCGAACAATTTAGTTTTAGGCGCAAATATTGCAGGATTTGAAAAAGTCGCATCTGCTATGATTGCTCAAGGAATTATCTAAGAATCAAATTAAGAAAAGTATTAGTTCAATGACTGATACTTTTTTATGTTGATTTATCCATAAATAATAGGTGTATAATTTTAGTGAAGGAGGCTACACTATGTCAAAAGATTGGGTCAATAAAGTATTTATAATGATTGGTATAAGTGTCGGTTCTTTTATAGGATTTAATGTTTCATTTATGTTAGCCGCATGGATTACTCTAGCCCTAGCACAATTTATTGGACCATTAGGCTTTTCAATTGGTAGACTAATTTATTTAGTTCTTATTTATATTGTTTTCTATGTTGTAAAAACGCTTAAAATTCCAACATGGATTAAAGCCATTGTTTTCTCAATGCCTATGATAAGTTCATTAATACTAATTGGAGTTTATGGATATGGATTATCCACACCTATCATTATCGGACTATGTACCGCATTTGTAAGTTTCTGGGCATTTTATTTATGGAAAAGTAAATGGGATTGGACTTATTTATACGCTTTAACATTTGTAAGTACTTGTGCAGCGTATGTCTTTATTGCTGGTATCGATATTTAAAACTAATCTAAAAATAATAAATTATAGAATTAAAAACCTTTCGATGTAAAATTATTCAAAGAAATGTATTTTGTTTCATTTATTTCTTGTAAATAAACTTAAGAATGTTACAATCTACATATATTTTTGTGATTGAAAATAACTCAAGTCATGAAGTGAAAGGAAATTACGTATGAAAAGAGTCTATAATTTCTCAGCTGGTCCCGCTACTCTTCCAGAAACCGTTTTACTAAGAATTCAAAAAGAATGTTTAGATGTAAATGGTTCTGGGATGTCAGTCATGGAGATGAGTCATCGATCACAATTTTTCGAAGACATTTTAAATAAAACAAAACAAGCTTTAATTGATTGTCTATCTATACCGAATAACTATGAGGTATTATTTCTACAAGGTGGTGCAAGTTTACAATTTACAATGATTCCTATGAATTTATTAAAGAAATCTAAAGAAGTCGATATTATAAATACAGGTGTATGGAGTCAAAAAGCAATTGAGGAGGCATCCCTTTTTGGTAAAGTAAATGTTATCGCAAGCAGTCAATCAGATCATTTCAATTATTTACCAAAAGTTAGTCACGAATTGTTAAGTAAGGATGCAGATTATCTTCATTATGTTTCAAACAATACTGTTTATGGAACACAATTTAAGGAAATCCCAATTAATCACTCTATTTTAGTCTGTGACATGAGCTCTGATATTTGTTCAAAACCAATCGATGTCTCACAGTTCGGATTAATCTTTGCTGGTGCACAGAAAAATCTTGGAATTGCTGGTTTAACGATTGTTATTATTCGTAAAGATTTACTTGATACTAAAGCATTAAATCTTCCTAAAATGTTAGATTATTCTGTTTTCGCTAAGAATAACTCTTTATACAATACCCCTTCTAGCTTTAGCATCTACGTTAGTGGTTTAGTCCTTGAATGGATAAAAGACTTAGGTGGATTGGATGCGATGTATAAGTTAAATCAAGAGAAGGCAAATACTTTGTATCAAGCCATTGATCAATCGAAAGTATTTGTGAATACTATTAGCCCAAGTGATCGTTCAATGATGAATGTTATGTTTACGACAAATGATGACAAACTTGATGATCGATTCATACAATTAGCAGAGGATAAAGGTTGTGTTGGAATAAGAGGACATCGAATAACGAAAGGATGTCGTGCAAGCATCTATAATGCGATGAGTTTAGAAGGTGTTAGAGCTTTGATCACTTGTATGAATGAGTTTGAACGTACAATTTTAGAGGAGAAAGCTAATGTATAAAATAGAGTTACTTAATGATATTGCGCAAGTTGGTTTAGATGAATTCAAAGGTAAAGCGAATTTTGTTAAAAAAGATGCGGATGCGATTATGTTACGTTCTGCTTCTCTTCATAATACTGAGTTCTCTGAATCCACATTAGCGATTGCTCGTGCAGGAATAGGTGTGAATAATATCCCTATTGATAAATGTTCAGAAAAAGGAATTGTGGTATTTAATACACCTGGTGCTAACGCTAATGCGGTTACAGAATTAGCCATTGCAGGCTTATTACTCGCATCCAGAGATATTATTGGTGGTGTTAATTGGGTTAAGAGTCTAACTGAAACAAATGATGAATTTACCTCGATAATTGAATCTAAGAAATCAAACTTTACAGGTCCTGAACTAAAAGGTAAAACACTCGGAGTAGTAGGACTTGGGTCTGTTGGTGTATTGTTATCTAATGCCGCAATTAGTCTTGGGATGCGCGTATTAGGATATGACCCTTATATTTCAATCAACTCCGCATGGGGATTATCACGTAGTGTTCAACGTGCTAATTCTTTTGATGAGCTTTTTAGTGAGTCTGATTATATTAGCTTGCATGTACCTTTATTAGATGAGACTAAACATTTAATTAACAGTAAAACAATAGCGAAGATGAAAAAAGGTGTAAAAATATGTAACTTTGCACGAGCTGAACTCGTTGATAATGTTGCGATGAATAATGCATTAAATTCTCATAAAGTTTCAAAGTATGTGACTGACTTCCCTGTTGAGTCTACTAAAACAATGATTAATACGATACAGATTCCACACTTAGGGGCATCGACGCCTGAATCTGAAGAGAATTGTGCAATTATGGCTGCTCAAGAATTACTTGATTATTTAGAGAATGGAAGTATAACACATTCGATAAATTTCCCGAATTGTAATGTTGGAATTTGTCGTTCTACTTCAAGAATTACATTACTGCATAGAAATGTGGTTAATATGGTTAGTCAAATCACAAGTGTCATAGGTAAACATCAAATTAATATAGAAATGATGCAAAATGTCTCTAAGAATCAATGGGCATATACAGTACTAGATGTAGATAATCATGTAGAGGATGAAGTTGTAACACAATTAAAGAATATAACCGACATCGTAAAAGTACGCGTTATAAAAGGTCAATTATGATTAACTTTTTACCCTTTAAATCATTAATCCCCTCTCAAGATAAGGCAAAAGAGGTTGCGGCACTTCCTTATGATGTATTTAATCAAATAGAAGCGAAATTAGAAGTAAATGATAAACCCTATAGTTTTTTAAGAATTGATCGTGCTGAAACTAACTTCGATGATAATACGCATATTTATTCTGAACAGGTTTATAAGAAAGCTTCATCACTCTTAAATGAATGGATAGAGAAAGAGATATTAATCCAAGATGATGAAGAATCATTCTATTTGTATGAGCTTAAATCAGCCAATCACCAACAGACAGGTATCGTTGGTTTAACTGCTGTAAATGATATGTTAAATGGTTCTATAAAAGATCATGAATTAACGCGTAAAGATAAACAAATCGATCGCATTAATCATATTGATTATTGTCATGCACATACAGGACCTATACTAATGTTTTACAAGGATGAACTGAATTTTGGGTTAATTATCGAATCTATAAAAGAGAAATATCTTCCAATCATCGATGTAGTGAGTGATGATGCAATTCGACATAGAGTTTTTAGAATAGCTAATCTATCTGAACAAAATATAATTAAGCATCATTTTAATACCCTCAATGCTTTATATATTGCGGACGGACATCATAGAGCTGCTGCAGCTAAAGCTATTGCATTAAAGAGAAATAATCAGGTTGTGACGGATTTAAGTAAATCATCGAATCTTTTTCTATCCGTTGTTTTCCCAGAAACACAACTTACAATATTAGATTATAATCGGGTTATTAAAGATCTAAACCACTATGAACCGGAAGATTTCTTATCAGAAGTTGAAAAAAGTTTTGAAATCATTAGTACATCATCCCAATCAATTTCACCTATTCACAAAGGATCTTTCTCTATGCTTTTACTAGATACTTGGTATTTACTTAAATATAAAAATAGAGATCTATTATTAGGCTCTCCAATTGATTTACTTGATGTCTCAATTCTACAAAACACTATCTTAAATCCTATTCTTGGTATCATAGATCCTATCACCGATTCTAGAATTGATTTTGTAGGTGGAGTCAAAGGTTTAGATGCACTACAGACTCGTGTTCAAAATGATTGTAAAGTTGCTTTTGCCTTAGTTCCTACATCAATTGATGAATTAATTCAAATATCTGATTTAGGGCATTTAATGCCTCCTAAGTCTACTTGGTTTGAACCAAAACTACGTTCTGGATTATTCATTCATCTAATTGAAGATTAAATACTTCTCTATTTAAATAGTTAAAATATCTAAAAATATGGCATACTATATTTGAGGTTTTTAATGATAAAAAAACTATTTATATTTACATTCATTATTTTCTTAGTAGGCCTACAATGGTTTGATTTAAACTCGAAATTATTGGCTGATAAAGAACTAATAAACAATAATAATTCTTCAGAAATAATAAAACCTGACATAGAAAATCCTATCGAAGAAGAACCAATTATTATTGTCATAGATCCTGGACATGGGCCTAAAGTAAATAGTGATTTGGAACCTATATCACCAGATTCAACAATCATGAAACGTAAATATGGGACAGGTGCTGTAGGAAATGTAACAGGCACAATGGAACGAGAAATAAATCTAAATGTTTCATTGATGTTACGAGATCTTTTAGAGAAAGATGGATTTGTTGTAATAATGACTCGTACTAATCATGATGTTATATCCAGCAATATTGACCGAGTAAATCTAGCCAATGATAATAATGCGGATTTGATGATACGAGTACATTCAGACTCACACAATGATACAAGCATCCATGGTGCTTCTATGTTAGTGCCTGGTGAAGTTGGTTATGCGACTCCTATTGTTGAAATAAGTCGACACTATGGTGAGATAGTTCTTAATACTTTAGTTGATGAAATTGGAATGGCAAATCGAGGTGTTGTCACTCGAACTGATCAAACTGGTTTTAATTGGTCAAAAGTACCAATCATAACGGTAGAAATGGGCTTTTTATCTAACCCTGAAGAAGACAAACTATTATCAACACCAGAATATCAAGAGAAGTTAGCTTATGCATTGTATAAAGGTATTACAAATTGTTTTAATCAAAAATGATTTAATAAGAATTATAAATATTAATGTAATCCTAATAATTGAAACTAAATAATATAATACTTAGAATGTTAATCTAAAAAGACTCTAATTCTATTATCCAATTCATTATAAACTAATGAATTTTTTTATAGGATCAGAGTCTAAGGAAAGGTTTATATAACGGTTATTTAAGAATACTATCAAGGAAATTAAATACTAAATCTAAATTTTCAGATGTTGAGAATTCACTAGTACCGTGACCAGCACCTTCAAGTATAACAAGTTGTACTTTACTTTCACCGATTGAAGCTATCAATTGATCTGCGAAATTTATTGATTGTTGAACAGGTACATTTGCATCAAGTGTCCCATGTTGAATTAAGAAGCTTGGAGCAGTTTCAACATTCATTAAACTAATGTATGTGCTAGGATTAGCACTCTGCGTTAATTCAGGATTATTCGTAATTAATTCACCAATATAAGAGCTTTCAGGTGATGACTCACTACTTGTTTTCCCAAACACAGGGGTTATACCTGATTCTTCAAATTGTTCATCCATTTTTAGAAAATCTAATGGTCCAAACCAATCCACAACAGCTTGTACTTCTGTACTGTATTCAAGATTCTCTGTATTATCTCCATTTAGAGTATCAACTGCAGAAGTTGTTCCAACCATTGAAGCTAGATTTCCCCCAGCACTACCACCCCAAACAGCCATTTTATCTGGATTCAAATTATATAATTCAGCATTTGCTTTTATAAATCTAATTGCAGCTTTACAATCATTAACAGCCGCTGGAAATATTGCTTCGCCAGATAATCTATAATTTATACTCACAACTGCATATCCACGATTGACACCTTCAAGCATTGAAGCAACATCTCCACCTGTTGCACTTCCCATCTTAAATGCTCCACCATGAATCGCAACGATGACTGGGAATGGGCCTTCCCCTTCATTAGGTAAATAAATATTTAGTGTTTGTGCACTAGATAATGTACCATATGCTACATCTGTAAATTCTGTTTGAATTGAAGTAGTATCAGCGGAATCATCATCTAATCCACCACCTAATGTTTCTGTGTTAGTGGAACAAGCAAATAAAGGTAACAATAATATAATACTAAATAAAATTAAACTTATTCTTTTCATATTTTCACTCTTTCATTAAACCTATAGTTCAATACTATTTTAAAGTTAAAATAAGGCGTAAATATGGCGTAAACAAGTAAATATAATGAATATTATTAGATACTTAAATCAATTAGCTCGATGCACAGTAAAACTAAAAGATGTTTTCACGTCTTTAATACTTGAAACACTAATAGTTTCATTAAGACCTTCAACTATCTCTTTTGCGATAGATAGCCCTAACCCATTTCCTTCTTTATTCTTTTCATTTTCTATTTTATTAAATCGTTCGAATATATTTTTGATTGAATCTTCATCAATTCCACTTCCATTATCAATAACATGCAATTTTACATAGTTTTTGAATATCTCAGCATCTATTTGAATAGAACCATTTTTGTTTAGAAATTTCCTCGAATTATCGAGTAATATATTTAGTAATTGCAAGATTCTATCTTCATTTGTATATAAGTCAGGTAAATTCATAGCTGCATCTGTAATTTGAAACGATATATCTAATTCATCAAATAAAATAGTATATTTTTTATGAATTTTACTCATAAAATTTATTCCATTAACTCTACTTTTTTCAAATATCAAATTCCCACTTTGAAGTTTAGATAATTCAAGCATATCAGAAATTAGTTTTTGTAAGCCTCTACTCTCATTTAATATTATTTCATAATATTTTGATTTCTTATTAGGATCACTAATAAGATTGTCCGCAAGCGTCTCAGTTAATGCAATAATTGCTGCTACTGGTGATTTTAGTTCGTGGCTTACATTAGCAACATAATTTCTTCTCATTTGTTCTAGTTTTTTTGATTCATCCAAATACAACTTTGAAATAAATGCGAATACTGAAGTACCAAATAAAAGTAGTATTGTAAAAATTATAGTAAAGCCATCTAAAACAGCTTTAAAATCACTTGCAGGTTTTAAAAGGAATACGATTCCTTTAATATCCTCTTTCCACATGATTGGGACTCCAATTATTATCGATTCAGCAGATTGTCCATCAATCTTATCTAAAATAGAGAGTTGCTTATCAGTAACGACTTTTTGGGTATATGATTTTAATTTTGAATTCAATTTTTCTTCATATATTGGAAAGCTTTCTAAAGTTGATTCATTGAAAATCTTAATCTCTACTCCACTAAGGTCATATGCTTTTAGAATAAAATCAGTGTTTTTGCTTACTGTAGTTGAACCGAAATAAAGTTCTTGTGAAATGTTAACTAGTTTCGGTAATAACTCATCCATTTTATACTTTATGAAAGATGTTTTTATTATATATGTTCCTAAAACTTGAGACAAAATATAAATTAATATGATAGCAAAGAAAACTGTACTTTTCTTAGAGAATATTTTCTTCATCTTTAACCTCTAATTTATATCCAATCCCATAGATAGATTTTAATTCAACATTCTTTATGTTAGATGGTAATTTTTGACGTATCCGTTTTATTAAAGTATCAACAGCTCTTGTATCTCCAAAGTAATCAGTTCCCCATACTCTATTTAAAATAATTTCTCTTGAAATAACTTTATTCTTGTTTTGAGCTAAATAAATAAGAATTTCAACTTCTTTTGGAGTCATATCAATTTCAAGATTATTTACTTTAATTGTGTATCCATCAACATCAATATATATTTCTCCTACTCTAATTATTTCATTTGAATTCTTGATTATACTATTTGGATTAGTTCTTTTTAATATCGCTCGAATACGAGCAACAACTTCTCGTGGTGAAAAAGGTTTTGTTATATAATCATCTGCACCTAACTCCAATCCTTGGATGCGATCATACTCGTCTACTCTTGAACTTAATATTATAATTGGAACATTACTTTTTGCTCTTATTTCCTTACATACTTCAGTTCCAAATTTTCTTGGCATCATAATATCCAAAATAACAATATCAAAAATATCTTCTTTAAATTTTATTAAAGCATCTTCACCATCAAACGAAGAAACACATATAATATTCTCTTCATTAAAATAAGCCTTTAGGCTTTCATGTATAGCTAAACTATCATCACATATAAGTACTTTTAATTGATGGCTCATTCTATAACTCCTATTAAATTTATACATTAGTTGATGTACTTACTATCAAAATGATCAACATACAATAATTTTAGCACTTTAACATTGAAATAAGAATTAATTTATAATTAGATATTTTGGAATCTCAGAGTTTATGTTTAAGGCATCTCATACTATTAAATAATTTTTACTTATAACATAATGCCTCTATTATGTTCTTTTATGCAACATATTAACAAATATATTAAATTTCTCTTTAAATTTAAAATTAATAATGTAAAATATAAATGAAAACTGACGAGCATCAGTAAGTTAAGGAGCATTTAGAGATTTGAGCACAAGAAACGAACTTATTATTGCGATGCAAAGTCTCTTTGCTGAAAAAGGTCAGAGTGCTTCTATGTCTGAATTAGCAAGTAAAGTAGGTATTAAAACACAATCTGTATACAGTCATTTCGAGAATAAGGATGATATTCTATGGATTACAATTAAACTTGAAATAAATACTTTCTTCGAGAAGCTCGATATGGCAATAGACAGTGCTACACAATTAAATAGTGAAAAAGGATTAAAGTATATCTTGGATTTTATTATAGATTATTTCAATAGTTATTCTAGTCTAAAATTTTG
>Ga0209467_1003044_pt1 | contig 11335 bp, 10 predicted proteins | sample Higcelwee11metaG_FD_187175 | JGI IMG/M metagenome (GOLD analysis project Ga0209467, IMG submission 187175) | Freshwater pond sediment microbial communities from the University of Edinburgh, under environmental carbon perturbations - High... | ecosystem: Environmental > Aquatic > Freshwater >...
TAATTCGGCAGGCCAGGCCTTCGACACCAACACCGGCTGGTTTTGCTTTAAGTAACGCATCTATTCAGCAACAACCCAGACCGAAAAGGAAGAGCCCCCAATGAATTCGAGACTATCTATCACCGCCAGTATTTTGCAGCAGCAATGCTCTGTGCCGCTGCAACCGTAACAACTGACAAGGAGAAGAGCCATGAAAAAAACGATGTTGTCAGGTTTCACGCTGTTTGTTGCACTGTCCGGTCTCATTTGGGCTCATCAGGCTTCTGCATTTGAGATGACCACCGAGGTCAATAATCTTTCCGGTACCACGGCGACTGTTGAGATATATGCCAAAAGTTCTACCGGAACGGCAACACGTTACAGTACGCTTTCAATCACGAATGCCACGACGCAAACGACAACGTTTCTCAGCCTGACCGGACTATGTCCATCCTATGTAACGGGCAGGGTCGGGAATGCCACGATTAAGCAGATGACCTGTTCAGGCGCTGAAAGCAGTTCCACCACAGAACGATGTTGCGCCAACCTGAAATTTAACGTCATCAAGAAGCAGAACGGCAGCTATCATTTTGAAAAGACTCAGTAGTTTCGTTTGAAACAGGGGATCGTGGGACATCATATGCATCTCAGATGAATTAAGTATGGTGTTCCCAAAATTCCCCTACGCATTTGACAAAACCAGATAATTCAACGGCTAAAAAGGCGAAACCCCAACCAGGCAGTTCGACACCGGTCGGGCGGAAAGGCTGCCCGAACGGGTCGACTGCACGGCCCGTTAGCAAAGGAAATTATACCCGTCATAGACAACATTTAAATCAGGAGGTGTTATGAAAGGATCGTTCAAATTTATTCTGGGCGCGATTTTGGGTGCCGTATTTGTTCTTGTGTCAGTTTTCACCCTTGTCCCCACTCATGATAAATACGCATCAAGCAGCTTTAACAACAAACGTATAGATATTGTTCCAACTTGTTCAGCCGCGACAAAGTATGTTTGCCTGGACAGCAACACGGCCGCCGTCACTTACAGAAACACTTGCAAAAGCTGGTGTGACGCCAACACGCCAAAGGAGCCATACGCATCTATATGGAGCTGCAGAGAAGGATGCGAAAGATTTTATCGTCTCTATTGGGAGAACCCCAAGTTTGTCACTCTTCCCTAAAAAAGTCGTGTCAGCACTGGTGTCTGTCAGCACTGGTGTCAGAGAGTCAGCATTGGTGTCAGGGCTACACATTTGACAAAACGCCTTTAGCTGGAAGAAAGACCTTACCTGTCAGCCTATTGCGGAGTAACGGATACGCGAGTTTCAGCTAATTTCCTCAAGGCCCGGCCAGCCCAGGTCACGTATATGGCACAAGGGTGGGCAGTTGACTGGAATACAGGCTGGGCCTGCAGAAGATAGTCTGAGTATAAACAGGGAGGCAGTCCATGCAAAAGCAACCGGTTTCATCCAGATCAAGCAGCCGCTGGGCATTGTTGTTAACACTGCTGATGTTGCTGGTGGCACTCTCTGCCTGTAGCAGCTCGACACCATCGCCTCAGGGGATTGAGGCATCACTGACTGCCGAAGGTTTTCAGGCGCAGCCCGGAAAACTGGCAAAATTTGATCTGGTACCCTGGTGCTGCTGCCCGAGTCCATTGGTTGAAAGCTGCTACGGCAACAACGCCAACGCCCCCTATCTGGCGGTCTACCTGCCCAACAGCCCTGGCCAGAGCCCGGATGTGGTTAATTCGCTTTATAACAAGGTGGTCCCCGGCATGGCCCCCTCCTTCCGGCTCCGTGCCGATGAGGCGGTGCTGCTGGTGGGGACAACCCCGCCGCAGATGACCTATTACAGCTATACACCCTATGTCATGCTGCGCACCCTCAAGGATACCGGTCAGCGTACACGGCTGTTCAGCAGCATCACCGATTCGTTTAACAATGCCCGGATCAAGACCGCCGGTACCCCCAACGGTGTTTCCGGCAACCCTTTTGCACAACGCTTTGCCATCATCTATGCCGCCGACAGCGCCATTGCCGAGCGTGTACGCAAGGCACTGCTGCAGACCGGATACCCGGATGCTGTTATCAATATCAATGCGCTACCTTCACAGATCCTGACCATGGGGCTTGATCTTGATGCCGACGAGCTGACCATTGTCAACCGGGTGGCCCTGCCGGACGATGCTGCAGCAATGGACGCCTACCTTGCCTCACCTGACGCTTCAGTGTACCGGATCACACCACAGAACACGGTACAGCCTGCCCTCTTCCCGGTTTCAGACCTGATCTCAAGAAACACCGGCAGCACAGAATCCGCCAGGGTAACGACCATCAATCTGAATACGACGGTGCAGCAGTTACGTGATGCGATCATCCAGAAACAGGGCGCAAGCTATGACTTCACCGAGCTGTCAACCGGGCTCTGGCTCTATGATGGACGGGACTGTCTTACCCGGCAGATTGACTGCCTGGGGGATTCACGGGACACCACCTATCTCCGCTCACCGGCAGCAACAACCTCTGAAATTTCCACCGGCCCCGACTATTTCACCCTTGGTGCAGACGAGTTCATCATAATCTATGGCGTAAATCACCCGGCTGCAGGCAGCAGCACCTATTCATCATTCAGCGTCTATAACGTTGATCAGATGCTGGGTGTTATCGGGCAGACCAGCCAGGACTACAGCACCGCCAACCTCTCTCCCTCCTATCTGGATCTGAAGGAGAACAACCGTTACGTTTACGCCTGGAAGCTTGCCCGCAACTGCAATAAAGAGCCGTACTGCACCGAGATTCCGACAACGGACTGCGCAACCCGTAAACAGACTGATCCGCCCGGTGTGCCAGTTGCGACAAACATCATGATTGCGTTCCGCAACTATCTGAATCCATTGACCGGCGTCGGACCGGCGCTTGACGAGATTATCCCGGACCGGATTATCCGCTTCAAGCCGAAGTAAGGCCCCAAATGAGACTCACTGGGAACCGTCACCACGTAACGTGCATAAAAACGAGGTTGCCACAAAGACCGAAATAAGAGGACAACTCCCTTTTTCGGGAACAGAAGAATCAACAGGAGCACCATCCGACCATGAAGCCGTTACGAATCTTGCTTGCCGATGACCACCACCTGTTTCGCAGCGGCGTACGGATGGTGTGCGAGTCGATTGGTGGCTTTACGGTGGTGGGAGAGGCAAGCAACGGCGTTGAAGCGGTCTCCATGACCTGTGACCTGCAACCTGATGTGGTGCTGATGGATATCCAGATGCCGGAACTGGACGGGGTCTGCGCTACTGAGGCCATTACTGAAGCAGCAGTGCCGACATTCGTCATCATCCTGACCATGTACCGGCAGGACAGCCATGTATTTGAAGCGGTTAAAGCCGGAGCACGGGGCTATCTGCTGAAGGACTGTACAGGCGAACAACTGATTGAAGCCGTTCAGATCGTTGCCAACGGTGGCATTGTCATGCCGCAGGAGATGACCGCCATGCTGTTGGATGAGTTTCGCGGGATCTCCAGCAACGATGCCGATCAGATGCAGGTTGATGGCTTGACCAGGGCTGAAATGAATGTCCTGATGAGGCTGGTGGAGGGAGAGGAAAACCAGCAGATTGCCGATTCCCTCGGCATTGCCATCAAAACTGTGGCCAACCGCCTGAACGTCATTTATGGTAAACTGCGGGTAAAAAATCGTACACAGGCTGCGTTAACGGCATTACGGAAAGGCCTGGTCACAAGATGACCGGACAGCCACCAGGTGCTGGAGGCCGTCTTTCTCCCCGTTCCCTGCTGGCAATCGGCACAGCATCCCTGCTGGTTATTCTGGCGATATGGCATGCCGTACCTGTCAACGTCTCAAACAGTACCAGACTTGATTCATGGATGTACCGCTTAACCCCGAACGGTGCCTGGCTACCCTGGCCGATGGGGAAGACGCTCAAACCAGCAGCACCTGCCGAACTCTGGATGAAGACAGAGCTGCCTGAGCAAAAGGCCTTGCGCAAGGCCCTCTTTATCCCGCCGTACACCGCCTTCCAATCCTTTGAAATACGACTTGACGAGCAACTGCTGTACCGCAGCGGAGAGCTGCCTGCGGGGTTCAGGGATCGCCATCGCTACCTCCTCTGGCATCTTGTGGATCTGCCTGACAATGCATCGGGCAGAAACCTCACGATCCGTTTTTCATCTACCCACCCCAGCCTTATCGGATTTGTGGGGCCTGTCTGGCTGGCTGAACCGTCGCTCCTGCAAAACCGGCTTGTTATTACCGGACTACCGGTGACCATCCTGGCAGCACTTTTTATGTTGGCAGGGTGCGGAAGTCTGGCTGCTACCGGTTTTTTTGGCGCTGTAACCCGCAGGCAGCTTACCGCACTGTCCCAAACATCACTGGGAGCAGGACTGTACCTTTTTTCCGAATCCAGCTTCTGCCAGCTCCTGATCAGCTCTCCCCTGCTCATCTCCTACGGCCATTACCTATCTTTTTTTCTGTTCATCACCGGCATTAGCCGCTATTTACAACAACTTACCAGCGGTTCTCTCCATATTCGGGGAATCTGGATCTTCCGTTTTTTTACCCTCTACCCCCTGATAGCCACCGTGCTGGATAGTACTGGTCTGTTTAGTTGGGATGCGAGCTTTGAACTGGCTCTGTACCTGGTTATGGCATCGGCAGGCTGGTATGCAGTGCTGCTCTACTCATCAGGATTTCGTGATGCCGCCCCTCAGGATGCTGCCATGGTCCGGGCAGCCTTTGTACCACTCTGCTGTGCCGGCCTGCATGACGCAGCCGCAGGGCTGCAGCTGATACCGTCAGGTCCGCTCCTCTATCCGTGGGGTGTGCTGATTCTGATCGGCTCGTTGTTTTACACCCTCCTTTCCCGTGAACGGGAAGAGCGGCTGCTCTCACAGCAGCTTCTTGAAAATGCCCGGCTTGCCGAAGAAACAGCCATAACCGACGAGCGTCGCCGTATTGCCAGGGAGATCCACGACGGCGTAGCCCAAAACCTGGCCATGCTGAACATGCGTGCCACGGTCTGGCCGCAGCTGGCTGACAACGACCCTCCAAAACTGAAGCAGGAGATCGCCCTGCTCCGCACACAGTTGCAGAAGGATATTGCAGAACTGCGGCGGGTGATATACGCCATCCGCCCCCTTGATCTGGATGACTATGGTTTTTCGGAATCCATCAGGCGTTACGTCACCGAGATCGGTAGCTATTCCGGGCTGCGGGTTGTCCTGCAGATTGAAGAACCGATCAGATTCCACCGGCTGCTGGAGCAAGAGCTGTTCAGAATCATCCAGGAATCCCTTAACAACAGTATTCACCATGCCAACGCCAGTGAAGTAACCATTACGTTGTGTCACAACGAAAACAACGGCATCACACTGTTCATTTCCGACAACGGCAACGGATTTGACACGACAAAACTGCATCAAACCCCTCGTCTCGGCCTGCGCCAGATGCGCGAACGGGTGGCTCTGCGTAACGGCACCTTCCTGATCACCAGCAAACCGGGGCAGGGAACCGCTATCACGGTTTCTTTCCCCGCTGCCAATCTACCCACCGTTTCCGGCTAAAAACCTGCCATAAGGGTAGTTCTACCCTTGTGGCAGGTTGATAACGTTGTAGTATGGGAAATGGACATCTTTACCTGCTGGTACAACAACGAATAAACCTAAAAAAAAGCAGTTGCCACAGAGATCACAGAGGTTTCAGAGTAAAAACTGAAAGATACAACAAACAACCTGATTCCCTTTGGGTGAGAGGCTTAACATAGTTTTTTCTTGTAGTTCTCTGTGTTTCTCTGTGACCTCTGTGGCTAATTGCCGTTTTAAGGATAAACAACCACAACTGAAAAAGGTTACAGGGAGGCTGTATGAAAACGATGGTAACAACGCTCAAACGGACGATACTTCTGACGCTGCTGCCGCTGCTCATTTCCTGCGGAGACTCCGGCACCGCATCATCTCCGGCCACATCCGGTGCATCCAAGCTTTCTGCACGGTTTATCGGTACCATGCCATCAGACCTTGCCGATGAGCTGAACCAGGAATTCAGCACGGCAAGCGTCGATTCTACGGCCCCGCTGCTCATCAGCGGCGTAGACGTAACTACCCTTTCAGACACCGAGCGCAGTGCCATCAAGGCCACCTTTGATAATGACATCCCGGTCATACTGGTTAGGCCAACCCACGCCCAACGGGAGGCTCTCCGCGCATTGGTAGGGCTTGTCGGGACCGACCTCTCTGACGATATCCCTGATTTCTGGGGACTGCAGACCAGTAGAACGTTTGAAATCTGGGAATATGGCGTTGCAGCGCCTGCAGCACGTCAGATTACCGATACTGACATCACCACCTATCAAGACGATGGCACCAGCCAAATCAACGACGGATCGCCCATTACCGAGTATCTCTTTGACATGCCGGTGTACCAGTTATCGCGGGTGGCAGGGCTCAGGGAATGGCTGACACTGGCACCGCAGAGGTCCAACAGCCAGGAAGTGGCCGCTACAGTAGCCAAGGCATCAGTTGTGAAATCAGATGATGCAAAAGCGATTCTTGAGAAAATTATTCTGGCAGATTATGTCAGCAGAGATTTTAGTTATTTACGCAACAAATACAGCATTAATCTACAGTCACGCACGGTGTATCAGGCACCCTACAATCATTTTGTCATTCAGGCCCGGGGGGCTCTGAGCGCGTATAACGAATGGATGGCAACTACTACTGAATCAGAACGAACTGCCACAGTAGCAGCTAACCGCGGTCGTATTGCCGACAGCTATTATCTGCGCTTTTCAATACCGGATACCCAAGCCGACGAGGTTGCAATAACATCAAATATCCTTCCCAAAACAGAGGAAAGCAAAGAGAAAATCAGCAATACACTAGGCTGGAGCCTTGGCGGGAAAGTCACGGGTGGTGTGGAATGTGAGGTAGCCGGAAGCAAAAAAGATGGGATTGAAGGAGGATGCACCGGTAAAGTTGGCGGAGAATTGTCGTTTGGGGTCACCTCATCGGAGAGCCGCACGTTTACTGTGGCTGATGTTAAAATAGAGAATAAAAGCGGGCCGATACAACCGGCGTGGCTTTTCAGTATCCTGAAACCCGAGATTGAACAAGGTTTTTTAAATTGGTACATAGCGGGCATTAAAAAGCCTGTATCTAACGCAACCTCTACGTTTCAGCCTGAAATGACCTGGGTCTGGCAAGTATCCGACTCCTTCAAACAACGATACCCAAACGGGCTTCCCATTACCATTACGTTTAAGCCTGTCTTGCGCCATATGTACTTGCGAGGGCTTGGTGAGTTGAAAGATATCACCCTTGAACCGGAACTATACTTCACGGAACAAGTGACCCTGCCCTGGCCGCCGACAACCGCAACGGTTAAAAAACAATAAAACATCAGTTGCTTGCGCCATAGTACGACAGGCTGTTCAAACACTGAAGATCAACTGGTTACCCTGCATACAGGTGTGATCAAGTTACGGAGGTTTCTATGAAAACAATGGTAACAACAGTCAAATGGATGATTTTTCTGGCGTTACTGCCGCTGCTCGTTTCCTGTGGTGACTCCGGTACCGCTACAGCGCCAACCAGATCAACGGCAAGCAAGCTTTCTGTACGGTTTATCGGTACCATGCCAACAGACCTCGCGGATGAACTTAACCAGGAGTTCAGTCAGGCAGGTATCGGTTCAGAGGCCCCGCTAATCATCAGCGGCGTTGACTTCAGCACCCTGTCAGTGATTACGCGCAATGAAATCAAGGCAACCTTTGATAATGACATTCCGGTCATTCTGGTACGCCCCACTCGTACCCAGCGGGAGGCGTTGCGTGCCCTGGTGGGGCTTGATGGGAGTGACTTTTCGGAAGACATCCCTGAATTCTGGGGGTTGCAGACCAGCAGAAAATTTGAAATATGGGAATACGCTTTTGTCTCGCCCTCAACACGTCAGGTTAGCGATACCGATATAACAACGTATCGAGAAGACGGCAGCAGCCAGATCAGTGACGGCACGGCAATTGAAAACTACCTGTTTGATCTGCCGGATTACCAATTATCACGGGTATCAGGGCTCAGGGAATGGCTGACGCTGGGGCCGGAAAGGGCTAACAGCCAGGAGGTGGCCGCTGCAGCATCCAAATCATCGGAATCAAAATCAGATGAGCCAAAGGCAATTCTTGAGCAGGTTGTCCTGGCAGACCAGGTCAACGCCTCTTTCAACTACCTGAGCAATACGTACGGCGTAAGTGTGCGTTCCCGTGCGGTTTATCAGGCCCCCTACCACTATTTTATCATTCAAGCACGTGGCATTCTGAACGCTTATGATGAGTGGATGGCAACAACTGATGCCAATGAACGCAGTCAGAGCCTGTCGAGGAATCGTGGGCGTATAGCTGACAGTTACTACCTGAGCTTTTCACTACCCGATGCCGTTCTATCCGATGATGTTGCAATACCGTCAAATATCCTTCCCAAAACAGAGGAGCAAGTAAAGGAAATAACCAATACACTTGGCTGGAGCCTCTCCGGAAAGGTCACGGGCGGTGTAGAATGCGATTTAGGAGGCAGTAAAAAGGACGGGATTGAAGGGGGATGCACCGGTAAAGTAGGCGGTGAATTATCGTTCGGCGTTACCACATCGGAAAACCGTAAATTTACTGTTGCGGATATAACAACTGAGAACAAAAGCGAGTCGGCACGGCCAGCGTGGCTTTTTACCATTAAAAAGCCCGATCTGGAAACAAACTGGATAATTAAAGCGATGGTGTTGGGTATCAAGCTGCCCGCGTCTCTTGCAACATCGACCTTTCAACCTGAAATGACCTGGGTCTGGCGCGTGTCTGACTCCTTTAAGCAACGGTATCCCAAAGGGCTTCCCATTACTATACAGTTCAAACCTGTCTTGCGACATATGTATATGTCAGGTTTGTGGACGCTTAATGACGTTGTTCTTGATCCGGGAGTTTTTACCGTACAGCGCACCCTGCCCTGGCCCCCCACCACGGCAACGGTTAAAAAGTAACTGCATCTCCTCTTGATGATTTCAGGCCGGTTGAAGACAGGTGTATCCTCTGCTTTCAACCGGCCTGGAGCCTGCCGCCAATGCCATTGTTTCAAGGCACTTGTTGTTGCACCAAAAACCTGCAAAAAGCAGATACCGAAGAACTCGCGACGAAACTGAAGCGACCGGGGATGAAGTAATACCGCCACCTGTGTTGGCGAAAACGACGAAAGTTGGCAGTCTTGCACCAGATAAGATGTCGACATTTCAGCATTTATTTCGTGGCACATAACCTGCATAATCTAAATCAACAATCGTTCAGTATGCTATAAAAGGAGTCTCACCGTGGAAAAATTATCCGGTATCGTCTTGACGATGCACTGATCAAAATAACAGCGTAAGAGGGAAAGTGAGAAAAACCATGAAAATTGCACAACTATGTTTGGGAATTACCATTTCAGTGGCCGTGCTGGCGCCGATATATGCGGGAGCGGCTACTGAACCCACCCAGTCCTGCAAGAACTGCGTCATGAAGTGCGTGATGGAAAAGAACAAAGAAGGCAGGGATTGCCTGCATGTACATCCGTATGCCCCTGGGTGTGAGTGTGATACGCAGTGCGCCGGTGTTGACAGAAAGTCGTTGATGCAGAAACTACGCGAAGAGGCCCGTGCGAAATGCACGCAGGATTACACAACATGCATGAATGAATCTGGCGGCGATGCCTTGAAACAGAATGTCTGTGCTCTGAACAAAGGGGTGTGCGACCAGCGTGTTTCCACCAAGATGTTTTAGAGCAGAACCGCAGAAGCAATTCACAGATAAAATCTGTAAAATGGGGGGATGCACCATGAAGAGACTTGTTCTTGTCGCACTTGCATCAATGCTGCTTTCCACGCCGTTTTCTGCCGACGCATGGCAGGTGATGGTCAGAAATCCGACGGATAGGAGAATAACGGTCCAGCTCTGGCATGGTCTGCCGCTGGTGGGGCCTCCCCCCTTGGAAGAAGAGATAAAACCACACTCGACAAGGGGCTTTGTAACCTCTGTTGGAAACTGTCCACGTGCGCTTACCAGCAGCTCCCCTTACGTCATGGATACCGATATGTATGGTACCTGGTACTTCGGTGGAGGGTCAGTCTGGGCAGCGGTGGCGTGTGCAGATTTCAACATGAAAATATGTGAGATGCCCAAGGGTTATAAACAAGACTACTCTTTCTGCAAAGACTAAGAATCAGTCGAATTTACTCCCACACTATTGAGACGTCGTTGCGTGAACGGCTTTATTAAGGATGGCAAGCCACCAGAGTTGGCTGACACAGACAAAAGTTGGCACTCATCTGATTGTAACCTGCAGATACATTGAACTTTATCTATTGGCATGTATAATGCTGAATACAGACAACATGTAAAGAGATCGTCCAAATGAAACAACATGGGAACCGATAACTGAACGTACCGGAGGAGAAACAATGAACCTGAAACAGATCGCAGCGAGTGCAGGATTTCTGACGGTTGCTGTTTTTGCCGGATCGGCGCATGCAGAAACGGCCTGGAAGCAGATGACGGTTATTGAAGAAAGCGCACGGGGCACGACAACCGTTATTGACCTGAGCAAGAAGGGGAATTCTGCCGGAGATCTGATCGTCTGGCATGAGCCGGTGGTGAATGAGTCCGGCAAACGGATCGGTACCAGCAACGGATTCTGTATCACCACTCTCCCCGGCAGGTTATCGGAATGTCGCTGGACACTCTCGCTGACTGACGGCACCATTGCCCTTGCGAGCACCGAAGCAACAAAAGGGACATCCCCTGCCGCAATTGTAGGAGGAACCGGCATCTATGTCGGCGTTACCGGTGAGGCAGCGGTTACCCCGAATGCAGACAAGACCTGGACCATCCAGATGAAAATGAAAAACTAATGTTGCAAGGGAGGATACGTATGCACATACCAGTACAAAATCCACTCAGATTAACCTCTTTAATGGGTGCCGCCATGAGCACAAAACGGCTTGCCCTCATAGCTCTGTTCTGCTGCTGCCTTGGGTTTCCAGTCCACAGCCAGGCAGCAAACCAAAGGAGCTATACCGTTACCTGGAATAATCAGAGCAATGGTCCCTGCCATCCACTCACCGTACAGGTTAAAGTTGCAACCCTATCTCCTGAAACATTTGAAATCAAGGACGTGCTTTTGCATAACAACACCACTGACATGACATTCAGTCCCGCTACCGTACTGCGGTCCGGTTCAGCATCAATCTGCACCATGCGGTTAAGTACCCTATGCTACTATCATGGTCTAAGCGGTGGGTTGTCGGTAACCAGCGACATACT
>Ga0209467_1003047_pt1 | contig 11329 bp, 8 predicted proteins | sample Higcelwee11metaG_FD_187175 | JGI IMG/M metagenome (GOLD analysis project Ga0209467, IMG submission 187175) | Freshwater pond sediment microbial communities from the University of Edinburgh, under environmental carbon perturbations - High... | ecosystem: Environmental > Aquatic > Freshwater > Pond...
CGTCAGCCGAGGCGCTGCAAGGGCTCGACGACGCGGCAGCCCGGGCCCGCGCGCTGGGCGCACAGATCTTGGTGTGCCCCGAGATGGGCCTCACCGGCTACGCCATCGGCGCCGAACGGGTGCGGGCCCTGGCCGAGCCGGCCGATGGCGCGCTGACGCAGGCGGTGGCGGCCACCGCGCAGCGCCACGGCATCGCCGTCGTCTACGGCTACCCCGAACTCCACCCGCAAGGACAGCCTTTCAACGCCGTGCAGGCGATCGGCCCAGACGGCCAGTCGCTGGCCCGTTACCGCAAGACCCACTTGTATGGTGACCTGGATCACGCGCAGTTCAGCGCGGGCGACGCGGCCTCGCAGGTGTTCGTCTGGCGCGGCTGGCGCCTGGGCCTGCTGATCTGCTACGACGTGGAGTTTCCCGAGACCGTGCGCCTGCTGGCGCTGCAGGGGGTGGACGCGGTGCTGGTGCCCACGGCCAACATGGCGGCGTTCGACGAGGTGCAGAACCTGCTGGTGCCCGCGCGCGCCTGCGAAAACCGGGTGTTCGTGGCCTACGCCAACGCCTGCGGCCACGAACCGGGCATTCACTACGGCGGACTGAGCACCGTGGCCGGCCCCGACGGCGGCGTGTTGAGCCGCGCCGGCCGCGACGGGGACCTGATGTTCGCCACGCTGACGCGGGAAACCCTGGACGGTGCGCGCCAGTCGTCGCCATGGTCCGCGCGGCGACCGGATCTCTACGGTCCGCTGGCGGATTGACGCTCGCAGGGCCGAAAGGGTCAGCGGCCGGGCTTCAGATTTCCGCCGCGCCCGGCGCCTGCGAACGGATGAAGCCCAGCACCGATGCACCCTGCGTGTTGGTGAACAACGAACGGTCGCCCACTTCACAATTGGCCGCCGTGCCGGACGACGTGAGTCCGACCACGCCCTGGCGCCCGCCCACGGGCCGGTAAACCGGCCCCCCCGAATCCCCCGCGCAGGCGTTGCTGAGTTTGCCGGTGTAGGTGAAACCCACGTGGTTTTCATTGACCATGGTCAGGCTCGCATACCCCACCGCGAACTCGAAACCCGGGCCACCCCATCCCGACAGGAACACCCCGTCGCCCACGCTGGACGGCTGGCTGACCAGCAGGGGCATGGTGGGGTTGGGCATGGCGGCTGGCAGGGTCACCACGGCCGCATCGTTCACATAGCCGGAACTACTTTGTGCGAAGCCGGGATGGGCCACCCAGCCACTGGCATTCAACGCCTTGGCACTGCCATCTGCGCGCCATACCGCCGCCGCCACCCGGCTGGTGCCGGCGGGCACACAGTGCGCCGCGGTCAACACCTTCACTGGCGTGAGCAGAACACCCGAACAGATGCTGGAGCTGCCCCCGGCACCCACCACCACCAGCAGGATCACCGGTGTTTTTTCGGGTGAAGTGCAGTTGCTGCCGTTCGCGATCTTGGGCTGCACACCCACGCTGCCGCACAGTTCTGCCGCGCTGGGCAGCGACACGTCGTCGCCGCCACCCCCGCAGCCCGCCAGCAGCAAGGCCATCACCACGCCCAGGTATTTGAATCCGTGTTTCATTTCATTCCCCATCAACTCAATCACCCGCCAGCGGCGGCACGAAGCCCAGACTGTAGCGCCAGATCAGACGCGACCGACCGACCAGAAATCGGGCTGCCCGTAGTGGTGCTTGAGAAAGTCGATCCACAGCCGCACGCGCAGCGCCAGGTGTTTGCGCTGCGGGAACAGCGCGAAGATGCCGTTGGGCGGCGCGGCATAGTCCTCCAGCACGGCCTCCAGCCGACTGGCCGCGATGTCGGCTTCCACCTCCCAGAGGCTGCGCCAGGCGATGCCGTAGCCGGCCAGACACCATTCGTGCAGCACCTGCCCATCCGAGCAGTCCAGCGGTCCACCCGGGCGCAGGTGCACGAGGTCGGTGCCGCCTCCCTCGGCCGCCGGCACCGCAAAAGCCCAGCCGCGCGTCTGCGAGGCATCGCTGGACAGGGTGAGGCAGTCAAAGCGCGCCAGATCGGCCGGCGTGGCGGGTCGGCCGTGTTGCTGCAGGTACTTCGGCGTGGCCACACACAGCCGGCGGTTGTCGGCCAGGCGCACGCTCACCAGCGACGAGTCGGGCAGATCGCCCACACGCACCGCGCAGTCGTAGGCTTCGCCAGCCACGTCGACCACCCGGTCGCTCAGGTTGAGCGAGATCGTCACCTCGGGGTGCAGTTCACGAAAGCGCGGCACCAGCGGCGCCACGTGGCGGCGGCCGAAGCCGGCCGGCGCGGTGAGGCGCAGGTGGCCGCTGGCCTTGACGCCGCCAGCGCTGACGCTGGCTTCGGCATTGGCCAGGTCGGTCAGCAGGCGCTGGCAGTCTTCCAGGAAGGCGCTGCCTTCGTGCGTGAGGGTGATGCGGCGCGTGGTGCGCACCATGAGCTTGACGCCCAGGCGCGACTCCAGCCCGTCGAGCCGGCGGCCGATGATGGCCGGGGCCACGCCTTCGGCTTTGGCGGCGGCGGTGAGGCTGCCGCGGGTCGCCACGGAGGCGAACGTTTCGAGCTGCTTGAGCTTGTCCATGGAACCGCAGATTACCTCAACAAAAAAGGGTAATCAACGGAAATCATGCATCAATTTATAACCAAATTCGCCACACTGAGGCGGCGTGAGCGGCAACGCCATCGCGCTCCGGCCGACCGGAGCGCTCCCGTGCTCATGCGCAGCTCAGTTGCACTGCGCCTCAAGGTTGGGGATCGGGCCACAACCCTCCCCGCCCTGGGCGGTACAAGCGTTGTTGGCCGCTGTTTGCGCATCGAAGGCCGTACCCGCCCCTTTCGCAACCACCACAAAACCGCCACCGGCCTTGGTGCCCAGGGAGACCGCACCGCACTGCTCGAACTGGAGCACCACCCGGCAATCGCTGGCATCGCATTCGTCGCGCGCTTCGTCGTTGGCGACCGACTGCGTCAGCGCGCCGGTAGAGATGGCCACGCGCCGCGTCGAATCGCTCACGGCCACCGATCCATAACCATCGTCATTGCCGCCGCAGGCGGTCAACAGCAGGGAAGCCACGCACACAGCACACAGGCCCCACAGCGATGTTTTCATATCCAACCTCCTCTGAAAAACACAACAGGCACGAACGCGAACCCCCGCGTTCCGCAAAGAGTTTATTCCAGCCGGGGGCTTGCATCCACCACGGAAGGCCGCCCCGCCCCGGCTGACGGGGTGGCCTTCCTGAACCTCAGGCGCGCCAGCCCCTGGGCAGGCCGGCTTCGGGCGTCATGCCGTAGACCGGCTCGCCGGGCAGGCCGGCTTTGAGCGGTTCGCGCGCGGCAAAGAGTTGCTGAAGATCGATCCCGGTGGACACGCCCATGGCCTCGAACATGAAGACCAGGTCTTCGGTGACCACGTTGCCGCTGGCGCCGGGCGCGTAAGGGCAGCCGCCCAGTCCGCCGAGCGAACTGTCGAAGCTGCGCACGCCGACGTCGAACGCCGCCAGGCAATTGGCCAGACCGAGGCCACGCGTGTTGTGCATGTGGGCCGCGCCGGCGTGCGCGCCCAGCTCGGCGCGCAACCGGGTGAACAGGCGGCGCACCTGCGCCGGGTGGGCCATGCCGGTGGTGTCGGACAGGCCGACTTCGTCCACGCCCGCGTCCACGCAGGCGAGCGCAAGGCGGATCACGTCGTCTTCGGCCACCGCGCCCTGCAAGGTGCAACCGAAGGCGGTGGACAGGCCCACCTCCACCGGCACGCCGGGCGCGACCTCGTTGCGCAGCGCGACCACGCTGCACAGTTCTTCGACCATCTGGGCGCTCGTCTTGCGCACGTTGGCGAGCGAATGCGCTTCGCTGGCCGACACCGGCAGGGTGAGCTTGTGCACACCCGCGGCCAGCGCGGCTTCGGCGCCGCGCCGGTTGGGCACCAGCGCCATCACGCGCAGACCGTGCAGCGTGAGCGCGTGCCGCACGACCTCGGCCACGTCGGCCATCTGCGGCAACAGCTTCGCGGGCACGAAGGAACCGACCTCGATCTCGCGCAGGCCGGCCGCTGCGAGTGCGTCGATCCAGCGGCACTTGTCGGCCGTCGGCATGGTGGCCTTGACGGACTGCAGTCCGTCGCGCGGGCCGACTTCGCTGATGTGGACGTCGAGAGCGGTGCTCATGGTTGAGGACCCCCGGTTCAGGCCACGGCCGCGAGCGCACGAAGGCGTTCGATGTCGGACGCCGCGTAGCCCAGGCCTTGCAGCAGCTCGCTGGTGTGTTGCCCCGTCGTGGGGGGCTGCAGGCGCACGCCGAGGCGGTGGCCTTCCATGGTGAAAGGGAACAGCGTGGTCTTGGCGGTCTGGCCGGCGCGCGCACCGTCGGGCAGGGTGATGTCGGCCAGGCCGCCGGTGGCCAGCAGGTGTTCGTCGTCGTACAGCTCCTCGGGCTTGCGGATGGGGGCGAAGGGCAAGCCGACCCGTTCAAACAGCGAGGCCAGATCGGCGGCGCTGCGGCCCGCCAGCCGCTCGCGCAGGATGGGCAGCAACTGCGGGCGTTGTTTCACGCGGGCGTTGTTGTCGGGATAACGCGGGTCGGCCTTGAGGTCGACGAAACCCAGCGCGTCGCAAAACGTGGCCCACTGCGCGTCGCTCACCGCGGCCAGGAAGATCTGTTCGCCATCTTTCACGGTGAACACGTCGTACACCGCCCAGGCCGAAATGCGCTCGGGCATGGGCGCCGCGGCCTGGCCGGTGATGGCGTACTGCAGCATGTGCTGGCCGACGAGGAAGACGTTGTTCTCGAACAGCGCGCTCTGCACCTCCTGGCCCTTGCCGGTGATGCCGCGCTGGATCAGCGCGCCCAAAGCGCCGATGGCGCCGAACATGCCGCCCATGATGTCGTTCACGCTGGTGCCCGCACGCAGCGGGTCGCCGGGGCGCCCGGTCATGTAGGCCAGGCCGCCCATCATCTGCACCACCTCGTCGAGCGCGGTGCGGTGGTCGTAGGGGCCGGGCAAAAAGCCCTTGAGGCTGATGTAGATGCAGCGCGGATTCACCTGCGACAGGGCGTCGTAGTCGAGCCCGTATTTCTTCATGGTGCCGGGCTTGAAGTTCTCGGCCACCACATCGGCGCTGGCGGCCAGCTTGCGCGCGAGTTCGGCGCCTTCGGGCTGGTGCAGGTCGATCGCGATGCTCTTCTTGTTGCGGTTGAAGAGCGGGAAAAACCCCGCGCCCGAGCCCAGCAGGTGGCGCGTGCGGTCGCCGTCGATGGGCTCGACCTTGATGACCTCGGCCCCCATGTCGGCCAGCACCATGCCGCAGGTGGGGCCCATGACCATGTGGGTGAACTCGACCACGCGCAGGCCCTTGAGCGGCTGCGGGATGGTGGAGGCTGGGGCGTTGGACTCGGCGTTCATGGCTTCGGATTCGTTCATCAAGGTGCACATCATGCCCGCAGCCCCTGCGCCGGATCGAACCCTCGCGGGCCCCATGGGCAAAAGATGGACGGCGTTTTCCGGCGTCCATGCTGCAGATCGTGTGGGAACACCCGGGCGGACCGACGGTAGCGCCCTGACCCTGTCGTTACAAAGAGTCGCAGCGGTGTTACCCCAGCTGGTGCGCCACGCGATCCGCCGCCAGCCAAGCACCGGCGGCCACTTTCGGCGGTGCGGCCCTGAGTGTCCAGGGCGCCGCAAGATACCCAGTTCTCGGTATTGACAGCCCCTGGGGCCACTGGCAATGTAACCAACCGTACACGCCGAATTCCTTGCGCGCTGGAACTGGACACCAGGTTACACAAAATGACCGTTTCCGAGATCCTGAGGCCACCACAGCCGCTGAACCTGCGCAAACGGTTCGCGCTGGCGAGTCTGCTTGTGATCTCGGCGATCGCCATCGTGCTCGGTCTGGTGTTGTCCAACGTGCTCACGGAACGCATGTTGCAGCGCGAGGGCGAAGTCTCCCGGGCCTTCATGCAGAACCTGCTGACCACCGACCAGTCGGCCGAATTCCTCGCCAACCCCACCGACCCGGCGCTCCGTCAACGCTTCCTGCGCTCCATGGAACACGTCGTCGCCATGCGCGACACCGTGCGCTCGAACGCCTACGGGCTCGACAAGTCGGTGCTGTGGTCCACCAACAAGAGCCTGGTCGGTCGCAAGTTCGAGGACAACCCCGAACTCGACACCGCGCTCATGGGCCACCTCGAAGTGCATGCGGAGAGCATCAACATCGAGGAAGTGTTCAAGGACAACAAAGCGGAACACGTCGGCATGTCGGGGCATGACGGCCTTTTTGTAGAAACCTACATGCCGATCCTGGCCCGGGACAGCAACCGGGTGCTGGGCGTCATGGAGCTCTACAAGTACCCCACCCAGCTCAACGCCGCGATCCACCGCGGCCTCCAGCAGCTCTGGATCGCCTGCTTTCTTTGCGCCATCGGCCTCTTTGTCACCCTGTACTGGATCGTTGCGCACGCTGACAAGACCCTGCGCGACCAGCAGCTGCGACTGACCGAAGCGCAAAGCCTGGCCTCGGCGGTCGAGCTGGCCAGCGCCGTGGCCCACAACCTGCGCAACCCGCTGGCCTCCATCCGCTCGGCGGCCGAGCTCATGAACGGCGGCCATCTCGACGAAGACGAGATCAGCGAAGTGAGTGAGGAGGTGATCGACGCCGTGGACCGGGCCGACCGCTGGATCACGGAGCTGGTGCACGTGTCCCAGGCGCCCCAGCTGCAGCCCGAAGCGGTGGACCTGGGGCCGCTGGTCGACACCTGCCTGCTGGAGATGGCCCCCGAGATGAACCGCCGCCACATCGTCTGGAACGTGGACAGCACCACGGCCCTGCAGGTCGACGCCCACCCGGCGACCCTGCGGCAGATCCTGTTGAGCATCATGGCCAACGCCATCGAAGCCATGCCCGGCGGGGGGCATCTGGACATCAGCTGGTGCAGCACGCCCACGCTGGCCGGCATCCGGCTCTCGGACAGTGGCACAGGCATTTCGGACGAGGTGCAGCAGCGCCTGTTCCGCCCGTTCTTCACCACCAAAGGCGGCGGCCTGGGCATCGGTCTGGCCCTGGTCAAGCGCATGGTCGAGCAATGGCAGGGCCACCTCACGCTGGCGCCGGCGGGTGCGAAGGGCACCGTCGTCGAAATCCTGCTGCCCCGTTCTACACCCTGCCTGACCCAACCGGCCTGAAAGCCCCAACCCGAGAGCTGCACCATGGCAACCCTACTGGTCATCGAAGACGAGCCGATGCTGGCGAAGAACATCGCACGTTTCTTCCAGCAACACCACCACACGGTGGAGATCGCCGGCGATGGCATCGCGGGCCTGGAGGCGGCCCGCCGACTCATGCCCGATGTGGCGATCGTGGACTACCAGCTGCCCGGGATCAACGGGCTCGAAGTGATCCGCGAACTGCACCGCAACGACGACCAGGTGCGCACCGTGATGGTGTCGGGCCACGCGAACGTGGCGGTCGCGGTCGACGCCATGAAGGCGGGCTCCTTCGACCTGCTCACCAAGCCGGTCCCGCTCAAGACCCTGAAGGACGTGATCGACCGGGCCCTGGTGGAAGCCAACGCCCGCCGTGCGCTCGACTACTACAAGCGCCGCGATGCCGAACACGGAGGCATCGAATGCATCCTGGGCGAGTCGCGTCCCATCCAGGCCCTGCGCGAACTGATCCAGATTCTGATACAGAACGAACCCGCCGACGCCTCCCCCGTCGCCCCCATCCTGATCTGCGGCGAGACCGGTTCGGGCAAGGAACTGGTGGCCCGCGCGTGCCATTTTTCGGGCCCGCGGGCCAAGGGCGCCTTTGTGGAAGTCAGCTGTGCCTCGCTGCCCGCGCACCTCATGGAGGGCGAACTCTTCGGTTACGAAAAGGGCGGCGACCACGCCGAACGGCGCATCGGGCTGTTTGAAGCGGCGGACGGCGGCACCCTGTTCCTCGACGAGATCGGCGAGCTCGATCTGGGCCTGCAGGCCAAGCTGCTGCGCGTGCTGGAAAACCTCCGCGTGCGCCGGCTGGGCGCCGTGACCGACCGGCAGATCAATGTTCGCGTCGTGGCCGCGACCAACCGCGATCTGGAGGCGATGATGCGCGCCGGGCAGTTCCGCGCCGACCTGCTGTACCGGCTGCGGGTGTTCGCGGTCCGCGTGCCGCCGCTGCGTGCCCGCGGCAGCGATCTCTGGCTGCTCGCGCAGCACTTCACCACCGTGTTCACCAAGCGCTACAACAAGCCGCCCACCACGCTCGACCCCTCTGCCGAGGCCGCCCTGCTGCAACACACCTGGCCGGGCAACGTGCGTGAACTCAGCAACGTCATCGAGCGCGCCGTGCTGCTGAGTACCGATGGCCGTATCTCATCCACCGACCTGCTGCTCACACCCAGCGCACCCGTGGACTTCGCTGAAAAACCATCGGAGCAGCCGGTCTTTGCCCGCAACGACGAACTGGAGCGCTCGCACCTCGTGCGCGCCCTGGAAGAAACCCACTGGGACCTGCCGGCGGCGGCCACGATGCTGGACGTGAGCGTCGACACGCTGCAGCAGCGCATGGACCGCCACGGTCTGTATGCACCCGCCAAATGAGTGATGCTTTGCCGCTCCAACGCGGCAAATTACCCGCATAAAAGTCACTTATCAATCGGTCCCCTGTTATTTAATACCGATCCAGGTATGGAATAACATCATCCCTCGTGTATCCCGGCATGGGGGATTTCCTTCTCCCGTGCATGGCGCGGCCGCCCCTTGGTCCGCGCAGTACGGGACACCTGACACCCCTGCCCAGTTCGTTTCACCTGTTCGAGGTATTGCCATGTCCGCCACCACCGCACGCACTTCCGTTCACGGCCTGCAGGTCGCCACCGCGCTCTACGACTTCATCAACCAGCGCGTGCTGCCCGGCACCGGCGTGAGCGCCGAGACGTTCTGGAAAGGCTTCGACGCCATCGTCGCCGACCTCGCCCCGAAGAACGCCGCCCTGCTGGCCGAGCGCGACCGCCTGCAGAGCGAGCTGGACACCTGGCACAGCGCCAACCCCGGCCCGATCACCGACATGGTGGCCTACCGCAAGTTCCTGGAGACCATCGGCTACCTCGTGCCCGTGCCCAAGAAGGTCAAGGCCACCACGAAAAACGTGGACGACGAGCTCGCCACGCAGGCCGGCCCGCAGCTGGTGGTGCCGATCCTGAACGCGCGCTACGCGCTCAACGCCGCCAACGCGCGCTGGGGCAGCCTGTACGACGCGCTCTACGGCACCGACGTGCTGAGCGAAGACAAGGGCTGCGAAAAGGTCGGCAAGAAGGGCGGCTACAACCCCAAGCGCGGCGCCAAGGTCATCGAATACGCACGTTACGTGCTCGACCGCTGCGCCCCGCTGAAGAAGGGTTCGCACCTCGGCTCCACCAGCTACAAGGTCAACAAGGACGGTGAACTCGTGGTCGGACTGGCCGAAGGCGGCACCAGCAAGCTGGCCGACAAGAGCCAGTTCATCGGTTACCAGGGCGAGGCCAAGGCGCCCAGCGCCGTGCTGCTCAAGCACAACGGCTTGCACCTGGACATCCAGATCAACCGCAGCACGCCCATCGGCAAAACCGACGCCGCTGGCGTGAGCGACCTCGTGGTCGAAGCCGCGCTGTCCACCATCCTGGACCTGGAAGACTCCGTGGCCGCGGTGGACGCCGAAGACAAGCTGCTGGCCTACCAGAACTGGCTCGGCATCCTGCAGGGCACGCTGACCGAAGAAGTGAGCAAGGGCGGCAAGAGTTTCACGCGCGGCCTGAACGCCGACCGCGAATACACCGCACCCCACGGCAAGAAAGGCGTGCGCCTGCACGGCCGCTCGCTGATGTTCGTGCGCAACGTCGGCCACCTCATGACCAACCCGGCCGTGCTGTGGGGCGCTGAGGGCAAAGAGATCCCCGAAGGCATCCTAGACGCGATGGTCACCACCACCATCGCCATGCACGACTTGAAGCGCACGAAAAAGGACGCGATCCGCAACTCGCGCAAAGGCTCGGTCTACATCGTCAAGCCCAAGATGCACGGCCCGCGTGAAGTGGCCTTTGCCGGCGAGCTGTTCGGCCGTGTCGAGAAGGTGCTGGGCCTGCCCGAGAGCACCGTCAAGCTCGGCATCATGGACGAAGAGCGCCGCACCTCGGTCAACCTGAAAGCCTGTATCGAAGCCGCCGCCAGCCGCGTGGCCTTCATCAACACCGGCTTCCTCGACCGCACCGGCGACGAGATGCACACCGCCATGCTGGCCGGCCCCATGGTGCGCAAAGGCGACATGAAGACCAGCGCCTGGATCCAGAGCTACGAGCGCAACAACGTGCTGGTGGGCTTGTCCTGCGGCCTGCGCGGCAAGGCGCAGATCGGCAAGGGCATGTGGGCCATGCCCGACCTGATGGCCGACATGCTCAAGCAGAAGATCGCCCACCCCAAGGCCGGCGCCAACACCGCCTGGGTGCCCAGCCCCACCGGCGCCACGCTGCACGCCCTGCACTACCACCAGGTGCTGGTGAGTGACGTACAGAAAGAGATGGAGAAGATCGACGCCAACACCGAGCGCGACAACCTGCTCACCGGCCTGCTGACCATCCCCGTGACCGCCAACCCGAACTGGACCGCAGCCGAGAAGCAGCAGGAACTCGACAACAACGCCCAGGGCATCCTCGGCTACGTGGTGCGCTGGGTCGACCAGGGCGTGGGCTGCTCCAAGGTACCCGACATCCACAACGTGGGCCTGATGGAAGACCGCGCCACGCTGCGCATCAGCAGCCAGCACATGGCCAACTGGCTGCACCACGGCGTGGTGACCGAGGCCCAGGTGCGCGAGACATTCGAACGCATGGCCGCCGTGGTGGACCAGCAGAACGCGGGCGACCCGTTCTACAAAAAGATGGCCGGCAACTTCAAGACCAGCATGGCCTACCAGGCCGCCTGCGACCTGGTCTTCAAGGGCCTGGCCCAGCCCAGCGGCTACACCGAGCCGCTGCTGCACGCCTGGCGTTTGAAAGTGAAGGCCGCTCAGTAAAGCCCGCCCCCGCTCCGCACCTGCGGTGCGTCACCCCCTCAAGGGGGCAACGCGATGCGGCCCGGCAAAGCCGGTTCCGCCGCGTTCTCGACAAAGCAAAACGGCGCCTTCGGGCGCCGTTTTGCATGGCGCAGAGAAGGCGCACAGACAATCACGGCATGACACTTCAATACCTGATCTTCGACGCCAGCGACGATGGTGAAAGCACCGGCGCCTGGGACGCCATGGCCAGCGTGCGCGCGGCCGAGCTGCCCGCGGTGTTGACCGAAGTGCAGGCCGTGCTGGACTGGGCCGAACGCCACAGCCCCGGAC
>Ga0209467_1003051_pt1 | contig 11319 bp, 9 predicted proteins | sample Higcelwee11metaG_FD_187175 | JGI IMG/M metagenome (GOLD analysis project Ga0209467, IMG submission 187175) | Freshwater pond sediment microbial communities from the University of Edinburgh, under environmental carbon perturbations - High... | ecosystem: Environmental > Aquatic > Freshwater > Pond...
AAGCCAGGGTGATCAAGGTTGAAAGGGCAATCCCTTCTGGCCTAAGTTCCATTTTTCATAATAAAAAAGGCGTCTTTGAATGTGATTACTTACTCCGACTTTCTTACACGAACCTTTCGGGTAAGCAGATGAAGGTGTGTACCTCTGTCGCCGCGAGAATGAAGGTGGTGGAAGGTATGCGATTTCCATTTTTTTCTGAGGGCGACACTTTGTCGATTCGGTATAGCGAAAAACATCCTCAAAGCGTGGTCGTACTTCTCGATACAATAAAGCAGAGACAGGGCAGAGCCTTTCCCGTTATCCTATGGATTTTTTGCACGTGTCTTTTAACTGCGATTGTCATAGCGACTTTGATTTTTTTTTAGAAAGTCTGGCTAACGGTATTCCAACCGCCATCTCCATGCTATTGTTATATTGGAGGATATTTAATGCACCTAGTTTGCCTGGATCTTGAAGGAGTACTCGTACCTGAAATCTGGATTACTTTCTCCGAAGTGACGGGAATTCCGGAATTGCGACGAACTACCCGCGATGAACCGGACTATGACAAGCTGATGAAGTATCGCTTGAGAATCCTAGCCGAACACAACCTCAAGCTTAAGGATATACAGAAAGTCATCGGATCCATGTCTCCGCTCGATGGAGCTTCTGGGTTTCTAGCAGCGCTCAAGGAACGAACACAGGTTGTGATCCTATCTGATACATTTTCTGAATTCGCTAAACCGTTAATAGCCAAGCTTGGCTATCCAACCCTCTTCTGCAATAACCTCATCATCGACAGCGAAGGTTCCATCAAGGATTATCTGATGAGGCAAAAAGACGGTAAGCGGAAATCGGTTGAGGCGTTAAAATCCCTGAATTTCAAAATCTTCGCGGCAGGTGATTCCTTCAACGACTTGTCGATGATTCGCGCCGCCGACGCCGGCTGTCTCTTCCGCCCGCCTGCCTCAATTCGTACCCAATGCCCCGATCTCCCAAGCGTGGAGGACTATGAAGGGCTTTTAAAGCATATTGAAGAGCATATAGCGGATAGAAAAGCTGAATAACAAACTGGATGAACTTATCTTTGCGAAAGAATAATTTAGCCGAAGCCGGGAATCGAACCCGGTACCTGCGCATTACGAGTGCGCCGCTCTGCCTGGTGAGCTACCTCGGCGATACGTGCACGAATATATCAGGTTAAGAGGTTTTGAATCAAGCGGTTTTCGGCTGATGAGGATGCGTTGCTAGAGAAAGATGGCTATGCCTTACTGTCTTCGGCGGCGGCGGTCTGGCTATGGGGCTCAATCGGTTCCGAAAACTTGGGCGGATGGCGATAGACGGTTTTTATGAGATAATAGTAGTCGTCATCCTGGCCATAATAGCCGGGTATATGGCCGATCATCTTGTAGCCGGCTTCCAGAAAGGCTTCGGGCTTCAGATTTTCCAGCTTCTTCCCTGAGGTCTCGAGGCGGATCACCGCATAGGAGCTTTTTTTCAGCAGGTCTTCGTCCAGCATCTCGAGCAGGTGTTTCCCGCCTTCCGTCGACTTATAGTCCCTGTCTACAACAATATAGCGGATGTCAAAAGTGGATTCCCTGCCGTTTATCCTGCCGATGATGGCAAAAGCGACGAGGGTTTTCCCATCGCGCAGTTCGAGCACGGTATATGGATCTCCGGGAGAGCTTTTCCATGAGAGCAGCGTTTCGTGGAGGAGATCGATTTCCACGCCTTTAAAGGCGCCGGTGTAGGAGGCAACCTGCTCAAATTCCTGCATGTTTACATAATCAGGCATTTTTTTCCCTTAGTTCCAGTATAGAAGTATTTCCTGCTTGAAAGCAAATTTCTTTTCGAATAGAAGATATGAAAATCACTATCTTTCACTTTATTCTATTCAATAGAAAGCATAACGGCCGGAATTAATCAAGGGATACAGGGGGGGGGCGGGGCGGAGGTCAAGGATTTGAGACAGGGCCGTCCAGCTTTTTGGCTGATGGTCCCGTCTCATTTCAGAAGGTTGTCAGCGGATAGATATTCCCAAGAAAGGTTCAATAGTGGCGAATTTTCCGGGCAGTACATCGAAATCCGTTTCGAAGCGAAGGTCGCCGAGCATCAGCGTAAATCTATGAGTCCCGGGAATCACTTTGCCGAAGGGACTGTCTAGGCGTCTTCCATCCAGGTAGATCGTCATGTCCTGGAAACCGATGGGCCTTCCCGCGAGAGTCGCGAACAGTTCGGGTATCGCAATCTGATAATCCACAAAGTTCGGGGAGAGGGATAGCTGCATGGTAAGCGGTCCGTTCAGGGAAATTCTGTCTATGTAATCGGTATAGCCTGGGGCGACGATGCGTATCGTATAGTTCCCCGGCATCCATTCGCCGCGGTAAGGCAGGCTTCCGACGTACGTGGAATCCCTGTAGAGGCTTGCTCCGGTAACATTCGTGGCACTGATGTATACGGGCAGGGATATCGGGTTGAGGTTGGCGCGGATCTGATAGGAGCCGTTAAGCTTGATGGTTCGCGTATAGTCTTCATAGCCGTCGAGTCGGACGGTGACGGAATAGGTGCCGGGGTGCAGGTAAGAAACGAATGGTGTGTTCCCCGAATAGGAGCCATTCAGATAAACTTGCGCTCCCCCCACATTCGATTCTATGGAAAGCTGGTATCTGGGAGCGGGAGGGATTGGCTGCGGAAATGGCGGTTTCTGCGGCTGCGGAGCTGGCGGCTGGGGCGGGGGCGCGGGAGGCTGCGATGGCCTGCCGCCCAGATTGGCATATACGGTGATGGGTGTGTTTCCTACATGGATCGTTGTCGAGAAATCGGAGAATCCGTCTTTGGCGACTTTGATCTTATAGGTTCCCGGCACCACCAAGGTGGAAAAATTCGGGGACGCATAGCCTGCCAATTTATCGTTGAGATAGACGGTGGCTCCCGTCTGGTTGCTCTGCACATTGAGGGAGGTCTTCGCCTGCGCGAAGATCAGGCTCGGCAGCGCGACAAGGAGCACGAAAGCCGCTAGGAAGGTTCTTTTTCTCATGATTGTTTCCTCTCTTGTATCTAGACAAAAATAACACGCTTCACCTTTCACGACAATGCAGGCGGATATTTTGCGTGAATTGGCGGGCGCTTCAATATTAAAATAGTCGATTGCGGCCTGAATTCAAAGTTTTCGCTCGAATCGACGGCGATTTTATCGGATAAAGGTAATTCTATAATTATTTAGCTTTTAAGCCGAACTGTCTATCTTTTGCATCCAGGCCGCAAAAGGCGGTCTCTTTTTTTAAAAATTATGCATTTTTTGACTGCCGCGCGTTTCATATAGTGAACCTTCCGTATCGATTATTGTCTTGACGGTTAGAGGAAACCAAGGGATGATGGATTTCGACAAAACAGGATAATTGCTTTGCCAATTTATCTTTATCGTGGGGGTTTGCCATGTCCATGGGGGATAGATACGGTACGCATAGAGTGATCGAGCCGGCGGGAGCCATGCCTCAGACGGCTTTGCGCCTGGATAACGATATGTCCAAATTGTTCGACAACGAGATGCTGATCGACGTGATGGCGCTCAATGTCGATTCGGCCAGCTTCACCCAGATTGAGCAGGAGGCCGGCGGCGATGAGGAAAAAATCAAATCGATAATTCTCAGTATCGTGGGAACGAGGGGCAAGCAGCAGAACCCCGTAACCGGCTCAGGCGGCATGCTGATTGGCACGGTGGCGAAAATCGGGCCCGCGCTGAAGGACAGGGATCTGAAAGTCGGAGACAAGATTGCCAGCCTTGTCTCTCTTTCCCTAACGCCTTTGAGGATACATCGCATCATCGCGATACATAAGGAAATCGATCGCGTGGAAGTCGAGGCAGAGGCTATTCTCTTTGAATCGGGAATCTACGCGAAACTGCCGGCTGATATGGATGAGGGTCTGGCCTTGGCCGCTTTGGACGTCGCGGGCGCTCCGGCCCAGACCGCTAAGCTCGTCAGGCCGGGGGATTCGGTTCTGGTTCTCGGCGCCGGAGGAAAATCCGGCATGCTTTGCTGTTACGAGGCCATGAAACGCGTGGGGCCGACGGGCAGGGTCGTCGCGAATATTCATTCAGAGCGTTCGAAAAAGATACTCGAAGAGCTTCACCTGGCCCACGAAGTCGTTCTGGCTGACGCGTCACGGCCTGTGGAGTTTCTCAAAAAGGTGCTTCCGGCGAACGGCGGCAAGGAATTCGATATCTCCATCAATTGCGTGAATATTCAGGGCGCCGAGATGGCATCCATTCTTCCCGTGCGCGATGGGGGCATCGTCTACTTTTTCTCGATGGCGACGAGCTTCACGAGGGCGGCCCTCGGCGCCGAGGGTATAGGCAAAGACGTGACTATGATCATCGGAAATGGCTACACGAAGGACCATGCCGAGATCACGCTTTGGGAACTTCGCGAAAATGAGGCGCTCAGGAAATATTTCGAGGCTCAGTACGTGAAGTGAGGAGGCATCCATTGTCCGCGAAAGAATTTCCCCATCTGGTTCTTGATCTTTCCATGGCTCTCTTCGAAGAAGCCCAGAAGCTGTCTCCCGGCGGAGTGATGGGAATAAGGCGGCCTTATAATTTTATTCAAGGCGAATATCCAATTTTCATAGATCGCGGCTACAAGGGGCATATCGTCGATGTCGACGGCAACGATTACATCGATATGCTCTGCGCTTACGGGCCCATAATCCTGGGTTACGACGAGGCGGAGATAAATGACGCCGTGAAAAAGCAAATGGATGAAAAGGGTTTCTGCTTCTCTCTGGTGCAGAAAATCCAGAACGATCTCGAAAGGCGGCTGACCGAGCTTATCCCCTGCGCCGAGCAGGTCATTCTCGTGAAGACCGGTTCGGACGCCACAAGCCTGGCGACGCGGATCGCCCGCGGGTATAACGACAAACGCTATATTCTGCGCTGCGGCTACCACGGCTGGCACGATTGGTGCGTGGAAGTGCATGGCGGCGTGCCTGATGAGATTTCCTCGCTGACCGACGAGTTCGAATACGGATCACTCGAAAACCTCGAGGAAAAGCTGAAGGCGCATCGCGGGGATGTCGCATGCATCATCCTGACGCCGGTCGGGCATCCGCTGGCCAAGCCCGTGATGGCGCCCCCTCCGGGTTATCTGGAAGGCGTCAGGAAACTGGCCGACGAATATGAGGCCGTTCTCATCTTCGATGAAGTGCGCACGGGATTCAGGGTGTCGATGGGAGGCGCGCAGGAGCGCTATGGCGTGACGCCCGACCTGGGTACGTTCGGGAAGGCGCTCGCGAACGGTTATCCCATCAGCGCGGTCGCGGGAAAGAGAGAATTCATGCAGATGGCTGAAAAGAAGGTCTTTGTCTCTTCGACTTTCTTCCCCAACAGCCTGGAGATGGTCGCCGCCATGAAGTGTCTCGATATTCTGGAGCGGGAAATGGTTCCCGAATCCATATGGCGGCGTGGCACGGTTTTTCTGGAACGTCTCAGGGCGATCGCGGCGGCATCGGGCGTGCCCCTCACTGTTTCCGGGATTCCGCCGATGCCCTTCATGACTTTCGACAAGGCGGAGTGCGACGGGGAAAAGACCTACAAGGCGAGAAGGGAATATTTCTATACGCAGACCATCAGGCGAGGACTCTTCATCCAGCCTTTCCATCATTGGTATATCGCGCATCGTCATACCGACGCCGACCTCGATCGCGCCCTGGGCGTCATCGCGGAGTCCCTGGAATTGACGGCGAAACGATTCCCGGCCAACCAGGGCGGCAGATAAATGGCAAAGAAAATCGTCATAACCTGCGCCTGTACCGGCGCCGAGACCACGAGGGAACAGAATCCCTCCCTTCCACTGACTCCCGAAGAGATAGCCGATGCTGCATATGAAGCCTGGCTCGCGGGCGCGGCGATTCTCCATCTGCATGTGCGCGACGAAACCGGAAAGCCGACGCAGGATCCTGCCGTATTCAGGCGCGCGATCGAGCTCATCAGGGGTAAATGCGATATTGTCGTGGAGATAACGACGGGCGGCGCCGTGGGCGATGGCGCCGAGGAGCGGCTACGCCCCGTCATGGAAATAGAGCCGGAAATGGCCAGTCTCGACTGCGGAACCGTCAATTTCGGCAACGATTTCATCGTGAATACGCTCCCGACCATGCGACGCTTCGCGGCGGAATTCAAGGCGAGGAAGGTTAGGCCTACCTTGGAATGTTTCGATCTTGGCCATATCTGGGCATCGCGGATCCTCATCGAGGAAGGGCTTTTGGAAGCGCCATATCACTATGGTTTCGTCATGAACGTTCCCGGTTCGGTTCCGTATAACGTCGACAATCTCGAAGTATTCAGGAGGGCTTTACCGGAAGACGCGTATTTTACGGTGATGGGCATCGGGAAATCATCCTTGTCCGCCCAATATGGCGCGATAGCGTGCGGAGGGTGGATACGTGTCGGTTTCGAGGACAATGTCTATTACGCGAAGGGAATCCCCGCCAAATCCAACGCTGAACTCGTAGAACGAGCGGCAAGAATCGCCCGGGAAGCCCAGCTCGATATCGCGACCAGCGATGAAGTGAGATCGTTCCTTCGATTGAGGGGGTAGAGCAATGCATGATTTCTTGTCCTACGATTATCGCCGCATTCCTCTCTATGAAAATGTAACCCCCGAGGATTGGAACGATTGGCATTGGCAGATAAGGAACAATATAAAGGATGTTGCAGCGCTATCGCGCGTAATACCGCTTTCGGCCCAGGACAAGGAAGACATAGAGGAAGTGCTCAAGGTTTTCCGCATGGCGATCACTCCTTATTACGCGTCTCTCATCGATCCGGTCAATCGTCTCTGCCCCGTCAGGCTGCAGGCTGTGCCGAGGCGCCAGGAAACGTTCACCGATAAATCGGACCAGAATGATCCTCTCCATGAGGATATCGATTCTCCGGTTCCCGGGCTCACCCACCGCTATCCCGACAGAGTGCTTCTCCTCGTCACCCATATCTGCTCGATGAACTGCAGGCACTGTACGCGAAGGCGGCTTGTCGGCGTCGAGGACCTAAGCCTGGACGACGCGAACCTCGACGCGGCCGTGGAGTATATAAGGAAAACGCCCATTATCCGCGACGTCCTGATTTCCGGAGGCGATCCATTCGTCCTGTCGACCGAAAGGCTCGAAAGCATCATATCAAGGATACGCGCCATACCTCACGTGGAGATCATAAGGATAGGGACGAGAACGCCTGTCGTCTTGCCCATGAGAATTACGGATGACCTTGTCGCGATGCTGCGGAAATACGAGCCTGTCTACGTGAACACGCATTTCAACCATCCCAAGGAAATTACGGCCGAAGCGAGGGAAGCTTGCAGGAAGTTGGCCGATGCCGGAATCCCTTTGGGAAACCAGAGTGTCCTGCTCCGCGATGTCAACGATTGTCCTGTCCTCATGAAAAAGCTCGTCCAGAAACTCCTCTGCGTCAGGGTGAAGCCTTATTACATCTATCAGTGCGACATGTCGCGCGGCATCTCTCACTTCAGGACGACAGTGTCCAAGGGCATCGAGATCATCGAAAACCTTCGCGGCCATACTTCGGGGATCGCGGTGCCGACCTTCGTCATCGACGCGCCGGGTGGCGGGGGGAAAATCCCGGTCATGCCCGATTATCTCATAACGCAGAACGAGAAACGCGTGATTCTGAGGAATTACGAAGGCGTGATCACCACGTATGATGAACCTCATTTCTATGAGGAAGACTGCGGAAAGTGCAGGATATGTTTCGAGGAGCCTTGGCTGAAGCCGACATGCGGTGTTGCTCGTTTGCTGGACGGCCAGGAAAAAGTGCTTGAGCCGAAGAACCTGGCTCGAGCTTCCCGATGCCATCATCCCGAAGCGCTTTAAGCATGGGCGATGAGGCGATGGAATAATGCTGCCCGACGCTGTGAATTTCCTGAATGGCATCAATCTCGTCACGGGACCAGGAAGGGCTTGCGGAAAGACGGCATTCGCACAAGCAGCGGCCCTTTCGCTGCGAAATGCCGGCAAAGGCTTCGCCATGATTTCGATCGGCGTCGAGGGAAACGTTGCCGGGCGGGAGGCTGCGCGGAGCGACTCGATCGTGTCGCTGGCAAGAGACGAGGTTTTTATCACTGCTTCTGGATTTTTAGGGGCGGCGACCTGTCTGCCCGAAATTCTGGATGTGCTGCCGGGTGAATCGGCTTTCGGCCAACTTGCCATAGCTAGGGCTTCCCGCCGCGGAAAGGCAATTCTCGCGGGTCCGGAAAGGAATGAATATTTGCGCTGGGCCGTCGAGCGAATAGTCGGGGAAGGTTGGGCGACCACGGTCATAGTGGATGGCGCGCTCAATAGGATCACCCAGGCGGCTTCGCTTCGCTCCGCCAGACTGTTCTATGCCCTGCGGGTGGATGCGTCCAATCAGCGCTCGATGGCAGGGAAGCTGCGATATCTGCATCGGCTGATATCCCTTCCTTTATTAGGCGATATTGAGATGGATATCCGGATAGGTCAGCCTGTATCCAGGATAAAAGGTCCCTTGACGGCATCGCTGCTCGGCGGAATGGCATCCGATGTAAAGGTGATTGTCGTGGAAGACTTTTCCAAGATATTCCTCGATGAAAGGGATTTGACGGACCTGATGAAGAAACGCGTTCTGGCTGTAGCCTCCTCGGTGGAATTCGGGGGATTTTCCGTGGCTCTCCGCTCCGTAAAGAGAGGGGAATTCGAGACGCTCCTGGGGGATGAGCTTAAAAACCTCGTAATCTCTTGGGACGCCTATAAGGAAACGGGCATCGAGGAAATGGGCGATGAAAGAATATGATTCAGCTGCGGACAATATAGTCTGTTCCCCGGACGCATGGCTTTTCTCGAGGCTGGAGGAGCTATGGGCTGAGCTTCAGCCGCTGACGCCGTTCGGAAGGGATGTGATCGCCAAAAGAATCGTACATTCCGATCCTGGGATGATCCTTTCTTCCTATGATGACATTGATGCCTATGAATCCTTCATCCGAGTCCATGGTTCCGATAAAGCGAGGATAGACAGGCTTGCCTGGCATCTGGGGCGAATTCCCCGTCTTCCATCATTCGCCGATTCCGATATCGCCGGTGCCATGGATGCGGAGGCTGGCGATGCGGAAAGGGGCGGCGACTTTGATGTCGTGGAATTATTCCTCTTCAAGAAATTTCTCTCCAATTATAAAGCCTGCCATGATCTACTGGATGACGCGTTGATAGAGCGTTTTGGCTTTTCATTTGTATCGGAGCCTTTATCCGCTTTGCTGGAAAAGGGCGGCAGCGACTCGGAAACTTTCCAGATTTCCGAGCGCTATGACGGAGAGCTGAGGCGGATAAGAAGCGACATCGGCAGAATTGGGGAAGAACTCGAAAAGGCGAAACGCGCTCTCGCAGAGTCGGCGAGGGAAATCTGGGGACTCGATTTCATGGGCAGGGATTTCCTGACTGTACCCATCGAAAAAGCCGTCGCTATCGCGTCCGAATCGGATTGCGGGACTCGCGGACGGATAGCCGTAGAACCTTATGACGACTTTTCCTGCCTTGTCAGGATTCTCCCCGATTCGGCGTATCTTGCCCTTGAATTGCGGAGAGAAGCGTTGCGCGACGAAGAGAGTTGCGCTGAAAATTCAATTGCCTCGAAAATATCAAAGATCGTTCAACGTTCTAGGGCTGATTTCGAGCGCTACATGCGCGCCGCCCAAAGGCTCGATCTCGCGAGATGCCGGTATTTGCTCAAGAAAAAATACGATCTATGCAGGCCGGAGTTCCGCGGGAAGGGCATCAGCGTCGAAAGAGGCAGATATTTGCCCCTCCTTCAGGACTGCAACGTCATGGGAACGACCTATATGCCGATCGAGATCGATCTCCGGCATCCCGCCGCCGTGCTTTTCGGCTCCAATATGGGAGGGAAAACGGTAGTGCTCCAGAGCCTCCTGTTTTTTCAGATAATGGCTCAGAGCGGTCTTTATGTTCCAGCCAAGGCATTTTCGAGCCAAGTATTCGATGCCATCGAATATGTAGGCGAAGGGGCGGGAAGAGAAAGCCGCGGACTTTCGAGTTTTGGCTACGAGATCCATTTCCTCTCCAAGCTGCTCGCCATAGCCATGACGAAGTCCTGCTTTGCGGTATTCGACGAGTTTGCCCATACGACGGGATCGGAAGAAGCGGAAGCTCTGCTTGCGGCCGTTATCCATCACTTCTCGGGAATGGAACGATGCGCGTTTCTTTTCGCGACGCATTTTCGGGGAATCGAGAGGCATAAGAATGTGCATTGGCTAAAGATGGCAGGGTTGGATATAAATGCAGCCAGGATCTGGTTCTCTGCCGGTCAATCCGGCATAGCCGACGCGTCAGGTATGGCCGAGTCCCATGGGTCTTCCCTGTCTCTTGAGGAAAGGATCAGGAAGATCAATAAAATGATGCGTTATGAGATTTTGGAAGACAAGGGCGGAGACGGCGATCACGAAGACCGATCCGACGCGCTCGAGATAGCCTCGCTTCTCGGTCTGGATAAAAACATTGTCGACGAGGCAGTCTCGAATCTGAGCGGCAGGCGCCTGACGTACAGTGAAAATATCCGGGGTAGGACACAATGAGAGAAAAGCTGGGTTTATCGAAGGAATTGATCGTCGAGGCCAGGGAGCTGGCGAATGCCATTTGCTCTCCCGTGCTTTCGTTTATCGACAGACATACAAGCATGACGGTGGAGCGCGCGACATTGCGGCTGTTGGGCGCGGATGGCGCCGACGGCGACGGAGTGCCCGTGCCCAATCTGATCGTGGATTCGCTGCGGGACAGACTCTCGTCCGGAACGGCGTTATGGTACGCGAATGGGCTTGTTGCCGGCGGAATGACGGTCCACGAGCTCAACGTAAAAATTTCCAAGGGCTTCGATATATCCTCATTGCCGATGGCTGATCCCGCGGCGGCAAGGGCCATGGCGGACTCGCTTGCTGAGGGAGGCCTTTCGAGAATCGCGAAAAACAGAAATTTTCGGAAGGGGAAGCTCGCGGAATTCGAGGGCAGGAACAACGATCCTTTGCTGTATGTGATAGTGGCGACTGGCAATATATTCGAGGATGTGAAACAGGCGCGCTCGGCGGCCAAGAGCGGCGCCGACGTGATTGCCGTGATAAGAACCACGGCACAAAGCCTTCTCGATTACGTGCCCTACGGAGCCACTTCGGAAGGATTCGGCGGAACCTATGCCACGCAGGAGAACTTCAGGATAATGCGGGCGGCTCTCGATGAAGCGGCGGAAAAGGAAAAGCGCTACATTTACCTGACGAATTACGCCTCCGGGCTATGCATGCCCGAAATCGCGGC
>Ga0209467_1003052_pt1 | contig 11317 bp, 12 predicted proteins | sample Higcelwee11metaG_FD_187175 | JGI IMG/M metagenome (GOLD analysis project Ga0209467, IMG submission 187175) | Freshwater pond sediment microbial communities from the University of Edinburgh, under environmental carbon perturbations - High... | ecosystem: Environmental > Aquatic > Freshwater >...
ACCTTGTCGACCATTTTAAGAACTGAAGGAGAAATACCATTCATTTCACTACCAGCAATAATAGCTAATGGAGCTTTATATTTGGCATCTAAATAATTAACACTGTCCTTTGTTTGTTCACAAGCAACTATTTGATAGCCTTGAAGTTTAAGTTCTTTAAGACAGTCAATGGTGCTATTAAAATGCTGCCATGGAACCCATTTCCAAGTCCCAATTGAACTGCGATGAATCTTAATATTTGGAGGAGTGACCACTTGACCACAAAGATAAATTTTTTCAACAGCTAAAGCATCGGCTAATCTAAAAAAAGAACCAATATTGTAGGTGTCTAAAACTTCATCTAAAACCAAAACTATTGGTTGTCGATTAATAGAATTTTGTAATTTTTCTGAATCCCCTATTTTACTTTTTCGTAATTGATGTGAGTTTAATTTCATAGACTATTCTAACAAACAAAAAACCTCCCAATTAAGGGAGGTTTTAGAAATAACAAAAGTTATTAATTAGTTACAACTACCAGCGGCGGCTGGAGCGGCAGCTGCACCAGCGGCAGCAGTTGGCTCAGCAGCAATTTCTTTTTTACATTCGCTTGGAGATTTACTGAAACTTTCACAAATAGCTTCTTTAATAGCACTAGCTTGTCGAAGTTGATCAACAGTGAAAACTTTTTTACCAATTTTGATACTACCAGTAATTTCAGCACCGGAAGCATCGGTTGGAGGGAAAGCTTTACCGTCAAGCATAAGAGTTGGAGAAGCTTGAATTTGATATTTATCAGTAATAGCAATTTCTTGTTCGATTAAACTACCAGCATCTTTGTTGAAACATTCAGTAATTTTAGTAGTGTCAAAACCAGCTTGTTTAGCTTGATCTTCCCAACAAGTATCAGCATTTTCAACAGTACAATTAGTGTTTACATTAGCAATAAAATTCCACCATTGAGTTTTGTCAGAAGCTAAATTGTAGGCACAAATTTCTCTAACATCTTGATTAGCTTCAACTCGACCATGGAGAGAAGAATAAAGATTGTTACCAATTTTTAAGTATTGACTTTCATTGTTACATTCTTTAACAATAGCCGCAATTTGATTTTTACAATCAGCCACATCTTTTAATTGACCTTGACTGTTTTTAACATAAGTTTCACATTGATTTACGTCTGGACTACTTTTACTACAGTAGCTAGAAAGACTACCTTCAATCTTACTGAAAATATAGCGAGGTCTAATTTCGGCTTGGTTACCAATAGCATCAAAAACTGGTCTTAGAGCAGTTTCCATTTGATTACCGTATGGACAAAAACTCATAACGAAGAATTCAAAAGCTGGTTTTTCAGTTTTTTCAGCTTTAAAAGTATTGGTGGCAGTTATTTTTGAAGTTGAACTATCACCATTTGTAACTTTTAATAAAGCGAATCCGGCGAAAAATGAAACAATGACTAATAAAATAGAGAATAAAACAACTCCATAGAAAGGAACTTTAATATAAGTGTCTTTTTTGTCGATAATTGCTTTTGAAATTTTTTCGACTACCTTTATTTTTTTGACTGGTTTTTTTGGTAATTTTGGCATTTTGTTTGTGAATTAATAATTTATTGGTCTTCGTTAATAGAAATAGCTCCAACTGGACAAGCAGCAATAGCAGCTTTGATAGCATCGGTAATTTCAGTTGGTTGTTGTTTGATTTTAGCTTTATAAATTTCAGTGTCCATTTCAAAAGTTTCTGGATCCATTAAAGGACAAGTATTACAGCCAATACATTTATTTTGGTCTAGAAAAATTTTATTCATATGTATTAAAATAACAGATTAAACAATATATTTCTATGACAAATTTTTTTACAGATCCATTAATGGAAGAAAAATTCACTAAAATGAAAGGTTTAGTTTTTAAGTATCCTAAAAGGGTTTTAATTGAATTAAATAATATTTGTCCTGTTTATTGTCAATTTTGTACCAGAAAAAGAGACACTTTTAAAAATATAAAATGGGAATTAACTAAGGCGGAAATAAAAAATATTTTAGATTTTTTAAAAAATAATCAAAAGATAAATGAAGTTGTAATTTCTGGTGGAGATCCATTAATGTCCCCTATTCTATTGATTGATTTGTTGAAGAAATTAGAAAAACAAACAAATATTAAAGTAATTAGAATTCACACTAGAATGCCAATTACAGCACCTAAACAAATTAGTCAAAATATTTTTGATTTTTTAAACGATTATAAAAAGATTGTTTATTTATCGATTCATTGTAATTTAGCTAATGAAATTACAGATGAAAGTATTTCTGTTTTTAATAAATTTAGAAAAGCAGGATTAATTTTATATTCACAATCAGTTTTTTTAAGAGGAATTAATGATTCAGTGGAAAAATTAGAAGAATTATTTGAAAAATTATTAGAATTAGGAATTAGACCTTATTTTATTTATAGATGTGATTCAGTGGTTGGACTAGAAAAATTTATAGTTCCTTTTGAAAAAGAAAAAGAAATTATGACGGACCTTAGAAAAAGAATTTCTGGTCTGGCTTGTCCTACTTATGTAATTGATAGTCCGCAAGGAGTGGGAAAAATTCCAGTACCTTTAAACTTTTGGAAAATTAAAAATAAAATGACTGATTTTAATGGAAAAAAAATTAAAATTAAAAACTAGTCTTTTTAATAGCTTCTTTATTGTCTCTTAAAAATTCACCGGCCTTAATCATGGCTCTTAAGAGTAAATTAATACGATCTTCAGCTTCGTTTCTGGATAAATCTTGGGAAACACCAGGAAAAAAATGAAAAATTTCATTTCGGCCAAACTTCCAAGCACTCCATAGTTCTTCAGCTAATTCTTCTCCATTTTCATGAATATCAGTTAGTTTTTGAAAAACTGAAAATCGTTTATATCGAAGAGATGGATTTAAAGTTTTACCAACTCGAAAACGGTCACTTTCATATTCCTCTTCAGAAATAATATTAATTTTAAGAAAAAAATCTTTTAAAAAACCCTCATAAGCTTTGGAAATAGGAGCAACAAAAAAAGCATAATCGTAAATTTTGTCATCTAAGTCAACCTTGTCTAGGATAGTCTCAACATCGGATAATAAATTTTGTTGATGAGGGGTTAAGAACTTTTTGGTTTCTTCAAAAAGTTGAGGTGATGACATAATCATAGATTAGATTTTACAAGAAAAAGGAAAAGAATTAATAGTAGTAAAGAAAATACTAAAAGATAATTTTTTATAGCTTCAATAGAAAGTTGATTTTCTTCTCGAGCAAAAAGCCAATCTTGAAGAAATTTAGGATTTTTTAGATAGTCTTTAACTTCACCAAAAAGTAAATAAGTGTTGATAGTAAATAAAAATGAAAGAATAAAACTATTTTTGTAAGCAGTAAAGATAAAGAGAGAAATTAGATTTAAGGCAACTTGAAAAAAATAATGATGAAAAATTAAATTGTTGTGTTTATAGCGAGTGATTTTTAATAATTTATAAAAAGATTTAATATCTTTTTTCTTTAAAATATCTTGAGCTAGACGACCTTCTTCAGTGTTTGGTTTACGATAAAACCAATAAATTACATGATCTAATTCCAAAAAAAAGGCTCCAAAAAGAACACCTAAAAATAATTTTAAAAATTCTAAAAACGGAACTGAAAAAAACATCCAAATAATGGATGTGATTAGAAAAATAAAGAGAGCCGGAATCGACTCAAGAAAAAATTGACGTTTCACTAATTAATAATACCAGATTATTCGTATCGCAAAGCTTCGATTGGAGAAAGTTTAGAGGCTTTACGAGCTGGAGCAACCCCAAAAATAATTCCAACAGCAGAAGAAACTCCGAAGGCAACAACAACAGATGAGATAGTAACTTTAGCAGGAAAGAAATTACTAATAGCTAAAGTTCCAAGACTTCCAAGAACAACTCCAACAAAACCGCCAAAACAAGATAGAATAACAGCTTCAATTAAAAATTGAATAAGAATAGCTCGAGGGTAAGCCCCAATGGCTTTACGAAGACCAATTTCTCGGGTTCGTTCAGTGACGGAAACTAACATAATATTCATAATTCCAACTCCCCCAACCACTAAAGAAATAGCGGCAATCCCAGTTAAGGCGATGGTAAGAACATTGATAATAGAATTAATTGAACTTAGAAGTTGAGAACTATCAAAAACAGAAAAAGCATCTTTATCGTATTTTTCTAAAAATATTTTAGTGATTTCTTTTTTAGTTGATTCAATAGAGTCTTTATTTGGAGATTTAACGGAAAACATATTAATATCTTCTTTCCCTGACAAATCGGAAACAACTGAAAATGGAGCATAAACTGTATCATCAACACTTGGTCCTCCAAAAGAAGAGCCTTTTTGGTCTGCTACTCCAATTACTTTAAAAGTTTTTCCTTTAATAATAACTTTTTTACCAACTGCTTCTGATTTTGGAAAAAGAGTTTGAGCAACCTTGTAACCTAAAACAATTACTGGAGCTTTTTTAGAATTTTCTTCGTTAGTAAACCAACGACCACTACCTTTTGAAGTTACAATATTATTATTTTTGCCATATTCTTCATTGGTACCATCTATTTCTATGCCTTTTTTAATATCGTAGTTTGATTTTATATCAACATAAGTAGCATTAACCGGCATAATTTCTACATTTTTTAGTTTTCGACGTAAAAGATTGTAATCTTTTTGAGTAAAAGTTAAAACCATAGACCCCATGCTACTAGATGAAAATCCCCCATTATCATTAAAAATTTTTCCTGGAGAAACAAAGACAGAATTAGCACCGAGTGTTTCAAATTGGTCGGTGACGTAATTTTTTAACCCATTTCCAATGGAGGTTAATAAAATAACTGAAGTTACCCCAATAATAATTCCTAAGGAAGTTAAAATAGTTCGACTTTTATTTTTTAAAATTGATTTAAAACTGGATTTTAGAAGATCGTTGAGACTTGGTTTGAGCATTATTTTTCCTCCGTAACTTTGCCATCTTTAATAATAATAGTGCGGTTGGCTTGGTTGGCTAATTCCATATCGTGGGTAACAAAAACAATAGTTCTCCCCTCTTTTTCGTTTAATTGATGAAAAAAATTCATAATTTCGACTCCTGATTTACTATCAAGATTTCCAGTTGGTTCGTCGGCTAAAATTATTTGAGGATTGTTGACTAAGGCTCGAGCTATGGCCACACGTTGTTGTTGACCTCCAGAAAGTTGAGCAGGAGTATTAACCATTTTATCTTGAAGACCAACTTTAGTAAGTAAATCAACACCAATTTGATGTCGATTTTTTTTAGGGACATCAGAATATAAAAGTGGTAATAAGACATTTTCTAAAGATGAGGTTTTGGCTAAAAGATTGAATTGTTGAAAAACGAAACCAAGAGTAACATTGCGAATTTGAGCTAATTGGTGTTCTTTAAGTTTGGAAATATCACGACCATTTAAGAGAACTTCTCCAGAAGTTGGATTGTCTAATAAACCAACAATATGCATTAGAGTTGATTTACCCGAACCAGAAGGTCCAGTGATGGAAACAAATTCGCCTGGAAAAATTTTTAGACTAACATTGTTAAGAGCCGTGAAAGAATTAGTCCCAGTGATGTAAGACTTGGTAATATTTTTTAATTCTAAAACTGGTTTAGAATTATTTTTTGATGATGACTTGATCATTTTCACTAAGTCCTTCTAAAATTTCAATTTCAGTATCGGTTTCAATGCCAGTTTTAACTATCTTTTTAATTAATTGATTATTATCAGGATTTTTAACTAAAACATAAGCTTCAAATTCAGTTTGAGTTAAAGCATCGATTGGGATAACTAAGGAATTTTGATTTTCTTTTAGATTAATTATGGCATCTCCATCCATTCCAATTTTATATTTTAAATCATCATTATCTTTTGGTAATTCAAATCTAACCTCATAAACAGTAGAGGTTTGTCCAGAAACTGGAGTGTAAGAAATGTAAGTTATTTTTGAATCGAAAGTTTGATCAGAAAAACTATCTAATTTAATAGTAGTTTTGTCACCAACTTTAATTTTAGTAACATCTTCTTGATCTATTTGAGATTTTAAATAAATAGATTTTGGATCGATAATGGAAAAAGTAGCAGTAGCTGGAGAAATATTTACTCCACTATTTGGTTGATCAACATTAGTTACAATGCCGGCAATTGGAGTGGTTAAGGTGGCGTATTTAATAGTTAAATCACCTAGCTCATAGTTAATAACAGAATTGTTTAAAGTGTTTTGAGAGCGCTCGAGAATTCTTCTCATTTCAGTATCGATAACAGTATTTTTATATTTATCGCTGGTGTCGTAAAAATTAGAAGCAGTAGTTTTGTAATTATTAAAATCTATTTGAAGTTGTTTTTTTAATTCTTCTTTATTAAGACTGGCAATGGCTTGATATTTTCTAACTTTATCCCCGACTTTTACTCCAACCCAAGCGAGTTGTCCGCTGGTTTGAAATCTTAATTCAGCTTTAGAAGCAGCATCAACAGAACCAGATAAAGTGATTTCTTCAGAAATATTTTTTCTAGTAGGAGTAATTGTAGTTTCAGTCTTGGTGTTAAATTTAGGATTATCTTTATTGTTTTGAGCTTTAGTTTTAACACTAAAAAAGATAATCGTGATTAAGACTAGGACTACAATAATAATCCAAGTGATTTTTTTCTTAAAAATTTTCATAAATATAATTATATATTATACCTTAAAGTAGCTATTTTGTTGTGTTTTTTAATTCTTTTAATTTCCACATAAAAAGTTTATAAGGAGTTTTAATAGCACCTTGAGTTTGATCTTTAACAAAATATCTAGCTTTTTCTAAGATTTTTCGATCGATAGTTTTGGCTAAACGAATATATAGAGAACGATTTTCCCAATCCCCTAGTTCTTTAGCTAAATCGAGTCCATAAGATTGATATTCATTTTTAATATATTTTTTACGTTGAGCTAAAGTTTCTTCAAACTTGAATAGTTGATCACCAATAGAAGTGGCGGGATTTTTAACCATTAGTTTTTTAAATATAAAATATAAGCTTGGCCGTCAGTTAAAAATTTATTACCACTTTTTTTTGTACCATAACTAAGACCGGTTAAATCTATTTTTTCAAAAGATTTAATAATATTATTTTCTTCTAGATTGGATTTTAATTCTTCTCTTTCTTTATCGACAATTAATTCAGTGCTGTGAATTGGCAAAATTATAAAACCTTTTTTTTGAATTGATTGATCAAAATGAGCTGTACCAACCCAAATTGATTGACCGTCTGGAGTTGTAAAACTAGTTTCCCAAAAATGAATATGGTGGCGAGAATTGGTAAGATTGGCAGGAGTTGGTTTACCAAAACCAAGATCGTTAGATCGAGTGTCCCAAAAAACAGGTAAACCTGGAGTTTGAGGATAAGAAGTTTTTTTAATAACAGTATTAATAATTTTAAAACTGGTTTTAAGACTAAGTTTATCTAAAACATACCAACCAGAACTAGTAAAAGATTTGATTAGACTTTCTTTAGAAGCAACTACAATAATGTTAATTGGTTCAGCTGGGGCTCCAGTAATAGTTTCACTAATTTTTGGAAGATTATTAAAAAGTTCAGTACTAATTTGATTACTACTAATAATAGTTTTTGAAATTTCAGGAATAGGTTGAGTTTTAATTGGATGAGTTTTGTAAAAATAGGTAATAAAAACAAAAAATAAAATTATTAAGAAAAAACTAATTTTTTTTACAGTTTGATGTTTTAAGTGAGGTTGAAGATGAATATTAAGATTAAATTTTTTCTTAATATGAGAAATAGTAATAATTAAAGATAACCAAGCCAATCCGGAAGCATAACTGGCTAGAACGTCTGATGGCCAATGAGCACCAAGATAAATTCTGGAAAAACCAATTATTAAAATAATAGCGATTCCAAAAAAAATAGTTAAAACTTTAAGCCATTTTTTCTTAAGGCTATCAAAAAGAAAAAAAGCGATTAATCCATAGAAAGCGATAGCAATAAAACTATGACCACTAGGAAAACTAAAACTAGTTTCGGTAACCAAACTTTGAGTTAATGATGGTCGAGGTCGGTCAACTATATTTTTAATAATCCAAACAAAAATTTCACCTCCGAGAACAAAAATTATTAAACTTCTAAAGTAGGACCATTTTTTAAGTAAAAATAAAATAATTAAAGCAAAAATTACAGCCACGGCAATAATTTGACCTTTAGCTAAATAAGTTATGAAAAGCATAACTTGGTTTAATTGAGAAGTTCGAAAATTACTGATTAAATTAATAATTCTAAGATCGGCTCGAATTAAAGCTTCTTGGCCAACATAATCTTGGATAATGCCAAAAAAAAGAAAAACAAAAAAAAGAGTAAAAATGCTACCAATGGTTAGATAGAGTCCATATTTTTCACTGGGAGTAATTCTGGTTTTTAAAAATTTGCCAAGACGAGGGTGTTTTTTGTATATACGTTGAACTTCAGGATCATTTTTGACACCGTGACCGATTGATTTAAGAATTGATTTAATAAATTTAATCATTATAAAATCTTATTAATTTCTTCAAAAATTTTTGGAGTAAGATCGTTAATTATGGTTGATTCTTCTTTAGAAAAAGGTAACAAAACATAGTCTTCAACTGGGATATTATTTTGAGGCTTACCAATCCCAAGTCGAATTCTATGAAATTCTTGGGTGCCAAGATTTTCAATCGTAGATTTAATGCCATTGTGGCCGGCTGGTCCACGGTCGAATTGAATTCGATAGTCTCCAATTGGTAAATCCAAATCATCATGAATAACATAAATATTTTGAGGAGAAATTTTGTAGAACTGAGCGATTTTTTGAATAGTTAGACCAGAGTTATTCATATAACCGGTGGAAATAGCAAAAATTATTTTATTAGTCCCCTGTCCTGTTTCATAAATTTTGGCTAATAAATTTTGTTTGGTAGTTAGAGATGTTTTACAAAACGTCTCTACATATTGTTGGATTATTTTTTGGCCGAAGTTGTGGCGAGTTTTTTCGTATTGTTTATCAGGATTACCAAGACCAATTATAAGTTTCATAGTTTATTTTAGCATTCCTATTTAAATACAGTTTGTAGTTAATTGATATATATAATAGTAGATTGATATAAAACAATACCCTAAGGATAGGGAGAATAAAAAAATAAGCTTAAGTTAGCAGTATTATGGTGTGTCTGCTAATGTTTCAAACTCAGCTTCAGAAATTATTTTTATACCTAACTTCTTGGCATTTATAAATTTACTAGAATTAGATTCAGTCTCATTGCTAATTAAATAATTAGTGTTTTTGGAAACTGTACTAACGACTTGCCCACCAAGAAAAATAATTTGATCTTCTATTTCTTTTCTAGGACGATTTAGAGTACCGGTTATAGCAAATGAAAAATCTTTTAATTTCAAATTTCTAAATTCTAAATTCAAATCCTTAATTGTAACTTGGGAAAGGATGGATTCGAGCCAAATTTTTCGAGTATCAATCCCCTCCTTTATCTTTTTAGCCAAAGTAATTTGAATGCCAGGGAGAGATTCAAGTTTTTCAATAGTTAAATCTAAAATTTTTTGAGGTGAATCAAAACCTAATTTAATTAATTGTTGAATTCGTTTACCACTGAAGTTAGGAATGCTGGCAGCAGTTAAAATTTGCTTTAATTTAAGGGATTTTTTTGATTGGATTTGGTTAACAATGTTTTGACCTGACTTTTCCCCTAGACCAGCTAGGTTAGAAAAATCAGCAACGGTTAATTTATAAAAATCACCCGGTAATTTAATTAAATTAGCTTGATAAAGTTTTTCGATAGTTTTGTCTGAGATGCCTTTAATTTCGAGAGTATCACAAAACAATTTTAAAGAACCTAAAATTTGAGCTAAACAATTTTGAGTGTTGGGACATTTTAAAAACTTTGATTCGATAGTTAATAAGGCATTACAAGAAGGACAATTAGTTGGAGCTAAAATATGGCCTGAGGTAACTTTGTTAACAACATGGTCAATATGAGGAATAACATCGCCACGACGACTAACTTCAACAATGTCATTAATATTAATGTTTTTTTCTTTGATTAAATCGTAATTGGCGAGCGAAGCAAAAGTAATAATGGCCCCAGAGATTTCAACGGGATCAATTTCGGCAACCGGAGTGATCATTCCTAATGGTCCAACTTGCCAATCAATAGAAGTGATTCTGGTTTGGGAAGAACGGGAAGGAAATTTGTAGGCAACTTGGCCTTTTGGTCGATTATTTTTGGAACCTAATTCATTTTGAATCTTTTGATCGTTAATTTTAATAACTAATCCATCGATTTCAAAAGGATAGGTATTTCTGGTTTTAATTAAAAATTTTTGATAAATTTCTTCGATTTGATCAAAATTTTGACAGATAAAAGTTTCGACAGGAGAAAAACCAGTAGTTTTTAAAAAGTCTATCTTCTCTGATTCAGTTTCAAAATTTTTGGTCGAAGAAAAAATATTAACAGCGATAAGGCTACAGTATTCAGAAAATTTACTATCTAACCTTTGGGATATTCCAGAAACGGCATTTCTTGAATTGGAATAGGGTTCTTCTGATAATTGATTAATTTCTTTAAAATCATCTTCAGTCATAACAACTTCACAACGAATAGAACCAGAAAAGTCTTCTGGTAGTTGGGGAACAAAGTTTTTCATTTTAACCACATTTTGGGTAATTACATCCCCTACTTCACCATCACCACGAGTAATAGCATCGATTAATTGACCATTTTTATATTCAATTTCTAGAGAAATTCCATCACATTTTGGTTGAACAACGTACGATATGCGATGCATATCTACGTTGCTGCCTGCGGCGTCACTTTTTAATTCAAAATAATGAATTAAATCGTCAATTTTATTAACTTTGTTTTGAGAACCCATCGGCATGGAATGCTTTTTTTTATCAAAACCAGTATCAAAATTGGAATTACCAACTTTGGAAAACAAACGATGATAAGGAGATTTTTGACGAAGAATATCTTCTAGAGTGTCATAAGTGTGATCATCCATGATTGGTTTACCAGTGGTGTAATAGGCTTTTTTTGCTTCAATCAAAAGTTCACCAAGTTTTTCAGGAGTAATAGTTTGGAGATCAAGGGAATCAAGAGTGATCATAAGATGATTATATCTTAAGCACTGGCGAGACAATAATAGGCACCTTTGGTGGAACCACGTTTTTCAACTGCCCCAGTATCAACTAATTTTTTAAGATCACGCCAAATAGTGTCATCAGAAACCATTGGTAATAATTGTTGAGCATCTGGCATTCTGAGTCCCCCAAATTGTTGCATGTAT
>Ga0209467_1003053_pt1 | contig 11314 bp, 8 predicted proteins | sample Higcelwee11metaG_FD_187175 | JGI IMG/M metagenome (GOLD analysis project Ga0209467, IMG submission 187175) | Freshwater pond sediment microbial communities from the University of Edinburgh, under environmental carbon perturbations - High... | ecosystem: Environmental > Aquatic > Freshwater > Pond...
CAAGCTGGCTGAAGCTTGGGTTGCGGTTGCAGGCCAGCATATCGTCGGTTTTGCGCTAACCTATGATCGCGCTGATTTTGTTCAGGGGATTCTGACAAGGACGCTCGACCTTTTGTATGTCAAAGAAGCTTGGCGGCAGCGACATGTGGCAAGCGCGCTTTTCGCCGCCGTCGCGAACAAAGCCATCGGCGATAAAATTGCCAAGCTGTCTATTCATGCCGTCACGGCGAACAAAGTCGCCAACAGCTTTTATCGCCGCATCGGCCTTGCCTCTTCCGCGCAAGAACGGAAGCACACATCCTATTATGCTGATAAAAAGATTCTTCAAAAGCTTGCGAAGAACGACGGGCTTTAAGCGTTAAGTCCTCTTCCGCTCGCGAAGATAGTCAGCGAATTTTTTATCATGCCCGCCGATATGATCGCGCAGCCATACGGCGGCGAATTCCAAAGCCTTCCGTCCTGCCGCTTCGCTGCCCGCCGCGGCTTCGCGTTGCAGAACCTGATAACGGTTCCAGCCCTTGTTGTGCTCATCATGGTGCGCGCGCAAGTCGGGATAATGCGTTTCCTGCATCAATCCTTCTTCATCGACAAAATGGCGTTCCAAAGTCCGGCCAAAACTTTCAAGCATTTCATTCATGCCCTTCAGGCCGTTGCCCGTCATCATATCGGCAAAAAAGCGATTGATTTGTTCGATGATTTTTTTGTGATGTTCATCCAGCGTCCCATGATCGATGACGAGGCTTTCATCCCATGACATCAATTGCAGTTTGTCTTTGTCCGAGCGAACCATATCAAGAAAAGAACGAACTTCTTCTTTCAACTTTGTCGCTTGCTGCGAAAGCTCGCTGGCCGCATCGCTGATGTGGTTGGCCGCATCGCCCGCCTCATGCGAAGACGTTTCAACTCGGCCAATATTGCTTGATACTTCACGCGTACCAGCGGCCGCTTGCTCAACATTGCGCGAAATCTCGCTTGTCGCCGCGCCTTGCTGTTCGATGGCAGCGGCCACAGAGCTGCTTATTTCGCCCATTTCATCGATCACTTTGCCGATGGAGGCTATGGCTCGCACCGCCTCCGACGTTCCCGATTGAATGGCGCCAATGCGGCTGGCAACTTCCTCTGTCGCCTTGGCCGTCTGCCCCGCCAGATTTTTCACTTCGCTGGCAACGACGGCAAAACCCTTCCCGGCATCGCCGGCGCGCGCGGCTTCGATCGTCGCGTTCAGCGCCAATAAATTAGTTTGGCTTGCAATATCGTTGATAAGAGAAACGATTTCGCCAATGCCCGTCACATGTTCAGCCAGCGATTGGATCATATCCTTTGTTTTATCGGCCTCCTCGTCGGCCCTTCTTGAAACTTCTTTGGTACGCGCCATTTGCGAGGTAATTTCACGGATTGAGGCCGCAAGCTCTTCACTTGCCGAAGCGACAGCCTGCACATTGCTGGACGATTCTTCAGCCGCGCCCGCAACTGTCGTTGCTTCGGCGCTTGTTGCCCGGGCAGCCGAAGCCATCTCCTTAGCCGAAGCGTGCAACTCCACCGCCGCCGCCGTCACCGTTTCAATCACGTCGCCGACTTGCGATTCAAAAGAATCCGCCATTTCGCGCATCGCTGCCTGACGTTCTTCTTCAAGCCGTTCTTTGTGTTCCTCTTGCTCTTTTTGCATGCGCGCATTCGCAATGGCATGCTCTTTAAAAATTTCAACAGCGCACGCCATTGAGCCGACTTCGTCGCGCTGCCCCAAGGAAGGAACGACAACGTTCGTATTGCCATCGGCCAAGATTTGCATCGTAGCCGTCATGGCAACGATGGGGCGCGCGATGCTCCGCGCGATCAGAACGGCAAAACCAGCGCCTAAAAGCAAAGCGATGACAACCAAAAAGCCGGATTGGTTCTGACTTTTGTTTAAAGCGTCCTCAGATTCCTTTTCAATCTCCGCTAAACGCGCTTCTTGCAAACGCAGCAATTCGTCGGACGCCTGACCAAAGGCCGTCCCTTTCGTCGCAAGCTGGCCGGAAACCAGGTTCTGCAGTTCTTCCTCGTGCGTCGCCCTTTGTTCATAGAGCGACGGCACTTTTTCAAAAAGAGCGCTATAATCTTCCAATAAACTTTGCATGGCTTTCAATTTCTCAATGCGACCGGTGTCATGCGTCGTATCGATAACGTGAGAAAGCAGAACGCTCATTTGCGCGTGATCCGACCGCACGCTTTCCAGTGCCGACATATCCCCACCGTAAACGTATTTTACGACATCGCGACGCAAAGCATTCACGTTTGCATTGATCTTTGCGACACGCGTCGCATTCGTGGACACGCGCGCGTAATCACTCAATTGCGCGTTCGCGCTCGTCAATGACGAAAAATTGGTACCCGCAACAGCAAGCAGCAAAAAAAGGACGAAGGCAAAACCAGCATAAAGACGCATGCCGATTTTCATCTGCGAAAGGACATTCATTTTTTTAAAACCGCCGGTTGAGTAAAAGAAAAACGAGGAAGGCAGCGCGGTGTTCTTATTAAAAGAAGTTGCGCCGCACAAATGAGGCATATTCTGGCGTTTCAGGGAATACTCTTTTATGAAATATGCCCGCGCTGCGTGCCAATTTCTTTCATGGCGTGTCAGAAAAAACGCCCTACTTTTAATACGTTTTATTAGCCCTATCCGTTCCATGGTATGGGCCCTTTAATATTCTATTAACCAAACTCAAGCTCTTGTAATATGTTCTTCTTTCCATTCCCTTTCACCAGTTGAGTCCTCCCATGTTCACATCTCACGTTAAAAGCGTCTCACCCTCTTTGTCTCAGCCGGCCGCCGATCCCAACACTCTTTCCGTTCAGGCGATCGCGCATGAGATCCCGGCCCTTATTGCCGATGAAACGACAGCCACTTTTTTAACGCGCACAGATCCCCCTGCTCTTATTCTAAAACCTATTGCCAAAACTTTACGCAGCAAGACGCATATGATGCTGGAAACAATCGTCGGCATTTGGGTCGAGCAAACGCGTCCGCTTCTTAGCATTGCCGAAACCTTCCGCGACATGCGTGATCTGGAAAAACGCAGCCAATCCATGGCCGCCGCAGCTGAGGAAATGACCTCCTCGATCAAAGAAGTCGCGCGCTCCGCCGAAGGCGTCGCAGAAGACGCGAAAAACGTTAAGCACGAGTTGAACGCCGGAGTCGATCAAGTCGCGCAAGCGTTGACGTCGATGGATGGCATTTCAAGCGCTTTCACAGCGATGACGGGCAAAGTCCAAACGCTGGATAACGCGTCGGAACAAATTGCCTCCATCCTCAAAACCATTGAAAAAATCGCGGCGCAAACAAACTTGCTCGCCCTCAACGCCACCATCGAGGCCGCACGCGCTGGCGAAGCGGGCAAAGGCTTTGCCGTTGTGGCTGGTGAAGTTAAAACGCTGGCCAAGCAAACGGCTGGCGCAACGGAAGACATCCGTCAACGGATTGCTGCGTTGAAAGGTGGCATGAGCGATATGCTTTCCTCAATGAAAGACGGCGCACAAAAGGTTGAAATCGGCACAACGATCATTCATTCGGTTAATGATCATATCCATCAAATTGGCGAGCAAGTCGAAGACGTGACGCAGAAAATGGTCAGCGTCTCTGGAACCGTCCAACAGCAATCGGCGGCGATCAATGAAGTCAGCGGCAATATCGGCGCTATTGCCGCTATGAGCCAAAACGTCATTCAGAAAGTCGAAAATGTCATTGGCGGGCTTGAGAAAGCCAGCGCCTTTGTCAAAACAGGTTTGGCTGACGTTTCAAAGAATCTCGACAGCGAAATGCTCGTGCTCATTGCCAAGGCAGACCACGCTTCCTTCAAAAAACGCATCATTGATACGATCCTCGCCAAGGATAATTGGAAAGCGCACGAAGTTGGCAATCATCATGGCTGCCGCCTCGGCAAGTGGTACGATCAAGCGCCGGACGAAATCAAAGCCATGCCGGCCTATGCCAAGCTTATGGAACCGCATACAAACGTTCATGCCGCCGGAAAGAAAGCCCTGGAGCTATTTGAAAATGATGATTATCCCGGCGCTTTGATCAAAACACAGGAAATGGACAAAGCGTCGTTAGCGGTCATTGCCCTTCTGGATGAACTCCATACGAACATGATGAAAAACAAGAAAGAGTAAAGGCGCTCCTCTGTCCTGCTAAAAAGCCCAAAAGCTAAGCTTTTGGGCTTTTTTCATCCTTAATGACCCGAAAAGCCGTTTGAAACTCTTGCGCAAAGCTTTGGCATCGGTTAAAAGCCAACACCGCTTGTCCCCTTCGTCTAGTGGCCTAGGACACCGCCCTCTCACGGCGATAACACCGGTTCAAATCCGGTAGGGGACGCCACAAAAACAACCGCCCTTTCGGGCGGTTTTTTTGTGGCATGGCCGACAGGCCTTGAACCGGTCGGTTCACAAAAAGCTTAGTGAGCGCGAGCGTTAGCGAAGCGCAAACTTAGCGTTTGCCGCGCAGCAAGGGAGCCTGCGACCGCAGCGAGCACAATCCGGTAGGGGACGCCACGTTTTTTATTATGGATTGCGGCAACACACCAAATGAGGCGTGGGCACTTGCAGCGTTGGTTTCCTAGAGCAGCTCTCAAGTACAGACTAAACTACCGGAAGTCTTTTGCCAATTCCTGGCGCATGATGCGCTATATCATTAGTCGTTAGGTTTCCTGCATTTTTATGCAGCAACAATTTCCTTACTGACAAAACAGTCGATAGTTCATTTACCTCTCTACTCGGCGCGACAATTGAAGATGTCATTTCCTTGTATATATCTTCAGGAAGCCACATGGCGAGTTCCCAAGACATTTGGTTGGCTTTTCGGTAATCCGCTTCTGAGGAATCCTCCTTAAGACTTCTAGCAAGAGCTAAATACTCTGCAACACCTGCAGCCTGTTCGCGTATCTTGAAGCCCCATTTCAGATTTTCTGCATATTCTGAATGTTCTTTTTGGAGCGATACCTTCAGTCTTTCTGTTATCAATAACTGTGCAAGAAACGATATTATCTGCATCATAAGTAACAAAACGAAGACAGTTTGGGCATCCATGTTCTTCTCCTAACCTCAGGTGATCGCAATTTCATAAACATAGTACTGATATGATAAGTACCTTACAAAAAGCTCTCATCTTTAGGAGATTAATATGCTGATTTCCCAACACCCATCTTTATCCTGTCCAGCACACCCAAAAAAACCACGCACATAGATGGGATTGTTTTTCCGAGGCGACAGAAAAACTTCTTTTGATTCTCCGCGTTATCTCCAGCCCCTCTGCCTTGCCTTAGGTTTGCGCATACGTGGATAAAATTTCCCTTTCGTTCAGAGACTTTCCTCGATTTTTGTGCATTGCAAGAAGTGCAATGCAACAAGAGGTGTCCTTTCGCGCACCAACAAACGATTTGGTTAACATAACTCCCAAATACAACAAACACTTGCCACGATTGTGCCACGATTGTGTACGCGTTTGCGAAGTCACTTCGCACCGCAAAAACCGAGGTTTTGCAAGGATTTGCGGGTTAAAATTTCCTTGTGTGATCACCTTTGATTCCTATACGAAAGAAGGGCGTTCCCGCCTTGAAATGGAGTGTCAGATTTTGAATACGGCACGACACAGTTCGAACAAAACCAGATATCCGAAGGGTAAGGCTCTCTCATGATGGTTCTTGTCATTAATTGCGGAAGTTCTTCGCTCAAATACCAGCTTTTCGAAATGGAAACTGAGGCAGTTTGGGCCAAAGGCCTTGTCGATCGTATTGGATCGGACAAAGCCATCCTGACGCACAAGGCAGCCTTTAAAGAAGAAACGACCATTACAACGAGCCTCAGGGATCACAACGAAGCCATTCGTATGGTTTTGGATGCGCTTGTCGATCAGAAATTTGGCGCTATCGAAAGCTTGGATGAGATTTGGGCCGTCGGCCATCGCGTTTTGCATGGTGGACAAAAATTGAGCGATTCCATTCTCATCACGCCCGAAGTGATCGACGTGATCGAAGAATGCTCTGAGCTGGGGCCCCTGCACAATCCCGCGAACCTTCAAGGCATCTATGCCTGCACCGAGCTTATGCCGGGCGTGCCACAAGTGGCCGTATTCGATACGGGCTTTCACCAGACGATGGCCCCCCATGCCTACCTCTATGGCCTGCCCTTTGAGGCTTATGAAAAATATGGCGTGCGCCGCTATGGCTTCCACGGCACTTCGCACCGGTACGTCTCTGGACGCGCTGCCAGCCTGATGGGGCAACGCGATGATCTGCGCATCATAACCTGCCACCTTGGCAACGGGGCCAGCCTTGCCGCCGTCCGCAACGGGCGCTGCATCGACACCAGCATGGGCTTCACGCCGCTTGAAGGTTTGGTGATGGGCACGCGCTGTGGCGAGATCGACCCAGCCATCGTTTCCTATCTGATGAAAAAAACGGGCATGACGCCAGATCAGATGGACGATTATATGAACAAAAAATCGGGGCTTCTCGGTTTGTCAGGCATCTCGAATGATGTACGCGATATCGAAGAAGCCGCGCTGGGTGGCAATGAGCGCGCTCAAATCGCGCTTGAGGTTTACTGCTATCGTATCCGCAAATATATCGGCAGCTATGCCGCCGCGATGGGCGGTGTTGATGCGGTCATCTTTACGGCTGGCGTTGGCGAAAACTCCATCACGATGCGTCGCCGCATTTGTCACGGCCTTGAATTCTTGGGCCTGAAGCTTGACCCGGAGAAGAACAGCGTTCGCGGCAAAGAACAGGAAATCACCGTGGAAGGATCGTCCGTCAAAGCGTTCGTCATTCCGACGAATGAAGAGCTGGTTATTGCGCGGGATTCCGTTAAAATCTGCTCGGCTTTCGAACAATACGAAAGAAAGCCCAACTTGGCTCTTGTCAGTAATTTCGGCTAAGGCGCCATAAGAAAAACGAAAAGAAAAAGGCCCCTCGCGGGGCCTTTTTTATTCCGTCTTACAGCGTCGCTGCAACGCGTTCGATCGCTTTGATCATGTAGTAACGCTCCGTCTCGCTGACGCCGCGCAAGTTTCTATAATTTCTTTCGGGATGCGCAAGCATTTGCGTCCAAAGATATGCCGTTCCCTTTGCCTGTATCTTTTGAAACTGGCAATCATCTTCGCCGCGCACATAGGGCGAGCCGCGATGGATCACATTCATGCCATAACACGTACGACAAGCGCCCTTGATCGAGCACGAGAAGCATTTAGGATCTGGCTCCTCATGTGTCTGACGCATTTTATCCATAATATTCTTCATATCGCCGCGCGCACCACTTATGGGCATAAAGGTCTGGCATGGATAGTTCACACCATTCATATCAATGACGGACATCATACGACCAGCGCCACATGATTTCTCGCAATCTTGAAGACCAACCTCTTCCCTGACCATCATAGTGGCCAACGGCGTTTTGAGCATTTGTCCGGGATCGAGTTCTGGATTGAGCGCATAAAAATCAGCCAACTTTTCAAGCTGTTCTTCAAACATCTCAAAATGAGCTTTTTTCCAAGAAACGCCTAAGGCCGGATTTACGGTCAAAGGTATATTGCGTTCGTGAAGATGGAAAACCCCCTCAGCCATTGACGACATTGTTTCTGGCGAAACCGTCATCTTTACAGGTTGCCAAGGCCATGTTTGCGTGAAGAAATCAACGTCGATTTTACCAAACGAATTGTTCCGGTTCTTATTGTGCATTTCCGGCGTTCCATCAAGGCTTAAGCACGCGACAAAATTATTCTGATGCTCCTGCAACCAATCTTGAACCTGGCCATGAACCAAAGTTCCATTCGTCGTCGTGAAAAAGAAATATGGCTTCTTCCATTTTTGACTGCCAATCCAATCATAGATTTCTTTCATGCGATCAAAGGCAAGAAACGGTTCACCGCCAAATAAGTCAATTTGAAGCTCATCAAAATCATCTTTTTCAAAGGCCTCAGTAATCGCCTTTTTAGCTACATCGAATGAAATGATTTTTTTATCCTTATCCTTGTCTTCATAACAATATACACAATTCAAGTTACAGCTCTGTGTCATCATCAACATCTGCGAGCGGTGCTTAACATTATTCATAACAGTCATAGAAGCCTCCATAAAAGGGCGAAAAGGAAAAACGTCTAAGCCTTCTTTTTCTTGGTTGGATGGTTCTCGTTCCTTATTCCAAGCGCTTCCGGCTCAACGGTTTCACCTGAACGAACGAGACCAAAACCACGAAAAACCCAAGCCTACAAGGTAAGTTGGTTTGTCGATGTGGCTACTGCCCGTAGTCCCGGCGGATAGCCCAAATAGCCAGAACAGGTATACGAACAACCTACAGCATGGCCGGTGCAGTCTCCTGGGCAGGCATAAGCTAGACGCATTTGCTCCTTGAGCATTTCGTCGCCGGTTTTTGAAACTGGTTTCATCGTCTTTGCCTGAACCTGCAAAAACGATAGGCGCGACTGAGAAATTTTTAGATGCTGCATAAATCCTCCATCGAATAAGAGAAATCTTCTCGGCACTTCCGGTTCGAAAGCTCAACAAAGAACCGCCGAACCGGAAGACGACTTTTTTACGTTTACAAAGAAAGCTGGGGCATTGGAGCAGCGGCATTTCTTGAACGCGTCCAAGTACCTCTGGCATAACCAGCACAGGAATTCGAACAACCTGTGTGGTAACCCGAACAACCACCGGGGCAGGCATCAGAATGAGCCATATGATTTTTAATCATTTCCTCACCCATCCCTTGGGCAGGCTTCATCGTCTTTGCTTGAGCCTGCAAAAACGATAGGCTCGACTGAGAAATTTTTAGGCGTTGCATGGAACCTCCATCGAAAAAAGAAGACGGGATGTCTTCGATGGAAGCAATGATAGGACCCGCAGCAAATCGAGCTAGCCGATGAAAGAAGCCTAAAAAACGCTTCCAAGTATCTTTTTTGTACATAAAAAGAAGAAAACGCTAAAAACAGCATTTAGCCTTCTCGAATAGAAGAAAATCATACAAATAGATGGCCAGAGAGAGGCTTTATTTGAAATCCATTTGACTTATCAGGTTGTTAGGCTCAGCTTTGAAAAAGATTTTTTCACACAGGAAAGTCAGCCCGATGAAATACATCCACACCATTTTGCAACCTGAAGAATCGGTTGAATATGTGGCGCGTCTGCATTGGATTATCTATGCCGCAGGCGTCATTCTCACGTTTTTCATCTCGCTTCCGGCCCTCCTTGGCGCCATCGCCTCATTGACACAGGAAACACCAAACGGCGCGCGGGGTATCTTTCTTGTTATCGCAGCCCTTGGGCCTTTTCTTCTTTTCTGGAAATGGCTTTTTAGAATAACGACGGAAATGGTCATCACAAACAAACGCGTTATCGTGAAATTTGGCCTTATTTGGCGGAAATCTATTGAAATGCATCTCAGCAAAATCGAAAGCGTCGATGTGGATCAATCCATCCTTGGCCGCCTTTTTGACTATGGCAACGTCGTTGTTCATGGCACAGGCGGCCGCATCGAAAATGTCAAAGACATTGCCAATCCCATCGAATTTCGCAACAGGATCAAGCTCAACTAAACGGATGGGGTGCATCCTGGCGCATGGGGCCGGATAAAAATTGTTAAGCTTTCTCCTATAGGATGCGCTTCGTAAAGCATTTTGGAGCCTTTTCTCATGTCTTCTCTCACAGCGCCTCGCGACGAAACGTTGATCGTCTTTGCCCTTCCCTCCGAAGCTCAAAATTTCTTCGGTGACTTTCACGTCCTTTTCACAGGCGTCGGCAAAGTCAACGCGGCCTATCAGCTCATGATCGGCCTGACAAAATGGAAAGAAGAACATAGCGCGTATCCGAAGCTCGTCCTCAACATTGGCAGCGCGGGTTCCAGCCTTTTCCGGCGCGGCACGCTCGTCAATTGCACGCAATTCATCCAACGCGATATGGATGTCACGGCTTTTGGCCACACGCGCTTTGCAACGCCGAACGAAGATCCCTCGCCCGTTTTTTCGGCAGGCCTTCGTTGCGATCCTTATGCGCAAGGCGTCTGTGGCAGCGGCGACAGCTTTGCGACGGATGGCCGCATGCAGGGCTGGAATGTCGTGGATATGGAGGCCTATGCCCTTGCCAAAGTCTGCACCGGCCAAGGCGTTCCCTTTTGTTGCCTGAAATTCATTTCTGACGGCGCGGACGATAGCGCAACGGATTCATGGAAAAACGCGTTGCACGACACGGCGGAAACGCTCCACAAAGCCGCCTGCGAAATTGCGATACCGTAAAAGCTTTTAGGTTGCTAAACTCAAGGGCAATATTTTACGTCCGAAAGAAAACCTATGTTGGCGCGTCTTTTTCCCATCGTTGGCCCTGCCCTCTTACTTTTAGCTTTGGGACATGCTGCCGTCGCGCAGGAAAACCCTCTTCTTTCGTCAGCTGCCTCGGGTGTCTTTACGGTTTTAACCGGACAAGCCAAAGGCGGCCGACAAAATTACGTTTCAAACGAAGCAGACAAATCGGCCATTTTCGTTTCGAATGGCGCGCAACTTGTCCTCACTTCGCCTCAAATCATGACGACCGGCAACGCTTCGTCGATTGACGCCAGCAGCCTTTATGGCATCAACGCCGCCGTTTTGGCCGCCAAAGCGGGCCGGATTAAAATTGTGGACAGCTCTCTTGCAACCACAGGCAACGGCGCAAGCGGCCTTTTCGCGATCCATCCCGGTTCGCTGATTGTAGCCTCCAACCTAACGGCCAAGACCATCGGCAGGGCCAGCCACGACGCAGAGGCCAGCAATGGCGGTCGCATCGTTCTCGACAATGCCACGCTCGTAACCACAGGCCCCAGCAGCGCAGCGCTCGCCACCGTCGGCGAAGGCAGCGTTATCGTCGCGAATGGCGGCACGATCACAACGCATGGCGAAGCCTCGCCCATTCTTTATGCCGCATCGGGCAAAGTCGTTGCGGTCGCGCTCACAGGCGAAGCGAGGGGCTCAGAAGCCGCCGTGATTGACGGTGCGCATGCCTTGGCGCTTAAAGACAGCGACCTCACAGGCGCGCGGTGTGGCCTTGTGATCTATCCGGATCAACCCGGCACGCCCGCCAAAAGCGAGGCGCAATTGACCATGATCAGCGGTTCGCTAACAGCACGAACGGACGCTGTGTTTTGCATCACAGGCGGCAAAGTCAGCCTCAACACACAAGGCGCAAAGCTTCAAGCTTTTGCGGGCGAGCTCCTTCATGCAAGCGCAAACAGCGCGGAAACCAACGTCATATGGAGCGCTTCGCAAGAAATCATGACGGGCACTATCGTCGCGGACCGTGGAGCCAACGTTACCCTC
>Ga0209467_1003054_pt1 | contig 11314 bp, 9 predicted proteins | sample Higcelwee11metaG_FD_187175 | JGI IMG/M metagenome (GOLD analysis project Ga0209467, IMG submission 187175) | Freshwater pond sediment microbial communities from the University of Edinburgh, under environmental carbon perturbations - High... | ecosystem: Environmental > Aquatic > Freshwater > Pond...
AGTTGGCCCGACTTCTGGCGTCCGAGAGCCTGGGGGTGCAGGAGGCGGCGGACATGGCCCTGCGCCGGATCGGCGGCAAGGAGGTGGTGACCGCCGTTTTGCCGCTTTTGCGATCCGACGAGGCCCCGGTGCGCAATCTGTCCATGGACATCCTGCGCCAGGTGGGCGGGGATGATTTTCCCTCCCTGGTGGGGCTGTTGCACGACCCGGACCCCGACATCCGCATTTTCGGCTCGGACATCCTGGGCTCCACGAACAACAAGCTGGCCGTGTCCCCCCTGTGCGACGCCCTGCTCAAGGATCCCGAGGTCAATGTGCGCTACCAGGCGGCGGTGAGCCTGGGGGAGTTGGCCCACGCCTCGGCCGCCAAGTGCCTGGGCAAGGCCATGGAGGACGACGAGTGGGTCCAGTTCGCGGTCATTGAGGCCCTGGCCAAGATCCGCGACGCCTCCTCGGTGAACGCCCTGGTCAAGGCCCTGGACAAAAGCTCGGATCTGGTGGCCTCCATGATCGTGGAGGCCCTGGGCGAGATCGGCAACGTCAAGGCCGTGGCCATGCTGATTCGGCGCATGGACGCCTCCCCGGCGGTTTTGCGCAACAAGATCGTCAAGGCCGTGCTGCATATTCTGGGCGGCAAATCCCTGACGCTTTTGCCCGCCAAGGACCGGGGCAAGTTTCGCGACTACCTTTTGGCCGCCCTGTCCGACGACGACACGGAGATTCAGGACGCGGCCATCCGGGGCCTGATGTTTATGGGCGACGATGCTGCCTCGGGGGAAATTTTGCGGCTTGCGGCGCAGATGGACCCGGATGCCGATTCCGAGCGCCTGGAGGCGGCGGTCGCCGCCCTGGCCGCCATCGGGCTTTCGGCCAGCCTACAGGCTGGCCTGGCCCATGCCGAGCCTGCGGGCCGACACATCGCGGTGACGGCCCTGGCCCGCATCGGGGGGGAGAAGGTCTCGGAGCTTCTGATCGCCGCCTATCCCGGGGCCGATGCCGAACTGCGCCGGGACATCGTGGGTGCGCTGCTCACGGTGGCCGGATCCGAGGCCAAGGCCTTTTTCCTGGCGCTTTTGGATGAGGCCGGGGATGAGGCCGTGCTCAAGGCGGCGCTTTTCTATCTGGGCCGCAAGACGCAGGTGGAGGAGGCCGGGGAGCGTATCTTCGCCCTGCTGGCCGATCCCCGGGACGACATCAAGGAAGCGGCCCTTGAGGCCTGCACGGCGCTTGGCGGCGAGGCCCTCAACAAGCGTTTTCTCGAACTTGCCGACGCCGCCGATCCGATCAACCGGCTCATGGCCGTCTATGCCTTGGGGAAAATCCGCCAGCCGGGCAACCTCGCGCGCATCGCCAAGGCCTTGCTCGATCCGGTTCCGGACATCCGCAAGATCGCCCTGGAGGCTGCGGCGGACGCCTGCGACGAAGAGGGGAACGGCCTTGAATTGATCGTCTCCCGCATGGACGACGAGGCCCCGGATGTGCGGCGCACGGTGGTGGAGCTTTTGGGACGCTGCCCGCTTGGCCGGGGCGTTCCCTATCTGCTGCGGGCCCTGGCCGATCCCGATGACTGGGTACGGGTCCGGGCCGTGGAGGCCCTGGGAACCCTGCGGGCCTCCGAGGCCGTGCTGCGGCTCATTCCGCTTTTGCACGACGCCTCAAAGCTGGTGTCGCTCAAAACCGTGGAGGCGCTCGGGGACATCGGAGGCGAGAGCGCCTTCCGGGCGCTTTTGGAGGCCTTGGGCAACGAGGATCCCGAATTCCAGGCCGCCGCCGAGGAGGCCATCGCCAAAATTCAGGACCGGCAAGGAGACAGGTAGCGCGTAATGTCTTCGCTTTTTTCGAAAACGATATCCTTGCGAAAGGATCTGAAGATCACGGATGCGGAGTTTGTGCAGCTGCGGGACTTCATTTATTCACAAAGCGGCATCTTTGTGGCCGATTCCCGGAAGTATCTGGTGGAAAACAGGCTGGCGGCGAGACTCAAGGACTTGGATCTCAACAGCTTTGCCGAGTACCACTACTACCTGCAATACGATCCGGGACGCCGCCAGGAGCTCAATCGGCTTTTTGAGGTCATCACCACCAATGAAGCCAGTTTTTACCGCAATCCGCCCCAACTCAAGGTCTTCCAGGACCAGGTGTTGCCGGATGTCCTGGATCGGCTGCGCTCCCAACGCCACAAACGGCTGCGCATTTGGTCCGCCGGGTGCTCCACCGGGGAGGAGCCCTACACCCTGGCCATCATCCTCATGGAGGTGCTGCGCGCGGAACTGCCCACCTGGGATATCCGGATCACCGCCAACGATCTCTCCGAGGCCGTGCTGGCGGCGGCCAGGCAGGGCGTGTTCAACGAATATACCCTGCGCACCACACCAAAGGAAATCGTGGCCCGCTATTTCACCCAGGACGGCCCCCGGTTCACCATCAGGCCCGAGGTCAGGCGCCTGGTGAGTTTCGGGCAGATCAACCTGAGCGATCGCGGCCAACTCAAACGTGTGGACCACTCCCAGATCGTATTTTGCCGCAACGTGATCATTTATTTCGACGACGAGATGAAAAAAAACGTCATCGGGGCCTTCTACGACAACCTTTTACCCGGGGGATATCTGTTCATCGGCCATTCCGAGTCCCTGCACAACATCTCCCGGGTCTTTCGGCCCAAGCACTATCCCGGCGCGATCATCTATCGCAAGGAGGAGTGATGCGGGCTCCCGGTATCGACGGCACGGGCGGCGGGCTCACCGGCGCCGGGACGCCCGGCCCGGACAGCGGCGTATCCCCGGGTGGGGCGGCGCCGGACGCCGGGACGACGCCTGGACGCGCCAGGGTGCTGGCCGTGGCCAACCAGAAGGGCGGCGTGGGCAAGACCACCACGGCCCTGTCCCTGGGGGCGGCCCTGGCCCGGCGCGGCAAGCGGGTGTTGGTCATGGACCTGGACCCGCACAACTGCGCCTCGGCCCATTTGGGGTTTTTCCCGGAGAACGTGTCCCGGTCGGCCCTGGATCTGTTTTTGGTCGACACGGTGGACCCCGAGGCCTTTACCGCGGCCGTGATCCGGCCCGGCCAGGCAGGCTTCGATTTCGTGCCCGGGCACTACCGGCTCTCGGAGCTCGACATGGACTTGCGGGAGAGGCCCCGCAAGGGGGTGATTCTCAAGGAGGCGTTGGTGGCCGTTGCCGACAGGTACGATTTCATGATCCTGGACTGTCCGCCGCACATGGGGGTGCTTTTGGCCAACGCCATGGTGGCCGCAGACCTCTTGGTCATCCCCATCCAGACGGATTTCTTGGCCCTGCACGGCCTGCGGCTGATTTTCGACTCCATCCGGACCATAAACCGCGTGCTCAAAAAGCCCCTGGCCTTCAAGGCCCTGGCCACCATGTACGATCGCCGGGCCGGGGCCTGTGTGCGGGTGCTCAACCTTTTGCGGCGCAAGCTCGGTCCCCGGGTGTTTTCCACGGTCATCGGGCTGGACACCCAGTTTCGCGAGGCCAGCGCGGACGGAAAAGTGATCTACGAGGTGGCTCCGGACAGTCGGGGGGCTCGGGAATATCTGCAACTTGCCGATGAGATCGTGCGATCATGAGCAAAAAGCTGGAAGAGTATTTCAAAAACGCCGTGGTTGTACCCGGCGAGGAGGCGGCCCGCGAGGGGTTTACCGAACCCGAGCGCGCCTTCCTGGAAAAATATCTGGGTGTGGAGTATGAAGCGGCCCTTGAGGCCAAGGGCCTGTCCCGGCCCGCCCGGGTGGAAACGGTCAGCGGTCCCGGCGCAGGCGCACAGGCCCCGGGAGTCGCGGCGCCGGACCACCTGTCGGATCTTGGGGAAACGGCCCGCTTCGAGGCGGGCCTGCGCGACGCCCAGGAATTGCAGTTGGTTGGTTTTTCCGTGGCCGGCCAGGATTTCGCCGTGCCCATCGAACTGGTGCAGGAGGTTCTGCGGGGGGCCGCGCCGACCAAGATTCCGGCCGCGCCTCCCTATCTGGCCGGGATCATGAATCTTCGCGGCCGGGTGACCCCCCTGGTGAATCTGGGAACCATTTTGGACATTGGCTGCGACGCCTGCGACCAGGGGCGATTCGTCATTGTCTGCCGGGCGGCCGGGATGCGCCTGGGGCTGATGGTCGAGGCCATGGCGGCCATGCACCGTGCACCGGCGGATCGGGTGGAGTGGGGCATCGAGGCCCAGGTCGGGGTGGGGGCGCAGTATCTGATCGGTCTGCTCAAGCACGACGACAGATTGATAAAGATCATCTCCATTGACAGCCTTTTTCAAAAGGTTTTGAAGAGTTGAAGGCGCGTGAGCGTCTGGAGGACAAGGGCATGGCCAAGCATATCCTCATCGTGGACGATTCGAAGACCGTGCGCAATCTGGTGGCCTTCATCATGAAAAAAGAAGGCTTCAAGGTCACGGCGGCCGAGGACGGTCTGGACGGTTTGGAGAAGCTGTATTCCGAACAGAAGATCGACCTGATCATTTCCGATATCAACATGCCCCGCATGGACGGCATCACGTTCATCAAGACCGTGCGCGAGCAGGACGCCTACCGGGATATCCCCATTGTGGTGTTGTCCACGGAAGGCCAGGAAAATGATATCCAGAAAGGGCTTAGCATTGGCGCGAACTTGTACTTGGTCAAGCCCGCCCAGCCGGAGATGATGGTTAAAAATATCAAGATGCTTTTGGGATGACCGTTTTCCCACGCCCGTAAGGGACGCACGGCCCGCAAGGAGCGCCAATGTCGCAAGATTTCATGGATCCGGAACTTTTCGCGGATTTCATCATCGAGGCCAAGGAGCATCTGGAGACCATCGAGCCCAACCTGCTCGAATTGGAGAAAAATCCAGGAAATCTGGGGCTTTTGAACGAAATCTTCCGTCCCATGCACTCCCTCAAGGGGGCGTCGGGGTTTCTGGGCTTAAACCAGATAAACGGCTTGGCGCATAAGTCCGAAAACATCCTCGACGAGCTGCGCAAGGGCAAGCTGGCCGTCACCGCCGAGATCATGGACGTGATCCTGGCGGCCACGGACTCTTTGCGCACCATAATCGACAACCTGGAGCAGACCGGGGTCGAGGGCGAGGTGGACACCTCGCCGGTGATCAGCCGCATCGCGGTCATCCTCGCCGGAGAGTCCGCCGCCTCGGCCGCCCCCCCTCCCGCGCCGGAACCGCAGCCCGAACCCGACCCGGAGCCCGCTGTCGCCTCCCCGGCCCAAACCCCGCCCCCTGCGCCAAACGGCGGGCGGGCCGACGCCGCCCCGGACAACGAACCCGTGACCCCCACGGTGGTGGGCGACCCCTACGCCCTGACCTCCATCGGCGAGGGGCACCTGGCGGATTTCCTCGAAGAGGCCCGGGAGATCGTGGAGCGCTTAAACAGTTCGCTTCTCGAACTGGAGGCCGAGGCCGGGAACCTGCAAGGCTCGGAACTGGTCAACGACATCTTTCGCTATTTCCACAATCTCAAGGGCAATAGCGGCATCATCGGGCACAAGGAATTAAACGCCCTGACCCATGAGGCCGAGACCCTGCTCAACCGGGTGCGCAAGGGGGAGATCGGCACCTCGCGGGGCATGATCGACCTTTTGCTGTCCACCGTGGATTTCATCGAGGCCATGATCGGCGGCATCGACCAGGCCAAAAGCACGGCCCAGCCCCTGGACATCTCCATCCTGACGGGCCGGTTGCAGCGGGCGGCCGAGGAGGGCGAGGCCTTCGGCCAGAGCGCGGCCCCTGCCCCGGAGTCCGAGCCCGAGCCCGAAGGCGTGCCAGAAGCCGCCCCTTCCGATGCGCCCGAAGCCGCCGCCGCTCCACAGCCGGAGGCCTCCGGCGACGAGGCCCCGGCGGACGCCCCGGCCCCGGGCTACGACCCTGAGGATGTGGCCATCTTCGAGCGCACCATCGGGCAGCAGCTCGAAAACATGCAGATCGCCCTGGACGGGCTGGACAAGGATGCCTCGTCCAAGGATCTGGTGGACGGCCTGTACCGCACCCTGGTGACCATTCAGAACTCCTCGGCCTACATGGGCCTGGAGGACGTCAAGACCTATGCCGAGCGCACTGCCGGGCTGGTGGACCAGGGGCGCAAGACGGACATGTCGTTTGATATGCTGATGGATATTTTACGCCAGGAGTGCTCCATCCTGGGCGAGATGGTCGGTGGGGCCATCCTCCGGTTGCGCTCGGGAGGGGCGGTGGCCGCCCCTGTGGCGAAACCGGGACTGCCAGCCGCTTCCGCGCCGGAACCTGAACCAAAGCCCGCGCCCAAGCCTGAGCCAAAGCCCGAGCCCAAGCCTGAGCCCACGCCTGAACCGAAGCCCGAGCCCAAGCCCGAACCCAAGCCCGAACCCAAGCCCGCGCCCACGCCGCCGCCTGCCCCCCCGCAGGCCGCCGCGCCCGGGCCCAAACCGGCCCCGGCCGCCGCCACAGGCACTGCCCCGGCCGAGGCCGGAAAGCCCAAGGTTTCCTCCACCATCCGTGTGGACCACGAAAAGCTTGACCACCTGATGAATCTCATCGGCGAACTCATCATCAACCGCAACCGATTCGCCATGCTGGCCCGGTCCCTGGAAGAGGGCAAGGAAAACGTGGTGCACATCGCCCAGCAGGTCACCGAAAGCACCTACGCCATGGCCCGCATCTCCGACGACCTGCAAGACACCATCATGAAGGTGCGCATGGTGCCGGTGTCCTCGGTTTTTTCGCGCTTTCCCCGGTTGGTGCGGGACTTAAGCCGCAAGTCCGGCAAGGAGGTCAACCTCATCACCGAGGGCGAGGAGACGGAACTGGACAAGAGCGTGGTGGAGGTCATCGGCGATCCCCTGGTGCACCTGATCCGAAACAGCCTGGACCACGGCCTGGAGACCGAGGACGGCCGCCTGGCCGCCAACAAGCCCAAGTTCGGCCATGTCTGGCTTCGGGCCTACCATCGCGGCAACTCCGTGGCCATCGAGGTGGAGGACGACGGCCGGGGCATCGACCCGGCCAAGATGCGCGAGGTGGCGGTCAGAAAGGGCGTCATCACCCCCGAAGAGGCCAAGGTCATGGACGACCGCGACGCCATCGACCTGATCTTCGCCCCGGGTTTTTCGTCGGCCGAAAAGATTACGGACATCTCCGGCCGGGGGGTGGGCATGGACGTGGTGCGCACCAACATCAAAAATCTCAAGGGCACGGTCAGCGTGGTCAGCGAGGTGGGCAAGGGCACCAAGTTCACCCTGGCCCTGCCGCTGACCCTGGCCATCATCGACGCGCTGATGGTGGTGGTCAACGGGGCCATGTACGCCATTCCGCTGGACTCGGTGTCCGAGACCACCAAGATCGAGGTCAAGCGCATGACCGAGGTCAACAAGCGCAAGGCCGTGACGCTTCGCGGCGAGGTTCTGGGCATCGTGGAGCTGGCCGAGACGCTGGAGCTGCCCAAAAACGCCGACAACCGGGACATCGTGCCCGTGGTCATCCTGCAGGACAACGAGCGCCGTCTGGGGCTGATCGTGGACAAGCTCCTGGAGCGCCAGGAGATCGTCATCAAGCCCCTGGGCAGTTATTTGAGCGAATTCGACATGCGCGGCATTTCCGGGGCGACCATCATGGGCGACGGCTCGGTGGTGCTTATTCTCGACCCCCACGAGATCTACATGATGACCACCACCGGCATCCGGGGCGGGAAGTAAGGGCGACGCGCCATCCGGTGGAAGATTCGGGAGGCTTGGGCTTGACCGGACCAGTCGCAGTTGATTAAGTACTTGGTTCGGCTACGCGCCCGTAGCTCAGGTGGATAGAGCAGGAGCCTTCTAAGCTCTTGGTCGGGGGTTCGAGTCCTCCCGGGCGCGCCACATTTCAAAAAATGCCTCGCGGGTTTTCCTGCGGGGCCTTTTCTTTTGGGTGTCAAAAAATGTCAACTCGGAATTGCCGTTTGTTGACTCCAAAGGAAAGTTGACTTTACAATAAAATGATATGATAAAAAGACTGCTTTTAAACATCTGGAAATCACGAGGTAGGCCATGCGCGAAAACATCGAACCCAAGACCAGGACAATAACCGTCCGTGTCACACCCGAAGAGTACAAGCGGGTTGTGTTGCTCAAGCTGGAAACACGCCGCAAGGTCCGTGAAATCGTCATGGACGCCGTGAACAAGGAATGGGCCAGGATTAACCCCGAAGACGTGCTGACGGCCCAGGAGGAGAAGCGAATGGCCGAGGCCCTGGCCGAGTATCGGGCCGGGCAGGGGGAATCCCTGGACGACGTGCGCCGGGCGCTTTTGGAAGACCAAGATGACTGAAACGCCTGCCTCTTGGTCGGTCATCGTTCAAGACAAGGAAAAACGCTACTTGGCCAAGCTCCCACGGAAGGAAAGGGAACGCCTGCTTGACGCCATGCTGGCCATGAAGGCGGACCCGTTCGCCGGGGATGTGGCCAAGCTCAAGGGCAGCCTTGAGAGGTGGCGGTTTCGTGTCGGTCGGTGGCGTGTCCTGTTCGTGGTGGACCAGGAAAAGAAGGCCGTGGTTATCGCGGGGTTTGGGCCGCGCGGAGACGTGTACAAGTGAAAATCAATGGTCGGACAAAAAAGCGGCCAGGGCCGGACGCCATTGCCAGCCCTGCCCGCCACACGAAAGGAGTAAGCACGTGCTTGGCTCTTCCGGGTGTTCTGCGGGGCGCGACCTTGTCACGGCCCGTTCAGGATTCATTCGCCGTAGCGGCGGGGCCGGTGTCGGGCGCCCCGTCCGCCGCCACGTCTTCTTCCTTCGCGCCATTGCCCCGGTAGCCCTGCACGTCCCAGGGAAAGATCTCCGTGGCCTTGGCCAGGGCCGCCTTCTCCACCTCGTTGAACCACAGCACGAACCTGTCGCGCACCAGCCTGCCGAAATCCGTCAACTCGTAGCCGCCGCGTCGGCTGTTGCGGGTGATGAGCTCGAATCCCAGAATCTTTTCACTCTGTTTGATCTTGCCCCAGGCCGCCCGGTACGACATGCCGAGTTCCTCGGCGGCCTTTTTGAGCGAACCGTGTTTTTCGATGCGTTCCAGCAAAAGCGCCCGGCCGGTGCCGAAAAATAGCCCGTCGTCCGTGTCCAGCCACAGGTGCAGGCGCACGGTGGGGACATGGTCGGTCAGGGAGCGGTCCTTGTTCATGGCCGGGGTCCGGCTGTCAGGGGACAGCGGGGGTGCGGCCGGGGAGACAGGCCCAGGAAGCCCATGCGGCGGTCCTGGGCCGGGCTGCGGGCCGGAGGCGCCGGCCCGGGGCGCTGGAAAGGGGATACGTCCATAGAGGTTTCCGCAGACAATGGTTCCGGCGGGCGGGACGGACGTTGCCGTTTCCGCGCGCCATGGAGAAAGCTGACGACGTGAATGCGCCGCCCGCTATGTCGATCATGGCATAACCGGGAGGGAAAATCGAGACGCGGGAATTCCAAAAAAAGCGACATCCGATCCGGATCGCGCCGCTCTGGCGAACCGGATCGGATGAGCGCCCACGAATTGCCCGAGGGTGATCAGGCAAATGTATTCCAGGCCTGCGCGACCAGGGGCCGAAATCCCCGCTCGGCGGCCACGAACTCCAGATGCATAAGGTCCAGGGCGACGTTCTCCAGGCGGATGTCCTGGCGCCCGCCGGTGAGATCCACGCAGGGAAAAAAGATGCCGCATTCGCTGCAGGTGTAGACCCGCTCGTCGTCGCGGTCGTTGGCGATCAGGCTGGCGAATTTTTCGTGGTCCGTGGTCTCGCAGGCCGGGCACTTGAGGCGCACGTAACGCCACACATGGCCGCAACGGGCGCAGTGTAGGTGCAATTGGCCGCTTTTGGAGATGAGATATTCGCTTTCCTCGGGCTCCTTGGGCAAAAGACACCCGGCATCGGGATAGGAGCCGCAGATGGGGCAATACCCCCGGAACCAGGATTCTTTTTGCACCTGCGGGGCCAGAAGCGGGGCCATCCTGGTCAGGCAGACCTTTAAGGCCTCGCCTGCCGCAAATGCGGCCACGGCGGCGGACACCCCGCTTAATGCGTTGACCTTCTCCCATAGGGCGCCCGCCTCCTCGCCTTCCGTCCACAGGGCCGTAAGGCAGGCGTCGGCCACCGCCGGATTTCCGGAGATGGCGTCCGCCAGAGTGGAAATCTCTCCGGCCACGGCCGGAAAAAGCTCGGCCATGCCCGGGAAAAGACACCCGGCTGCGGCCGTGAAATCCTCCCGGAAAAAGGCCGGATCAACCGAGGCCAGAAGGGGGGCGCCTTCTTCGAAAAGGGCTGGATCGAAATCGAGCTCCACCACAGGCGGCGTCCCGGGCAGGGTCGCCAGACAGGCGGCGCGCCGGTCGGCCAGGGCGGCGAAGACCTTGGCGATGGCCGTCACGGCCTCGCAGCGTGGGGGCGGGACGAGAAGTTTCGCCTCTTCCTGAATCTTGAATTTTCGTTTGTCAAAACGCATTACACCGTACTCCGTATGGGCCGGGGCGAAGCCCCACGGCGCTGTCGCCGTCACGACCCGGGTTGTCGTCTCGCGGGGAGGGGGCATGGCCGATCCATGCCTAAGGCGCATCCCCTCCCCGCGAGGCTCGGTCAAGGGGGACACGCGGTTGCGTGTCCCCGGTGACGGTTAGCCGGCCATGCGGCGCACGGGTTCGATGATCTTTTGCAGGAAGGCCTGGCGGGACAGGGGTTTGATGTCCCGGCTGGCGTGTTCGAAGTACTTGTCGCGCGGCTGGGTGACGAGATAAATCACGTTTACGCTGTCCTCATCCAGCAAGCTGGCCTGGGGATGCTTTTTCTTGGCCTTTTCCAGGCTCTTGTGGGCCAGGGCCACCATCTCTTCGCGCTCGCCGAAGTTCATGGTCCCGGTGCAGCAGGTCTTGACGCAGGCCGGTTTCATCCCGGCCTGGACCCTGTCGATGCACATGTCGCACTTGGTGAGCATGCCGGATTTTTCGTCCCGGCGGGGAACGAAATAGGGGCACAGTTCCTTGATGTCCTTGGCCTGCTCCGGGGTCAGTTCCTTGGACTTCTCGGTGTAGAGCACGGCGCCGGTGGCCTCGTCCTGGATGACCGCGCCGGGGACGTATCCGTCGGCGATGTCCTTGCAGGGCGGGTTCACGCAGTGGCGGCACTGCTCCGGGAAAAACAGCCAGTGGATGCGGCCGTCGATTTTATGTTCGTCGAAATGCACGAGTTTGAAGTTGGTCGGGGTCAGCTCCGGGGGGTTCTGATGCGTTCCCCTCTGAAGCGTGGGCACGACGCCGTGCTCGTGCCATTCCTTGCAGGCCACCTGGCAGCCCCGGCAGGCCGTGCAACGCGAGGTATCGATAAAAAATGCCTTGGGCA
>Ga0209467_1003057_pt1 | contig 11298 bp, 8 predicted proteins | sample Higcelwee11metaG_FD_187175 | JGI IMG/M metagenome (GOLD analysis project Ga0209467, IMG submission 187175) | Freshwater pond sediment microbial communities from the University of Edinburgh, under environmental carbon perturbations - High... | ecosystem: Environmental > Aquatic > Freshwater > Pond...
GCCGCAGGTCCTGGTGTGCCGCCTGGGCAACAAGTCCGCGGTGCCCGACAGCCTGCTTGTGGCCTGCGAACTGTGCGGGCAGGAAAGCCTTGCCACCATGTCCCCGGCCGATATGGAGCGCCTGCTCGAACACTGCGCCGCTGCCGACCTCCCCGGCGTGGTGCTGTACCCGGACACGCCGGCGTTCCGCAGATTGCTCGCCCGCCCGGCCCTGCGCCAGGCTTTGGACGCCTCGTCCTTGCGGCTCACGGCGTTGCGCATGCCGCGGCGTTGCGGCCTGTGGCGCGATGAACCGCACCAGTTCCCTGTTGAGGATGTCGCATTTCTGTATGGCGCCCTTGCTTTTGACTGCGCCGGCGCTGTTCCCGGCGGCGAGAAGTCCAGCCCCGCAGCGGACGCCTGGAAGCATTTCAGCGTCGTTGCCCGCGATATGAACCTTCTGCCCCATGCGCGGACAGGGCAGGGCAGGGCGCGTCTCACCATTGGCGAGGCCTGCCTTGGGCAGTGGCGTTGGCCGGAAATCGCCTCGGACCATTTCACACAGCGGCGGCAGATCTTCAGCGCAACGACCTGACACCACCACCCCGCGCGAGGCAGCAGACCGTGAGCAAGAAAGCCATTTCCGCCAAATATCTGCACGCCATCCGCAACATCGGCATCATCGCGCACATCGATGCGGGAAAGACAACCCTGTCCGAGCGCATTCTGTTCTACGCCGGGCGCATACACCGCCTTGGCGAGGTCCATGAGGGCACGGCCACCATGGACTTCATGCCCGAGGAGCAGGAACGCGGCATCACCATCGCTTCGGCTGTCACCTCGTGCCAATGGCGCGGGCATACCATCAACCTCATCGACACCCCCGGCCATGTGGACTTCACCGTGGAGGTGGAGCGTTCACTGCGTGTGCTTGATGGCGCTATCGGCGTTTTCTGCGCCGTGAGCGGCGTTGAGCCCCAGTCGGAAACCGTGTGGCGGCAGAGCGAATCCTACCATGTGCCAAAGCTGGCGCTCATCAACAAGATAGACAGGGTGGGCGCGGACTTTGCCGCCGTGCTTCAGTCCATGCGCGAGAAGCTTGGCGCCAGAATTTTGGCCGTGCAGGTCCCGGACGGCGAAGGCGCGGACTTTCGCGGCATATTCGACCTGGTGCGCATGGAGCGGCTTGTGTTTGACGCCGAAACTCGTGGGGCTGAGTATACGCGCCTGCCCCTGACGCTTGCCGAGCGCGAACGCGTTGGCCCGATGCGCGAGGCCCTGCTTGAGACCCTTTCCGACGCGGACGAAGGCATCATGGAGGCCTATCTTTCTGGCGAGCAAATCGCGCCAGAGGTTCTTGTGCAGGCCATACGCGGCGCGGTGATCGGCCTGAAGCTGGTGCCTGTGTTCGTCGGCTCGGCGCTGAAGAACGCCGGCGTGCAGCCGCTCATGGACGCGGTGTGCGACTATCTGCCCGGTCCGTGCGATGTGCCGCAGCAGGCCGGGGTTGATCCTGTGTCGCGCCTGCCGAAACTGTTCCCCACCGATCCCGAGGCTCCGCTTTCGGCGCTGGTGTTCAAGGTGGTCATGGAGTCCGGCCGCAAGCAGTCTTTCCTGCGTCTCTATTCCGGCCATTTGGCGGAGGGCGAGACGGTCTTCAACGTCACCCACGGGGTTGAGGAGCGTGTGGCCCGCTTGTTCCGCCTGCATGCCGACCGGCGCGAGAAGATCGAAGTTGCCCTCGCGGGCGAGATAGTCGCCGCCGCGGGAATGCGTTTTGGCCGCACGGGCGACACGCTGGCGCGCAAGGACAATCAGATTCTTCTGGAACAGATTGCGGATTACAAACCCGTCATCTCCCTCGCCATCGAGCCCAAGAATGCAGAGGAAGCGGATAAGCTTGACGAGGTCTTGCAGCGCTATCTGCTTGAAGATCCGACCCTTACCGTTGCGCGTGATGCGGACACCGGCCAGGTGATACTCTCCGGCATGGGCGAACTGCACCTTGAGGTGCTGCTGGAGCGCATGGCGCGTGAGCATGGTCTTACGCCGCGCACGGGGAAGCCTCAGGTGGTGTACCAGGAGACGGTTACCGGCACGGCCGAAGCGCAAGAGGAGTTCCACCGCGAGTTGGGCGAGGTTGTGCACTATGGCGCAGTGCGGCTGGTCGTTGAACCTTTGCCCCGTGGCTCCGGTCTGGTGATACAGTTTGAGCTGGACCGCACGCAGATGCCGCAGGCCTGGAGCGAGGCGGTGAATGAGGGGCTGATGGATGGCCTCAATTGCGGCGTGCTTGGCGGCTATCCCGTGCAGGACGTTCGTGTGCGCGTGCTTGAAATGCCCCGGCGTGAAGGTGAATCAAGCGCTGCGGGCTATCGCATGGCTGCCGCCATGACGCTCAAGCGCGCCTTGGCGGAGGCGAACTCCGCGTTGCTTGAGCCCATCATGTGGGTGGAGGCCAGCGCGCCGGATGCGTTTGTGGGCGAGGTTGTGGGGCTGCTTGGGGCCAAGGGCGCAAAGATCGAGAACATCCAGGACAGGGGCGGCCAGAAGCTTGTGCAGGCTTTTGCCCCACTCGGGCAGCTCTTCGGATTCTCAACCGTTTTGCGGTCCGCAACCCAGGGCCGCGCATCATTTGTCATGAAATTTGCAAAGTTCGATATGTTGGGTTGACTTTTTCCCGGCAATGAATCCCGGTGCGTGATCGATTGGAAAGTCCAGTCCACGTTGCTTTTTTTTTGCACTAAGTATAGGGTGTGCTGCGCTGGGCATGAACACGCAGAATGGCTTGGCAGCGTCCTGAACGGATTTGTGGATGACGGAGGGGACCCTCTCCTGCTGTCATCGGGCGGTTCCCAGACCGCCGTGAGGAGTCTCGCGTGATGTCCGATGATGAAAGCCGCGCAATCTTTCGGGAAGAGGCCCTCGACCTCCTCACGGAACTTGACGCGACTTTGCTCGAACTCGAAGACAGCCCCCTTGATCTTGATCTTGTGAATCGCGTGTTCCGCGCCCTGCACACAATCAAGGGCTCGGGCGCCATGTTCGGGTTTGATGAAATCGCCAACTTCACCCACTCCCTTGAAAATGTGTTCGACAAGGTGCGCAACACGGAGCTTGTCGTCAGCCACGAGCTCATCAATATTTCCTTTAATGCGCGGGACCATATCCTTGGTTTGCTGAACGGCGTCGACGAATCCGGCAACGGCAGCATTGAGCGGGGAGAAGAGATCCAGGTCGCCGTGCGTGCTTTGCTTGAGGGCAAGCCCTCTGCGCCTGACAACCCTGCCGAAACAGCCGACGCGGGCCTGGTCTCTGCCGAGCAAACAGCCGTAGCGCAGAACCAGGTTCCAACGTCCTACCGCATCCGCTTTCGCCCACGCGACCCAAAAGTCGAGAAAGAGCTGAATCTGGACCCGCTGTTCGAGGATCTGCACGCCTTGGGAACCTGCACCGTCCACGTCGACGACAGCGGCCTGCCAGGGCTCGACAGCCTCAATCCCCGGACGCTCTATCTCTCCTGGGAGGTCATGCTCAGCACCACGTCTGAGGTTTCGGCGATTCGTGATCTGTTCTTCTTCACGGATATCGACCTTGATGTTGATATTGCCCAGGCCGACGAGCATGGTGTGTTCCCTGAAATCGAGCGCGCGACTGCCGAAGCCGCTATGCCACAGAGTGCTGCCGTCGTGCTGTCGGCATCTTCGCAACAGTCGGATTGGCTTCAGGCGGCGCCAAGTGCCGGGACCCCCGTGGACAACGGATCTCCCGCTGTTGCTCCAGTCCCTGCGCCTGCCCCTGTGTCTGCCCCTGCGACATCCAGCCCCGCTGCACCATCAACGGCTGTGCCGAAACCGGCAAGCGCTGCGCCTGCGGAGTGCGCTGCGCCAGTCCGCGAGGCCCAGGCGCCCAAGCCCGTCATCAAGGACGCGGGAAGCAGCCTGCGCGTCGCAGCCGACAAGCTCGACACCCTCGTCGACCTCGTCGGCGAACTCGTCATCGTGCAGGCGCAGATTTCCCAGATCGTGTCCGAGCGCGGCGATGCCACGCTGACCTCTTTGGCGGAGCAATTGGAGCGACTGAGCGCCGATCTGCGCGACAGCACCCTGGGCATCCGCATGCTGCCCATCGGGACGGCCTTCAGCAAGTTCCGTAGGCTTGTGCGCGATCTGTCATCCGAGCTTGGCAAAGACATTGAGCTGGTGACGCGCGGCGAGGAGACCGAACTCGACAAGACCGTTCTGGAGCGCCTGGGCGATCCGCTTGTGCATCTTCTGCGCAACAGCATCGACCATGGCATCGACATGCCGGAAGAACGCAAGGCCGCAGGAAAACGCCCACAGGGGCTCATTTTGCTCGAGGCGGAACACTCCGGCTCCGAGGTGCTCATCCGCATCACCGACGACGGCAAGGGCATGGACCCTGCTGTCATCCGCCAAAAGGCCGTGGAAAAGGGACTCATTGCACCCGATGCCGAACTGTCTGAAAAAGAAACGCTCAAGCTGATTTTCTCGCCCGGTTTTTCAACAGCGGCCAAGGTCACCAGCATCTCCGGGCGGGGCGTCGGCATGGACGTGGTACACAGAGCCATCGATTCCCTGCGCGGGGCGATTGAGATCCAAAGCGTCCTTGGCCAGGGCACGACCATCACCATCCGGCTGCCGCTTACCCTGGCCATTATTGAAGGCTTGCAAGTGCAGGTGAGCGACGGCTTCTTCGTCATCCCCCTGAGCCTGGTCGAAGAGTGCGTGGAACTGCACCAGCAGGATGTCGACCCCTCCGGCCGCAAGCGCATCATCAACCTGCGGGGCGAACTCGTTCCGTACATAAGCCTGCGCCGCTGGTTCGAGATCGAAGGCGAATCGCCCGAGATCGAACAGATCGTCATCACCGGTGTTGAAGGCCGCCGCATCGGCATTGTGGTTGATCATGTCATCGGCGAGCACCAGACTGTCATCAAATCCCTTGGGCGCGTTTACCGCGACGTGGAAGGCATTTCCGGGGCCACCATCAAGGGGGACGGCAGCCTGGCGCTGATTCTGGACGTGCCGCGTTTGGTGCGATCCGTTGTTGCGGAAAACATGGTCTGATTGGCCGGCCGCATGACAGAACACGCCAACACCACCAGACAAAAACCCCACTCCGCGCAGGAGGGGGTGAGCCTGACGCGCATGAACGACCGCATCTTCGAGCGGTTCAGCGAATTCATCAAAGCCGAACTCGGCATCAAGATGCCTGCTTCCAAAAAAACGCTGCTTGAAGCCAGGCTGCAAAAGCGCCTGCGTGAACTCTGCATGACCAGTCACGAGGAATACTGCGAGTATCTTTTCAGCCCGGCCGGCATGGAAGAAGAGCTTGTGAACCTTGTGGATGTGGTGACGACCAATACCACGGACTTTTTTCGTGAGCCCAAGCACTTCGAGCTGCTTTCACAAAAGATTCTGCCCGAGCTGTTCGACCGTGGCAATGCGGTCCGCAATATCAATATCTGGTCGGCGGGATGTTCCTCCGGCGAGGAACCGTACACCCTGTCCATTGTATTGAGCGAGTTTGCACGCCAGAACAGCGGTTTTACCTTCAGCATTCTGGCGACCGACATCAGCACGCATGTGCTGCGCATGGCTGTGCGCGCCATTTACCCGGAATCAAAGATCGGGCCCATCCCGCAAGAGCTTCGCAAGCGTTACCTGCTGCGCAGCAAGGAGCGCTCGCGCCGACTGGTGCGCATTGGTCCGGAGGCCCGCTCCCATGTGCGCTTCCGTCGCCTGAACTTCATGGAGGAGTTTTCCTTCGAGGGGCAGCTCGACATCATCTTTTGCCGCAACGTTGTGATTTACTTCGACCGGCAGACGCAGGAAATGCTGTTCACCCGGTTTTGCCGCAAGCTGGCCAAGGGGGGCTTCCTGTTCATTGGCCATTCCGAAAGTCTTGCGGGCATGGATTTGCCTCTTGAACCTGTCGCGCCGACGGTATACAGGCGGATATGACCATGTCCAGGCCTGGAGGATCATAGTAGTGGCCAAGCAAATACGCGTTCTCATCGTCGACGATTCCGCATTGGTGCGGCAGACGCTCATAGAGATACTGAAATCCGATCCCGGCATCACGGTCATCGGCTCTGCTGCCGACCCACTTGCAGCCGCCGAGAAGATGCGCGAAGAAGTGCCCGATGTCATCACGCTGGACATCGAAATGCCCCGCATGGACGGGCTGACGTTTTTGCGCAAACTCATGTCGCAGCACCCGATTCCTGTCGTCATCTGCTCCTCGCTGGCGGTTGATGGAGACGAAACCACCTTCCGCGCACTCGAATACGGGGCGATAGAGATCATCACCAAGCCAAAGGTCGGCACCAAGCAATTTCTGGAAGAGTCACGCATCCGCATCATCGACGCCGTGCGCGCGGCCGCACAGGCCAAGGTGCGCCCCCATTCCGCCTCGTCCCCCCTGAAAGTGTCGCCCAAGCTTGATGCCGACGTGATACTCGCCAAGGCCCAGCCCGGAAATTTCAACCTGCGCACAACCGAGAAGGTCGTGCTTGTGGGCGCCTCCACCGGCGGCACCGAGGCCCTGTTGACCTTCCTTTCCGCGCTGCCGCTTGATTGCCCGGCCATTGCCGTGGTGCAGCACATGCCGGAACATTTCACCGCCGCCTTTGCCAAGCGCCTGGACAGCGTGTGCCGCATCCACGTGAAGGAAGCCGCTGACAATGACACCCTGTTGCGCGGCCAGGCGCTCATTGCACCCGGCAGCAAGCACATGCTGCTCAAGCGCAGCGGCACCCGGTATCATGTCGAGGTCAAGGACGGCCCGCTCGTCTCGCGCCACAGGCCCTCGGTCGATGTGCTGTTCCGCTCCGGTGCGCGGTATGCCGGCAAAAACGCCGTTGCCGTCATCATGACCGGCATGGGGGACGACGGGGCCAAAGGCATGCGCGAGTTGTTCGACGCCGGGGCCTACACCATCGCCCAGGATGAGGCTTCGTGTGTTGTTTTCGGCATGCCGCAGGAGGCCATCAAGCATGGCGGCGTGCATAAGGTCCTGCCGCTTCAGGCCATAGCTGCCGAGGTGGTGCGCGCCGCCAAGGACTAGCCGGCCGTTTTCCCCTGACCCGGAAAGTTCCATGCCCCCATCAGGGCGTTGCAGGAAAGCCCCTCTGACATGCGGCGCAGAAACTCGCTGCGCGGCACCTCTTGTGCGCCAAAACGCAACAAGTGCGGTGTTGTCTGCTGACAGTCGATGAGCGTGCAGCCGCGGGCGGCCAACCAGCGCACCAATGTTGCGAAGAGCGCCTTGCTGGCATCCGGCACGGTGCGGAACATGGACTCCCCGAAGAACACCGCGCCAAGGGCAACGCCGTACACCCCGCCGACCAGCTTGCCATCCAGCCAGGCCTCCGCGCTGTGCGCCACGCCGAGGGTATGGAGCAGTTCATACGCCTCGATCATGTCGGGAACGATCCACGTGCCGTCCTGCTCCGGGCGGGAAGCCGCCGCGCAGGCCCGTATGACTTCCGGAAAGGCGGTGTCCAGCGTGAAGCGGAACCGGCCGGAGTTGAGCACGCGCTTGAGGCTCCCGGGGATGTGGAGCGCTTCCGGGCAGAGGATGAGGCGCGGGTCGGGCGACCACCAAAGGATGGGCGACCCCGGGGCATACCAGGGGAAGATGCCATGGGCATAGGCCTCGGTAAGCCGCCTGGGCGAAAGATCGCCACCTATTGCCAGCAGGCCGTCCGGGTCCGCCTCCACGGGGTCGGGGAACACCGGTTCGTCAAACAGGCGGTAGATTGTCACTGCGCCAGTGCTGGTTCCGAACGTTGCGCCTGCTGCTCCAGCGGAGCGTAGCGGAACACGAACTCACCGGAACACGCGCCGCAACTGGTTCCCCCCGGCTTTGCCGGAGTTTCCGCGTCCACGCCGGGCGCCAGGTCCACCACCACCTCACCACCCTTCTGCAAGCTGCCGAACAGCAGCTCCGGGGCTATGGTGTCCTTGATTTCCACCTGCACCACGCGGGCCATGGGGCGCGCGCCAAAGGCCGGGTCATGCCCCAGAACGGCCAGGCGCGTGCGCGCGGCCTCGGTCAGCCTGATGTTGACGCGGCGTTCCTTGAGCTGTTCCGCAAGTTCCAGAACGTGCTTGTCCACCACCTTGAGCATGACCTCGCGGCTGAGGGTGGAGAAGGGCACGATGGCGTCGAGCCGGTTGCGGAACTCCGGGCTGAACAGGCGCTCAATGGCCTTGACCGAGCCTGATTTGCGGTCGTTTGCGGCGTTGCGGGTGAAGCCCATTTCGCCCTTTGCCAGTTCCTGTGCGCCCGCGTTCGAGGTCATGAGCAGCACCGCGTGCCGGAAGTCCGCCTTGCGGCCGGTGTTGTCCGTCAGCGTGGCGTAGTCCATCACCTGCAGCAGAATGTTGAACACATCGGGGTGGGCCTTTTCTATTTCATCGAACAGCACCACGCAGTGCGGGTTCTTGCGCACGGATTCGGTCAAGAGGCCGCCCTGGTCAAAGCCAACATAGCCCGGCGGCGAGCCGATGAGCCGCGAGACCGCGTGCTTTTCCATGTATTCGCTCATGTCGTAGCGCAGGAACTGCACGCCCATGACCTGGGCCAACTGCTTGGAGAGTTCTGTTTTGCCGACGCCCGTGGGGCCGGTGAGCAGAAACGCGCCGAGTGGGCGGCCGGGCTGCTTCATGCCCGCGCGTGAGCGGCGTATGGCCTTGCACAAAAGGCCCACGGCCTCGTCCTGGCCGAACACTGCCTTCTTGATCTCGACCTCAAGATCGCGCAGGCGGTCCTTGTCCGTGCCGCTAAGGCGCCGGGCCGGAATGCGCGCCATGCGCGCAACCACGCGTTCCACTTCCTGCACGCCGATGCGCGAATGCTTGCGCGGGCGCGTGGAGAGCTTGAACTGCGCGCCGGCCTCGTCCAGCACGTCTATGGCCTTGTCCGGCAGAAACCGCTCGGTGATGTACCGGGCGGAAAGCTCGGCCGCGGAGCGCAGGGCGGGCGGGGTGTAGACCACGCCGTGGAACTCCTCGTAGTAGGGCTTGAGCCCTTTGAGGATGTCCACGGTCTCGTCCACGCTGGGCTCCATCAGGTCGATGCGCTGGAACCGGCGCGACAAGGCGCGGTCCTTCTCAAAATTGTTGCGGTATTCCTCAAAGGTGGTGGAGCCGATGCAGCGCACCTCGCCCGCGGCAAGAAAGGGCTTGAGAATGTTCGAGGCGTCCATGCTGCCGCCGGAAACAGCGCCAGCGCCCACGATGGTGTGGATCTCATCAACGAACAGGATGGCGTTCGGCACGTTCTTGAGTTCGGCCAGCACGCCCTTGAGCCTGGCCTCGAAATCGCCGCGATATTTTGTGCCGGCCAAAAGCGCGCCCATGTCCAGGGCGAAGACCTGGGCATCGGCGAACTGGCTGGGAACCTTGCCCTGGGCGATGAGCAGGGCGAGTCCTTCGGCCAGGGCGGTCTTGCCCACGCCGGGGTCGCCCACAAGGATGGGGTTGTTCTTGCGCCTGCGGGCCAGCACCTGGATGGTGCGCTCCAGCTCCGCCGCGCGGCCGATGATGGGGTCGATCTCGCCAAGTTTGGCCTTGGCGGTCAGGTCGCGGGTGAATTCCTCCAGCGGGTTCTTGCGCTGTGGATTCTCTTGCTTGCGGTCGCGGCGCTCGACCTGTTCCTCTTCGTTTTCACCCGCGCCCGCGGTGTCGCGCAGGCCATGGGAAATGTATTCAAGCACATCCAGACGGCTGACGCCATGGCTGGTGAGGAAATGCACGGCAAAGGAGTCCTCTTCCTCGAACATGGCGGCAATGACGTCGCCCACCTCCACAAGCCCCTTGCCCGAAGATTCCTTCTGCCACACGGCGCGCTGCATGACGCGGCGCACACTCAGGGTCTGCACGACCTCTGTGTCGGTGTCCGGCGGAAGCTCATCCATATGGTCGCGGAAAAACCCCTCAAGCTGGGTGCGCAGGCGGTCCACATTCGCGCCGCAGGCGTCAAGAATGCTGGTGCCCACAGGTTCACCCGTCATGGCATAGAGCAGATGCTCCAGAGTCAGGTATTCGTGGCGGCGGAATCTTACCTCGTGGAACGCGTTGGCGAGAACCGTCTCAAGTCCTTTGCTCAACATGCCGCTAAACCTCCTCCAGGCTGGCGCGAAGGGGAAACCCCGCCGCTTTGGCCATGCTGTGAACTGTTTCCACCTTGGTTTCCGCAACTTCGGCCGTGTAGACGCCGCAGACGCCGAATCCTTTCTTGTGCACGGCCAGCATGATGGCCATGGCCTCGGGCTCGGGCTTGCTGAACACGCGCTGAAGCACATGCACCACGAAGTCCATGGTGGTGTAGTCGTCGTTGTGCAGCAGAACCCTGTAGAGCCTTGGCTCTCGTGTCTCGTTGGCGAAGTCCAGTCCCGGCTGCTGGCGGGTGTCCGTCTGCCCGCTCATCCTGCGCTCCATGATTCTGTTGGCTCGTGCATTTTCAAAGGGTAGGCATTGCGTTGCAGTTGTCGAGAGGCGGGAAGCCTAGTCCGTGGCCCGGCGCTTCAGGATGGTTGCCTTGACCTTATCGGGGAAGACGAAGGATTCGTCGGGCGCAAGCCCGGCCTTTTCGCGGTAGGCGCGGTTCAGGTCGTGGTAGCTGGCTTTTGAGGCCTTTTCCGCGGGCAGTCCGAGCGCCTGGGCGCAAGCGGCTATCTGCGCCTCGTCGCCTTCGATTTCAACGAACGTGCCGAAGGGAAGCGTATCCAGGCAGACATCGCAGCCCTGGAAGCCCCATTTCTCGCGCAGCTTCTCATAGCGCAGCACGGGCGCGTAACCCAGTCCGGATATGATCTCGCGCATGGCCGGGGCGTTCGCTATCTCCGTCTCGGATTCGTCATAGATTTTTGCCGTTTCCGAGGTGGTCTCGGAAGTGCTTTTCAAGGTCAGCACGAAACGGCTGTTCTTCTCGCGCAGGCGCAGCAGCACCCCCTTGGCCAAAAGCCCGCGCGAGGGGTCGTCGTACACGACGTTGGATTCGAACCCGCGGTTCAGGTACTGGGCATTTAGCTCCCGCAGTCGCGTGCGCAAGCTCTCCAAATCCACATCCAGATACTTGATCTCAATTTCCAGTGGCATCTTTCCGCTTTTCTCCTTTGGGCCGGGCTGCTATTGTCGCCCAACGCCGGTTCGGCGCATGCGGGGGCCTGTCATGTTCCAAAAATATCTGCTTCTTTGTCTTGCCGGTTCCGCTGGCACGCTTTCGCGCTTCTGGGTTGGCGGCTTTGTGCAGCGTCTTGCCGGCGACAGCTTCCCGCTTGGCAAT
>Ga0209467_1003058_pt1 | contig 11290 bp, 11 predicted proteins | sample Higcelwee11metaG_FD_187175 | JGI IMG/M metagenome (GOLD analysis project Ga0209467, IMG submission 187175) | Freshwater pond sediment microbial communities from the University of Edinburgh, under environmental carbon perturbations - High... | ecosystem: Environmental > Aquatic > Freshwater >...
GTCGCGCTCGGGGTCGAAGACGACTTCGAGGCTTTCGGCCGCAAGGCTCACGTCCGCACGGGAAACGGCCTCACGTCCGCGCAATATGCGTTCGATGCGTGCGGAGCAGGCCGCGCAGTGCATGCCCTTGATGCGTGCCCGGACCAGTATCTCTTCAGCCATGAAACCTCCTGCCGGGGTTGCCGCCGTTCACCCGGGTACAAATGTAAATCCGGGTTCCGGGGTGTATAGCCCCGCCCTTGCGCTTCAGTACGCCAGCGGGGATGCCCCTGCAAGGGCCGCACGGCGGGGGGGTTCTTCACGGCGCCCTGCCCTTGGTTCAGCAGGCTTTCATTGCCACTGGGTTTCCCCTTTGCTACTGGTGCCTATGGGCAAAGCACAGGATGATCTGGCGCGACCGAACGCCACCCCCCGCAAAACTGCCATCTTTCAGGGCAAGCCCCTGTTCAGGCTTTGTTTTGCGCTGCTGCTGCTGGCCCTTTGCGCCCTTGCGCTGCTGCCCTGCACCGCCCTGCCCGCAAATGCGCTGGCGCTGGCCGCGCCGCTGGTCGTCGCCGTATTGGCCCAGGCCCTGGTGCTTCGCCGCTCCACGGTGCGGGCCGCAACCCTTGAACAAAAGCATCCGGGGCATGAGAACCTGCAGTCGGAACTGCGCCAGGCCTTGATGAGCCTGGACAACGCCGGCGACATGATCTTCTGGTCCAGGGTCGAAGACGCCCGCGTGTGCTACGCCAATCAGGCCGCGTGCGACATTCTGGGCTACACCCGCGAGGAGCTGCTCTGCCTTACCGTGCCCGAGCTGAACCCCGAGCGCACCATCGAGTCCTGGCGGCGGCTGTGCGCCGAGCTTCGGGCCAACGCACGGCTCACCTCGGAAATGAGCTTCCTTTGCAAGGACGGCAGGCTGATCCCCGTGGAATCGACCTCCGCCCTGGTGATGATGGACGGGGCGGAGTACGGCATGGGCATTGTGCGCGACATAACCCAGCGCAAGGCCCTGGAGGCCGAACTCAAGCAGGCCCAGGTAAGCATCGACAACACCCAGGACATGGTGCTGTGGCTGCGCATGCGCGACAAGCGCATCGCCTACGCCAACCGCGCCGCCTGCGCCGCGCTGGGGTATGCGCGGGAGGAAATCCTCGGGGTCGAGGCCTGCCGGATCAATGTCACCCGTGTGGAAACAGACTGGGCCGCCGCACGAGAAACCATCATCCAGGCGGGCTGGATGCTCTACGACGCGGACTACAGACGCAAGGACGGCAGTGTGTTCCCCGTCGAGGTCAACGCCTTTTTGCAGATGCATGAGGGCGAGGAATACGCCATCGGCATTGTGCGCGACATAACCCAGCGAAAGGAGGCGGAGAACCGCCTCAAGCAGGAAATGCACCTGAACCGCACCCTGGCCGAGGCCGCGCGCGCGCTCATCAGCCCCCAGCCGGACACGGACGCCATCGCCTCGCTTTTGCTGGACCGCGCCATGGAGATTACCGGCAGCGCCCACGGCTATGTGGCCTTCATCAACCAGCAGACGCGGGAGCTCAAACTCCGCGCCACCAGCTCCTCCATGAAGGGCGGCGGGTGCGCGCTGGGCCAGGCCATGCCCACGGTCTTTCCCTGCGGCGAAAACGGCAGCTACCACGAACTGTGGGGCCACAGCCTGAACACCCGCGAGCCGCTCATAGAGAACAACCCCAGTACGCACCCCAGGGCCTTTACCCTGCCCCGGGGGCACGCGCCCATCCTCCAGTTGCTCTCCATTCCGGCCCTGGTCAAAGACCGCCTGGTGGGCCAGATAGCGCTCGCCAATCCCGGTCGAGACTACACCCGGGCCGACCTCGACGCGGTTGTCTCCCTGGCCGATCTCTTCGCCCTTGGCGCGGACCAGATACTCTCGCAACAGGCCCTGGTCGAGGCCAAGGAAAAGGCGGAAAGCTCCAGCCGGGCCAAGGGCGATTTCCTGGCAAACATGACCCACGAGGTGCGCACCCCTCTCAACGGCGTGCTGGGCATGCTCCAGGTGCTGCAAAACACCCCCCTCACGCCCGACCAGCATGAATATGTCGACGTGGCCCTGGAATCAGCCGAGCGCCTGCACCTGCTGCTGGGCAACGTCATCGAGTACGCCCGCCTGGACGCTTCCGGGCGTGGGCCGGACATGATGCTCTTCCCGCTGGCAGACCTGCTCAACTCCCTGCGGGCAACCTATGAGCCCTTGGCCGCGCGCAAGCGGCTCAGGTTCACGGTGCGGGCGGAGGCCGATCTGCCGGAACTGGTGCGCACCGACCCGCAGGCCCTGCGCCAGGCCCTGTCCAAACTGCTGGACAACGCCATCAAGTTCACACCGACCGGATCAGTCGAGCTTGCCGCCGCCCTGGTACAAACAGACCGCGACATGCTGGAGTTCCGCGTGGCGGACACGGGCATAGGCATTCCGCAAGAGAAGCGTGTGCAGGTTTTCGAGGCCTTTGTGCAAGCCGACGCCAGCTTCACGCGGACCTTTGGCGGCGCCGGCCTCGGGTTGGCCATCACCCGCAAGTTGATGCGCCAGCTCGGCGGCACTGTGGAAGCGCTGGAACGGCCGGGCGGCGGCACCGTCATGCGCTTGACTCTTTTTGTGGGCGGAACAGGGGGAACGGAACGGGAATCCGCCGGGGAGAACGCGAGTCACGACTCTGGCCCAATTCTTGCTAGTTGAAGTCCGGGGCACCGCAACAGACCACCGCCCGCACGCGGGAATCCAACACGCGCCCCGAGGAGGCTTCCATGACCCGGCATCTTACCGTCGCCATACTCCTGGCCCTGGCCGCCGCCCTGGCCTGTTCCCTGGTCACGCTGGCCGCGCAGGCCAGCGAGCTGCGCGAGCTCAAGAGCTTCACCAGCACGGAGTACCGCGCAGAAGTCACCCGCATGGTCGTTACCGATCAGGAATATCTGCGCCGGCTTGAGGCCCAGAACCACCCCGTGGCCACGGTCACCGTAACAGCCTACAACGCAGAACCCGCGCAGACCGACGCCGATCCGAACATCGCGGCCTCCATGCGCCGCGTACGGCCCGGCACCATCGCCGTCTCGCGTGATCTTTTCGACAAGGGGTGGGTGTTTGGCCGCAAGGTGCGCATCGAGGGCCTGGGCATCTTTGAGGTCAACGACCTCATGGCCGCCCGCCACGGCAAGAGCATCGATATTTTCATGGGCTCCAACCAGCAGTGCCAGAGCTTCGGCAAGCGCCGCATCCGCGCCGCGCTGCTGAGCATCTAGCCTCATGCGGCGTGCGCGCCGCCCAGCCTACGCCGAAAGACGAATCTGCTTGCGGTAGCGGTCGTGCTCGCTGAGCACGCACCCGCAGTACGGCTGGCGGTAGACGCCCCACTCCTTCGACAACCGTATGCCCTCCTGCCAGCCGGGCCGGAAGTCCTCGCCCAGGAAGCTTACGCTTGGGCCCGCATGGCGCGCGCCCGCGTCCAGTATCGCCTGATGGTTCTGATACCTGCTGTAGAGCAGGGTGCTGCTGTACCGCGCAAAGCCCAAAGCCCGCGCGGCCTTTGCTGTTTGCGCCAGGCGCATGTCGTAGCAGAGGGGACAGCGCAGGGCCATGTCGTCCATGCCCGCGCCCAGGGCGCCCACAGCCTCCAGCCACACGCCGGGGAAGGCCATGGCGGGGTCGTCCTGGTCCGGCAGGATGACGGGGACGCCCAGGCGCCCTGCCACGGCAATAAGCCCCTCGCGGCGGCGCAGGTATTCCTGCAACGGGTGGATGTTCGGGTTGTAAAAGTACAGCGTGGGGGCGAGCCCCAGCTCGCGCAGGCGCAGAATGCAGGTGATGCTGCACGGGCCGCAGCAGGCGTGCAGCAGGATGCGGTCGTCGGACGGGGGGGTGCTCATGGCGCGGGCTTTGTTGTTGGCTGTTGTGCTTCCTGACCGGGTGTAGGCTTCGTCGGCGGTTCTTCGCCGCCTTTCGCCTCTCCCCTGGAGAGGGCATCGGACAGGGCGCGCAGCTCCGGGTTGGTGCGGCCCAGCACCTTGAGCCCCTTGGCGGCGCCCCAAAGAACCACAAAGAACAGCAGCGTGATGACGGCTTCCATGGGGTCTCTTTGCGCCGGGGTTTACGGCAGCTTGGCGTCCACCATGATTTCCACGCGGATGTCCACGCGCGCGCCCATCTCGGTCAAAAGCTCGCGCTTGTTGTTCAGCATGTAGATGGCCAGCTCCTGGCCCACGGGCACCTGCAAGGGGTTGGGGCAGTTGGGACGGCGCAGCAGGCGGTGGATGGTCTTCATGGCCTGCAGGGCCTGCCACTCCAGGTTGCGCCGTATGCCCGTGCCACCGCAGCAGGGGCAGGGCTCGGTGGACACGCTGATGGCCGAGGAGCCCAGGCGCTGGCGCACCAGCTCCATGAGGCCGAAGGGCGAGATGCCGGACACGTCGGTGCGGGCGCGGTCGCTCTTGAGGGCCTGGCGCATGGTTTTCTCCACCTCGCGCAGGTGCTTGCCGTCCTTCATCTCGATGTAATCGATGACGATCTGCCCGCCGATGTCGCGCAGGCGCAACTGCCGGGCTATTTCCTGCGCGGCCTCGGTGTTGGTCTTCAACGCCATTTTGGCGAAGCTCTGCTCGCCGCCGATCTTGCCGGAGTTGATGTCCACCGAGGTCAGGGCCTCGGTGTGGTCGAACACCAGCCTGCCGCCGGAGGGCAGCGTGACCTCGCGCGAGTATATCTGCTCCACCTGTTTGGTGAGGCCGAAACGCTCCCACAGGGTGCGCTCGGACTCGGCATGCACCTTGACCATGTTCGGGCTCTTGGGAAAGGCCAGCGCCACATACTCGCGGATCTGCTCGGCCGTGTCCGGGTCGTCCACCCAGACCTCGGAAACGTCCGCGGTGAGGTAGTCGCGCGCGGCGCGCACGGAAAGCTCCATCTCCTTGTAAACCAGGGCGGGGGCCTTCTCGGTCTGCACCTTTTTGCGGATGTCGCCCCAGAGGCGGTGCAGATACTTGTAGTCGCGCATGAGCTCGGTCTTGGCGCGGCCAATGCCCGCCGTGCGCACGATGAGCCCCACGCCTTCCGGCGGGCAGATCTGGTCGATGACGCCCTTGAGGCGCTCGCGCTCCTTCTCGTCCTCTATCTTGCGGCTGACGCCCTGCTGGTCGCGGCCGAGGGTGTAGACGAAATAGCGGCCGGGCAGCGAAAGATAGCTGGTGACAAAGGCGCCCTTCTTGCCCGTGGGCTCTTTGACCACCTGGACGAGGACCTCCTGGCCAGAGCGCAGCACCTTCTGCATCAGCGGGAAACGCGCGCCCTTCTTGAGCGGATAGGAGCCCTGGTAATATTCGGGGTGGACCTCGTCGATTTGCAAAAAGCCGTTGCGTTCCGCGCCGTAGTTGATGAACGCGGCCTGGAGCGCGGAGTCGATGTTGTGGATGTAGCCCTTGTAGATATTGCCCTTGCTCTTGGCCTGGTGCAGCATCTCCACGTAATATTCCTGCACGGCGCCGTCTTCGGTCAGAACGACCTCCACCAGCTCCCCGGGCAGCACGCCGATGAACATCTTCTTGCGTTTTTTCTTGCACTCTGCGGTCTTGCCGCCCGGAGCCAGCTCTTCGGCGCCATCCTCGCAGTATTCGAGGTCGGGGTCAGCAGGGGTGGCCGGCTGGCTTTCGGCACTGGCGGGTTCTTGCGCGGCAGCGTCCGGCTGGCCTTTCGATTTTCCGGAGCGCCTGCCCCGGCTGCGGGAGCGCTTGGCCTTGGGCTCCTGCGGGGGCTCGGCGCCTTCAGCAGGGGCTGAACCTTCGGCAGGGGCGGCAGGGGCGGCAGGCATGACAGGGGGCGCGGCCTCTGTGAGCGCGGCATCGTACACCGCGTCCAGCTCGGCCTCCTGCTGCGTGGCATCATCCGGGGCAATATCTTCGGCGGGCTTGTCCTTGCGTCGGCGGCCACGGCCGCCGCGACGCCCACGGGAGCGTTTGGCGGCTGTCGGCTTGTCCTGTGCGTCGGTGCCCGCGCCAGACTCCGAATCGGCCTGGGCTTCCGCCTGGAAGTCGGGCGCGGTTGCGGATTGAGCGGAGGCCGTTTCGGCCTGCGGGGAATCAGTCTGATCTGTGGGCCGGTCGTCGTGAGAATCGGTCATGAAAGAACCTCGGTCCTGCAAAATTTTGTGAATTCGGCCTGCGCGCACAGTGCGGCAGCAGGTCACGCGTCCGGGGGCGGGAGCCGGACCGGGCGCGGCGGTCGGTCAGCCGCGCGCCTTGAAAAATACCTCAGCGGCCTGTCCGGCGGCTACGGCCCGCGCCGCATTGCCGCGCACAGGCTCCGCCTGGCCCTGCGCCACAAGTGCGGCCAGGGCGCGCTCCACAACGGAAGCGGAAGCGATAAGCGCAGCGGAAAGTTGGGCCACCGTTTGCGGCCTGCGCGCCAAAGATGCCAGAATGCGCGCCTGAGCCTCATCCAGGGACATGCCCCCCGGATGTTCTTGCCTCTTTTCCGTGGTTCCTGCAACCCCGGTCCCCGGACGGGCGCTCTGCACGGCGCGCGTTCCCAGGCGTTGGCGCCAGTGCGCCAGCACATCTTTTTGCACCGGCTTGGCCCAAGGCTCTGTTCCCGGGCGGGAGAGGGTGGTCACGTCCACGCGGTCCGGTTGCAGGCGGTTGCAGTATTCGGCCAGTTCCTCCAGGTTCCGGCTGCTGTCGTTCACGCCCTCCACCAGCAGCACTTCCAGGTACAGCCTGCCTTCCCAGCCGGTGCGAAAGGCCAGCACACCTTCCGCGATATCCTTGGGGTTCAGCGACGGGTGCCCCCGGTTCACGCGGGTGAACTCCTCCGGCACCAGGGAATCCAGGCTCGGCAGAACGATGTCTGCCTGGCGCAACTCCGCCCGCACCTGCGGGTTGGTCATCAGGGTGGCATTGGTGAGCACGGCCACGGGCACGCCGGGCAGTATGGCGCGGGCATCGGCCATGATTTGCGGCATGTCGCTGTTGAGCGTGGGTTCGCCCAGGCCGCCCAGGGTCACCGCGTCGGGAAGGGGTTCACCCCGGTCGAGCCGGGCGGCCTCCCAGGCCAGCAATTCCTCGCGCAGGGTCTGCGCGGGCACGTATGGCGCGCGCGTGAGCGTCAGCCGCGCAAGCGGGCCGGACTCGCAGTACACGCAGTTCATGGAGCACACCCGCGACCCGAGCAGATCAAGCCCCAGCGACCGGCCGAGCCGGCCGGACAGCACCGGCCCGAAAACATGCAGGGGAGCTTCCTGCCGCATGCGGTTCTCCCTGGGCTTACGCCCGGCTTGACGCGGGGCACCGCGCCCTGTAGGCCCAGGGCAACGCGAAGCCGCGCCGAAATACGGCGGCCGCATCCACCCGGAGGAACAATGATCGAAGCCGGACAGCTTGTGCTTGTCATCAGCCCCAAAGGCAAGCGCTACATGCATGCCATGGACCCCGCCAAGGAGATCCACACCCACGACGGCCGCATCCTCATGTCCGAGATAGCCGAGGCGGGCTTCGGCGGCATTGTGCGTTCGCACCTTGGCCACCCCTACCGAATCCTGAAGCCCACGGTGTACGAACTCATCAAGGGCGTCAAGCGCCAGACGCAGATCATGTACCCCAAGGAGATCGGCTACCTGCTGCTCAAACTTGGCGTCACGCCGGGCAGCCGCGTCATCGAAACGGGTACAGGATCGGCCGGGCTGACCCTGGCGCTGGCCACCTACGTGGGCGATACCGGCATGGTCTACACCTATGAGCGCCGCGAGGAATTCTACAAGCTGGCGCAAAAGAATCTCGCGCGCGTGGGCCTGTCCCACCGCGTCACCCAGCACCTGGCCGACATCGAGTTGACCGGTTTTGAGCAGACCGACGCCGACGCGTTGTTCCTCGACGTGCGCGTGCCCCAGGACTGCCTGCACCACATTCCCAAGGCCGTGCGGCCCGGGGCCATGTGCGGCTTTCTTTTGCCCACCTGCAACCAGGTGAGCGATCTTTTGCGCGGGTTGGAGCAGGGGCCCTTCACGGAGCTTGAGGCCCTGGAGATTTTTGTGCGCCGGTACAAGACCGTGCCCGACCGCCTGCGCCCGGAAGACCGCATGGTCGCGCACACAGGCTTTCTTGTGTTCGCTCGCTGCATGGAGAATCCGGAGCCCTTCACCCGGCCGGCAAAGGTCGCCGTGTCTGAGACGGACCCGGAACTTGGGCCGGAGACCGACGCCGACACCGGCGACGGCATGGACGACACCGAGGCCACAGAGTAAACGGACTGGCGGCGTTCTCCCGCGGCACGTTTTCCCTGCGGGTCCGCCATACCGGCGCCTGCGGCGGCACAAGGCGCCCCGCCACGGCGGCCGCGCCGGTCCTGCAAGGGATTGTGCTCAATGCGCCTTGCCATTGTCGTCGGATATTGGCTATACCTTTTCAAGATGCGGTCGATAAGACTTCCGCGATATGGGAAGTTGATGCCGGGTGTGATCGGCTGCATATGAAGAAGGCGGAATGAGTCGTGGCGAAAAAAGCTGAAAAGGAAACGCCAGAGCCAGTTGCCCTTGACGGCGAGGCTCCGAAGAAATCCAAGAAGAAGATGATCATCATGATCGTCATTCTTGTGCTGCTGCTGGGCGCTTTGGGCGGCGGCGGCTACTTCGGCTACAAATGGTGGATGGGCAAAAAGGCCGCACCCGCCGCGGAGAACGCCACAGAGCAGAAGGCCGAGGGCGGCCACGGCGAGGCCCCCGCTGGCGACAAGAAGGACGCCCACGGCGAGAAGAAAGAAGGCGAGGCTTCGGCCGGGGCGGAAGGCGGCGGCGAAATCGTCAGCATCCCCCCCTTGCTCGTGAACCTTGCCGAGCCGCAGGGACGCCGTTATCTCAAGCTGGCCCTTGATATTGAAATGAAGGACAAGGCCGCGGCCGACCAGCTCAACAAGAACATGGCCAAGGTGAAGGATTCGTTGTTGCTGCTGCTCTCCAGCAAGACATATGAGGATCTGGCCAGCATTGAGAACAAGATTTTGCTGAAGAAAGAGATTGTCGAGCGCCTGACCCTTGTGCTTGGCGAGCAGAAGGTGCTTCGCGTGTACATAACCGAGATCGTCATCCAGTAGCCGCGCCAGCCGCCGGCGGCTGGCCGACAGCCCGCATGGCCCGAACATTCAGCACGAGAGAGGTCCGCATGGCCGACGACAAGGATCAGGACAAACTCGCCGAGGAATGGGCCAACGCCCTCTTGGAGCAGGAGCCGACGCCAGCGGCGCCAGCGGCCGGGTCGACGGCTGCGGCGGCGGAACCCTCCTCCGACGACGCCCTGGCGGACGAATGGGCCAAGGCCCTGGCCACGCAAGAGGCGGACGAGGTTAAAAAAGATAAAGAGCAGGCATATTTGCGCACGCAAACGCGCGAGCCTGAGTTCCCCGACATGACCGAGGAGCACAAGGCCCAGCGGCAAAACCCCGGCACCAAGCGCGACCTCGATTTCATCCTCGACATCCCCCTTGAGGTTTCCGCAGAGCTTGGCCGCACGCGGCTTCTCATCAACGAGCTTTTGCAGCTTGGCCAGGGGTCCGTCATTGAGCTGAACAAGCTCGCGGGCGAACCGATGGAGATCTTCGTCAACGGCAAGCTGGTAGCGCGGGGCGAAGCCGTCGTCATCAATGAGAAATTCGGCATCCGGCTGACGGACATCATCAGCCCCATCGAGAGGGTTAAGCAGCTTGCCTGATCAGCTTTTTTTTGACATCGTAAAGATGGTTGTGGCGCTCGCGTGCATAATCGGGCTGATCTTTCTTGTTGTCTACATCATGAAGCGATTGCTGCCGGGAACTGCGCGCCCCGCTTCGGAAAAAGTCGCCATGCAGATACTGGGGCAGCTCTCCGTGGGGTCCCGGCAACGTGTTTGCGTGCTGCGCGTGCAGGACCAAACGCTCTTGATCGGCATCACAGAGGGCTCCATCAACACGCTTGCGGAGCTTACGACGACACGCACCGCCGCCCAGAAGGAAGCTGATGATCCAAAAATCTTTGCTGACCTCTTGTCTTGGCGCAAGGATGTTCCGGCTTCTGCCGCCCAGCCGGGTGGAAGCCCCGCTGCCGTTGCCCCACGTACTCCCGCTGAGGGCCAGCGCGACGACCGGAATGACGACGGGCCGTCACTCTTCGCTCCGGGCGGGCGTCCTTCTCGCTAGCCTCGTCGTTTTCGCGGCGCTGGTCGCGTTTCTTCCGGCGGCCATGGCTGCGGCCCCGGCCCCGGCGACCGCCGCCAACACTCCGACCCTGACCATGCAGCTTTCCGCAGGGCAGAGCGAACCCGGCAAGGTTTCTGTCGCGCTGGAGTTGATGTTCCTGTTCACGGTGCTTTCAATCGCGCCGTCCATCGTTTTGACCATGACCTCCTACACGCGCATCATCATCGTGTTCCACTTTTTGCGCCAGGCCATGGGCACCCCGCAAATGCCGCCCGCGCAGATCATGGCCTCCCTGGCCCTGTTCATGACCATCGTCATCATGACGCCGGTGCTCAAAGCCGTGAACAACGACGCATTGCAGCCCTACATGGAGGAGCGCATCGGCTTCAAGGAGGCCCTGGACAAGGCGCAGGTGCCCATCCGCGCCTTCATGTTCAAACACACGCGCGAGAAGGACCTCTCCATCTTCTACACCATCACCAAGGAAGCCCGCCCAGAGAACCAGGATCAGGTCTCAACCATCATGCTCGTGGCCGCGTACACCATCAGCGAGCTGAAAACAGGGTTTTCCATCGGCTTTCTCATCTACATCCCGTTTCTTATTCTGGACATGGTCGTGGCGAGCATTTTGCTATCCATGGGCATGATGATGCTGCCGCCGGCCACGGTGGCGCTGCCCTTCAAAATTTTGCTCTTCATCCTTGTCGACGGGTGGAGCCTGCTCATCGGCTCACTTGTCAACTCCTTCGGCTGACGAGGCGCATCATGGCGATTACTCCCGAATTCGTTGTCGGCTTTTCCCGCGAAGCCATGGAACTGACCCTCGTCATCTGCCTGCCGATGATGGGCGTCGGGCTGATCGTCGGCGTGGCCATAAGCATTTTCCAGGCAGCCACGCAGATTCAGGACGCGACCCTCGCCCTTGTGCCAAAGCTCATCGCCATGTTCGTCGCGCTCATATTGGCTTTTCCGTGGATCATGGACAAGATGATGACCTACACGACGAACCTGCTGACAAACCTGCCGACATACGTCCGATAACGTCGCCCACATTCCCTTTGCCTTTTGCCCCCAGCCTTGCAAAAGCCGTGGGCAGGGGGTAAAACGCCCATCACGCGCCACTGC